>Ga0256830_1001128_pt1 | contig 19242 bp, 23 predicted proteins | sample 128326metaG_FD_190537 | JGI IMG/M metagenome (GOLD analysis project Ga0256830, IMG submission 190537) | Hydrothermal vent microbial communities from Lau Basin, Pacific Ocean - 128-326 | ecosystem: Environmental > Aquatic > Marine > Hydrothermal vents | place: Pacific Ocean: Lau Basin | collected... | reverse complement strand
ATCTTCCGCGCTCTGGTCGTACATATACTCCTTCACCGTCGCGCTGGCGGTAGCAGACATCCACGCGGGGTTTATTATGTCCATGTCGCCCTTATCCACCCGGTTTACTGGAGCCCCGCTGGCGTTTCTGTCTATTGAGATCAGCTCTATGGCCCCCGCCGGCATGGTCTGTTCTACCCCGGCGGCCAGGGTTATGCTGGTCTTCACAACATTAACCAGTGGGTTCAGCTCGACCAGAGCACGCATGCCTTCGTTCAGGTTGGCCAGGTGCTCAGCTGCAGCCCACCGGGTGTTAGCGGTGTCGGACAGTAGTTCCTCGACATCGTTTATCAGTGTGTCAACAGCAGTGGCCATGTTACGGGTCCTTCAAGGTTACCGTGCTCTCTGGTACGGCTAATGTTACGTCGTCGGCGAAGGGGCTGCCCCCTCCGTACAGCCTGACTGAATCTGCGGGCGTAGCGAGCACAGCTGAGCTGGCCGGCACCCGCAGGGTTACCGTGGACTCCGCAGACAGTATAGTCCCGGCGACGGGGGCGGGGCCGTCCCCCCACGTCCACGGTAGGAACCAGCGGAACATGGGTTAGGCCGGGTCTACGGCCGAGACCGGGTCCCCTGCCGTGGTTGTGATGGCCGCGGTCCACGAGCTCGTGGCGTCGTTCTCCTTGTACACCGTCATAGTACCCCCGGCGATTACGACCTTGTTACGACTGGCGCGGAGGGCCTGCCGCACGGTGCGGACCGTCGCGGAGCCGGAGTCGGTACCGGCCGCCATGTCCCTGTCGAGGATGGCGTCTGCGATGGCGGTGCGCTCGGAGGCAGTCAGCACCACCCCGTCGGTACCGGTGTCGGCGAGGATGGCGTCGAGGATAAGATCGAGCCGTCCGCCGTCCGCCCAGTCAGTCTGCAGGGCGTTGGTGTCGATGAGGATAGCCGCCGTGTCCGCTTTGATGGCCGCTATATCCGCGGCCAGATCCGCGCCAGCTGGGGTTCCCAGCTTCGGCTGCATGTCCGCTGTGTCCGCCAGAATGGAGGCAGTTTCAGCCTTCACCGCCGCTATATCCGCAGAGACGTCCGCGGCAGGGGTGCCCAGCTTGGGCTGCATGTCCGCGGTGTCCGCCAGAATCGACGCGGTCTCTGCCTTCACGGCGGCTATGTCCGCGGATATGTCGGTCCCGGCTGGGGTGCCGAGCTTCGGCTGCATATCGGCCGTATCCGTTAGGATGGCCCCCGTGTCCGTCTTGACGGCCGCTATATCAGCGGCGATGTTCGCAGCCGGCGTTCCTAGCTTCGGCTGCATGTCCGCGGTGTCTACCAATATGGCGGCGGAGTCGCTCTTGACGGCTGCGATGTCCGCTGCGAGGTCAGTGGCCGGGGTGCCGAGCTTCGGCTGCATATCGGCAGTGTCCGTCAGGATGGCCGCCGAGTCGCTCTTCACTGCAGCAATGTCCGCCGCGAGATCGACAGCTGGGGTGCCAAGCTTGGCAAGCTGCGTAGAGTTCGCGTCTATCTCCTGCCGAACCTGCACGGCGGTCGGGGCGTCCCCGAGGGCGGCTATGATCTCGACGGTATCGCCTACAGCCATGGTGAAGACGCCCGGGTCTGCGGCGAGGGTAACCTCCTTTGTGCTGCCAACGTAGGAGGCGACCTTGCCAACCGCCTTCTGCTCGGCGGTGGTCTGGTCCGTCACAACGACAACGGCGTTGTTGTACGCGCTGTCGTCAGCACTACCTGCGGTCAGGGTAAACACCGTCTGGCTGGTGAGAGTGGCGATAGTCGTGCTCTGCAGGAGCTGCGGCGGGGTGCCGCCGGCGCCGGTGGTCCACGCGGCGTCGCCTCGGTCGCGAATGGCCTCGAGGGAATCCGTAGCCCCGTCGAACGTAGCGCCCTTGATGTCGGTCAGGTGGGTGCCGTTGGCGTCGACGACTGATTTCACGGCGGCGACGTCGGCGGCGAGGTTAGTCACTGGAGTCCCGAGCTTGGGCTGCATGTCGGCAGTGTCCGTAAGGATGGCCCCGGTGTCCGTCTTGACTGCGGCTATATCAGCTGCCAGGTCGGCCGCCGGGGTACCCAGCTTGGGCTGCATATCGGCAGTGTCCGTTAGGATGGCGGCTGAGTCGCTCTTAACGGCGGCTATATCGGCAGATATGCTCGCACCAGCAGGAGTGCCGAGCTTTGGCTGCATGTCGGCAGTGTCGGTCAGTATGGCGGCGGTGTCCGTCTTGACGGCAGCTATGTCAGCCGGCAGGTTCGCCGCGTCGAGCTCGGCGAGCCGCGCCTCGGTGACGACGCTGGCGAGAGCGGCGTTATCGGTGCCGCGCATGTCAGTGTTGGTGGTGGTCGTATCGACGAGGTTGATGTCAGTACCGGCAAGGTCTACCACGGTAGCGGGGTTCTCGATATTGCCCCAGTTGATCCCCGCAGTGCCGCCGGCGGTAACATCGAGCGTGTTGCCCATAGTGATCTTGGGCCGGTACAACTCGAAGGTACGCGTCACTGGAGCCATAGCCGCCTCCGTGATGTGCAGCACCACCTCTTCCGAATCGTTACCAGCGCCAATCGTCATGTCCTCGTCGAGCAGCAGCGAGTAGACCCCCGGCATATTCGTGGCGTCCACCTCCGTTATCGTCGGGGTCGTGTACGCGACAGCTGCGCCACCGTTACGAGCGCGGTACACCGTAAAGCTGGTCAGCCCGGTCTCGCGGGTCTTCAAATCTGTAGCGTCGACGGCAACGAAGTAAATGACCTGATCGGTTACACCTGACGGTATTCTCACTGCAATACACCTCCGAGCCGCGCGGCCCGTGCTTGTCCTACGCCTCTATCCATGGTCTGCGTCGTAGCCAGCAGCTCCGTAGACGTCGGTGCGCCGCCAGACGGCGCGACAATGGACACCAGCTTGTAGCATAGCCTCGACACCGAAGTCGTCGAGGTAAAGTCCATCGCCTGCGCGCCCGCCGTGGCCTTCTCGGCCCACGAGCAGTACAGCGACCCGTAGTTCCCAGATACGTCTATGATCTCGTTCTGCGTCGTTGTCGATGTAGTCGTTGAAGCGCCGGTAAGGCTAATCCCCCAAAACGCCAGCGCGGTCGCATTGTCGCCGACTGTCGTAATGCTATCCGAGTGCTGCGTGCCGCCGCTTACGTTCGCGGTCTCGCTGCCCTCAGCCGTAGCGTCCAGCGCTCCCTGGTCTGCGTCATAGACCTCGACGAAGCACCACATGAACCGCTGACAGCTGCCCGTCGTCGAGACATCGATCTGGTACGTCCCCGAGCCGGGCAGGTCCGCTTCAAGTATCTCAAACAGCTCTCCGACGCTGGAGTATGGCGACTCTATCGCCAGCTGATCCGTCCCTATGCGCTTTATCTTGCCATTCGCAAGAGACAGATTCACACCGGCGGCGTCAAAGACGATTGTCGAGACGCCATTGTCGTTCGGGTCCGTGTTATCCTTCGACCCGTTGAACAAGAACAGCCGCCGGTTCGCATTACCCGTCAGGGTGATGTTCGCAGAGCCGCTAGATACGCTGCCAGTATTGATGCTGACTGCGTTCGCGGTAACGACTGTCGGGTTCGCTGCCATCTCTACTCGTAGACGGACGGATAAATGCGTACATTCCCTCGCGATACCACGAAGGGTTTACTCGTCCCGTCAATAACAGCGAGGTCGTATTTTGCCTCGTCAAAATTCCACCCGCCGACGACGGAGCCTGGTATATCCAGCATCACGTAGCCGCTCGCATCGACAGTAAGGTAGTCAGTAACCAGCGCAGTGAATAGAATAGCGGACGTTTCGGTCTCCTTCATGAGGAGCTTGGCCGTGTACCCAGTCAGGTCAACAGCGTTTCCGCTGCCGTCCACCACGTTGAACTTATGCTGGTACGTCGAATCGTCGTAGATATCGAGATTGACCTTGGTTACCGGGTTCGCCATTACAGGCCTCCATACCTGACGGTGCGGGTTACGCCCTTGGTATACTCAGCGTCAGCGCGCGCTGCCGCAGGGCCGATGGCGTTCTCGAACCGAATACGCCGTGTGTGGGCCTCCGAGTGGTTCGTCCACTTCTTGTCAGGGATGTCGTACACGAGGGCAAGCGTACCGTGGATGAGCGCATCTAGGTGCTCCAGCACTACCTTGTCGTCAATATCGGTCGCGTCCAGCGTGGGTATCAGGGCCACGGTAACGAGCAGGTCCTCGTACCCCATGGTCTGCGGGGTTGGGATTAGCCGGAACTGGTTAGTACCTTCGCCGCGGATATACTTCGGGGAGCCTTGCACAGTACGCCAATCCGAGTAGAGTTCAGCCAACTGCTGCGAGGTCTTCGGCAGGAGCTTATCCTTGCCGTCGATCTCCCCCATGAGGATGTCAGAGACCTCGGTCCCAGCCGGAGGAGTAACGGTGTAAATGGAGGTGCCGCTGTCAGTATCAATAGCGGCCAGGTCCTTCCGCCACGCGCGGGTGCGCCGGCAGAACTCCCTGGCCGCATCAACGAAGAACAGGTTGAGCAAGTAATCCGGTGCCTCCATCGCGTGAATGCGTACGCGGGGCAGCAGCGACGCGATGGTTGCCATTGTCGGTTACTCCTCTTCCTCGCCCTCTTCTTCCTGGAAACGTTCCCATGCGGCGATCACTTCGTCCTTGCTGACCTTGACGCCGGCGAACGAGGACACGACATTGACGCGGGGGACGCCGTCGCCGGTAAACGCGTCGTCGTCATCGGCTTCGACGATCTGTTCGATAGCGGTGCGGATGGCCTCGCCTCGATCGAACTCAGGAGCGGGGTCTTCCACCTCGCGGTCTTCACCGACGGGGATGCAGCCTGCCAGCATCAGTTCGTCGCTGATCTCATCCGGCAGAGTCTTCGGCACGCCGGCTTCGAGCGAGACGACGTGGCCTTTGGTAGTGCGGACAGTAACGTCGCGCAGGGATTTCCATTTAGTTGGCATGGTTTACCTCGTAGGTAGTAGAGAACGGCCCGGGTTACCCCGGGCCTGACAGGTTAGTCCTGGTTCTCGTTGGCGCGACCCGCACGTACGTACGATACGACCAGTCGGCCAGCCCCGGCAGTTGGGGCGGCGCCAGCACCAGTCCAGGTCATGGTGATCTTCTTGCCCTGGCCCAGCTTGGTACCGTCCGGGCCCAGCGCAGTCAGCGCGGCGGACTGTGCGTTGACGGCGTTGGCATACCGGTTGGCGGAGTCAGTGTCCCCCACGTTGATGGAGTCCGACGTGGCGGAGTTAAACGCGGTAGTGATGACGATGTGGCCGTCAATTACGATCGCGTCGGATGGCAGCCCAAGGACGTCCTTGGCGGTGCCAGATACGAAGTCACTGTACGTGAAATCGATTATGGCTACCAGCGGATACTGCCGTTCAGCGGTATTGATGGACATGGTATATAAAGCTCCTATGCTTCGAAGGGCCCCCGCCGAAGCGGGGGCTACCGGTTAGATGGCAGTGTCGATGCACAGCACCCCGAAGTCCTCGTTCGCGCCGGAGAGTACCGACGGGAACACTGGCTTCTTCATGCCGATGATCTTGCCGACCGCGATGGCCTGCTGGTTGCCGTAGTCCTTGCCTTCCTCGTCCCACATGGGCGGGCCGATGTCGGCAAAGCCGAGTGCCTGCGCACCGCAGAGCAGTACGCGCTGGCCGTCTACGGTGCCGCCGGAACCCCACTTGCTGCCGGAAGCAGACTGAGAGGTGTTGTACACGTGGCGGTGCTCATGGATGATGAGGCCATCCTGAGTTACCACGGCACCGGTGAACAGCGCGTTCTTCGGGCCGCGGTTGCCTGCGTTACGCAGGTTGGCCAGATAGTCCGCATCCAGCTTGAGCTTGGCGATGCCCTGCGGGGTCATGAAGACGTGGAAGTACTCCATGCCGCCCGGGCCCTTGATGCCGCGGATGTACTGAGTCTTCGCGTACGCCTTGGCCTCGACGAGCATCTTGTAGCTCGGGGTGTCGGTGGCGGCTACAGCAGAGGTATCACCTGCCTCGAGCGTACCGGACGACGCATTCCAGCGACGGTGGCGGTTGGTGCTCGGAGCCGTTACATCAGCAGCGAAGTCGAGATCAACCAGCTGACTGGTGGAACTGCGGGGCGGGCCGTTGTTCTTGTTGGCGAAACTTACGCCAGACAGGCACAGGAATGCCATCTGGTCGATTCGATCGCCGAGCCAGTAGGCGAGCATGTCCTTGGAAGCGTCGCGGAAATTGACGACGGTCTTCTGATCAGCCATGCGACCCTTGTGACGGTTGGCGTTACGGAGCTGGTCGATCTGGATGACCTGATCGTAAGCCTTGATCGCCTCTTCGTTGCCGTCCAACTGGTTGTCGCCGGCAACACCGTCGCCTTCGAGCTCGGCGAGCAGAGTGATGACAGCGCGGGTACCCTTCTCGGATCTGGTCAGCTCGGTAATACGCTGAATCATCGAGTTGGGGCCCTTGCCCATGAACTGGCTGGTGAAGGAAGCGTCACGCGCCTGGCGCCACAGCATGCGAGACCATACGGTCTTCTGCTCAGTGGTCAAGGCGTTAAAGTTAGTCTGTGCCAATGGGTATCCCTCCTATATTGGCAATACAAAGTCAGTTTACTTACAACTGAGCGTAACGCTGCCCTGCGAAAAGTTGTGTGGTGCCTGTGGTCGCTGGCCCTTAGCGTCTACCTGAATCACCGGTAGCTGGCGAATATGGCACTGATAGTAGCCACTGTGTACGTGGGGCTGCAAAAAGAAACCCCCGCCGGCTCTCGGCGGGGGTACGTCACTGGCGAGGTGTTACAGGAAGTCCCCGCGCAACTCCGCCAGCTTCGAGGCCGGCAGGCTGGCGAACTCGTCCTCCGACATATTCGCCAACTCGGCCAGCCCTTGTTCTTCGGCCGGTTTGCCGACGCCCTTGGTTGAGGGAGGCTGCTTCGCGGCGGCCTTCTTGTTGCGCGCCACGTTGGGTTTCTTGGCTGCGGGCTTGCCTTTGCCCGCAGCCTTGGGCTCCGGCGGAGCCTCGCCGTCGTCAGCATTGCCGCCCTTCGGAACCAACCCTTCTGCGAGCGCCATCTTACGCGCCAGGGTGCCGAGTGCTTCGGCATGAGAGATGCCGCGCTTCTCCGCGAGCGCAGGAACCAGCGCGGTGATCTCCTCCACCAGCGCCTCGTCAAACACGTCGCTGTTCGGGTCAAACTCAGCGAACTCGTTCTCCAGTTCCTTGCCCACGTTGAGGTACTCCATCTGCTCGCGGGTGTAGTTCGCGGCCTGTTCCACCGTTGGGGCAGCCTTGGCCTTGAACAGCTCGAGCTCGGCGGCACGAATCTCGGCGCGTACGGCCTGGGCCTTCTCCACCTCTCCGTCAAGGATCAGCTCGGCATACTCCTTGTCCTTGGCGTCGAAATCGAACTCAGGTTCCCCCGGCTCGTCGCCGTCTTTACCGCCCCTGGCCAGCTGCAGCTCCGCCTCCAGCTGGCGGGCTCTGGCCTCGGCAGCCTTCATGCGGTTGTTTACCTCGTCGAACCGCTGCTTGGGGATACGCTGGTTCTGGTTTACGTGCCTGCGTCGATCTTCCTTCGTTTCTTCGGCGGTCTCGTCGTTTTCCGTTTCATCGGTTTGTGCATCATCGCCATTATCTCCTTCGTCGGTGCCTTCTTCTTCCTCAGCGCCTTCTTCCTCAGCGCCCTCTTCTTCTTCCTCAGCGCCTTCTTCCTCAGCGCCTTCTTCCTCAGCGCCTTCTTCCTCAGCGCCTTCTTCCTCGGGGGGCTCTAACGAATCACCGCGGTCGAGCCCTTCGAAGTCCTCGTCCTCGGTATCTCGGTCGCCACCGAGGCCGTAGTCAAAATCTTCGGGCAGGTCTTGCTTGTTGTCATCTTCTGGCATGGTAGTGCTCCTTTGTTTTACGTGGCGTGGCCACGGTCATTTAGAACGCAGAGTTATTTCTGCGGTCGGGCATTGCCCTGACGGGCGAAGGCAGCGGCAAGGTTCGCGGAGCGATCCTTGTCTGCCGTCACCGTCTTGGCGGTGGTAGTATAGGCCGTCTCCGCGGCCCTTGCACGGGTGTGGAAGCGGGCGAGCTCAAGTTTGTTCTGCAGGTTGTCGCGCGCCTTCTGGAAGTCCGCCATGAGGGCAGCCTGTTTCATCTGCATCTCCATAGCGAAGCGCTGCGGGTCAGACTCTGCCTGCTTGGCCTGCGCGGTAGCGTAGTTCTCCGCCGCCTCAGACATGAGCTTCTCGACCTTGGCCTGCATCTCCCGCAGCTCCAGCTCGGTCTGCTGCATCATCATCTCCTGCTGCCACTGCAGCATCTGCAGCTCTTCCTGAGTCGGGTCACCGAGCCCCTGTCGGTCCCGAACACGCTCGGCGATCTTCATCTTGTTCGGCAGGTTACTCGACTCAATGATTACGTCGTCGGGTATCTCCACCCCAACCTCACGCAGCTGCAGCGCTTCGGCGAATGTGGTGTCCATTACGCTATCGCGGGCAGGAGCGGAACTGACCGTTACGCTGTACTCTCCTATAGTCAGGTCGTTGAATATCGACCCATCCTCCCGTGGCTCGTTAACGACCAGCTCCCTTACCCCCCTCTCCGGATCGCCATAGTCAACGACCTGCAGGACGCGGGTGTCGTCGTAGTACTGCTGCACGAGGTCGAGAATGTTCTTCGCCAGGATCTTGCGCGTGTAGGCGAGGTTGTCGAACGGCACCTGCATGTGGACCATGCCGATGCTCTTATTCTCTCGGAGCGTTACCCCCGAGACCTCCATGGTATCGGGGGACATGAGCCCGGCGGTACCGGATATTTCGCGGATGGAGGCTTTTGCCTTGTCCGCAGCATGCGCCAGACCCGTTGGGATCTGGTTCGGCTGGATCTTGTCGATGTCATCCTTGGTCCCGTTGTACTCGAGGACGAGGCCGGTCTCGGCCCCGCGCTCGGCCAGCTCCTCGACGGTCATATTGACCAACGACCCGGATTTGACCTTGTACCCGCTGTTCGCCGTCGTGTTTATCACGTGCAGTTCCTGCGAGTCGGTCTTGTTCAACTTCTCCTGCGGGCTGATGAGGTTGCGCACGACGCCGAACGGTTTACCGCGCCGGAAGTAGGGGAAGTAGGGCACCACGGTGAAGTTCTTGTACGGGGACCACTCATCGTGCATGGTGATGTGGTCTACCGAAGCGGTCCACCGGATACGCGACGTTGGTTTCCGCACGATGCTCATACCGAGCTCAGCCGCCATGGCCGCCCTGCGTTCTTTCGGGATGCTAGACGAAATCATCCGCATATCGCCAGTCTCGTCATCGACGAAGAACTCAGCCATGGTGACCCGGCGGTGCTGGCGCTCGATGAGCCGCAGGCTGCGGATACGTTTGTTGTCTACGTCCTCGAAGGCCGTGAACCACGGGGCGTCGCCGAAGGTGTTCTCCTCCCAGCGTACGGAGTCGTAGCCAAACGTCTCGAAGCCGCTGGATGCGTAGGCCTCGACTTCCTTCCTCTTGTCCTCGCCGTATAGTAGCTCAATGTCGTCGAGAGACACCCACTTGGCTACGGTCACTTCTTTCCACTCGTCGGGGTGGTACCCCTTCGCGTCCGGGTCGAGGACGACCGTCGTCGGGTCGATGTCGGTAATCCGTACCTCGCCGCGCAGGTGGTCGCTCCAGTCCATGCGTACGTCGAAGTACCCGCGCTCCTGAATGAGCCCGTCGCCGAAGACCTGTGTCTCCTTGTGGCTGAACATGTTGTTCTCGAGGATCTGGTCGACCAGCTGGGACAACGCGTCGGCCGTCTCTGCCACTGCGTTCTTGCGGGGTTTGAACACGACGTCTGCGCGCGAAGCCGTCTGCGTGCCCAGCATGCCGTTGACCGTGGACAGAACGAGGTTCGTCTCCAGCGCCGGGCGGCCCTCCGCCTCGAGCTGGCGCCGTAGCGTGTCCTCCCACTGACCGCCGCCGCCTACGTAGAAGCGATCGCACTTCTTGGCGAACTCGACGTATTCGTCGTGCCCAGCGTTACGGCCGCGCAGATACGCTCTCCAGTTCTCTTCGGCGGTCTTATACGTCTTGGCGTTCTCGTCGAGAACCTTCGCGTTAGCGTGCTCCATCCAGAATCCCTTGCTTGGTTACCTGCCCGTGTGTCCGAACCCGCCGGTGCCGCGGTCGGTGTCCTCATCAATACAGTCCACCGTCTCGAAGACAGCTTTGTAGACCGGAGCAAGTATCGCCTGCGCAATGCGGTCGCCTGGTCGAACCTTGTAAGGTTCGTCACTGGCGTTGTACAGCAGCGCATGAATCTCCCCTCGGTACCCGTGGTCGATGGTACCGGGAGAGTTGAGCACTGTAATCCCGCTTTTATACGCCAGCCCTGAGCGGGGCCGCAACTGGATCTCGAACCCGTACGGTATCGCCATCCTCACCCCTGTGGGTATGAGCCGCCTCTCGCGCGGCGGCACAGAGATGAGAGACACGGAGTACAGGTCGAACCCGGCGTCGCCATTACGGGCGTACTGAAGGGGCCGGCAGCCAACCTCTTCATAGCCTTCGCAGTATTCAATCTCGAGGCTAACGGGGGTCATCGCAGCCTCCTACTATATCGCGGCGGAAATCACACACTGGCGGATGAACGCGCGAGGTCTTCTCGAACCGAACGAATCGTGGTCCGTACTCCGGGTCGTCGCTGAACAGGGGCGCGTACTCGGGCCATGGCTCGTAGGGGTCCGACTCTTCGAACTGAGCACTACGGGCGTAGTACAGAGCCGTGTCGGTGGCGGGGTCGTACGAGTGCTCCTCGACGTAGATGTGCCCAAACATCTGGGTGTACGCTGGGTCGTTGCAGAACGGGGTGTCCACGATGAGGACCCCGACGCGGTCGGTGGCGGCCGGGTCGATGAAGTCGTACGTTCTCTCGAACACGCTGTTGGCGATGGGGTACACCTCACCGTCTACGCCGATGGCGAGCCAATCCCCCGCGTCAGCGCGGGCCGGGCCGTGCGTGGTAACGACTATGGTCTCCTCCTCGAGCTGCGACACCCGAATGGGGATGGGCCGTTTAACGGCGACCTCATACCTCAGATTCTGGAGCTCAGGGGACGTGCTCTCAATAACGGGGGTGGGGGAGGGTGTAGGGGTGTTTGTCATAGTATGCACCATAGGGTAAATGCCGCGGCGGCGAACGCCAGCGCGGATGGAAGCCACGAGCCCGCGCCGGGCGGCCTCGTTGCGGGGTAGTATTTGTACATGCGGGGGTCCTTTAGCTGCATGGCTTTAAGAGGTCAGGAAATGGCGCTTGCGCTCCGTGCCGAGCCTGCTCAGCTTGTCGCGCCAGCTATGTCGTTTTTTGTGGACGGTGGGGAGGTGCGGGGCAGGCATGTCCTGCAGCATCAGCCCGATCCACGCCAGCGCGTCAACGGCGTCGTCGTGCTTCCCATTGGGGAACTGCAGCAGCTCCTGCATCAGCGCATCGACCCAGTCCTTGTCGCGCGGGAACCACACCTTCCCCTGCGCCATACGGCCCTGGATGGCCCGCGCGCGTGACTCCTTGTCGCGCCGGCCCGGGGGGAGCTCCTTGATGTTCATCTCGTAGAGCCGCTCCTCCTGAATACGCTTCTCGAGGTACGGCCCGATGGCGAGCTGTATCTGCCCCTTTTCTATGCCCATCGTGCGGGGGTTGTACCGGCGCTGAACGCGCAGCATCTGCTCCACAATCTCGAACGAGTTCCAACGACCCCGCCGCATGTCGACAAGCCACAGGTTGTCCTCCTTGTCCAGCGCAGCGGTGATGCCCACAGTATAGTCGTTCCGCTCGTTCTTACCAATAGCGAAGTCCCACGTGGTGTAGTAGACGCACTCCTCGGGCACCGGGCCGTTGTACCACTCGACCATGTCACGCTGGAAGTAACCCCCCTCGTCCGGGGTGGGCTGCTGCTGGTACAGCGCGGCCCAGTACCTCGGGCCGACCGAGTTGCGGATGCGCTCGTAGGCCTCCTCGTCGTAGCGCTCAGGGTGCAGGGCCTCGCCCTTACGCCGGTACTTCTCGTCCTCCAGAGCGATGGCCGGGTAGCGCACGATCTCCCACTGGTCCGCCTTCGGGTCTTTCTCGGCCAGCTCTTCGAGCGTGCCGCTCAGGTCGTCGAACGCCCAGCGTGTCTGTACGATGCACACCCCACCGCCGGGGGCGAGGCGGGTGTAGGCCGTCGACCGGTACCAATCGTAGATCGCCTGCTTCGTCGTGGCGCTCTCCGCCTCAGTAGCGTTCTTGATTGGATCATCGATTAAAAGACAGTTAGAAGCGGAGATGCGGTCGAGGAAAAAGTTGTGCGCCTCCTCGACCTCGAAGTCGACGACCGAGAGCGCCTCCTCTACTCGCTGGAGGCGCTCAATTCGGGAATAGGTGACCTCGTGTGGTGATGTATATGGCACGCGTGGCAAACCGGCACGAGGTTGCCCGTAACGTTGTTCTCCTTGTCCTCGTCCCTGTGGTGTACGGACGTTGCCGGCTCCCCGCATGCTGCGCACGGCGGTTTCGCGGCCATGATCTCTGCCCGCAGCCGTTTGAACTCCGGTGGATACGACCGCGGGGCCCGTTTCCCGTGCTCTATACTTCTCCCCCTCCGGCTCTCGTAGTAGCACTCTCGAGAACAAAACGGCTGAGTCGTCCGTTCGGAAGTGGCCTGCGATTTCCTGCGCACGAACTCCTTCGAGCACTGCGTGCAGGTAAGAGTCACCGACGTGAACCGGTGGTGCGACTCCCCTTTGTAGGTCTTCGAGCGGTGCTTGCCGTAGCAGGCTTTTGAACAGAACTCGGGTTGCCCTTGTGCCACTCGACGCTGGTGAGCTGCCTTCGCGCGTCGAAACTTTGTCCCACACTCTGCACAGCTTAACTCGACACTGTTCATAAGTGACTTTAACTTCTGCGAGCAGGCGTTTGAACAGGTATGGCGCAGCTCCTCGCAGGCCTTCTTGGCCGCGTGGAACTTGTGCGGGCTCTTCCAGAACACCGTCCCACACACCGGGCACTCGGCGTACAGCCTCGTCAGGAACGGTATGGCCTCGATCTTCTCCTTCGAGAGTAACAACTCTCTCGCCTTCTCGGAGCTCATCCACTCTGCGGTAGACGGGGACTCCCCCTTCGAAACCAACGCATAGCGGGTGTTCCCCGGTAACCTGGATTGTTCTTCCCCCGACGGTGAGGTTGTAGTAGTGGTCTGAGACTCGGACTGATGCTGCATGAATGTTCCTCCAAACAAGGTTTCCCCCACTATAGGCCAAAACCCTGGGAGGCTGCAACCCCTCAACTATGTCATTTACCAGTGAATATATGGGGCGAGGACCCAGTTCGGTGGGTACGATTACCGCGGGCGATGCGCAACTCGCGCCCTTACCGGTTATGGCGCCGCCCACGCCGGCGGGCAAATATCCGCCCGACTTGTTGAGCCGCCAGCCCTCGACGCCCTTGTTGTCCTTGTCAATCGACACCCCGTCGAACGTCGCGGTGAACAGCTCGCCCATGACGATGGAGCGAACCTTGCGCGAGAAGTCATTCGCCAGGTCGGCGGAGTACGACGTGCTGATGATCTCGAGCGTAGGATTACGCCCGAGGAACCACGCCGGGAAGTTCACCGACACCAGCTCGCTGTTGTGCGTCGGTATGAACCCGTCCCCGGCGAGGAACATCCTGTTCGGCGAGTCCACCTGAATGCAGATCGTGTCCGCCCGGGACTCCATCTTCTCGAACCGCAGGTACCGCCCCCGACGCTCCTCTGCCGCGTTGCGGCAGTACCGCAGCTTACGCGGGAGCCTCGCCGAGTTCTTCCTGTAGAACCGCACGCGGTAGCGCGCGCCGCAGTCCTTGCCGTTGTACACCGCTCGCCCCTCGCGCAGGCTGGCCTTGACCCCGAGGCTCAGCGCCAGCTCACGCACTGAGGCCGCCAGCGGGTACTGCATGCTCACGAACTCGATGTGCCCCCGGTGGTCGACGTGGCCGTCGCTGTCGATCAGCCCCTGCAGCAACGCCTCGCGCTGCCGGATACTGGCCCGCATGTACACGTTCGGGATGTGCTTGCACCCCAACAGGTTCATCTCCTTGAGGCGGCGGTGCAGCTTGGGCAGCCCGAACCGTATCGGGTCAGCGTGGTCCGTCAGCGTCTGCCCCGCCTCCTCGAGCAGCCGGCGCAGCTCGTCGATGTCCTCCTCTCCGATACAGATACGCGCCTGTTTCGTGTCCCCATCCCCGAGCCACAGCCCGAGAACGTAGGGGTCGATCGGCAACGGACGCTGCGGCAGGCGCAACGGACCCTGCGTGTCCACCTTCGGCCGGCGTATCTGCGAGCGCTCAGCCAGCCATCTGGTCGTCCTGATGCTGCGCGCGTCGCGGTGCCCGCGCAGCTGGACGACCCACTCGTGCTCCGCATCCGCGTACACGAACGAGCCGTCGTTGGTCTCCACCTTGTATATCTCGCGGTCGTAGAACACCTCCGACACCGCGACCACGCGGCAGACGGCGCCGCACTCGTCGAACACCTCGTCCCCCGGCTGCAGCTCACCGATGGGGGTGAACCCACGGGGGGTTGGGATTGGCGTGTCTACGACCAGCGCCTTACCGGCACGAGGCGGCATCTGAATCATCAGCCGCGGGCTCTTGCCCTCGAGGATGTCCTTCTCGAACTTCTCCAGCCGTCGGCAGATGTCCTTGTGCACCCACCCCGGCATGTACGACGGGTTGTTCCGTATAACGAACGGCAGTAGGTGGCGTCGGGTCAGCTCTCGGGCAGCCAGTTCCCGCTCCACGGCGTTGGCTTCGACCTTCTTACGCTGCTCCAGGTCCTCGACTACCTTCTCTACCTTCTCGCGTACCTGCTGGGTACGGATCTTCGGTTTCTCGAGGGTGACGGTGCTGCGTGCTACGGGGGAGCCGTCCTTCTCACGCATGGATACGGCGGAGGCTGCGTTCGCACAAGGTCGGCAACGGGCTTCGCGGGCGCCTGCGCGCTTCTCCTCTGGCACCCACACCTCGCAGGCGGTGCACCGGAAATAGCCGTCCCTCCCCTCGTTGGGGTCATTCTGGTTCGGGTTCGACATCTATGGGTTCCGGCTCCTGGAGCGAAGAACTCAGCACTTCGAACTCAGCGCTAAGGGCTTCGGACTGGCCTTCTGCGATCGGAGGGGGTGAGCCGACGAGTTTCATCAGCTCAGAGGTCGGGAGCGTGGCCAGCCGTTCGGCGGTCAGATCCCGGCGGTTCACGTTGATCTCCACCTTCTCAGCAGCGTAGTGACCGAGCAGCTTCGCAATTTCGCGCCACGCCATGATGACCTCGGTGGCGGTAGCGCACATGGGGAGTGCGTCGAGCATGCCCTGAACGGCGTCGGTCCTCGTGATCTCGAGCTTCGCTGCCGTGAGCTTCGCAGCTTCGGACATAGCGGTTCGGACCTTGGGGTGCGCCTCCATGCGACGTATGGCCTTCTGGAGGTTCCCTTCGCTCAGACCGGCGAATTTGCCGGCAGCTGTCTTGTTCAATCCCTGAGCACGCGCCTCTACGTAGAGTCGCTGTGCGTCGGTCAGCCCTACGCAGGCTTCGGCGAGGCTGGTCTTGGCCAGCTGAATGTCACGTGAATCCATGAGTGGATTGTAGTATGCACCGTTTTGGGGCTGCGAGCGGGTAATATCGGCCCGCCGAGCGCGGCCACCGATTTCAAAAATGAAATTCCGGCAGAATAGAATTTCATTTTTGAAATCGAGATTGCAAAATGCAATTCAGGCGATTTCAAAAATGAAATTTTCGTGAAAAAATGGTGTACACCCACTCACGAACATCCCCCCGTCCCTGCTCCACCACCCACCCTCCCCGGTACCTTTCCACCTCGGCGTCTCGGAAACTCAAAACCAAACCCCCCGGACTGGGCCCCGCTGAAGCTCAGAGCTCAGTGCTACGCGCCTTGTGCCCGCTGCGCGGGCACGAGCTGAGCGAGTGTTCACAACCAACCGAGAGGATTCAGACATGGACTACACCAACGACATTCGCAACTGCTCCACCCCCGCTGAGCTCTTCGAGCTCCAGGATCACATCGAGAGCGCAGCCTTCGAGCTGCACTCGGAGTTCGTAGTAACGGGCGACCCTAGGGTCGCCGCAGCCCTTCAGCTCGCGACCAGCGCGCTGGAGGAGCTGGCCGCGCGCCTGGAGGGGTACGAGCCGCCCGCCACGGGCGACATCCCGTTCTAAACAACTTAGCTCGTGCCGGCTTCGCCGGCACGAGCTAAGTCCCTGATTCCAACTAACTGAGAGGAAATGGATATGAGTAAATATATCGACGCAGTCATAGACGCGGCCTTGAACCACGCTGACGCGTGTGTCCAAGACGCATGGGAGAAAGCTCTAGGGGCTGCAGAGGACGGCCGCGGGGACGTGGAGGAGCTTGAGCTCCTCGCGCAGCGGGTCGAGGAAGAGCTCGACGAACTTGCGGAGCGGCTAAACCGCCTCCGCAAATAACCCACTTAGCTCGTGCCGGCTCCGCCGGCACGAGCTAAGTCCCTGATTCCAACAACCTGAGAGGACTAGATCATGAGCAAGTACGCTGTTATGTACGAAGAACAGGACGGCGAAGTCGTCCTATACACCCACGACGAGGCCGAGGACGGCCCCGTCGAGCAGGCTTTCGAGGAACTAACGGGCGTGGAGGCCCAGATCGTTCCGATGCCGGGGGAAGGATAGCCCGGCACCTCGGCTCTGCCCCCTCCGGGGGCACGAGCTGAGGGTGTGATTCTAACCAACCGAGAGGAAATAGCCATGAGCATCATCGACGAAAATATCATCCGCCCGAGTTCGCCCCTGAAGGCGGTAGACCTGTACCAATACCTGGACGAGGCCGCCCTGAAGTGGCCCGCGGAGTACAACACCCACCCGGAAATCGGGGAGTTCCACCTCCAGCAGGTCAGCATCATGCGGTCCGACGGCAGCCTCGTCCCCGCGGAGGTGCTGTTTATTGAGGGGCTGGACTTCGTAGTCCGCGAGCCCCGTAAGCTCCCCATGGCGCGGGGAGTGAGGTTCCGCATCTACCCCGATGGCGAGGTCGTCCACGAGGACGACTTCGCCGAGAGGGAGGGGCCTGACTACGAGGAAGTGGTCGTCCCGGTCGAGGTAGTTGAGTACTTGAGTAGGGGTAATTGAGGTCTTAGAAATCAAGTACTTAGGGCCCAGAGCTAAGGGCTCAGGGCGTTCACGTTATGAACACTTAAGGAGACACGCATGAAGATAGTCGCATATCTGTTCGCATACACGCTGCTGATGAAGCTCATCGGCAGCGTGGCGATACTGACGGGCGGGGTAGAGTACATCCCCGCCATTGCCGTGGCAACAGCAGGCCTCGTGGCAGGGATAGCCGCAATGAACCGACTATAACTACTTGTGCCCCCTCACGGGGGCACGAGTTCTGCTTATGAATCAATAAGTGGAGAAAGAATATGTGCATTCATGTGGTTAATAAAAAGCGTGGGGGTAAAGGCGAATATATAGGTCGCCCGAGCCCCTTGGGTAATCCGTTCGCGATAGGGCGTGATGGCGATCGAGAAGAAGTAATCGCCAAGTATAGGGGGTGGATCAGGCAAAAGATCCGCGCCAAAGACCCGCAAGTATGCGGGGAGCTCAATCGCCTATACAAGCTCGCGAAAGCGGGCGAATTAAGCCTGGTATGCTGGTGCGCCCCGCTGGCATGTCATGGAGATGTGGTGAGAGAAATCTTGGAGGAAAAATTATGAATGGCCTAACCTGCCCGCACTGCGGAGCCCCCGAAACAAACGAATCCGGGGATTCACTACTGATCCGCGCATACAAAGTCTTTGAAAACGGCAAATGGTTCAGCCACTGCCTGGTATGCGCCGGATATGTCACCAAGACCGGGGAACTGACCGGCGCAAAATACGAAACATGCACCGGAGGATGGTTCTAATGAGCGAAGAAATCAAAAAACTCATCGACCAGCTCCCAAACGATCAAGAAATCAACCCTGACGAAGGGCTGCTCACGCCGCATGAAAAGCGGTATCAACTCATCAAACAAATCGCAGAGAGGAAACAAGATGAAACAACGCGCTGAATTCATGTCCACCGCCCTTCGCACCGAAATGAAGGGCAAACCTCGCAGCCATGCGGTGTGCAAAGCCATCGCAAACGTCTTTCGCCCCGGGAAAACCGCCAAGGACCGGGCAAACCGAATGGCTACACCCAAAAAATAACCCAACCGGCTCAGCCCCCTCACGGGGGCACGAGCTCAACCCATGACAATACCGTCACAACCAACAACGGAGTAATCATCATGCCTTACACCATCGACACCATCCGCAACATGCCCCAGGACCAGCTGGACCTCATCGGCTTCCAGCTGTCCAGCAAGGTAACGTGGAAGATCCTCAAACCAGCATTCCAGCTGGCCCGCACCGACACCCAGGTCGCAGAAGCCAGCGGCATCGACGGTCTGAACGACCATCTGGCGAAACTGGCCCAGATGGAGGCCGAAAACGAGTTCTTCGAAACCACCGGGTTGGGAGACTCCACCGCCGACCCCCGCAAAGAGATCGCAAGCTGGCTGGCAGTCCGCCAGATTCTGGTAGAACGTGGCGTGAAAGTGCAACCGTTCGTCGAGAACTTCAAGTTCTTGATCAATCGGGCGGCAACGGACATGCCCACCGAAGCAGACATGGAGCGGCTCGCAGAGCTCTCCGGCATCAGCAAAGACGAGGTCGAAAAGACCTACAAAATGAAGGCCGGACGCAACGCAGGCCGCACCATCCGGGATTGCGAAGGTGCAATGGAGGTAATCAACAGCATCGCCCCCGACGACACCCATGACCCGGCTGACCTCGATGAGGTGGTCAACGAAGCCATCGCGGCCAGCAAGAAATCCGCAATCATCATGGCCAACAGCGTCGAAGACGCCATGGCCAACGCCATCTTCCTGAAAGCCATGGAGGAAGGCGTAGCATAACATCCTCTCGGCAGCCCATGCTGCCTTTCACAATCCCTCGGGCCCTTGCGGGCTCGAGGGATTTTTCTTACACTCCGCAACGAAGCGGGCCGAACATTGGGGTGCTAACAATGGCAAAACACAAAAAACTAAAAATGTACCAATTCCGAGTATCGATAGGGAATCACCCGCGTACCCACTTCTACGCAATCAGTGGATACGACTACGCCAGCCCCGAAGAAGCGCATGCAGCGGGAAGGCTTCACGCGCAACAGCGAGGGCACAACCCGAGAAAATGTACCATACTCGTCAACGACAG
>Ga0256830_1001127_pt1 | contig 19245 bp, 19 predicted proteins | sample 128326metaG_FD_190537 | JGI IMG/M metagenome (GOLD analysis project Ga0256830, IMG submission 190537) | Hydrothermal vent microbial communities from Lau Basin, Pacific Ocean - 128-326 | ecosystem: Environmental > Aquatic > Marine > Hydrothermal vents | place: Pacific Ocean: Lau Basin | collected... | reverse complement strand
GCACTACTCCCGCTTATGGCGACCACATCGCCCACGGCCGGTATGTAGGCCGTCTTGTGTTCGGTCAGAAGCGGCATAACCTTCTGTTTCACCCTTTCAAGCTCCTCGGAGGCCTTCTTGCCTGCTCCGCTTCTCTGCCCTTCAACGAGCGCCCTTATCTCCTCGCCGGCCTTGCTGACCAACCTGTCTACATTCCTTCTCGCGCTTTCCAGGAGCCTTTTCCTGTCACCTCTCAACCTCTCGAGCGCCTTGAGCTTCCGCTCCTCCGTACGCTCGAGCCTTTTACGCAACTCTTCGAGCCTTTTACGCTCATCTTCCACCATGCGCATCGACTTCACGAAGGCCCCCTCACCGCCCTCGAGCCTCTGTCTTGCCGCTTCTATGACATCATCGGGAATACCGTACCTGCCGGCGATCGAGAGGCCGAGGCTGGGGCCCGGCATTCCGTAACGCAGTTTGTAAAGGGGTCTCAATGTCTCTTCGTCGAACTCTACCGAGGCGTTGTCAAAGTCCCGGTCAACCTGCGCGTGAGCTTTAAGGAGGTTGAGGTGTGTCGTGACGACAGCCACTGCCCCCTTGCGCCTGAAGGCCTCGAGGATCGAGAGTGCGAGCACACTGCCTTCGGCCGGGTCAGTGCCTACGCCGATCTCGTCTATGAGCACAAGTGTAGAGGGACCGGCCTTGGCGAGTATCTCGCCGGTACGTTTAAGGTGTGCCGAGAATGTACTCAGGTCCTCGGTTATATCCTGCCTGTCACCGATGTCCGCGAAGACCCTCTCAAAAAACAGGATCTCGCTCTGCTCGGCGGCCGGAACGGGAAGGGCGGACTGAGCCATGATGGTCAGAAGGCCCACGGTCTTCAAGGCGACTGTCTTGCCTCCGGTGTTTGCACCCGATATTACGAGGACCTTCTTACCGTTACGGAGCAGTATGTCCACTGGCACAACGGTGGTCTCGCCCCTGAGCTCCTTGAAGACCAGCACCGGGTGTCTGGCCGCCCTGAGCTCGAAACCGCCGTCTTTTTTCATGACCGGTATGACACCGCGTATGCGGCCTTTGAAGAGGGCCTTTGCCTGTATAAAGTCGAGCGCCGCCGCTATGGAAAGATCTGCGTAGAGCCGGTCCCTTACGCTCAAGACCATCGAGGAGGCCCGCTTGAGTACCTCTATCTCCTCCTGCTTCTCTTCCTTCTTGAGTATCGCCACACGGTTATTTAGCTCAACCACCTGAAAGGGTTCTATGAAGTACGCGGCCCCGCTGGAGGACCTGCCGTGGACTACACCCGGGAAACGGGTGTGAAAACCGGCCCTTACACACAGCACGTAACGGTCGTCCCTGATGGTGAAGAACTCGTCCTGCAGGCTTTCCCTGACCCTCCTGTCCTTTACGAGCTCTTCAATTATGCGCCTGCACCCCCGCCTTGAGGCCGCAAGATCCTCCCTTATCTCCCTGAGCCTGCCGGAGGCATCGTCCTTTATTTCTCCTCTTTCATCGAGTATCCCGGAAAGCGCATCGGAGAGTGAACGTGGCGTGGAGAGGGAATCGAGCATCGAGGCCATAATGGGGAAGGAGCCTTTGAGCGCGGGGTCGGAGACCCCCTTCAATAAAAGTATGCTCTCTACGGTGTGCTTCACCTCAAGAAGCTCGTCGGGCAAGAGGTAGGCCCCGCCCGGCCTTAACCTCGATATGAGACCGCGTATGTCGCTGATACCGCCGAGAGGGAGGGTCCCGTGCCGGCCGGTGAACTCTACGGCCTCTCGGAGCTCGTCATAGGCCCTTTGGACCTGCACGAAGTCGCTCGAGGGCCTCAACCCCGCGACAAGCTCTCTTCCAAGTGCCGTAGAGGCGAAGGTTTCGAGCTCCTTCAGTACCGCATGGTATTCCAGGGCATCAAAGGTGGTCTCATCCACGATACTCCAAGAGATGGTAAGGACTGTACTGCAATGTACCTTTCCGGGGGTTAAAGATGCCGGAAGCTCTGATTTATTCGTCATTGTGAGGAGCCGAAGCCGCAAGCAAAGCCGTGTGGAAGCTATTACAAAGCATCTCCTGCTATGAACCGACTACTTGGAGAGATCGCTTCGCTGCGTGCCTGCGGTCGCAATGACAGGATGCAGCCGATTGATCAGAGTTTCCTGCAGATATCGCCCCGGGGCCTTTCGTTACTTCCTTGAAAACCTTCTGAAGCCGGAGCACGGGATGATCTCCACACCGGCGAGCACATCGTCGAGGAGCAGGTTCACCCCAAGGTTGTCGCTCGCTATATGTCCGGCTATGACGACGTTTATGTGATGTTTCTGGGCCTCCTTGCGGTGGTCCTCGCTTATGTGCATTCCGACTACGGTGCCCACACCCGCTGTTGAAAGGCCCTCGTATATCTTCTTGCTGCCCCCGGTGCCACCGGTCATGTCGACGAAGACCTTTCCGGCCCTCCTCTTCCTGGAGCCGACCACCACCCTGGGGCCCACCGTTTCACTCCGTGCACAGCCGTATTCAGGGATATCATGCAGTATGTCCAGGACATCCGACACATACCGCGGTGTCTTCTCGTCGAAGATCTTCTGCAGGTAACTCGAAACGGCGTTGTCCGTCGGGGTGTGCATGCACATGAGCGGTATGTCCAGGAGCCTCGCCGCATCCACCGCCCTTGTATGATTTGCAGGAAGGAGCCTCCTTTCAACCTCCTTTATGCGCTCCGCCATGAGGTCCTCGGCGACATGTATGGGGACACCCTGCTTGAGCAGTATGGCGGACTGCATGTCCATCACCTCGTGAAGCGCGGCCATGGCCCTGCCCTCCGGATGGTGCGCTATGATAAGGTCCACACCCTGTCCCTTTTCCCTCAGCCTGTCCGCCAGAAGGACCTCGCCGATCTCTATGTCTATACCCACCATCACCCTTTTGACCTCTGTGGCGGGGTCGCCGTAGAGTATCCTCGTATCTGCGTAAGGATTGGTAAGCTTCTCCTTATCGAACCACCTCCTGTCCTCTTCCTTGAGCTCCTCGAACTCCCTCTTGGCCTTTCTCAGGTCTTCCTCGACCTCTTCCCTGCCCCTGGGATCGAGCTCCATCCCCCTCTTCACCGCCTTTTCGTAGATCTCCTTCAGTTTCATATGCACTCCGTTAATTTCGGGTTTTATATCTGAAGAATGCACACGGGCACAGACTCCGCACGCCGCTGCCGAACGTACGGGGCGTACATGCGAATCTTCATCCGCCGAGCCTTTTCTTCACGATCTCCTGAACCGTCCTGCCGTCGGCCCTCCCCCTGAGCTTGGCCATCACGGCCTTCATGAGCCTGCCCATGTCCTTCATGCCCTCGGCGCCGACCTCGGCGGCCGTCTCGTCCACAACGGCCTGTATCTCCTCGGCCGAAAGCTGCTGCGGCATGAAGGCCTTAAGGATTGCGAGCTCCCTCACCTCCTTTTCCACGAGGTCATCCCTTCCGCCCTTTCTGAACTGCTCTATGGAGTCCTGCCTCTGCTTCGCGAGGGTCGATACGACCTGCAGGACCTCCTCGTCCGCAAGCTCCCTCCTCTTCTCTATCTCCTTGTTCTTGACGGCGGAAAGGAGGTACCTCAACGTGGAGAGTGTGGGCTTGTCCCCCGCCTTCATGGCCTCCTTCATCTTACCGGTTATCTCTTCTTTCAGGCCCATCGTCCTTGCTCCTTTCCAATCACCGCCTCTTTTGACATGATACCGCGAGAGGGCATCTTTTTCACAAACACTGGCGGCTGAACCAAGCCGCATGCATCACTCGGGACACGACCCAATAACACAACCTGGCATCCCAAGATCGCCTCTACCGGGCGGCGAAACGCAGAAGGTATCCGGACCGTCCTCGACGCGGTCCGGCAAGCTCAAGCACCCTTTTTAAGCTCCAGGAGCACCAGCTTCACTATGCCCTTGAGCGTTTCAAAGACACCTATGCCCTCCGTGGCAACGGCCTCGAAGTCCGGCACACCGTCGACATTGAGGATCTTCTTCAGCTCGGCTATCGGCACGCAGTTGGGTATATCACGCTTGTTGTACTGAATAACGTAAGGGACCTTGTCGATGCTGTAGCCGTGCTCTTCAAGGTTCTCCTTCATGTTTTCGAAGCTTTCTATGTTCGCATCCATCCTTTCCACCTGTGAATCCGCGACAAAGACTATGCCGTCGACCCCCTTGAGGATGAGCTTTCTGGATGCGTCGTAGAATATCTGGCCCGGGACCGTGTAAAGGTGAAAGCGTGTCTTGAAGCCCCTTATCTCACCGAGGGCGAGTGGAAGAAAGTCAAAAAAGAGCGTCCTTTCGGTCTCGGTGGCAAGGGATATCATCTTGCCCCTTGACTCGGGTCTTGTCTTCTTATAGATGTGGGTCAGGTTGGTGGTCTTACCACAGAGCCCCGGCCCGTAGTAGACTATTTTGCAGTTTATCTCTCTTGCTGAGTAGTTGATAAAAGACATGGCCGATACAGCGCGGGTATGGATTCTCCATATTTTGTGTTACGGGGAAGAGGTCACTGGAAGAGCTTTTCTATATCCTCATCCGTAATCTCTTCGAGGAGGCTTCTTTTCGGGGCCGAGGACTCCATGCGCCTCAGTACCCTTTGAACGCAGTCGTCGAGCTCTTCGCTGGCCTTCCTGACCCTGAGCCTTACGAGCCCAAGCGAAGAACGGTCGTCGAAGATCACAACGAGTATGACCCTCTGACCGACGATGGAGATATGAATATTGTCCTTTTCCCCCTCGTGAAAGAGTATGGAGAACTCCTTTTCCCCTATGAGCCTGGCAAGCCCCCCTGTTGCAGCGATATTTCCAGCGGTGAGCGATGCCAGGGATGTCGAATCTATATCCTTCGTATCCCCGCTGGAGGCGATGAGCTGGCCGTCCTTGTCCACAAGAAAGACGCTCTTTGCGTTGGCATCGGCAAGGAGGTGCTCTATTATCCTGGATATCTCCCGGGACTCCTCCTCGAACATGACCAGTGAAGATTGAACCATGACAGACACCCTTGTCTTATATATTACAAAACAAATACAGGGCGTGTCAAAGGACAGGTCCGCCCTGTACCCGGCCGCCGGGACGGGGCCCCGCGTATACTATGGATCCAGCGCCCCTTGGCAGGTACGGGCGGTAAGGCGGAAGGGTGCACCCCTTAGAAGACCCTCTTTCCATCCATCTCAAGGAGTCTTTCCCACTCGCTGTCGATCCTCTTCTGCGTCTCCTCCAGAAGCCACCTGTTTTCTTCCTTGAAGAGGTGCTTGAACCTGCCCTGGAGCTTGAGCCACTCTTCGATGGGTTTCTTCTCCCTGGGTTTGTAGTTAACCTTCAAGATGCCGTCCTCGACTTCGTAGAGAGGCCAGTAACAGGTATCCACGGCGAGCTTCGCTGTCTCGATGGAAAGTTCCGGCTTTGAATACCACCCGAGAGGACACGGGGATACGACATTAAGGAACGTCGGCCCCTCGGTGTTGAACGCCTTTTCGGCCTTCTTGGCCAGGTCCCTCCAGTTGTGCGGGGATGCCTGTGCGGCATATGGTATGTTGTGCGCCACAACTATCCTCGTAAGATCTTTCCTCCACTGTCCCTTTCCAGGATGTGCAGACCCGGCCGGCGAGGTGGTAGTGGCCGAGCCCAGCGGGGTGGCGCTTGAGCGCTGTATGCCGGTATTCATGTACGCGCCGTTGTCGTAACAGACGTAGAGAAAGTCGTGTCCCCTCTCCAGCGCGCCCGAGAGCGCCTGAAAGCCTATATCATATGTTCCGCCGTCTCCGCCGAGGGCAAGGAACTTTATGTCCTTGTCAGCCGCTATCTTTCCCTTCTTCTTCAACGACCTGTAAGCGGACTCTATCCCGCTTATGGTGGCAGCGGAGTTTTCAAAGGCCGAATGTATCCAAGATATCCTCCACGATGTGTACGGATATATGGTCGTCCCGACCTCAAGGCACCCGGTGGCCGTTGTGGCGACGACCGGCGCGCCCGCGCTCCTCAGTAGCAGCCTCATGATGGGAGGTATGCCGCAGCCAGCGCACAGCCGGTGTCCCCCGCTGAACAGCTCCTCCCTGGCAGAAAGTTCTTTTAGCGTAGCCATAACCTCTCTTCCTTATTATATGGTTATATAACCTGTAAGCTTCCCCGCCTCTCCGGTCTCAAGAACATTGTAGAGCTCGTCAAAGACCGCCTCTGCGTCCTCCACCTTGTAGTCCCTTCCGCCGAGTCCGAATATACGGCCGATGACCTTCGGCGCGCTATCTCGGCCATAGAGGGCGCTGCGCACATCGGTAAAGAGCGGGCCGCCGAAGCCGCTCATCGAGTCCGCCCTGTCTAGGACACAGACGGCCTTTACGCCCATGAGCGCAGAGGCTATCTCCTCGTGCGGGAAAGGCCTGTAGAGCCTCGGCCTCAGGAGGCCGACCTTCTTACCCTGATCCCTCAGCCTGTCCACGGCGACCTTGGTCGTGCCGGCAGCCGAACTCAACACCACTATCGCCACGTCCGCATCGTCGAGCCTGTAGCACTCCATGAGCCCGTACTCCCTGCCGAAGCGTTCGCCGAACTCCCTTCCAACTTCAATAACGACTTCCTTTGCACCACGTATAGCCTTGGACTGTTCGTATTTGAAGTCAATGTAATACTCGGGCAACGTCATCGCCCCCATGGTGATCGGGTGGTCCGTATCCAGAAGGGACTGTTTCGGCTCGAACTCACCGACAAAGTCCTTGACATCAGCGTCATCTATGAGCGTGAGGTTCTCTATCGCATGGCTCGTTATGAAGCCGTCCAGGCATACCATGGCCGGTGTAAGGACCCGGTGGTCCTCGGCTATCCTTACGGCCTGAAAGAGGTTATCGTAGGCCTCCTGAACCGTCTCCGAATATATCTGTATCCAGCCGGAATCCCTCGCGCCCATGGAGTCCGAGTGATCGCAGTGTATGTTTATGGGGGCGGAAAGGGCCCTGTTGACCACGGCCATGACAACCGGAAGGCGCATTCCGGATGCGATGTAGAGGACCTCCCACATGAGGGCCAGCCCCTGCGAGCTCGTGGCGGTCATGACCCTGGCCCCGGCGGCCGCGGCCCCCACGCATGCGCTCATCGCAGAGTGCTCGCTTTCGACCGTTACAAGCTCTGTAGAAACCTTGCCGTCAGCGTAGTAACTCGAAAACTCCTCCATGATGGCGGTGGAGGGGGTTATCGGGTAGGCCGCGCACACGTCAGGGTCTATCTGCTTCATGGCATAGGCGACCGCTGAGTTCCCGGTCAGCACAACCTGTTTCTTTTTATCCGTAAGAGGTGTCGCCATCTCTATGCCTCCTCTTCTTCCATTGTTATGGCCTTGACCTTGTCGGGGCACTCCATGGCGCATATGCCGCAGCCCTTGCAGTGCTCCAGGTCAAAGCCGACCATCTTACCATCCTCTGCGATAACAGCCGAGTCAGGGCACATGACCCAGCATATGAGGCAGTTGGTGCATTTGTCCTTGTCCAAGACGGGCCTCAGCTTCCTCCATCCGCCGGTCACATAGTCGTGTGCATTGCCCGCCTTATGTATGACACCCCCGAGAGGGACCTCTTTCTTTTCTTCGCAATCTTTCTTCATCGTCACTCCCCTTTCACCCCTTCGAACCCCCTCTTCATGGCCTCCACATTACCCTCTATCACCCTGGGGCTGAATTTTTTGGAATAATTCTCCTTGAAGTTGTCTATGAGCGAATCCAGCTTCACTATTGACGTTACCTTTGCAAGGGCGCCGAGCATGGGGGTGTTGGGCATGTGCCTGCCTATGGTCTCCATCGATATTTTCGAAGCATCGACGGTAAAAACCTTCGCCTCCTTACCGAGCCCGAGCTCCCTGCGCATCGCGCCAGCGGAATGCGTGGTGTTAACTATAAAAACAGCGTCAGGTGATGTGCCGTCAGTAAGCCCTGATGCCGAATCATCCGCCCTGAGCGTTCCGATCAAGGTGGGGTCCACTATGAGGACTATGTTCGGATTATTCACCTGACAGTGCAGCCTGATCGGCTCATCCGAGAGCCTGTCGTAGGCCCTTACCGGCGCACCCATCCTCTCCGGGCCGAACTCTGGGAAGGCCTGAACGTACTTGCCTTCTCTCAACGCAGCCTCTCCAAGGAGCTTTGCAGCGGTAACCACACCCTGCTGAGCCCTTCCGTGCCATCTTACTTCGGTGTATTCAGCCATCTCTCTCTTCCTTAGTTTTTTTATACCCCGCAGACCGGACCAAGAGCGGGGTTGAAGATGCATTGTTTAATGCATCCCCGCATCGGCTGCGAAGGCGCCAAAGACTCAGGCCTCTTTCCTCCCTTGCATGGCCCGTCCGAGGGTGGAGGGGTCCATGTATTCTATGTGGCCGCCCACAGGGATGCCTGCCGCGATACGCGTAAGCTTCAACCCGTAAGGGGCGAGCACCTTCTTAAGGTAAAGGGCGGTCGCCTCGCCCTCGGCATCGAATGCCGTCGCAAGGATGACCTCCCTGACGGTAACCGGCGCAGGCCGCCTGATCCTGTCCACGAGCTCCTTTACCTTTATCTCGTCCGGGCCGATCCCCTTGAGGGGAGCGAGCAGGCCGTGGAGCACGTGGTACCTGCCCCTGTAAGAGCCGGTCGCCTCAAGCGCGACCATATCCCTGTAATCCCCCACAACACAGACGGTCGTAGCGTCCCTTGACCGGTCGGCGCATATGCTGCAGGGATCCTTGTCGGAGAACGTCATGCACTCAGAGCAGAGGCTCACGTTCTCCCTCACATCACGTATACTCCTTAAGAGTTCTTCAACATATCCGTTCTTTGCATTCAACACATAGAGGGCGAGCCTTGAGGCCGTCTTCTCCCCTATGCCTGGAAGCCCTGAAAAGGCCTTAATGAGCCTTGAAATCGGTTCCGCGTAACGTTGCATGCCTTATAGACGAAAAATCGCCGTACCTCTCAACCCCGCACAGCCCCTCCGAACATATCGGAAAAGCTCTGCGGCCGCTGCTCATGGTCCATGTGTTATACGGCTGTTTATTCCGCGATGCGGCCCAAAGGCCGTTCAGAACAGGCCGGGCGGCAGGTTTATACCAAGCCCTGAGGTCACCTTGCTCATTTCCTCTGAAACCATCTCCTGGGCCCTCTTGAAGGCCTCGTTCACGGCCGCCATCACCAGATCCTCAAGCATCTCAACATCCTCCGGGTCGACCACCGAGCGATCTATCTTTATGTCGACCACCTTGAGAGCCCCGTTCACCGTTACGGTGACCATCCCACCTCCGGACGAGGCCTGACAGGTCTTTTCGGCAAGGCCCTTCTGTATCTCGGCCATCTTCTCCTGCATCTTCTGGGCCTGTCTCATGAGATTTCCCAGATTCTTAGACATTTGTTCTCCTCCGTTCCTCCACGATCCTGCCTCCGAGGGTGGTCAAAGCCTTTCTAAGGACCGGATCCGCCCCCTCAAGCCTCTGTCCGGCCGGCACACCGGCGCACTCCTTTTCCTTGTCTTTTTTGTTGATGCTTATCTCTATCCTGCGCTTGAAGAAGTCCTTGCAGAGGCCTTCCAGCGTCTCCTTTTTCACACCGAAAAGGAAGTTGGCGCTCTTTGCATCCAGCGTAATACTGAGGACCGAACCGTCAAAGGAGAGATCGGCGGACTCAAGCGTTGTGTAAAGAAGCCCGTCCTTCTCCCTTATGTAACTCAGGATATCCCGGCTTGATACATCGTCCTTTTTTTCTGACCCGGGTAACGTCCGCTGTGGCCGGCCTTCAACCTTCGGTCGATCCTTTGCCGCCCCCGCTCCTCCCTGTCCGCCTGAGCGGTGCCTCAGGCCCTCAAGCCTTGCTATAAGCTCACCGACCGGCTTCATATCCTCGAGCCGGCTGGCCCTTACGAGCATCATCTCCAATGAAAATCGGGGGGTAGATGATCTTACGACCTCCTCATACCCCCTCGTAAAGATGCCGAAAAGCATCTGCAACCTTTCAAGCCCAACGCACTCGCCGAGGGCCTCGAGCCGCTTGGCCTCGCCCTCGGGAAGCCCCGCAAGGGCCCCGTCACCAGAGACCTTGATCACGACAAGATCCCTTATGTGCTCTATAAGCTCGGTCGAGACCTTCTTCAAATCATAACCGAAGTCATGTATCTTTTCAACAATATTAAGGCACCGCGCCGCATCTTTTTCAAGCACGGCCTCGGTAAGCTCGAATATCACGGACCTGTCCATGAGGCCGAGGGCGTCTACTACGTCACCTGCCCCGACCTCGGAACCCGAAAAGGATATGACCTGCTCAAGCAGGCTCTGGGCGTCCCTGAGGCTCCCTTCCGACTCCCTCGCTATAAGATACAGCGCATCTTCCTCAACCTTGACGCCTTCTTCGCGGATGATCCTCCCCAGGTGTTCGCCTATCTTCTTAAGCGGTATACGCCTGAAGTCGAACCTCTGGCACCTGGAGTGTATTGTAAGAGGAATCTTGTGGGGCTCGGTGGTTGCAAAGATGAAGATGACATGGGGTGGCGGCTCTTCGAGTGTCTTCAACAACGCATTGAAGGCCGACTCCGAGAGCATGTGGACCTCGTCTATGATGTAGATCTTGTACCGTCCGTGGCTCGGCGCATACCTTACGCTCTCCCTCAGTTCACGTATGTTGTCCACACCGGTGTTGGATGCGCCGTCGATCTCAAGCACATCGACGGACGACCCGTTTGCAACCGCCCTGCACATGGCGCATTCGCGGCACGGGGTCGCAGTAGGCCCCTCGGAGCAGTTGAGGCACTTTGCGAGTATCCTCGCCACGGTGGTCTTGCCTACCCCCCTGGGCCCTGAAAACAGGTAGGCGTGGCCTATCCTCCCCGAAGATACTGCGTTGGAGAGGGTCCTGACCACGTGGTCCTGACCCACGACCTCTTCAAAGGCGGAGGGCCTCCACTTTCTGGCGATCACTTGATAAGACATATTGAGTATGCGTCACGAGCGGCAACCCCGTTGCAGGCCTTGGGGTCGGCTGGCGGAGCGTAAACAGGTTTTAATCGGACGATACAATGCACTATATGAATTCCTCCAACACGCTGCAGATACTATCTACCTCCGGCAGACCGGGGCCGCCGCTTGCGGGATCAAGAAAAGACCTCTACCTTACGGACACTGTTGATAGCCAGGCACCCTTGCGGCACATGGATAAAGGCGCTTACCGTTGCTTCCTTCCGGACCTGGCGGGTTTCACGCCCCTCCATTGCGCAAGACCCGGCTATCAACAGTAACCGTAATCAGCACGCTCCATACCTCTCAAAAATGGCGGAGAGAGAGGGATTGTCCGCCTGCGGCGGACCCGGTATGGTCGGTATCTTCAATATCGTGCGTCTCGCCTTCGGCTCAACGCACACTCCGGTCGAACCCTCCGATTCCCAGCTTCCCAGCCAACTGCATCTTATGAAAAATGGCGGAGAGAGAGGGATTCGAACCCTCGGTACACGATTAATGTACACACGATTTCCAGTCGTGCCCCTTCGGCCACTCGGGCATCTCTCCGGCAATCAACCTCGTGGCGTATGCAACAAGTACAATCGTACCTCTCGCCTTCGGCTCAACGCACACTCCGGTGACCTCGCCCATCCATGGGCTCGGCCCTCCGGGCCGCCTGCGGCGGTCCCGTTTTGCCGTCCTGCAAAACGGTCGAACCCTCCGATTCCCAACTTCCCAGCCAACTGCATCTTATGAAAAATGGCGGAGAGAGAGGGATTATCCGCCTGCGGCGGACCCGGTAGGGTCGGTATCTTCAATATCGTGCGTCTCGCCTTCGGCTCAACGCACACTCCGGTCGAACCCTCCGATTCCCAGCTTCCCAGCCAACTGCATCTTATGAAAAATGGCGGAGAGAGAGGGATTCGAACCCTCGGTTCCGCGTCAACGGAACAACTGATTTCGAGTCAGCCCCCTTCGTCCACTCGGGCATCTCTCCGCTCTGCACCTGACCGGCAGCCTCGGCACCAAAAACGCCCTCCAGGCTCGCTTCCGCTGCACTCACCTTTAACCGCCATATTCTAACGTTAAAGTATCGCACGTGTCAAAGATTTTGATGCCGACGGATACGCTACTTCTCTGCTGCCAACGGTGTCAGAAGAGCCACGGTGAACCTGTCGTGCTTGTACGAGTTGAAGGTCGGGAGCTTTTTGAAGACCCAGCCGCTGGCCACCACCTCGTCACCTTTAAGGAGCTCCACAAACACGGCAGGGTTGTTGGGCTCATCCGATCTCGTACTTACATAGTCTTCGAACATGGTGTAGTCCGGCACAAACGCACTGACCTTTACGGAAAACCCGGTATCGCCTATGGGTGAATCGACACCGACCTTCACCTTGATCACGTCCTTGGCGTCGGACTCGCTGTCCGTGACCTCAATCTCAACCTCCTTCCACTTCGCCTTTACCTCGTCGGAGAGCCTTATCTCCTTTGCCTTCGTGGACTTGATGCCAGAATGCTGGGCGGCTGCGGAACGCATGTTCATACCCTTGTCTACGGAGGGATGTCCCTCGGGAAGAGATCGACTCTGCCCGGCCGTATCCACGGTACCCTTTTCTTCCACAACCCTCTTTTCGCCTTCCTGCTTTCCACAAGCAACGGCAAAGAAGACCACCAGCACGCCTAATATGACAATCTTTTTCAACATGTTATCATTCAACCTCCTTGGGGTTTTGGCGATGACCGACCCACGAGTCGTTCATACAATATAACATTTACGGCGGATTTTGGAAAGGGCTTTAACTCGACGACGACACAAAAAGGAAGTTTGTAGTATATTGGCTCCTAACCCCAAAGCCAGCTGCATGGAATGCACGCCTATGCGTCGCACGCAGACAGGCGCTCGCCATGCATTTTCACATGAGGGCTGCTGCCTGCCACGCGGTTTACTCCGCTTCGATCCAGAAACTCCGACCTGTACAGGCCTCGGCCCTGTACCATTAACGTACGCTCGGGGTAGCCGTTGCCATGGATGTATAACCGATGTGCGATAAGGAACGGAAGATGATTCTACAGCGAGGCCATACCCGGGGTGGTCCAATCTCTTAAAGTTATCTCCGAGGTGGGATGTATGCACCTGGGGCGGATTCGATCCAGCGCTTCTCAAAGGGGTCGTCGGCCCTTCACAGCTTCTTTCTCATCTTGACCGCACCGAGCACGATATTTGCGATGACCGATATGAAGTATATCTCATCTTCCTCGAACTCACGCAGAACCACCGTTTGGGCGTTGAGCACACCGAAAGGCTTGTCGTCGGAGAAGATCGGATAGGAGTACATTGTCTTTATCTTGTACTGCTCTTCCCTTGTCTCGGGAAAGTACCTGTACCTGGGCTCCTTGGATATGTCCGGAATCAGGATGGGCCTCTTCTCGGCCACAGCCGAGCCTGTTACCCCCTCGCCTATCTTAAGCCTTGCCTTGCCGACCGCGTTCTGCGAAAGCCCGTAGGTTGCCCGCAGTACGAGGTACTCGCCGTCCCAGAGATAGATGGAGCATATGTCGACACCGAGCCTCTTTGCCGTCTTCTCGCAGACGTTTTTAAGGACCTCGTCAAGATCATAGTCCGATGAGGCGAGCATGCTTATCTCCTCGAGCGTTATTATCTCCATGCGCTCGCGGTCGGCCCGCTGGACCTCGAAGTAGAACTGTCCGGTGGTATCGAACTTCAACGGCACAAGGCTCTCTTCAGAGTAATAAGGGTTTATCACCTTACTAGCGGCAGGGGCCGGCTTGAACTCGGAATAACCGCAGGAGCAGGTAAACTTAACCTTGTAATCGTCTATACGCCTGGAACTCATCCTGTTCCCGCACCTTCTGCACCTTACAATCGGCTCCATTCACTCACCTCTAACAAGTTTAATGTCCGAAGTTCACTCCTCGGCACTGGACTCCTCGGGTGCCCCGCTCTCAGGTACCGGGGATGGTACGGACCGCTTTGGTCCGGGCCGCGGCAATCTTATCCTCACAACCTCGCCCACCTCTCCGAGCGGCCCTACGCTCTGACCGTTGAGGCTTATCTCAACCCCGGCCGCGTTTCCTATGGTCAAAAAAAAACCTCCGCTGCCTCCCAGCGTACATGCTCGCCCTTGCGAAGAAGGACCTCAACCTGCCTGGTCCCGTCGATCTCAGCCTTTATCCAGGTGGTATCCTTTGCAAGGACATCGAGCACCAGCCTTTTTTCCTCATCTACAGGCTTCTTGTCGGCCACAGGCCGCATGGACGGCACATCACCCGCAGGCGCACCCTCCTTTTCTGCTTCTGCCTCGGCCTTCTTGTCCGGGACCTTGACTTCGCTTTCCGGGACCTTGGCCTCTTCCCTCCTGCTTTCAGCAGGTCCGGCCCCTTCTGGCTTCACCTTCTCTTCAGGTTCGGGCTTCGCCTCTTCAGAGGCCGCCACCCTTCGGCCTGCGGCATCCTCGACATCATCGGCCGGAGGACCGCCTCCGAGAAAAAGGTACAAGGCTATTATAGCGACCCCCGCGGCTATGAAGCAGGCCGCAAGCCTCTTGTTGGGCTTCAAAAACGGCATGCGTTCCTCTGCGGGAATGACAGGCGGTTTCTTCTCTTTCTCTTTTAACTTTAGCCTTTTTTTCTCCCCCTCCTTCTCCCGGAGGTACGCCTCGTACCTTAGCACCGCATCGTTCTCATCGAGCCCGAGGCACCTGGCATAACACCTTATGAAACCCTTCACATAGGCGGGATGCGGAAGCTCGTCGTACCTGTCATCCTCCAGCGCGTTCAGTACCCGGACGGAGAGCTTCACTGTTTCAGCTATATATTCAAGCGAAACACCCCTTAACTCCCGTTCCCTCTTCAGGTATTCACCCGGACTTTCCATGCAGAGATCCACCCTATCTTAAAAGTTCTATGTATTCCCTGGCGCTCCTCGCCTTGTTGCTCTGCGGGGCAAGCTCCACGACCTTCTCAAACGCCTTGAGCGCTCCGGCACCGTCCTTCTTCTTAAGAAGCGCAACCCCCAGGTTGTAGTATGCAGCGACAAAAAGGGGTTCGTGCGATATCGCCTTTCTGTAGGAGGCCACCGCCTTGTCGGTCATGTTCAGCTTGTCGTAGGCGAGCCCGAGGTTGTTGTAGGCAAAGGCGTATTCGGGATCGACCTTCACCGCCTCCTTGAAGTACTCTACAGCCCTGATATAATCACCCTTTCCGTAGTACGCCGATCCAAGGTTGTACAGGGCCATCTCCGGGGTCCTGTAGAAGACGTTCTCCAGAGCCTTGTTGAAGTGCACGATGGCATCGTCCCACCTTTCCAGCCTCAAGTAGGCCACGCCAAGGTTTACATGGGCATCGGCGTACTCTGGATCGAGCCTCACAGCCTCTTTGTAGTGCACTACGGCTTCATTGTACATCCTTTTTGAGAAGTAGGTCAGTCCAAGGAGGTGTTGATAGGTCGGCTCTTCCGGATTCAATTCGACGGCTTCTATGAGGTCTTTAAGCGCCGCCGTGTAGTTCCCTTCGGAGAAGTGCACGGCACCCATCTTGTAGCGGATTGCCGCGTTGTCTTTTTTCTCCTTCAGGGTAGGGGCACAGGATACAAAGGTGATGAGAACCGCTGCCAGAAAGAAGACTCTTGCTAATCTCATACCCCTTACCCGCCCTTTTGACCGGAATGTGCCTTTATTGAGCCGAGGATGCACAGCGAGCGAATATAAAAATCATCTTCCCTGCGTTTGAAGATTCTTTGCTGCAACGGCGGTGAATCTTCAATATATCATACATCCTCGAAGTGGGTCAACCGCTTGAACTCCCTGTATCTCGACCTGATATCATCGTGGCTCAGGCCGGCGAGCCTTTCGAGGCTGAACGCCTCCACGTTGAATGACGCCATCACGCTGCCGAAGACTATGGCCTTTCTTATGTTGTTTTCACTCAGATCGCCGGTATTCGCAAGGTAACCTATGAGCCCGCCGGCAAAGCTGTCACCGGCACCGGTGGGATCAAAGATATCCTCCAGAGGATAGGCCGGGGCCGAGAAGATGCTGTCACCGTTGAACATGATGGCGCCGTACTCCCCGCGCTTGACGATCAGCGTGGTGGGGCCGCTGTCGAGTATCTTCCTTGCGGCCTTCATGAGGCTGGGCTCACCGGCGAACTCCCTCGCCTCCGCCTCATTTATGACGAAAAGCTCGACGTTCTTGAGAAGCCTCCTCAATGCCTCGGGTTTTCCCTCGATCCAGAAGTTCATGGTATCGCATGCAACGAGCCTGGGCTCATTGACCTGCTCGAGCACCTCCATCTGGAGCTCCGGATCTATGTTGGCAAGGAAGACGAAGGGCGTATCCCTGTAGTCCTCGGGTATCACGGGTTTGAATTCGCTGAACACATTGAGATGCGTCTCGAGCGTATGGGCCTGGTTCAGGTCGTAATCGTAACGACCCTTCCAGCGGAATGTCTTGCCGGGAACCTTTTTGAGCCCCCTGGTGTCAACCCCCCTGTCCTTGAGCATCTCTACGTGCTCATCCGGGAAGTCCTCACCAACAACGGCCACCATCCCCACATCGGCGAAGTAACTTGCGGCGGCGGAAAAGTATGTGGCAGAGCCCCCGAGCACCTCGTCCGCCTTTCCGAAAGGGGTCTCGACAGAGTCGAACGCGACTGAACCCACAACAAGAATGTCCATAAGCCTCCTCTTTTTTCTGGCGCCGTCATACATGCAGCAATGCGGTCAAGGGATCCGGCAAGGTCTCCACGGTTCTGCACGCACAGCCAGTGTACAACGGTCCCGAGTATTCTGAAACCGTTTGCGAAAGGGTATTCCTCAAGGTAGATGACCCTTAATATTTGTATATCTGTTCAGCCTTGGATCTCTTAAAGATACTTTCCTATAAGTAGCTCAAGGTCCTTCCTCGTCTTCTCCGGGATCGTCTCCTTGTCTGTCACCAGCGCATCCCTTATGGCATCGGCGCACCCGCACTCCCTCGGGTGCTTTATCATGGGGACCGCCTCGCTGATTATATCCTTCGCCGTTGAGACGTTCTTCTTTAATGTATCGAGTATCATATCCACTGTAACCGACTCCTCGGTCTCGTGCCAGCAATCATAGTCCGTCGACAGGGCTATGGTGGCGTAGCATATCTCAGCCTCCCTTGCGAGCTTGGCCTCTGGGATGTTGGTCATGCCTATCACGTCAACCCCCCAGCTTCTGTATATCCTCGACTCGGCCTTGGTGGAGAAGAGAGGCCCCTCTATGCATATGTACGTACCTCCCCTGTGGACATCGGCGCCGGCCTTAACTGAAGCCTCGTAGAGGATATCGCTCAACCCGCTGCATATGGGCTCCCCGAAGCCGGCGTGGGCCACAACACCGGAGCCGAAAAAAGTGCTCGCCCTCTTGGTGGTCCTGTCAAAGAACTGATCCACGATCACTATGTGGCCGGGTTCGATGTCTTCCCTCATGCTGCCAACGGCCGACACGGATATCAGCCACTCCACGCCGAGCTTCTTCATCCCGTATATGTTGGCTCGGTAGTTTATCTCCGTAGGCGTGAGCCTGTGTCCCCTGCCGTGGCGTGGAAGAAAGACCATGACTGTATCCCCGAGGCTCCCGATGATATACTCGTCAGAGGGCTCTCCGAACGGGGTTTCGACCCTGACCTTGCGGACGTCGGTCAGCCCCTCCATCTCATAAAGCCCGCTGCCTCCTATAACACCTACGATCTTCTTGGCTTTTTCAAACCCTTCGGACATGACTCGGCACTCTCCACGGTGTTTTTTTAGCTCCCTTCGGCCTTGCGTCGGCAGACAGGGAGTCTTCAAGGGTAATCTTAATGAAACTCTGATTTATTGCCTGTCTCGTCATTGCGCAGCGAAGCACCGGATCCGATAAACGGGTGAAGCGACCTTGCCGGGGAGAGGGTTATTATCTCCTCCGATCTCGTTTTCAGTAAGATCAAACACTTGGAGATCACTTCGCCGGGTTCCCCGCTCCGCGTCGCGGGACAAGCCTCTGCGATAACGAATTAATCAGGGTTTCCCCAAGAAATGTCAGATCACGTTATCGCTCGCTGTGCATCCTGAAAAACCATCAAGCATTTTTTTGTAACATTAACGTACGCGGAGGGTCAAGGACTTTTATCGTACAATCTACTTAAACGAAGCCGCTATCAGGCCCGCTGAGAGGGCTTCAAACGGAAGTTAGAGATTCCATTACATATATGTCAGCTTGCCATGCATTCTCAGAGGCCCCTTTTCCCTTGCAGTTGACCGCATGCGGCCTCTATGTCCATTCCCCTGCTCGCCCTTGTCACCACCGAATAGTGGTTGTCAGACAGTATCCTCCCGAAGGTCTCAACCCTTTCATGCCCGGGCCTTTCGAATCCACAGCCAGGGAAGGGGTTGAACGGAATAAGGTTTATCTTGCAGGGAATCCCCTTGAGCAGGCGTACGAGCCTGTATGCATCGTCCCTTGAGTCGTTCACCCCCTTGATGAGGACATATTCCATCGTAATACGCCGCCCTTTCCTGAGGGGGTACGATCTTAGGGCCGCGAGCAGCTCCTTCAAAGGGTGCCTTCTGTTTATGGGCATGAGACGGTCTCTGACCACATCCGTCGTGGCGTTCAGAGAGACCGCAAGGTTTATGTCCGCATCCCTGCCGAGCCTCTTTATGGCAGGGACCACACCCGCAGTCGACACCGTAACCCTTCTCGTCGAAAACCCCATGGCCTTGGGGTCCGTCAACACGGTTATGAACCTGAGGACCTCGTCATAGTTGAGCAACGGCTCACCCATGCCCATCAATACGACATTGGTTATGCGCCCGTACCCTTCGATGAGCCCCGACCCGACGAGCGAGGACGCGGCCAGGACCTCGGCCGTCATCTCGGAAAGCCTCAGGTTCCTGCCCGGTCCGATGCCCCCTGTCATGCAGAACCGGCATCCCAGTGAACATCCGCACTGCGTGGACACGCAGAGCGTGAGCCTCTTACCGTCCGGGATAAGGACGCACTCCACCCCGGATCCATCCTCCAGCCCCAAGAGAAGCTTCACGGTCCCGTCGACGGAGCGGCGGGTCTTAAGGACCTCCACCACCCCTATATAGAAGCCGCCGTCCCTTAGTCTACGACGGAAGTCCTTGGGAAGGTCCGTCATCTCGTCGATGGATTCGACCCCGTCCCGAAAGAGCCATGCATGGAGCTGACGGGCCCTGTAAGGCCTTTCACCGAACCGCTCCACGAGGTCCTTCAGACCGTCATATGTATAATCCCGCAGGTCTTTCACGGTTGATGGAAGAGGCTTTA
>Ga0256830_1001126_pt1 | contig 19261 bp, 20 predicted proteins | sample 128326metaG_FD_190537 | JGI IMG/M metagenome (GOLD analysis project Ga0256830, IMG submission 190537) | Hydrothermal vent microbial communities from Lau Basin, Pacific Ocean - 128-326 | ecosystem: Environmental > Aquatic > Marine > Hydrothermal vents | place: Pacific Ocean: Lau Basin | collected... | reverse complement strand
AACAGCACTGCGAATTTGAAGCACCTGTATGAAATCAAAGTTTCGAAATATTGCGAGCAACAACGCAGTCATGGAATAAAAAGGGCGTGCAGTGACACCTAAATCTCAATCGCCATGGGTATACATTAGCAATAGACGCATTAATATCGAGCAATCCTCTATCCTACAAAATTGCTATAGCAACCCCCCGTAAGTGGTTTTCCGGCTGAATAGACTGGGAATAAGGTTTCAGAAGTAGTGTTCAGAACTGGAGTAGACAGTGTTATCGACACAGCCCTCTAGGCTACCGATTAACCGCTATTGCACCAGCTGATTCAAGTCAAAGATCGGTAATAAGATAGCCAGCACAATCACCAGTACGATAGCACCCATACTCAAAATAAGCAGTGGTTCAAACAGGCCCATAAGTCCGGAAATCAGTGTTTCCATTTCCCGCTCCTGACCACCCGCTGCACGCTCCAGCATGTCTTCGAGGTTGCCGCTAGATTCACCACTAGCAATGAGATGCACGGTCATTGGAGGAAAATAACCACAGGACTCTAACGCCAAATGGATGCCCGAGCCTTCGCGCACGCGCCTGGCAGCAGCATCCACTGCTTCGCGCATGGGCAGGTTGTTCATTACCTGTGCGGAAATCCGCATACCGTCCAGTACGGGCACGCCACTGGCCACCAAAATGCTGAACGTACGGGCAAAACGTGCGGTTTCCAAACCCTTCACTAAGCGGCCAATCAATGGCATAACTAACAATAGCTGGTGAAAACGAAAACGCACGGCATGCGATTTCAATGAGTACGCAAAAGCTACTCCCGCAATCAATAGAACGAAAAAAATACCTGCGCCGTAGTTTTGTACAAACTCACTGCTGGCAATCAGCCCCCGGGTCAGTGCGGGCAATTCCTGGCCGATGTTTTCAAACACCTGCACTACTTGCGGCACTACATACGCTAGCAGCAAAATGACGACTGCAATTGCCACTAAGGTCAGCAGGGCGGGATAGATCAGCGCCAGCATCATTTTCTGTGAGAGTTGCTGACGTGATTCAGTGTAATCTGCCAGACGCTCCAATACGATTTCCAGATGCCCGGACTGTTCGCCCGCCGCTACCGTGGAACGAAACAAGTCTGAGAACACATGGGGAAAATCGGCCAGTGCGTCGGCCAGTGCATGACCTTCCAAAACCCGTGAGCGTACCGCTGCCATCATGCTTTTGAGACGGGGCTTTTCAGTTTGCTTGGAAACCGTAGCGAGGGTTTCATCGATAGGCATGCCGGAGCGCACCAGGGTCGCCCATTGGCGGGTAATCAGCGCAAGATCAGTGGAACTGATACCACGCTGAAACAGAGAGCGCTTGTTGCGCGCTTCACGCTGTTGCACAGCTTCGACAGATAAAGGAGTAAGTCCTTGCTCACGCAGCTGCTGACGAATTTGCCGTGCGGCATCGCCTTCCAGCACACCGCTTTTTTCGCGGCCGCGGTCATCCAGTGCGGTGTATTCAAATGCGCCCATAGTCGAGTATCAGGTATCCGGTTGTCAGCAACCCGTGACCCGTTTCTAATCCTCCTTCGTTACGCGCAGCACTTCTTCAACACTGGTATCACCCGCCAATACACGACGCAGACCATCATGCCGAATACCGGGGGATTGCTGTCGCGCATAACGTTCAATTTCGTGCTCACTGGTACCGTCATGGATCATGTTGCGCAGGTTGTCATCCACGTTTACCAATTCATAAATGCCGGTACGGCCGGAGTAACCCTGAAAATTACAGTGTTTACAGCCTTCGGCTTTGTAAAAAGTCGGTGGATTGGCTGCATCCAATGCAAAGCGCTCACAATCAACGTTATTAACCGTATACGGTTGCTTGCATTCTTTACACAGCAGACGCACCAGACGTTGCGCCAGCACACCCAGTAAAGTCGATGACAATAGGAAAGGCTCTACACCCATGTCACGCAACCGGGTAACGGCACCCACGGCGCTGTTGGTGTGCAGGGTGGATAACACCAGATGGCCGGTGAGTGATGATTGCACCGCAATTTCGGCAGTTTCCAGATCACGAATTTCACCCACCATCACTACATCTGGATCTTGGCGCAAAATTGCGCGCAGGCCACGAGAAAAGCTCATATCAACTTTTGCATTCACGTTGGTTTGGCTGATGCCGTCGAGGTCGTATTCCACGGGGTCTTCGACGGTCATGATGTTGCGCTTGTTATCGTTGAGCTGTGTTAATACGGCATAAAGCGTGGTGGTTTTACCCGAGCCGGTGGGTCCGGTCACCAGAATAATGCCATGTGGTTTACGGATGACCTTGTCCATATTTTGATGAGTCTGTTTGTCCATACCCAGGTGAGATAAATCCAGACGCCCAGCCTGCTTGTCGAGCAAACGCATCACCACGCGCTCACCCTGTCCGGTGGGGATAGTGGAGACGCGCACGTCCACCGCACGCCCGGCAATGCGCAAACCAATACGTCCATCCTGCGGCAGGCGTTTTTCGGCAATATCCAGTTTTGCCATCACTTTAATACGTGACACTAACAACGGTGCCAGCACGCGACGCGGCGTCAGCACTTCTCGCAACATGCCGTCCACACGAAAACGCACCACCAGTCGTGTTTCGTAGGGTTCGATATGAATATCCGAGGCGTCTTCCTTGATGGCTTGCGTCAGCAGTGCATTGATCAAACGAATAATCGGTGCATCGTCTTCACTTTCTAAAAGGTCTTCCGGTTCGGGCAGGGCTTGTGCAACCGCAAACAGATCGGCCTCGTCATCAAGGTCATCCATCATTTGCATGGCTTCACCGGAGTGCTGCTCATAGGCTTTTTGCAGGCGCGCATCAAATTCATCAGCATCAATGCATTCAAAATGCACGGGACGTGACAGAAAACGACGCACTTCAGCCAGCGTCGTACTGTTCACACCGGGGCGCATCAGAACCACAACATGTTCGGGTTTTTTTTCGCTTACCAGTACACCATTGCGTTTGGCAAAGATGAAGGGGAGCGCAGGAATGGCCGGGGCAACAGGGGGGGCACTGTCAGTCGGCACAGTCTCGGCTGTGTTGTCAGGTGCAATATCGACGACGCTATTCATGAGTGCTATTAACAGACAGAGCTTTTAAAACTCGCCTTCCTCATCTTCCCAGTCAGAAAATATAGACACGGAATCCTGTTTCGCAGGCGCACGTTGATCCTGCTGTTGATTTTCAGATGATTTTTGTTGCTGCGAACGAGTAATAAAGGGTGCGGGCAATTCCAGGAATTCTTCAGCCTCAGGCATAACCGGGTGCGATTCATTTGACATCAAACTCACACCATCTTCACCCAACCGTAGTTGTTCGGAACGAATAAAGTTGTATTTGCTGCGCGTCAGTTTAAAACTGTCTTCTTTGGTGCGCAAAATGGTGGGACGTAAAAACACCATCAGGTTGGTTTTCACTTTTTTCACCGAGGTATAACGAAATAAAGCACCCAGCAACGGGATATCTCCCAGCAATGGTACTTTTTGCTCAGTTTCCACCAGATCGTCTTTAATCAGGCCGCCCAGTACCAGCATTTTGCCATCATCCACTAATACGCTGGTTTTAATCGAACGCTCACTGGTCACAATGTCGCCTGCACCCGCCGCACCACCGGCAACACCATCTACCGTTTGCTCGATATCCAGACGAATGGCGTCGCCTTCGTTGATTTGCGGTTTTACTTTCAGGCGTATACCGACTTGTTTGCGCTCGAAAGTGGTAAATGGGTTCACCGACGACGATGCTCCCCCTGTATTGGCAAAAGCACCGGTAGGAATTGACAGTTCCTGGCCGACAAAAATTTCCGCTTCTTCGTTATCCATGGTCACCAGATTGGGCGTGGACAACACATTGGTGATGCCGTCACCTTCCAGCGCGCGGATCAACCCGGCAAAATTAAAGGTGCCGCTACTGAATTGACCCAGGCCAATGGTGACACCAGAGCCAATGGCCGAAAGTGCCGCAGCCGCGCCACCCGCTCCAGATGCTGCGGCCCTTGCAGCGCCCTGTGCAAGCCCGGAGATACTGCTACTGCCACTACCGAAGTTGATTGCACCCACCGGGTTATCACCACCACTGCCATCGAACAACCATTGTACACCCAGTTCCGCAGCCCGATCCGAGGATACCTCGGCAATAATCGCTTCCACCATCACCTGCGCACGGCGCACATCCAGCTGGGCAATCACGGATTTCAGTGAACGAAACACTGTGGGTGCAGCAGTAATAACCAGCGCATTGGTGCTTTCATCCGCCTGAATATCAAAAGGCTGGCGAGATGATGCAGGCGCTGCCTTGGCTTTTTTATCAGTGGTATTTTTGGTTTTGCCCACCCCGGTAAGTACCGGTACCAGATCCTTGGCCTTGGCGTAGCGCAAATAAATAACATGGGTATCACCCACCACTTCGGAGGGAGTATCCAAGTGTGAAATAATGGCACGCAGCTGCAAACGTTCGGCACGCTCGCCACCAATCAAAATACTGTTGGTGCGCTCATCCGCCACCAACATGGGTTTGCTGCCCTTGAGGTTCTTTTTACCGGCCTGCTGTCGCAAGCTAGTGAGCACTCGCACCAGGTCCGAGGCCACGGCGTTTTCCAGTTGTACAATTTCGATTTCACCGCTGGTCGGCTGATCGATACGCTTGATGATTTTCACCAGTCGCGCAATGTTGGCCGCACGATCAGAAATAATCAGCACGTTGCTTTGCGGGTAAGCGGCGAGGTGGCCTTGTGGCGGTACCAGGGGACGAAGAATGGGTACTAATTGAGCGGCGGTGACATGCTCTATTTCGATCACTCGGGTTACCGCCTCGTCACCTTTTCCCGGCTGGCGTGATGAAACAAACGGCATAGCGCTGTGTTTGGCGTCAGCATCCGGCACAATTTTAATCGCCTTGCCACTGGGAACAGCGGTATAACCGTGCACTTCAAGAATGGACAGAAAAACCTTGTAAACTTCGTCCTTACCCATGGCGCGATTGGAAATCAGCGTCACTTTGCCTTTGACCCGAGGATCAACAATAAAATTTTTGCCGGTGACTTCCGCAATGGAACTGATCACCGCACGGATGTCTGCTCCCTTGAACTTCAGCGTGGTGGTTTCGGCAGCAAAGCCAGGGGATAACCACAGCAGCCCAACTGCCAACAAGACATAGCTTAATTTTCGCCACTGCGATTCCATTTGTACTCGTTCAATCTTCATCCTGTTCCCCGGCCATTGTATTTCTGACCATTACATTCCTGGCCAGTACGGCCTGTTGTTAATTCTCTCACGTCACTCCACCTGAAAGGCAAAAGATTCCATCACCCCGTTACGCTCCACATCCAGTGTCACCGAGTCTGCTGTAGACAAGTCGCGCATAATTTCCAGGGCTTTAATGGGGTTGTCCAGCGCTACACCATTCACTCCTGTCACCACGTCGCCGCTTTTCAGTCCGAAACGCCCCAGCAATTTTCGGTCTTTACCTGGGCGAATGCGATAGCCTTTGAGTCTGCCCGTGGCCCTGTCGGTCACCGGTGAAGCGTTCACCAGATTCATCAGTGTCTGTGGTTCGCTCATCAACGCATCACGATACTGGCGCAACAAGGCGGCATTATCTGCGGTACCGGCTTGCGTTGTACCACGCCCACGCGCTCGTGACGTGTTCTGCGCCGCCGTGCGCGAGACCATCGCACTGACAATCTCATCTTTCGGCAAGCGCAAGGTTTCAAGTCGGCCACGGTGCTCAAGAATCACCCGGTCTACATAAATTTCGCGCAATACTGCATTACCAGGCAATTTTTCGTCTATGGCATAAGCCTCTTCCACACCTTTGCCATCGGCAATAATCGCGCGCGCCTCCACGGGATCGGAAGACGCCAGCAGACCATGCAGCTTCAAATTCAATCGGGTATCCGGAGCCTCGGTCATCTGCGCCACTGGCACCGATGAGACTTTCTGAATTTCACCAAACAGGTGCCATTGAGCAATACGGTTGACATCGGAAGCTCGCGGTTGAGCAGCCTTGGCATTGGACTGAAGCGACGTACGAGGTAGCAGCAATGGCTCCGGTGGCTGACTGGGCAACACCTGCCAGGTCAGCTGCGCGAGACTTTGCGCCAACAATACGATAAGCAATAGCAGCAACAGCAGAGGCAGGCGCTTATCCGTGCCTACGGTTGCCAACCGCGCCATAACTTTTGCGCCTGTATCCATGCGAAGGGACGTTCCCCAATCAGCCATTGCCTTGTCCATCGGTCATGCTATTTTACTACCCTTTTGATTACTGGCCAGCACTGTCGGCCAAATCAGGAAAACTCGGCAGAATCGCCAAATGTTGGTATGTGCAACGAGGCTTACCACTTTTCCACCACAAATTTTACTGTAATCCCCGCAAAGCACCTAGAAATCGCCTTCTCTTAACAGCCCTTACCCTTGAATTTAATACACTTTTCATACCACCCAGACAGGCAGCACTACAAAATACCAGTATTTCGCGGCAATCACCAGCCTGCCAGAAGTCGCAGGTCAACGAATACATACCCAAAAGCAATGAACAGGTTACAATGTGGGCGTTACTGTTATGCGACACAATAAGCTACTGCACAATTCTCTCATAATAATCACCGTCCTGTTCCTCGGGGCGGTAGACGCCGGGGAACCCCGGTTTGTTCCGCTGGGGCATAATGGCGAACCGTTGCCTGCGAGTGAGCGCAAACAGTTGCAAGAATGGCCTTGCATACTTGATCAAGACACCGGGTTGATCTGGGAGGGAAAATCCAGAACCGCCGGCCTGCATTACCGCAATAATACCTTTAGTTGGTTTGACCCAAATCACACACAAAATGGCGGCCTGGCGGGACAGCCCGGCAACAAACAATGTCGCGAAGGTGCCCAAAAAAATGCCTGTGATACCCATCGCTTTGTGCAAGCCGTGAATGACGAAGGGCTTTGTAATGCTCACAACTGGCGTCTGCCACGCCGAGAAGAGCTCCGCAGTCTGGTGGACTATAGTATTCTTTACCCTGGCCCCACCATCGACATGCTGGCCTTTCCCAACACCATCTCACAATTTTACTGGTCCGCCGACGCCAATGCCAGCGAGCCGCTGGAAGCCTGGGGCATCGGTTTTTCTTTTGGTTTTGATTACGCCTATTTCAAAAGTAACCGGGTACATGCCCGGCTGGTGAGCAGTAGCCAGCAAACCGTGCAGACACAACCATGAAATTGTTTCGTTGCTTTTTCATCATGCTTTTGGGTGCCGTCGCTAGTGCCAGCGGCACTGCTGTCATGGCACAAAACTGTAGCAGTAAAATAGCAACCACATCACCCACACAACGCTTTCATGACAACCAGGATGGCAGCGTTACTGACCAACAAACCGGCCTGCAATGGTCTCGCTGTAGTCTGGGCCAATACTGGGAAGATAACACCTGTCTGGATGAACCTCGTGCCTTGCCTTACGTTATCGCTGCACTGGCCGCAGAGGAAGGCTGGCGACTACCAAACATTAGCGAGCTTAGCTCTCTGGTTGAGTTACGTTGTTCAGCCCCTGCGATCAACAATAAAATATTCCCGGCCACAATGCCCGCTGCCTACTGGACGGCAACCCGCTTCATCAATCGTGACGGCTATTTTTGGCAAGTGCATTTTTTACACGGCGAAGGCATACCAGAGAAAGCAGATAGTATGGCGTATGTACGTTGGGTACGAGGCAAGTGATCCAGAGGGAGGAAACACTCCCTAGCTGCCGGATTAAAGAACCCTTCTAATGCTCCCGCGTCGCATGAAACTCAATTTCCGGCCAGCGTTCTTTAATCAGTTCCAAATTAATACGGGTAGGCGCTATGTAAGTCAAATTACCATCACCGTCTATCGCTAAATTGTCACTCGCCTTGCGCTTGAAATCATCCAGCATTTTTTCATCATCACATTCTACCCACCGTGCTGTAGCCACATTAACATTCTCGAAACGACATTCCACGTTGTATTCGTGTTGCAGGCGATGGGCAACCACATCAAACTGCAACACACCTACTGCACCGACGATAAGATCATTGTTATTCATGGGTCGAAATAATTGTGACGCGCCCTCTTCACACAATTCCTGCAATCCTTTTTGCAAGGCTTTCATGCGCAACGGGTCCAGCAGGCGCGCGCGTCGAAACAGCTCCGGTGCAAAATGCGGTATACCAATAAACTTCAGCTCTTCACCTTGTGTGAAGGTATCACCAATCTGAATACTGCCGTGATTATGTAAACCAATGATGTCCCCCGGATAGGCATTTTCCACATGTTCGCGATCAGAAGCCATAAAGGTGATGGCGGTGGGGATTTTTATATCACGAGCAATGCGCACATGCCTGACCTTCATGCCCTTGCTGTAAGTGCCGGAGCAAATACGCAGGAAGGCGATGCGATCACGATGCTTGGGGTCCATATTGGCCTGAATTTTAAACACAAAACCGGAAAATTTTGCTTCGTCTGATTTCACCTCACGACTTTTACTCATGCGTGATGGCGGTGGTGGTGCAAAATTCACCAATGCATCCAGCAACTCCTGCACACCAAAGTTATTGATGGCAGAACCAAAATACACAGGCGTGAGCTTACCGGCTAAAAAAGCATCAAGAGAAAATTCATGACTGGCACCACGGACTAACTCCACCTCTTCACGAAACTCATTCATCATGCTGCCAAACAGTTCGTCCAGACGTGGGTTATCCAGCCCTTCGATAACTTCACCTTCTTGTACCTTGCCACCGTGCGTGGCGCTGAACAGGTGAATATTATCACTGTACAAATCGTACACGCCTTTGAAATTTTTGCCCATGCCAATAGGCCAAGTCATAGGTGCGCACTGAATTTTCAGCACATCTTCCACTTCATCCAACAGCTCCAACGGATCACGGCCTTCGCGGTCCAGCTTATTGATGAAACTGATAATGGGCGTATCGCGCAGACGGCAGACTTCCATCAACTTGACCGTGCGCTGCTCAACACCCTTGGCACAATCAATGACCATCAAGGCAGAATCAGCCGCAGTCAGCGTGCGATAGGTATCTTCCGAGAAATCTTCATGGCCTGGCGTATCCAGCAGATTGATGATTTTATCCCGATAGGGAAACTGCATGATGGACGTGGTGACCGAAATGCCACGTTCCTGTTCCAGCGCCATCCAGTCGGAGGTGGCATGACGCGCAGCTTTGCGGCCCTTGACGGTACCGGCCAACTGAATGGCACTACCGAACAACAACAATTTTTCAGTGAGTGTGGTCTTACCCGCATCGGGGTGGGAAATAATCGCAAAGGCCCGGCGTCGCTGAACTTCTTGCAGGAACTCGGACATATGCTAACTCAGTGTCAGAAAAATAAACGGTTACGTGAATGCCACTACGCCACATCTCAGTGGCAAGCGATGGCGAAAAAAATGGTGGGCCGTCCGCGACTCGAACGCGGGACCATCGGATTAAAAGTCCGGTGCTCTACCAACTGAGCTAACGGCCCAAAAAAAGGAATGCAAATCATACAGAAATGACGGGGAATAACAAGGTAAAGCGTTGCGTTGTTCGACAAATATAGTTACCGACTACACATTTGCGCACAACACGATACAATTTACGCCTAAATCCTGCAAGTAATCGTAACTTATACGGCGTCGAGCTTACGCAACCGGTTGGGCAACAACTTCATATCAGCCAAGCCAGCCACTAATGCCTTCACAAAAGAGGCTTCTTCTTCATACACCAGCTTGTAATATTGCACCTTCATGGTGATAGCACTACCAAATACGATGGCAACCAATGCCAGAAATGAACCCGCCGCCAGAGTGGAGACACCGGTAATGCCCTGGCCAATGGTACATCCCAAAGCCAGCACACCACCAAAACCCATCAGCATAGCCCCAACAATATGCGTGACAAAGTCCTTAAACGAAATAAACCATTCAAAGCGCAGGCTTTTACTCAGCAGCGACCACAGGAATGAACCAACAATCACCCCCATCAGCGCCATAATACCAAAGGTCAGCATAGAGCGACTTAAGCCACTACCGATATAACCAAAGGTCTGCCCCATCGGGTTAATAAAAGTAAATGACTGTGGGCTCAAGGGTCGCCCCGCAGCGGGCTTACCGTCCTCTGAATCGGCCAACATATCCCATTCGCCATAATAATCACTAAGGCTATACAACTCCTCATCCACGGTGATTTCCACATTGCTGCTCACATACCAGCCACCCAGTACAACCAAGCCAACAATGATACCACCCAGAATATTGTCACGACTGTTACGGAAATCTGCCGATTTAAACACAAAAACCAATGTTGCCAGCACCAGCACAATACCAATCAGCAAACGGGTCATCACTGCATTATCAGGATTGAGTAACGAGCCAAAATCCTGTGCCTCACCAACATCGATGGCCAATGGACGAATCCAGTCATAAAAAAGCAGACCAAACAGGGTTTTATCTGAGTCAGGAAAGGGATTTGTCATAAAGTAGGCAATCACCGCAATCACCATTAACACCACAACCGACTTAAAGTTCCCCCCCCCAATGCGAACCAGAGTTTTGTTACCGCAACCACTGGCCAAAGTCATACCAATACCAAACAAAACACCGCCCAGCAGATTTTCAGCCCAGATGAGCTGTGAATTGCGATAAGGCGGAAAAGCAGCATCGGCATTAATCAGCCCCATCGTTTCAAGAATCACAACACCCAGCATGGCAACCGCAATGGCTAATAACCAAGCGCGAATCCTCCCCAGGTCACCCATATTGACCCAATCAGAAACAGCCCCCATGGTGCAAAAATTAGTTTTATTCGCCACAACCCCCAACAGCAGAGCAAGAGCAAAGGTGGTCCACAAAAAAACCGTTTCCGCTTCGATAAAGCCTTCGAATATCATGCGCTGTCCTCTTGTCCCTTTGTATATTTGATGCTCTAACTCAAATCCACACCGTTTTGGAATTTTTGATACTCGGCCACTAAAACAACGACATCACCTCGCGGAAAAGCACTGAGCCTGAGACTCTGCCCGAGAAACGCATCAGCCAAGTCTAATACTATTAACGAGCAGTCTGGTGGGTTTTTTTATCAAAATTTTCTATCGGGACATTACAGGCCCAACCAAACCGGTTAAATGCAGGTTAGGCGTCAAAAACACGCGGCATTTAACGCAGCACCGGGTATTTAACGCAGGGGTCGCAGAGAACGCAAATTTTTTAGTGTGTTTCCCTGCGTCCCTTGCGTCTCTGCGGCCTATGCGGCCTATGCGTTTATAACACCCCACTTATTTAGTGCTACTAAACATAACCTCCGGCAGGCAAATTTCAGACACAAAAAAACCAGGCATATAGCCCGGTTTTTTTAAGATGCCATTACAGGATCGGTCAAACTTATTCTTTCGTCTCCGCCACTGTTTCAACGTCAACGCCTTCTGTTTCATCAACAGCCAACTCAGGGCGATCCACCAGCTCAACAATAGCCATGGGTGCATTATCACCGGGACGGAAACCGCACTTGAGGATACGCAGATAACCCCCCGGGCGTGATTGGTAACGTGGACCCAGCTCAACAAACAATTTGCTTACCATGTCGCGATTACGAATACGATTAAACACGATACGACGATTTGCAACCGAGTCTGATTTTGCACGGGTAATCAGCGGCTCGACCACACGGCGCAACTCCTTGGCCTTGGGTACCGTGGTCTTGATCACTTCATGTTCAAACAGTGATGAGGCCATATTACGAAACATCGCCTTGCGATGGCTGCTGTTTCGATTCAATTGACGACCTGATTGACGATGACGCATGGAATGTTCCTTTAAACTCTATTTCTTGGTACAAAAATTTAATAAGCCGCTCCGGACAAAAGCCCAGCACTATGCGACTTTTATGTAAGCTCGCGCTGTTCTTTCAGGCTGGCAGGCGGCCAGTTTTCCAGACGCAGCCCCAGAGAAAGTCCCTTGGTGGCCAATACGCTCTTTATTTCGGTAAGCGATTTTTTGCCCAGGTTCGGTGTTTTCAGCAGTTCCACTTCAGTACACTGAATCAGGTCACCGATATAATAAATTTGCTCAGCTTTCAGACAATTTGCCGAACGCACAGTGAGTTCGAGATCATCAACAGGACGCAGTAACACGGGGTCCACTTCAGGCTCGTCAGACTTGGCTGTATCTTCTTCACGACTTTGCAAATCAACAAAGGTCGATAACTGATCCTGAAGAATGGTTGCAGCAGAACGCACAACTTCTTCCGGATCAAGAGAGCCATCAGTTTCCAGCTCAATAATCAGTTTGTCGAGATCAGTACGCTGCTCAACACGAGCACGCTCCACTGTATAGGCAACACGCTCAATCGGGCTGAAGGAGGCGTCCAGTTGCAAACGACCAATCGCACGACCCTCACCTTCTGAGTCACGAGTCGTTGACGCTTCATAGCCACGACCGGTGCTGACCTTCAAGGTCATCTTCAGAGAGCCATTCTTGGTCATGTGCGCAATAACATGATCCGGGTTCACTAATTCAACATCATGATCCAGGGTAATATCAGCAGCCGTTATCGGACCTTCACCGGATTTTTCCAGTTTCAGCACAACTTCATTGCGCGTATGCATGCGAAATGACAACCCTTTGAGATTAAGCAGGATATCGATCACATCTTCCTGCACACCTTCAATAGTGCTGTATTCGTGCAGCACACCTTCAATTTCAACTTCAACAACTGCACACCCAGAAATTGAAGACAGCAAGATGCGGCGCAAGGCATTACCCAGGGTATGGCCAAACCCTCGCTCCAAAGGCTCTAAAGTCACTTTGGCGTGTCGGTCATTATAGACTTGGACGTTAACAATACTTGGCTTCAAAAATTCAGACACTAAACCCTGCATGGATTTTCCTCTCTGGCCATCTGGCACGCTGTCATAAAACGTTTATAACAAATCGTTTTACAAACAACACCAGCTACGGCTGACTTGTGTTTCTGGTTCGTACCACCAATTACTTGGAATACAACTCAACAATCAAATGCTCATTAATGTCAGACGACAATTCAGTACGTTCCGGACGCGCTTTAAACACACCGGTGAATTTTTTAGCATCAACTTCAATCCATTCCGCGAACCCGCGTTGGCCTGCCATATCCAGCGCAGACTGGATGCGTAACTGATTGCGGCTACTCTCGCGCACAGCAACTTCATCCGCAGGGTTAACCTGATAAGATGGAATAGTCACTGTCACGCCATTCACGCTGATTGCTTTGTGACGCACCAACTGACGCGCTTCGCTGCGTGACGCCGCAAAACCCATGCGGTATACCACATTGTCTAAACGCGACTCTAATGCCTGCAATAGATTTTCACCGGTCGCGCCTTTGCTGCTATCAGCAGATTTATAATAAAGACGGAACTGGTTTTCCAGAATGCCGTAAGTACGACGCATCTTCTGCTTTTCACGCAACTGCGTTGCATAATCAGAAGTACGGGTACGGCGTTGACCGTGCTGTCCCGGAGGAAAAGCTCGATTTTCCATCGCGCATTTGCTGCCGTAACATTTCTCGCCTTTCAGAAAGAGTTTTTCGCCTTCACGACGACATTGACGACATTTTGGACCTACATATCTAGCCATTCTTCACTTGCTCCAAAAGATGCTCAAACTTAAATGCGCGAACTTAAACGCGACGACGTTTCGGCGGGCGACAGCCATTGTGCGGAATCGGCGTTACATCAGTAATACTTGTGATGGTAAAACCGTTTGCGTTGAGTGCGCGGATAGCAGACTCACGACCGGGACCTGGACCTTTTACACACACATCAAGATTTTTCATGCCCATTTCCTTGACCATAGCGGCAACACGTTCAGCCGCAACCTGTGCCGCGAACGGTGTGCTTTTACGCGAACCTCGGAAACCGGAACCACCCGCAGTCGCCCAAGCCAAAGCATTACCTTGACGATCAGTGACTGTGACAATGGTATTATTGAAGGTCGCATGCACATGCGCGATACCATCAACCACATTTTTTTTAACTTTCTTGCGAGTGCGAGGACTTGCCATTCGGATAACCTGTATTAATCAATACTGCATTAATGAAAAAGTAAGTAATGCGCAGCGTCTACACGCCTTGGCGGTACTTATTTAGCTGTGTAATCTAGTTACGCACCATGCGACGAGGGCCTTTACGTGTGCGAGCATTCGTTCGTGTACGCTGGCCGCGCAATGGCAGACCACGACGGTGACGAATTCCACGATAGCAACCCAGATCCATCAAACGTTTGATGTTCATGGAGACTTCACGTCGAAGATCACCTTCAACGTCGAACTTGCCCACTTCAGCACGTAACAAGTCGAGTTCTTGCTCTGTCAGATCCTTGATCTTGGCATCTTCTTTCACACCCGAAGCCGCACAAATTTTCTTTGCGCGTGTCGGCCCAATACCAAAAATCGCCCTTAGCCCAATCACCGTGTGCTTGTGCGCTGGAATATTAATACCCGCAATACGAGCCATTCAAACAATCTCCAAAATAACGCCGCAGAAAGCCGGCTATTGTAATCAGTTTCCTACCCATCAGCAAGTGCGACGAGTAAAAGTCAATATTAACCCTGTCGCTGCTTATGGCGAGGGTCTACACAAATCACGCGAACCACGCCCTTGCGGCGCACAACCTTGCATTTATTACAAATCTTCTTAACCGAAGCACGTACTTTCATGGTCTGTCTCCAAACAGCTAACGGCCTACTTTGGCCCGGGCCTTGCCCAATTTACTTATTCACAGTACTCATTCACAACAGGTTAAATACCGCTGCGACCATAACCCTTCAAGCTGGCCTTCTTCATCAGACCTTCATACTGGTGTGACATCAGGTGCGCCTGAATCTGGGAAATAAAGTCCATTACCACAATCACGATAATCAGCAAAGATGTGCCCCCAAAATAAAATGGGACATTCCAGTACACAATCATAAACTCTGGCAACAAACACACGGCGGTTATGTACATTGCACCAACAAGCGTCAATCGTGACATTACCCCGTCAATATACTTCGCCGTATTCTGGCCGGGGCGAATTCCGGGAATAAACGCACCGGAGCGTTTCAGGTTGTCGGCAGTATCTTTTGGATTAAACTGTAACGCCGTATAAAAAAAGCAAAAGAAAATAATCGCAATCGCATACATAAATACATATACCGGCTGCCCAGGCGACAATGTACCCGCAATATCTTTCAGCCAGCCCATGCCCTCCGTCTGACCGAACCAGCTAGCCAACGTAGCTGGAAACAAAATAATACTTGAGGCAAAAATCGGCGGAATCACGCCTGCCATATTGACCTTCAATGGCAGATGACTTTTTTGCGCTGCATACACCTTGCGCCCCTGTTGACGCTTGGCGTAGTTAACCGTGATACGTCGTTGTCCACGCTCTACAAAAACTACAAATCCGGTGACACCAATCGCAAGCACCAGCAAAATCAGTACCAGGAATGCGCTTATTTCACCAATACGCGCCAGCTCCAGAGTCCCGCCAATCGCTGATGGCAGTCCAGCAACAATACCCGCAAAAATGATTAACGAGATACCATTACCAATACCCCGTTCAGTCACCTGCTCACCCAACCACATCAAAAACATGGTGCCAGTCACTAGACTGATAACCGCAGTAAATACAAATCCTGGGCCCGGTGAAGGCACTAATGCTAACGCACCTGCTGTCTGCCCCTGTAGCGCAATAGCAATACCAATAGACTGAAAAAGCGCCAGACCTAATGTACCGTAACGTGTGTACTGGGTAATTTTGCGTCGCCCGGACTCACCTTCTTTTTTCATCTGCTCCAGCTTGGGCACCACCGCAGTCAACAACTGCATGATGATCGAGGCAGAGATATAAGGCATAACGCCCAAGGCAAACAATGACAAACGACCTAAAGCACCACCAGAGAACATGTTGAACATGTCAAGAATGGTGCCCTTTTGTTCCTCAAACAATACTGCCAGTGCCGCAGGATCAATTCCTGGAACGGGAATAAATGTACCAATGCGGAAGACCACCATCGCCATGACCACAAACAGTAAACGTTGCTTGAGTTCAGATAATTTACCCGAACCCATCGCGCCAAGCATTGAAGAGTTTGTAGCTGACACCGGTTTTTAGTCCTCGACCTTTCCGCCAGCGGCTTCAATTGCCGCGCGTGCGCCCTTGGTAACACCTAAGCCGCTGACTGTAACGGCTTTCGATATTTCACCTGACAGGATCACCTTGGCACGTTTAATCTGCTGACCGACAATGTTCGCTGTTTTCAGCGCAAGCAAATCCACTGTGTCGCCCTCAACCATCATCAGCTCATGCAACCTGATTTCGGCAACATACCGTGCGGTGCGTGAAGTAAAGCCCACTTTAGGTAAGCGACGTTGCAAAGGCATCTGCCCACCTTCAAACCCAACTTTGGTGAACCCGCCGGAGCGTGATTTTTGACCCTTGTGGCCACGGCCACCAGTCTTACCCAGACCAGAACCAATACCACGACCTACACGTTTGGCATTTTTCTTTGAGCCATCCGCAGGTTTAAGTGTATTTAAATACATTTTATGCTTCCTCAACCTTCAGCAGATAAGACACTGTATTAATCATTCCGCGATTACACGGCGTGTCTTCAACGGAAACCGTCTGATGTATGCGGCGCAAACCTAAGCCGGCAACACAGGCCCTGTGCGCTGGCAACCTACCAATAACGCTTTTGCTTAATGTGATTTTGACTTGATTAGCCATGACTTACCCCGAAATCTCTTCAACACTTTTACCGCGCTTGGCAGCAACAGCTTCCGGTGTTGTCATTTCACTTAATCCTTTGAACGTAGCCCGCACAACATTGATCGGGTTATTTGAACCGATACATTTTGCCAACACATCACGCACACCCACAGCCTCAAATACCGCCCGCATAGGACCGCCGGCAATAATTCCGGTACCTTCAGAAGCAGGAAGCATGACGACCTTAGCCGCACCATGATTACCAATAAGCGGATATTGCAAAGTGCCGCCTTTCAGGTTGACTTTGCGCATGTTTTTGCGAGCATCTTCCATAGCCTTTTGCACGGCAACCGGCACTTCGCGCGCCTTGCCTCGTCCAAAACCAATCTTGCCTTCACCATCGCCCACTACTGTCAGCGCAGTAAAGCCAAATATACGACCACCCTTTACCACTTTTGCCACGCGATTGATATTAACCAGCTTCTCAATCAAACCGTCGCTATTAGCTTGTGCATCAAATTTAGCCATGCCAGATACCTTATTCCTATTTTTAGATAGTCAAACCGCTTTCACGAGCGGCATCGGCAAGCGCTTTCACGCGGCCATGATATTTGAATCCCGAACGATCAAAAGCTACTTGATCAACACCGGACGCCTTTGCACGCTCTGCGATGAGCTGTCCGATTTTAACCGCAGCCTCAACGTTACCCGTATGTTTCAGAGCCGACTTCACATCAGTTTCTAATGTCGAAGCGCTGGCAACAACACTGGAACCATCTGGTGAAATCACCTGTGCGTAAGTGTGTTGCGCCGTCCGATGCACACAGAGACGGTGCGCACCCAGTTCGCGGATTTTGGAACGTGTGCGTAATGCACGACGTAAACGACTTTGTCTTTTATTCATTTTGTAATGCGCCCCTACTTCTTCTTGGCTTCTTTACGGACAACATGCTCGTCCGTATAACGAACACCTTTACCCTTGTACGGCTCGGGTGGGCGATAAGCGCGAATATTTGCAGCCACTTGCCCGACCTTTTGCTTATCAATACCCGTCACTACAATTTCTGTCTGGCTGGGCGTTTCAATACTGATGCCTTCAGGCACTTGGTATTCAACCGGGTGTGAAAAGCCCAGTGACAAGTTCAGCTTTTTACCCTGTGCTTGCGCACGATAACCCACACCGACTAGCGTCAGCTTTTTCTCAAAGCCCTGCGACACGCCTGTCACCATATTATTTAACAAGGCACGGGTGGTGCCCGCCAATGCATTCGAGCTTTGCTCAGTATTGCGAGCAGCAAAAGTCAATGATGACTCTTCCTGACTGACTTCAACCAACTTATGAATTTCGTGATTCAACTCACCCTTGGCACCCTTCACTTTGACCAACTGGCCATTCAAGGTAATTTCAACGCCTGAAGGAATTTGTACCGGATTATTTGCAACGCGTGACATTGTTCTCCTCCTTATGCAACGTAGCAGATGACTTCGCCACCGTGGCCTGCTTTACGCGCAGCACGATCTGTCATCAAGCCTTTAGAGGTGGATACAACGGCCACACCCAGCCCGTTCATCACAGAAGGCAGTTCATTTTTGCCTTTATAAACACGTAAACCAGGGCGGCTCACGCGCTTAATCGTATCAATAACCGGCTTACCCTCATAATACTTAAGGGCAACTTCCAATACCGGCTTGCCATCGATATCCTGTGTGTTAACACCTGTGATATAACCTTCTTTCACCAACAAATTCGCAATTGCGATTTTCTTTGTGGAAGATGGCATCGTCACAGTCAGCTTACCCGCCGACAATGCATTACGAATGCGTGTCAGCATGTCAGCAATCGGATCAGTCATGCTCATGCCATAAACTCCTGAAATACCCGTTTTGCAAAATCGCCTACGGGATAAAAATTTACTGGGTACTACTATTTTTACTCAAAATGTTACCAGCTGGCCTTAGTCAGACCGGGGATGTCCCCACGCATGGCAGCTTCGCGCAACTTGGTGCGAGACAAACCGAACTTGCGGTAGTAACCGTGCGGCCGACCCGTTTCACGACAGCGATTACGCTGACGACAGGGGCTAGCATTACGCGGCAGAGACTGAAATTTGCGCTGTGCCTCTTCTTTGTCTTCGGCGCTCAAATTCTGATCTTTCAATTGAGCCTTCAGTTCGGCGCGCTTCGTCGCATATTTTGCGACAGTACGGGCGCGTTTCAATTCGCGATTAATGATCGATTGTTTTGCCATGCCAGTCTCTCTACTTTACTTTTTAAGCGGAAGATTAAAAGCGGTTAACAACGCACGCGCTTCGTCATCAGTCTTTGCGCTGGTGGTAAACGTAATATCCATACCCCGGATCGCGTCGATTTTATCGTAGTCAATTTCCGGGAAAATGATCTGTTCCTGGATACCCATGCTGTAATTGCCGCGCCCATCAAAGGCGTTGGGCTTCAAACCACGGAAGTCACGAATACGTGGAATGGCGATACTTACCAGGCGAT
>Ga0256830_1001125_pt1 | contig 19262 bp, 28 predicted proteins | sample 128326metaG_FD_190537 | JGI IMG/M metagenome (GOLD analysis project Ga0256830, IMG submission 190537) | Hydrothermal vent microbial communities from Lau Basin, Pacific Ocean - 128-326 | ecosystem: Environmental > Aquatic > Marine > Hydrothermal vents | place: Pacific Ocean: Lau Basin | collected... | reverse complement strand
ATAGCAACCCCTGTCGCGTCTGCCGGAGCTGATACTAAGAACTTCAGAGGGTCGACTTGATTCAAGTCATTTCCAGACAGAAGTGATTTGAGAATATCTTTCACGTCCATAACTCTAACCTTTCTTTCGACTCTTTCCCATTTTGGGAAAGACTGTTATTGATTGTATCCGAGAGCACCGCCGACTATAGCCCCAACCCCCATCCCAATCGGCCCGAACGCAGCCCCAGCCGAAGCCCCTCCGAGAGCCCCGGCGAGAGCTGACTGACCTTTCGACAACGGACGAGGAACCATTGGAGCTCCAGAGATTGAACTCAGAAGATTCTGTCCATAAGCGAAGACCTCAAGATCCCAGCGTGCGTCGGCTTCGTCAATCTCTAAATCCCGATCTTTCTGCTCTTGAAGAGCTATCATAAGAATCTTTGAGATCTCAGCTTGAAGCGTCGCGACTGTTTGTCGGCCAGTTACACGGCTAAGAAGAAGCTGTATCATCTCAGCAACAGCTTGAAGAAGCATCCTACCTCGGCGTTCTTCAATCTGCTGGCTGACCCCTTTCGTCACCTCCGATTCGATCAAAGCCAAGCCGATTACAAAGGCGGAGCTGTTAACCGCATTAATATCAGCCATTCCAGCTGTAAACCGATTGATCGCTTTTAACTGAACAGGATCGATTCGGTTCAGCGCGGCGTCGTTAAAGTTTGTATCCAACTCAGCTTTCGCCTTCGCCAGCATTGATGCCCAATCAGTTTCCTCATCGATCCCTGACACCTCCGTTTCGAAAGAATCCAACTTCGTTTGATTCTTCCCGAGCGGTGACCCGGCAGCAATGGAACTTGACGGATCATCAGTCGGATCATACGCAGCTTCTCCAAAGAACGGATTTCCGGCGTCAGTATGAGCCACATTCAGAATCGTCTGGAGGTCGGTTCCAGAAGTCGGAGAGACAGAACCGCTGTTATTCAACCACGCTCTATGCGTATCCTCCATGTAAGTCGGAAAAGAAACAGCTCCGCTTGTCGATCCACTCATATCAATCTCCCATTTTTAATTTCTTCAAGAGGAAGCTCTAGCAATCGTCTCCGGGCTGAGCCGCCAAGCTTCTCTACAAGATTCATGACTTCATCAACATCTGTATAGGCGAGGATTTTGAAACAGCCGTTTTTCTTAGCGAACTTCTTCAACGCCTCGAGGCCGTTGACCCACTCATCTTCAGGTATCCTTCTGAGACCGTAGATAGAGTAAATCCAGAGATTTCTCGTCCGGCTGTTAGTCTCCTCCACGACAGTCGTTGTCAGAATAGCATAGATCACATTCTCACCTTCTCGACGTCGAGTTGAAACCCAGCACTGCATATCTCCGCGAAGGATAGACTTCAGAACCTCTTCCTCATCCGGTCGACTTATCGAAGGAAAAGCCGCTTCGATCGCTGGAAATATCCAGTCCCATTTTTCTGTAACTTGATCAGGTGTTAGCTGGACTAGCATCGAGTCCTCTCCTTCCTCGTTTGTCTGACTTTTGATAGAAGACGTTTACATAGTCTAGATTAATAGAACGATAGTCTGATCCGCTGACGATCACTCGAAACTCCAGACACTCGACTCTTGGATAGGCTATTCCTTCTGAGTTAACTGGATAAGCTACTGTCTCCATCCACTGCCCGTTTTTCTCATATCGAAACTCGATTGAAACGTAAACATCGACAGTCGAGTCAATGCCAAGCTCTACTTCAGTTATCGTCTTAAGGCCTCGACTTCCAAGATCGAACGTTCCGGTTTTGATTTTGAAACTCTGATCCTCATCCTCCATCAAGGAGCCGAGTCCAATATGATAACCTTGAGTGTATCCAGCAATAGACGAGACGATCTGGCTTGTCTTACTCAACCCTGTTCGAGAGAGATAGTAAGTTTCAATCCCATTAGAGATCCAGAACTCACGTTCTCTTGAATTGAAGCTGATTAAAACAGTATCGTTATTCCATAAGCCAAAGATCGATTCATAACCAAGTTTCTTTAAACCGGAACCGGATTCAAGAAGCCACAACGCCCCACCCTGATCAAGATAGAGATGAGTCTTATCATCTCCTCCGACTGCCCCAGTATTATGAATCCCGATAGTTGAGAGCTCTTCAGCTCCATACGTCGGAGTTGGGTCTTGATACGGAGTCAGAGCCGTCACTCCTCCATCCCCGTAAACGATGACAGACTTTCCGAATGGCTTAATCTCTCGGACTTTTCCCTGCCAAGCCATGGGCATGAATCCCCACTCGTTTCTTCGAAGGAAGTCCCAGATCAACTCATCTCCAGAGCCGTAGTCAGAAGACATAAAGCCAGTCTCTGCTAAATCTTGGTGAAAAAGAAAGAGCAGATCACCGCCTCCGATCGTCGACCACATGACGAAGTTCTCTCGAAGATCACTAAGTTTTATCGACAAACCAGTTGAAGCCTTCTTCGCCTCCGTCTCGTAGAAGTTCTTCCACTCATCTGACCAAAAATATTCCTCTTCGAATCCACCGAAGAGCGCCCGACCTCGATGATCGCAGCCTGCTTCAATCCTCACTCGATCGAAGACGTATATCTTATCCTCTTCGCCTTTCATCAAGTGTCGATTAGAGTGGAAGACAGTATTAATCCCATTCGAGAAGAACCACGTATCGAAGAAATCGACGAAGCTCCACGCTCGACCCGGTTGAATCGCTTTAGTCACTGTTGGATTAGCTGCATCAAACGTCTGCATTTCCCAGAGAGTCCAATCACCTTCATTGACGTAGAAAATAGCTGATCGATCGACGAGAAAGGTTTTTGACTTTCCTCGAAAGATCATAGGAAATGGCCAGCTCATTTCAATCCCATAGAGAGCGATGGAATCCCCGAACGGCTGGATCATCGGCTCATACGGAGAGATGCCATTCTCATGACAGCGGACGTTAAGAGCTTCAAGAAGATGTGGAGCGTTGATCGGTGCTCGATAGTCGGCTCTCAATCCAGTCGAGAGAAACCGCGAATCAACTGTCGGAGCTGGATACTCTCTCATCACTTTCTCCTTCGATCAATCGTACGGTCGGTTGCTCTTCGAGTTTCTCAATCCGCTTTTCGAGATCGTCTAAACGCTTCTTCAGCTTCCCCAACTCAATCCCTTCTTTAACATCTTCAAGCTGATGAGCATGGACAACTTTCGTCATCTCAACCTCCAATCTGGTTAAACGTCTGGCCGTCCGTAGCCAAGTCTTTATCAATACCCATTAGAAACGGCTCCATAGCTGCAAGAGCGTCTTTCATTCCTTCAGTATTTCGATGGAACATTTCGACCATATAGAGAGCAGCTTGGATGAGAACGGAGGGATAGTTGACAGTCCAGAAGTTTTTATCAGTGTCACTAATCAGCGGCATCGACCCGAAGATTCCAAGAACTTCAATAGTCCAAGTCTGATCTGGCGGCGGAGTGATGACAATCCCAGTCTTCTTATATCGATCAGTCTCTGAGCTATAGATCAACGCCTCGTCTCCGAAAGAGAAGTCCGCTGCCGTCAGACCCTTCTTCTCTGGACTCAGATCGGTCGAAACGATGGCGTAAAACTCTGGAGTTCCCTGATCGATTTGACTGAATGGTTCTCGATAATAAGTCCTCAACCACCCAGACGTTCTCTCATCAAGTCGAATCCTCTCATCTGAGTCGACGATATAAACTTCTCGAATGGCTCGAAGCGACTCAATCTTGATGAAGAACTGACCGGCTGTTATATCAGCTTTATACCACTTCTCCGTCCTCGGCTGATCTTGAATTGCGTCAAGGAACTTCCTTCCCTCTTCGATAAAGAAGTTAGCCCCGTTATCATCAAAAGTTTCAGTATCAGTGACCAGATTATACCGGCCACTGAGTGTCACGAAACTTTCTCTGATTTCCTTAAGACTTTGCGGCTGTGCGAGTATTGCCATCTTTCTTCTCTTCCTTCTTAGCTTCTTTCTTCTCTTCAACGAACTTGAAGACAGTCACGGTGGCATTATCTGGCAGTGGGACGAATTGAGAGGAGCCGGAAATCTTAGCGCGATAACCGCCTCCCTTCGTCAACTCGATCGCATCTAACCGGCAATCGCGGCCACCGATAGCAGCGGAAACACGGAAGGTATCGCTAAAAGAAAGCTTCTTGAGAAAATCCAACTTCTCTCGCTTAACGAAGTTCTTCACGTCTGTGGAGTAACGCATCTTCTTTTCCTTTCTTCAGATTATACTCAAGTAACGTATTAACAGATCGGTTGATCTGGTGAAGCTGTGATTTAATCACAGCGATGTCTCGATCAACTCGAAGGAGACTCTTCGAGGTTGAATCAATCTTAGCCGAAATCCGACCAACAGATCGATTAACCCGCTCATCAACGCTCTGTTTTACATAAGCCTCGAGTGAATTAAAAAGCAGCGCTGCAAGAGCTGTGATAAGAATCGTCACGATTGTTCCTATAGCGCTGTTCTTAACGATATTATTTCTTTTCTCTTTAGTCATGAAACCCTCAAATAAATAGAGGCCAGATCGAGTCCAGCCTCTCTTTCGATTAAACAACGTTATCTTGACCGACGCCGGTGAAGTATGCAAAGCTGTCAGGATGAAGATATTCCAGACCGGCTTCAGTCAGGAACTCTTCCTTGATGCCATCGACATTGCTCCATGAACCTTTCTTCATCCGATCATCTGGCTTGAACATGGTGTCTGTGATGAAGCGATAACGAAGGCGAGCAGCGTCGAGAATAATCATTGAGTTACGTTCAGTCGTCTCTTGACTCATCAAGGGATGAACTTTGACCATCAGACGGCCAGCGTTTCCAATCCACTCTTCGACATCGAGACCGAAGTACTTCGTCTTTGGATTGATCTGGATGTAGCCTCCAGCCTTCGCCAGACGAGTCAGGCCGAGCTTTGCGCCGCTACCGCAGAGAGCCAGCAGATCACGACCTTCGCTCCAGCGGAACGGAAGTTCCAGAGCATTATCGAACCATTCTTCGCCAGCAGCCAGCCAGGTTTGACCAGAGTAGTTCGGGTCAGTCCGGAAGTCGAGAACGTTATTCGGTGCGTAGGTCTTGATCATCGGAACGACGCCCATGGTAGTCCGCATCGGCTTGCCGTTGTCCCCGACACCAGAGGTCATGATGCTCCAGAGAAAGGCTTTCTCAAGCTCGATAGAGTGCAGCATCAGGGTCTCGCGCTTGAGTTCCTTGTAAGCATCACCGGTTCGCAGATAGGTGTGCAGGGCTGTCCTGGTGATGTCCAGAGGAGTACGAAAAATCTGTGTACGATTTTCAAACTCGACTGGATCGTAAGACAGAGCGGATGGCATTGCAGCGCCTTCAGCGTTGATATTACCTTTCACCAGGATCGTATCGGCATCGCTCAGATCACCAGAAGAGGAGTTATCATCGTTCTCCAAGAGCTCGACGCCGATGTAACTCGACGCTCCATTCTTGACGACGGTGACGACTCGACCGATCGTATCGACTGTCAAGTCACTCGCATCACGCATCAGCGCTTGATGGCCGACACGGAAGTGATTCGCAGTCGCCTCTGCGACGTTGAAATAAAGAGTCGTACCCTTTGTAGCGCCACTGGTATAAGCGCTCGAAAGAGCTGTATCAGTGTAAGCACCGAGAATCGCACCGCCTTGGACAGGCAGCGTCTTTGTCCACCAATGGAAGTGAGGGTCATCGACTTTCTCTGACTTGATCATCGCCGTCAGAGCGGTCAATGGAGCACTCCCGTTTGGATAGAGGTAAGCGATCAGCTCCCGATAATTCTGCGGTCGCTGATTGGCTGCCCAATCCTGAGTCGATCGGGCGCCAGTGAATCCAGTAGTACTCATTCTTTCGTCCTTTCAGTTTAATGCGTAAAAGTCCCGATCGAGTAGATCGTTACAGCTGAAGCCGAGTCAATCCGGATGAGGAAGAGTCGGCTGTTATTCTGTGCGATAGTCATGGTTCCGCTAAGAGTCACACCGGTTCCGGCTGTCAGCGTAATCGTCTCGGCAGCGTCGGCAGTATTCCGGATGACCAGTTGAAAAGTCGATCCGACTTTGTTCTGCTTAACCGCGGAGATAATGGAAGCAGCCGTTGGAGTGACATCTGAGCGGGCTCCACCATTCGGGTCTCGGAGGATCAAGCCGCTGGTCAGTTGACTGGCTGTGTAGGTCACATTTCCTGCTGTTGTCTCCGTAACCGGAGAGGTTTTGAAGAACAGTAAGTCGTTGACCCCAAGCTGCCCGCGATTGATCAGCGTGTTGTTTCCATCCGACTGGATACCCATCTGTTGGAGTTTTCCTCTGAAGCTCATAGATCACTCCTTCTTATGTATGATTAGCGTCAGTTTCATACCACTTCTCGCCATCACTCTCCAGGACGGTGTATTCGTTGGCAGCGTTCAGGACGATGTTTGTCCAGCTTCGAGAATCACCAGCATCTGAGACGGTGATATCTTTAGTTGCATCACGAGCCGTCATGAAGATCGAATAGGTCAGGCCTTTGGCTTTCGAAACCGGCGGAAGGGTGATAGTAAAAGCCGATCCGGATGAAGTGGTGGCAGCTCGGACAGTCGTCTGATAAACCTCGAGAGTCGTCGCTGCTGTCACGTTATTCAACTGTCGATCATGCGGACTCGTCCGCAAAACATCGATGACAGTTTGAGTTTCTCCTGCATTAATCATACTTGTTTCCTTTCATCTTGAGTCTTTCCCATAATGGGAAAGACTGGTTAGAAATCTAAAAGTTCATCGATCTCTTTTTGCAAGCCTTCGGAAGACAAAGACGGGAGGCGAGTTCCATTCGGCTGCTGAAATGTCGCTTTCTGTTTAGCCCTCGGCTTTGCCTCTGAACCGGAGCCTTTGAGTTTCTTCAATCGTGATCGTACTTCCTTTCCTGTTTCTTCGAGGAGTTTGTCGTAACTCCAGTCTGGATTCTTTGCTCCGAGATGTTGAGCCACGACGCCTACGAATGGTTTTAACGGAGCCAGATCAGGGTTCTTCTGGTAGAAGTCCCTGACAGTCAGTTGCATATCAGTGTATTGCTGTGCGATGTTGCTGACGATTTTGGGGAGTTCGAGGGTTAGCTGTTTGATAGCTTTCATATTGGCTTCAAAGACGTTCTTCAAGACGTTGTTGAGGCTTTCTTTCGACTCAAGAACGTCATCGATATCGAGGTTTCCGAGGAAGTCGACGGGAGTCGGTTCGTTTGATTCTTCGTTACCGCCATCACCATCCTCAACCGTCTCTGATCCCTCAGCATCGATCTGAAGATTTGCTTGACCAAACTCATTCAACGTTTGGATGAGCGGGTCGACTTCTTCATTTTTCTCCTCATCTTCTTCCCCCTTGGCTTGTCCATCTTCGACTTTGCTACCCGCTTCATTTTCTTCATCACTCTGCTCTCCTTGCTCGTTATCAACTCCAACAGCACCTTCATCACCAGTAGAATCATCACTAGTAATCCCTTGAAGAAGTTCATCGATAGCATCCTTCGTTGTTTGTTTTTCGGAGCCTTGCTCCGGAGCCGTCGTTTCAACCGTCTTTTCGCTCATTTTGTTCCTCACTATTTAGGTTATCACCTGTAAACTCATTATTTGGTTTCATCAGTTCCGGTAAGATCAGGACGAACTTCAATCCATTGATCTCACCTTGAAGCTTCGGAATCTGTTCGATTGTAGCAGAGGAGAGATCGACGAGGACTTCTCCTATCCGCTCTTTGATGATCGACTCGATTTCCATCCAAACCGGTTCTTTCTGAAAGTCTTCGATCTTTCTTTCGGAGAACTCGATCTCCTCACGAAGACGGAGAGCTTCCAGATCAATGTCAATTTTCATATCTCCTCCAAGTTAGAATTAAGTTCTTCCGGTCGAACAAGGTTTCCGTTCTGAACTTGCTTGGCTACTTCCTCATCCGATTGAACGACTGGTCGAGCGTTATTGATAAAGTTCTGAACATTCTTCGCTCCCATCATCCGAGCGATATGGGTGAATATCCTCGGGATATCGAATGTTTGAGCCAACGTTTCCTGAGAAGCAATGGTCTGAAAGAGCTGAGTCCAAACTTGCGGATCACCGTTTCCACCGGGGAGCGTTCCATCACTCGGGAGAACATCGAAGTTCACATCCAGGAGCGATGGATCAACTCGATATCGACCTTTACCGACTTGATAATCAGCCAGCATCTGATCCTCAGTTTCTCCAATTGACCGGACGTAGGTTTCGTTACTCAGGAGCTGAATCGTATGCTCGGCGAGGAGATAAGCGATGTCTTGGAGAGCTTGAGAGCCACTAATCCGGACGCCTTTAGCGAGACGACTGAGCGCCGATTGCATTGTTCCGCGGGCTTCTGTCGCAGACCGTCGCTCTCCACCACTCCTCATAATCCCTTGAATCGGATCAGTCACGCCGGAAGTCCGACTCATGATGTCCATCAAGAACTGGATGTCTCCGATGTTGGCTCTTGTAATATCATTTATTGGGATCTGATGGACAGCATCGCGAGCTGTTCCTCGACCAAACTGTGATCTCCGCATCCGGGCGATGAAGCCACTTCGTCCACGTTTGAAGTCATTGATATTGACAAGAAATGGATCGACGATGAGCATCAAGTTGACAGCCTTCCTGAGATTAGCCATGTGACTGTTCCAGAGAAAATCGACTGCGTATTGTAAACCGTACTCAACTTCCATCTCACCAATTGGAAGAGCGGAATGACCATCACTGTTCGGAGCATCAACTGCGATCGTAAAGTGATTATGGTCAAGACCCATTGGATTGGCTTGGATTAAGACTTCATCTCCAGCGAGTCCGAACATCCACTTCTCTGGATACTCCTCATCCCCAAGTCCCCATTCTTTCGGAACTAAATCAATCTGCATCCAGATGACGTCGATTGGAGTTGTTCCAAGTTGTCTGTTTATCTCCTGGTTTCCAGCGAAAGTCGTCGGCCGTCCGGTGTTGTCGTAGAGCTTCAGAGATGATCTCTGGTTGATTCGATCGAGATGAGTTGCGTTGAAATAAAACTCTGGATTGTTCCTCTCAAGAGTTAGCAAGGCATTCCGAGAAGTCGTCGAGACAAACCCCACGAACTCTCCGTCATTGACTCTCTCAACTGGATAGTTCGGATCCGGGAGATAATGGTATGGATCGATAGCGTCGAGGATATTTCCCTCGTAGATAACTCTCTCTTGTCTCGTTCCGGCTGGTTCCGTCACGATAAACTCCCCGTCCATCTCAGAGAAGTAACCGACATCACGTCTCAGAGTTCGAAACGCCTTCTCAACCGTCCAACGGACATTGACGGCTCCGAAGCCATAACTTAATGCATCACGATGCATAGTGTGGAGAGCTAAAATCATCTTCTTCCGATGGGCTTGATTTCCGATAACCAGTTGAAGCATCCTCGCTCCGAGAGTATCCTCAGGGCCTGATCCGTCATAGTAGAAGAATGGAAAGTCGAGCGTCGAAAGCCAATACGTCAGAGCTGTTTCGAGAGTGGCTCGACTTGCCGGGATGACGATCTGGAGTTCTTCATTATCACTCCGATAAGCATCCTCATCTGCATCGGCCGGGAGGAATGCAGTTAGCGTTTGATCGATCTTTCGCCAGTCGCTGTGACGATTTTTGATAATGGTGTTCGATTCCCTCGCTCGGAGAAGGATCTCTGCTTTGACGCTCTCATGGAGAGCCGAGCCGGGTGAAAGATCTAAGTCTCTCGGATACTCATATTTAATTCTCTGCTCAATCATTTAATCCTCCGGAGAAGGGGATAAGCTTTGACAACAACCCGACCGTCAAGATCAATCGAGAGATCAGCGTTGGCAGATAACTCATATCCGAGATCCCGAACCATCTGCTCAATCCTCCGAAAGTCTTGCTGGATCAGAGCGTTCTGTTCTTCCATCACTTCTTTTTCTTTTTTCTTAACTTCTTCCCAATTCATTTTTCCTCCTATTGCGCCAGACCATAAGATTGGAGCTGATCGATCAACTCATTTAAGACCTGAGCTGTATTCCGCTGATCGGTTATTAGATTATTCAACTGTTCTGTTAACTCTTTAAAATTATCATTGATCGTTCCATCGTCACCAGTCCCACTGACAGCTGAGACAGTTCCATCGCTAGTTCCTCCTGTTGAATCGGTCAGAGATGAAGCAGATCGACTCTGATGGGTTAAGGAAGTCGCTGAGTACGTCTGAGTAAACGCAGACGGAGGGGGAACTGGAGAATTATTAAAGAACGCCAGTTGAGGCTGTAGACCATTACCACTCATCGTAATGATTGGCCGCTGAATCGTATCAAACACGTATAGAGTTGCCTGAGCCTTTCTCGACGCGTCTGTTGAGTTAACCCAAAACGTCTCGATGGAGAAAGTAGCTCGTTCAGTCGTACTGGTATCACGGCCAATGTAGAAGTCTCCGCCGTGAACATGGAGAGTTGACATCGGACTTGTCGTTCCGATTCCCATTCGTTTACTCGTAGAATCATAGTACGGCAGACCGGAACCAGCTGCGATCCCATTTTCACTGTTGATAACCGGAATCGTTCCAGGTTGAGCAGCACTGAACCGAAGAGGTTGCTGTTTGACTCCAGTCTCGTCTGGATAATCAGCTGCATCATCATAAAGAAAAGGCCCTGTTGAACCAATCCAAACTTTTTTCTGTGCCATCTCTTTTCTCCATCAGAGTCTTTCCCATAATGGGAAAGAGTCAGATCGTTTTAAATTCGTTCCAGTCCAGCTCTGGATCCTCATCATACTCATTCCAGAGATCCTCGTATTCATGCTCCGGATCATAGTCTTCATCGTCTTCACTCGGAGTGAAATACCGCAAACCCATCTCAAGGATTTGAACAAAGTAAGCCGTCGCGTCCATAACGTCCCAGCGAGTCGGTCTCGGGAAAGCGAGGAGTTGACTCTCCAGAACACCACAGACGTTCTTATTATGCTCGACAAGACCTCTCCGGTAGAAGGGAATCATTGCAGCGACTCGACCTTCCTTCCCTTTTGATTTTCTCGAATACTCTCCGATGCCGCTTCGTGCTTTAAGATGGATTACCTCGAAACTCAAGCCTCGCTCCAACATCCGATTCATGAAGGGGTAGGTAATGAACTCTTCCAGAGAAGTCACTTCGAGACCAATAACTCTGGCGTTCAACCGAACGGCCATGTCAAGAGCTTCGTCGATGGGAAACGATGTCGCGGATTCGAACTCTATTTGTTCCAGAGTTATAGCCGATCCCGACAATTGCTGAGTGCGCTGAATGAACCTTCGCTGTCTTCGCTGGATCAACCAGAACCATTGATTCCCATCCTGGCTTCTTCGAATCCTCGTCTCCTTCTTCATAGTAACGGAAATACTCTGGTCTGAAAGCAGCGTCTTCTTTTGAAATAGCTTGATTCATAAACTCTCGGTAGAAGACATCAAGAATTCCTTGAGATCGATAGCTTTCCAACCGCTCCTGGATCTCTTCATCACTCATGAAGTTCGGTGCTAGAGACTTATAATTCTCGTCACAAATCGAGAGCCGAACTCCCTTCCAAGTCGGATCATCGAGAAGGTTCTGGATCAGAGCATCTTCGTGCTTCAACGTATCGATATATCCGATTTCCCAATCATCATCAGTCCGACTAACAGCGTTAATCGCATCAGCAAAGAACCATTCCTTCAACTTGACTCTCTGATCCTCAGAGGCGACAGCTTCTGAGTTCTCAAGATCGTCGAAGATTACGAGATCAGGCCGGTGGTTTCCAAAAAGAAGTCCACGAATCTGCTGTCCGGAACCTCTCGGAAGGATCATGATTGGATGACTCGACGATGTAAGATTAGCTACCCAAACCTTCGTCGAGAAAGTGTTATCCTTCTCTTCAATATACTTCGTCTTAATCGATCCGAAGGTTGCTCGGATCAATCGATTCGTAAGGAGTTCTTGCTTCAAATTCTCCATCTGACGTTCAGCATTTGTCGCACTATTCGAGACGTAAACGATAAAGTGCTTCAATCCAAAACAAATTTGTCGAGCGATCCAAGCCAATCCAACGATAGAAGTTTTTCCAGCTCCACGCGGTGCAGCGATGACTATTTTCTTCCTCGGCTGAACGAGATCGATCAATTCGAAGATCGGCTCATGGATTGTCTCCGTGAACTCTTCATAAAACCGATCAGGGAAGAATGTCTTAGCCATCACCTTTGTCGACTGAGCGCAGGCGATCAAGACTTCTTTTGGAATACTAACACTCATTACCAAGCACCTTTATCAAGAGATCGAATCATTTGAAAGTGATCGATCTTCATTTGCTTATTGACCGTATCCAATGTATTCACCCGGCACAGTGGCCTGATTGGCTGCGTTGACGAGACTATATTGGTTGTTACTGTGGCCTCAAGACTTCCATTGAGATAAAGCTCTATCTTTGAACTCTCGATCTCAAGTCTGAGATTGTACCACGTATTCGTTGAAAGAACTGTTGAGCCAACGGTTTCAGTAATATTACCGGCTCCGTTTTCAGACTTCAAAATAAAAGTATTCCCAACACCAGTATCTACAATAACTTCTACACCATTGTTAGTATGGTCACGACTCCCAGCACTACCGGTAATGCTATCACCAAAACCAATGATATATATCGCATTGCTTAAGCTGGAAAAGTTTACTCTCAGGTATACTGTGGCCGTACCGACGCCTATATTCCCTAGATAAATTACCTGCCCGGTATTGGCCGCAGTACCGGACGAGAGAAGGTAATATCCATCGACAGCATTTGCATCCATATTCTGACTGTCAGCAAACCCGGATGCCGCTCCGACGCTCGCCCTTAACCAGCCATAAATCCCGATGGTAGCACTCCCTGCATTAGGAGATAGAAACGGCTCATTGATGACACTGAAATATCTCGGATTATCGGAGAGAAGATGGAATGCCTTATAATCATTGATCTGATAAGTCGATAGATCTCGATTGACTCCGAATGGAGATTGAGCTTGAATAGCCCCAGCAATTAAAAACAATAAGATAAATCTCATTAGTCCACCTTTGTTACTGTTAAGACAACGGTTCTTAAGACTAAGTTTCCAGTAGCCGTCAGATTCCTATACATTAGAAGGATGGAATCTCCAGCGTTTAAAACTTTCTGCACATTAACAGATGACGGCTTGTAAACTCCAGCTGTCGAAAACTGTTCATAGGTCTTACTATCATCCCCTGGATTAGCACCATCAAAACCAACTCCGAGTTCAAAAGTCTCTCCGTTAGTAGCAGCGCTCATAACCGATGAGACAGAGACATTGTAGACTCCACTCTCAACTACGATAAGACTATCATTGCTAGCCGTGACATTGTTGAGGTTTCCGATTACAGTCGGAGCGATCTTATACCATGTATTAACAGCTCCCGGTGTTAAAGTCGTCGAGGAATAGAACTGGCTTCCGTAAGGATCGCTACTGACAGTAACAGAGATCGGATAGTTTTCTGTATAAGTGATGTCAGTACTATTAGCCGTTGCATAATTCGTTATAGTGTTGTTATTAGCGGCTGATTGAGCTATGTTATTACTGAACTTTCCGACTGACACGTAATTCATAAAGAAGTTATAGACGCTAGCAGAGTTGCTCGTATTATTCTGTGAAGAGATGTTTTCGCTTAAGATAATATTCTTAGCAGAGAGAGCAGCTTCTCCGGCAACATAAATACCGTCGAGAGAGTTTCGATAGAGCTTGTTCTTTGAAACGATGATGTTTTCCAATCCTAAGCGAGTTCGACCAGTATCTCCAACGGCGACGGATAAATCGCTTAGAGCTCTCGGAACAGTCGTAGAGACTTGAGAGAGATTGATACCTCTGGCGGAGTTGCTGACCTTGTTATTAGTAATATCCCCATCCAGAGATGCGAACGTTACAGTTATTCCGTCTCCTTGAGCTGAATCAATCCGACAATCGGTTATGCTGAAGCCTCGAACGTAGCTTACGTAAATTCCGGAAAGAGCGCCAGAGCCTCCAAGACCGCTGGAATAGACTTTATTATTAACAATACTGATATCTCTGTTCGCTTGAACAGAGTCACCAGACATAGTCGCTCCGATGAGTATTCCGGCTTTTTGGGAATTGTGTATCTCATTTCCAGAGATGAGAGCTCCGACAGTTCCCATAACGACGATTCCTCTAGCTTGGGAATTTCTTATCTCGTTTCCGATATACTTGATATTTCGATTGGGCTCTCGTTGAAGAGTCGAATCGATATACCCAACGGCAGATATTGCGTCATCAGCAGTTCCGTAGAAATAGCATTTTTCAACAGTGACATTATGAGTTGATCTGGAGAAGTGGAAGCCATCGGCATAGGTGTTGTAAACTTGGGACTCTGAGATATGAATGTTATCGCTGTCACGTGTCCAGACGGCTGTTGAAGAGCTCTTATCAAAGATCACATTTTGGATTGAGATGTTAGAAGAGCTATCGATATCGACCAGGCCTTTAGTCCCAGTCCGAGAGGTTGCGTTACTTTGCTTTATTCGAAAGTCTCGTAGGGTTATGTTATCTACATTAGCTAGATGCAGATTAGGAGGATTAGCGCTACCGTCGTCGATAAAGTCAAGAGTCGATCTCAAGCCGGAACCGACAATCTCTGTGTTGGACTCTAAAGAAACTCGTGATCCGATTAGATAGTGGGAGTCAGTCAAGAAAATCGGAATGTTTGTTCCGCTTCTGGCGGAGAGAAGGGCTTTGATCGCTGAATAATCATTATTCGATGAGTCTCCGACCGCTCCAAAATGTTCCGGGTAGAGAGCGTCTATTACTCCAGAAGAGAGCTTCAAGGAATCGATATTTCCAGTTATTATCTGATAAGGCCCGGCGATTAGTTTACTTCCTGGAGCGAAATAGAGAAGTTTGTCAAGATTTAGCTTGGCACCTTGTTTAACCTGGATGGTGACCCCAGAAGGGACAGTATCTCGGGCTGACACAGAAGAGAGGATTGTTTCGTTGACGCGAATCTCACCGGTTGATCCGACGGCCGAGAGGGCGCTGGAAAGAGATCCATAACTAGAGCTCAGAACAAAGACTGAGTTTTTTATCCCGATAGTTCCGGTACTCTTCCCTTCGAGGGACTTATTATCAGCATTATTGCTGATGTTAAGAGTGTTAGCTTTATTCCCGCCCTTCTTTACGACGGTGATCTGGGCGGAAAGGCTTGCTGAAAAGAGAAGTAAGATTGTAAAGAGAGTTGTTCTCATTAGTACATACTCCTCTTCTTCGTTCCGATGAAGTAGACAGTACTAGTCCCGATGTTAGCCCTCACTGCAAGACGTCGGATTGAGTTAGAAGGGCCGAAAGAGAGGGATTCTCCATCGTCAAGGAGATAAGGATCACGAGCGCTCCAATTCGCTGTATCGAGGCCTGTTGCTGCTTTAACCCAGACATCGCCAGTATCGGCTTTAATCGTCAGATTCTCCCACTTGACAGTGAAGAATGAGTCGATCCCGGTCGTGTTGACAGAGATTGAGTCTGTCCAGATATAATTCACTCCGAGCACCTGGGCAGGAGCAGCCGAGGGGGCGAAGCTCGGCTGCCGAAAGAGGGATAGGGTGAGAGCTGTTGCGAGGATAAGGAGAAAGTCCCGTTTCATTTTGAAGCCTCCTGATCAGTTCTCGTTTTGAAATAGAAGGTGATGATCGCTCCGCTGAGAGCAGCGAGGGCTTCGCTATTGATTCCGTTGAGATAGGAGTAAGCCGTCAATCCGATTACAGAGAGGGCGATGATAGCTCGAATTGATCCGGCCGGGAGGCCGAGCGGCTTTGTCGAATCGAAGAAGGGCATTGCTTTATCCTTTCTTTAAAAGAGTTTTTCCCATTTTGGGAAAGACTCGGAACGTCATTTCCCGGTTAAGAACCCAAAGATCGCGCGGAGACGACTGAGACCGGAGCCCATTAGGAAACCAGAGGCGAGCATCAGATATTTCATCGTCTCGGCTTCGGAGAACGGAACTGCGATTTCCCAGATCCCGGCGATTCCAAAGCCGAAACCGATCGCCAACTTGATTGTTTCAAGAATTTTTTGCTTCTTCACTTCATCCATCTTTTTCTCCTTCGGACTCTGTCCGGTTTAAAGTTGATTAGCGAATATCCCATCGGGCTGGGCCGTTTGTCCGGGTGTCGATGTGGAGGAAGGTATGATAGAGCCCGAGCCCGAGGGATTTTGGATATTTTGAGTTGAGATATTTGTAAACAGCTTCTGGATCATCAAGAGGGATATCGGCAGCTCGTCCGAGAGAATGTTGGGATTTCGGAACTCCGCCGATTCGCTTGTTATATTCTGCGCAACGACAGCCGCTATTAATCCTCTCGATCCCTCCGACGAAGTTCCAGACTTCCTCAAGAATCTTGATCAACTCGACATCGACTGTATCGAATCCACATCCGCATTTGCAGGCGAAGTCAGATCGCTTAAAATGTTCTGAAATCATAGCTTACCTCTCCAGATTAATCCAACCGCTAGCGAGGGCTTTGACCGTCGTGGCGGAGTTAGAAGCCCCGAGGACAAAGCCAAGTCTCGCATAGCGGAAGGGGAGGAGGACTTCCGAGTCAGGCCTTGAAGCAAAGAAGCCGCTCGATGAGATCGAAACGGTTTCAGTTGCGGAAGTCGTAGATTTCCACGCCAGATCGCGGGTGTAGATGTAGTTGGAGACCGGAGTCTCGACCGGAGATTGCTGATAGACGACTTTCGAGATGTCGACTGTTCCGGTTGTCGAGACTTCAAGTCGAATGGCTTGATAAGGCCAGGAGAGGAATGGAGCTGTCCAGACGGTATCGTTTGATGCTGTCAAAGCGATATCAGTTGTTGTCTTGAGAGAGTCTTGGATCAAGCCGATGTTGAAGACCCCGGCGTGGAGATTGAAAACCCGCTCAGATTGAACCGACTGAGCGCTAAGATTAATCGAGATCAGAGCGCTGATCAAGACCATTAATTTCGACAAACTCTGCATCTTCTGTTCCTTCGTTTTCAGTTTGATTTACAGCCGATTGATCAGACCGAACCATCGAGCCGGATTGAAAAGCCCGTTGCTTGATCTCCTCGATGTCTTCTCGGGTCAGCTGGACTTGACCGACGATCGATTCAGTTCTCTGAGGAAGAGCCTGCTTAATCATATCCGTTGCGATTTTGGCTTTTAAGGCCTCCGGTGTTTCCTCATTCTCCAGCATCTGATCGAGAATCAACGCGCCTTTGTGGGCGATCTGTGTGACTTCATCCCGAAGCCGAATCGCATCCGCATCTTTGGCTCCGTGAAGAATCTCCAATTCCCGGCGGACAATCGGGCTGTTCCGGATATTCGAAATCTGTTGAGGACCTAAGCGAACCCCTTGAGAAGCCAGCGCCGCGCTAATCTCCTTATTCCCCATCCCCATCAGGATCATCCGACGAACTTCCCTCGTCCGATCCCAGAGACGTTGAATATTATACTGGCGATGTCCGTCGATGCTTTTCATTCCAGAGACCTCGGGGTTGGTTAGATGACTTGAAATTGATCGGATTGGACGGAGTCCGGCGACCATGGGAGAAGGTACGAATTTTTCTCGTGGGTGTCAAGAAGATTTTGGGGATGGTTCAAGATTGAGGAGAATTGAGTAATTGAGTAAAACTTCCGGGAAAATGTGGAGATGATAGTACCAAGAGAAACTCCTCCGCCTCCCCCTAGGCCGGGGGTGCTTAGTTGATTGTCAATCGTGGTTGAGAGGTGTGGCTTTTTGACACGGTTGACGGTTGGTTGATCGTCGGGGTTTGATCATCGGGTTGTGGATTGAACTCTTTCTCATTGTGGGAAAGAGTGGGCGGTGGATCGATCGGGTTGGTTGATCGGATCGTTGAGGGTTGAGGGCTCGAATTAATTGTTCGGGGCGGATTGAAAAATTTTTCTCATGATTGAATTTTTCTCTTGCATTTTAATTTTCTGTGCTCTATATTCTCTCACGTTCTTTTTATTATCGTTCTTTGTTCTTTGACAATCGGTGTGCGCTCTTCTCTTGCGCGCGCGTTTCGTTCAATCCATTTCATTCATTTTCTAATGAGGTGACGCCATGGAAAAGAGATTTGTATCCGTACCTCGAACTGCCGTTTGCATTGAATGCGAGAAAGAGGTTCTGACATTTGTTGTTTGTCCGGACGATGAGTTTGTTTGTAACTCATGTCATGACATTCAACGCTGTTTCGAACGGCATACGTTAGATTTTTTGCGGAACGGTTCTGATGATTCAGATGATTAATCATTTCGAGGCCTTGAGATCGTCTTGAGGCCTCTTTTCACCTCAAAATGGAGGCGTTATCATGAAATGTAAAGATTGTTTGGTCGAGGTTGGAGAGGCCAATCAGAATAGTCTTTGTCCGGAATGTCAGGCTGTTAGAGATGACATTTCCGAGGCACAAATGAGGTTCGAGGATTTTTTTGGTATCTGCGAAACATGTCATCGAAAATTTCCGACCGATATTTTGAACGACGATTGCGAATGTCCGGATTGCGCAGAGACCCGTCTCGACCAAGAGGACGGTATCGACGGAGACTGGTTTTATCGAAATGAGTGGTAATCATTTCGAGGCCTCGAGACGATCTCGAGGCCTCTTTTCACCTCAAATTTAAATGGAGATTTTATCATGCAAGATCAAAAAGAGAAAATCGTTGACGTTCAAACGGATGACAAAGGCCGGATCATTATTGACGATCCCGATCGTTTCGTCTTTGGAGACGTCGTTTTCGAGCGTGAATCTGAGGAGTTCGGAAACCGTCGGAAAGAGATCGAGGGAATCAAGATCAAGACACGGTATCGGTTCAAAGGCGCTGGTCTCGATCATCTTCTCGATCTGGCGACGTTTCAAAAACAGATTCGTCTTCGGGCAGGCGTCATCGGTGGAAAGATCGTTGACCTTTGGCCTTCGTCGCGCGAGGCGCTCGAGGCGATCGACCCGTCGGATCGCGTTTGGAATATCGTTTGGGTGGATTATTTACCATCGTCACGCGGATCGTCGTTGAGCGCCGAAGAACGCGGAAAACGGGCGGCGGCATCGAACCCGGCATTCTTTGCGTTCTTTGGGATGCTCTTGGCGGCGGGCGCGGATCAAGACCGCGCGGATCGCCTCGCAAAGATGCTCGCTGGTTCTGGTAAATCGCCGTCGGGGTTTGACGCGGTGGCGTTTCTGAAAACGGAGGACGCGAAATAATCGATCGATCGGCGCTCTTTCGGAAAAACCGTATGGTTGGAAAACCGTACGGTTTTTTTTTTTTTTTTT
>Ga0256830_1001124_pt1 | contig 19263 bp, 16 predicted proteins | sample 128326metaG_FD_190537 | JGI IMG/M metagenome (GOLD analysis project Ga0256830, IMG submission 190537) | Hydrothermal vent microbial communities from Lau Basin, Pacific Ocean - 128-326 | ecosystem: Environmental > Aquatic > Marine > Hydrothermal vents | place: Pacific Ocean: Lau Basin | collected... | reverse complement strand
ATGCCGGCGAAGGTGAGTGCGATGAAGGCCACCCCGTCGCGGGCCAGGGGCGGTGGAAACAGAAAGGCGCCGATGAGGAGCACGGCCAGCCCCAGCGCCGGGGCCAGGCGGCGCAGGGCGGCGCGCGTGTCCACCGCACCGGTGGCGGCGGCGGGCCGGAACCACCAGGCCCCGACCAGGCCGCCGGCGGCCAGCGCCAGCAACGGCGCGTACACCGCGTGGCTGCGGAGCAGGCCCAGCATGACCGCCGCGGCCACTGCCGCCAGCAGCATCTCGCGGCCGCCGGTGAGCGTCTTGCGCCCCAGGCGCCAGACGGTGACCAGGACGATGGCGGCCACCGCCGGGAGGATGCCGGCGAAGACCTTCTGGAACGCCGGCAGGCCCCCATAGCGGAAATAGAGCTCGCTCAGCACCACCAGCAGGACGAAGGCCGGCAGGGTCACACCGGCGGCGGCGGCGATGGCGCCGGGCACGCCGCGCAGGCGGTGGCCCACGTAGGCCACCACGTTGACGGCGATGGGACCGGGCAGCAGGTTGGCCAGGGCGATGCCGTCGAGCATGGTCTCGTGGTCCAGCAGGCGGCGCTTGCGCACCACGGTGTTCTCCACCACCGAGATGAGACTCATGTAGCCGCCGAAGGCCACGCTGCCCAGGCGCAGGAAGGTGAGAAACAGATCCAGCAGGCCCACGCGGGCGGCAGCCTCCGGCACGCCCGCGGTTCCGGACGCCGGCCGCACGTTCACAGCGCGAACCGCTCGCGGATGAAACCGGCCAGGGTATGGCGGCAGGTTTCGACGTCGGCGCCCGAGGTGTCCAGGATCAGATCCGCATCCGGCGGTTCCTCGTAGGCCTGGCCGATGCCGGTGAAGTTGGGGATGGCGCCGGCCAGCGCCCGGCGGTACAGCCCCTTGGGATCGCGGGCGATGCAGTCCTCCAGCCGCGCGCGTACGTGCACCAGGTGGAAGTCGTCGCCGACGACGCGGCGCACCGCCTCGCGCCCGGCCTGGTGCGGTGAGATGAACGTGGCCAGCACCACGTAGCCCGCCTCGGCCAGCAGCAGCGCCACCTCGCCGGCCCGCCGCAGGTTCTCCTCGCGCGCGGCGGCGGAAAAATCGAGATCACTGTTGAGCCCGGCGCGCAGGGTGTCGCCGTCGAGCACCGTGATGAGCCATCCCGCTTCGAACAGCTCCGCCTCCACCGCCGAGGCGATGGTGGACTTGCCCGCCCCGGACAGGCCGGTGAGCCAGACCACCCCGCTGCGGTGGCCATGACGCTCGTTGCGGCACCGGCGGGTGACGCAACCACGATGTGGATACACTTCCGTGGCGCCGGGCACGGCCACTTTCGTCTGCACTACAGTACTCATTGTCGCTGCCACCTCCGCAGTGTCATCACGCACGGACAAGACACGGCGTCCCTGCGGCATGGTGTCGGAAAATATAGCGGAGCCCCGCGCGGGTCCGGCGGCCGGTTTTTGTGATCGCCGCAACACTTTTTTGCGCCGCCGGCCGCAATGGACGCGAACCCTCCTGCACCACCGGCGCCGCCCAGGCTCCACCACCGGCGGCGGCCGCCCGGCCGGCCCCGAAAACAAAGGGCGGCAAAAACAACCAGTTGCCAATTTGTGATCGAAAGCAGCAAACCTGATCGAGGGGCCTTTCCGCTAATACTTTGGTAGTATCGGACGCTATACAGCGCTGAGGCCGGTGTCCTGGTGCCACCGGCCGCCATGGTGGAACACGATCCGGAACCGCTCTTTCGCAGCCTGCCAGACGTGGGGAGCTGTCATGCCACTCATCGCCGACGACCTGCTGTCTTCGGAAGTCCGCCCGGTGGACACCGAGGCCATCGAGCGCCTGCTGTCCTTCTGCGCCCGGCGCACGGTGCGCAAGAAGGGCGTGGTGTTCCGGGCCGGTGATCCCGCCGACACCCTCTACTACCTGGTCAACGGTTCGGTCTCGGTCACCGCGCTGGACGACGAAGGGCACGAGGTGGTGCTGGCCTATCTCAAGTCCGGCGACTTCATCGGCGAGGTGGGCCTGTTCTACAAGCTGCCGCGGCGCACCGCCCAGGTGCGGGCCCGCACCCAGTGCGAGCTGGCCATCATCAGCTACAACCGGCTGCGGGCCCTGTTCAAGGGCGCGCTGAAGGAGTACGAGGCCGCCATCATGTACGCGGTGGGCATGCAGCTCTGCGAGCGCCTGCTCAAGACCAGCCGCCGCGTGAGCCAGCTCACCACCATGGACGTGGCCGGGCGCATCGCCCGCACCCTGCTGGACATGTGCCACGAGCCCGATGCCATGTCCCACCCGGAGGGCACCCAGATCCACATCTCGCGCCAGGAGATCGCCCGCATCGTGGGCTGCTCGCGCGAGACCGTGGGCCGCGTCCTGCGCCAGATGGCCGAGGACGGCATGATCGAGGCCCACGGCATGGACATCGTCGTCTATCACAGCCGGTGACTGGGTGCTGGGTGCTGGGTGCTGGGTGCTGGGGGCTGGGGGCTGGGGACTGGGGGCTGGGAAGAACATCGCCTGGATGAAACGAAAGCACAATTCGGGAACGGAACACTAAAGGTCCCCAAGCCAGGTCCCGATCTTCTTTCCCAGCACCCAGCAGCCAGCCCCCAGTCCCTTAGTCGTTGATCGCCAGCTCGCGCACGTCGTTCCAGTCGGGATCGCTGCCGGCCTCGATGCCCTTGAGGCGGATGCGCTTGAGCAGGGCGCGGCCGCGGGGATCGCGGTCCATGGCCAGCATGGCCGCCTGCAGCCGCTCCACCGCCTCCGGCGGTACCCGCGGGTGGGCGGCGAAGGCATGGGGCGTGTAGCCCTCGGAGGTCCACAGCACCCGCAACTGCTTGCGGTAGGCCGCCGGCGTGTTGCGGAAGGTGCGCATCACCCCGCCGCCGGCGGGATAGCGGCCCTTGGCCACATTGCGGTAGACCGAGTCGTGGGACGAGACGAAGTGGGCTTCCACGTCGATGCCCTCCTGGCGGAACACCGCCCGCGGCACCAGGTTGGCGGCAAAGGCGTTGGACGGAAACGCCAGATCCTGCTCGTCCAGGTCCGCCAGGCGCCGGAACGGGCTGTCGCGCCGCACCACCAGGATCCCCTTGAGCCGCTTGTCCCTGGCCCGGGCGAAGGCGGTGTAGCCGCTCCGCTCGTGAAACTGGATGTAGTGATACGGATTCATGTAGGCGAAGTCGTACTTGCCCTGGGCCAGGCGCTTTTCGAAGGTGGGAATGTTGCGGGTGGTGGCGAAGCGCAGCCGCAGCCCGCTGCGCTCCTCCAGCCAGGCGAGGATGGGCGACCACAGGCGGGACAGGCGGCTGCCCGACTGCTGCGGCACGATGCCGAAGACATAGGTCTCGGCGGCCTCCTCCGCCGCCGCGGGCACGGCGGCCAGCAGGGCCAGGATCAACACAAGGCGGCTTCGGAACATCACGGGTCTCCTGCATTGAGCCGGGCCGGCGGCCGCGCGGCCAGCGCGGCGATGTGGCCCAGCAGTTCGTCCTCGGAAAAGGGCTTGGTGAGATAGCGGTCCACCCCGGCGCGCTCGGCCTGGCGCCGGTGCTTGTCGGTGGAACGCGAGGTGATCATGATCACCGGCAGGTGGCGGTGGGTGTCGTCGGCGCGCACGTGGGCGGTGAGTTCGAGGCCGTTCATGCGCGGCATCTCCAGGTCCACCAGCAGCAGCTCCGGCTGCACCCGGTCCAGCAGCTCGATGGCCTCCAGCCCGTCGCGGGCGGTATGCACCTCGTAACCCAGGTCGGCCACGAACTGGGCCAGGCTGCGGCGGGCGGACAGGGAGTCGTCCACCACCAGGGCCCGCGGCGGGGCGGCGGCCTCCGCTGCCGCCGGTGCCACCGCGGGCAGGCCGTCGCTGCGCGCCGCGGCCAGCACCGCCGGCAGGTCCAGCACCGGGGCCACGGTGCCGTCTCCGAGGATGGTGGCCCCGTCGAGGCCGGGCACCCGGGGCATGTACGGGCCCATCTGCTTCACCACCAGGTCCTGGCTGGCCAGCACCCGGGCCACCCGTACCGCCCGCAGCAGGCCACCGTGATCGCGCACCAGCAGCACCGGCCGCGGTTCGCCGTCCGCCGCCGGCGCGGGCAGACCCAGCAGGGCCTCCAGCTCGAAGGCGGCGTGGCACCCGTCACCCAGACAGTACTGCGCGCCGTCCGCGCCGGCCTCCCAGCGGCCGTCGCCGCCGTAGACGATGCGCTCCACGCCGCGGCTGGACAGGGCCACGCGGCCGGCCCCCGCGGCCACCAGCAGGGCGTGGACCGAGATGAGGGTGAGCGGCAGGCGCATCTCCACCCGGCAACCACGGCCCGGCTCCGAGTGCAGGCGCAGGGTGCCCTTCATCTCCCGCACGCGGGTGTTGACCACGTCCATGCCCACGCCGCGGCCGGACACCTGGGAGACCTCCTCGCGGGTGGAGAAGCCGGGCATGAGCACCAGGGCATGGAGGGCCTCGTCGGCAGGTGTCTCTTCCGCACCCACCAGGCCGCGGGCCCGCGCCCGCTCCAGGATGGCCTCGCGGTCGAGGCCGGCACCGTCGTCCTCGCAGCACACCACCATGTGGTCGCCCTCGCGCCGGAACGCCAGGCGGATGCGGCCCCGTTCCGGCTTGCCGGCGGCGGCCCGCCGGTCCGGCGGCTCGATGCCGTGGTCCACCGCGTTGCGCAGCACGTGCAGGAGGGGATCGGCGAGCTGGTCCAGGACCTGGGAGTCGATGAGGGTGTCGGCGCCGGACACCTCGAGCACTGCGTCGCGCCCGGTGAGGCGGCAGGTCTGGCGCACCGCCCGCTGCAGCCGCGGGACCAGGTTCTGCACCGGCACCATGCGGGTCTCCATGACCAGCTCCTCGGTCTCCTTCTGCAGCCGCGACTGGTCCGCCAGCAGGCCGTCGAAGGCCCCGAGCTGCTCCTCCATGCCCTGGCCCATCTCGCGGCTGTCGGCCACCGCCTCCACCAGGCGGTGGGTGACGGTGTGCAGGGCGTTGTACTGCTCCAGCTCCAGGGCATCGAACTCGCCGCCGGCCTCGCGGCCGCGCCCGGCATGGATCCCCTGCACGTCCACCAGCTGCTCCAGCTCCTGGGTCAGGCGTCCCAGCAGCTCGTTGCGTTCGCGCAGGCCCGCCAGCTCCGCCGCCGCCTGGCCCAGGCGCTCGCGGAGCTGGGCGGTGAGGATGAGGGATTCGCCCACCCGCCGCAGCAGCTCGTCCACCAGCCGGGCGGGAATGCGCAGCACCGGGCCGGCCTCCGCCGCGGGGGTGTCCGCCGCCGGCGCGGGCTCCGGCTCCGGGGCGGCGGGCGCATCCTCCGGCACCCCTTCCAGGTCCATGCGGTTGGCCCAGTCCAGCACCTCCTGCAGCACCTCGCGGGCGTGGGCCGGGGCCTCGCCCTGCCCCAGCAGGGCTTCGCTCATCATCTCCAGCACGTCGGCGGCGCTCTGCAGCACCCGCACCAGGGGCGCCGGGGGCAGGCGCCCGGCGCGGGCATGGGCCTCGAGGATGTCCTCCATGTGGTGGGTGAGGTTGGCCAGTCCCGCCACGCCCACGGTGTTGGCGGAGCCCTTGAGGGTGTGGGCGATGCGCTGGGCGGTCTCCACGTCCGCCCGCGTGCCGTCGCCCTCCGCCAGGCGGGTGATGGCGGCGGAGAAATCGGCGGTGTAGCGGGGCAGCTCCTGGAGCAGGCTGTCCAGCAGCTGCGGGTTGACGTCGTCGGGCAGGGCCAGGGAAACGTCCTCGTCGCGGGCCTCGGCCTGGCGCGGCGCCAGCTCTTCCTCCTCCAGCGCGATCTCGGGCCGGGCCAGGGACTGCACCAGCCGCTCGCGGGCGGCGGCATCGGGTGCACAGCCCCAGTCCGCCTCGCCCAGGTAGTCCGCCAGGGCGGTGCAGGCGGCCGGGTCCACCAGCGCCTCCAGGTAGGCGCGCGCCCGCCGGGGCCAGTCCGCGAACCAGCGGTGCTGCTCCGGGGCCAGCGGTTCGCCGGTGGCGTCGATGAACTCGGCGCAGGCATGGACGTGCCCGCAGGCCTCGGCCAGGCCGTGCAGGCCCAGGGTGGCGGCGGCGCCGGCGAAGCGCTCCAGCCGATCCAGGACCTCGCGCCAGGCGGCGTGCCGGTCCTCGGCCGGGGTGCCGTCGCCGGCGGCGGCGGCCAGGGCGGACTCCAGCTCCGGTTGCGACTGCTCCAGCTCCAGAAGCAGCAGCCCCACCAGCTCGCGGTAGGCCGGCGGGATCTCCGGCGGCGGCTCCCCGGCCGGGGCATCGATATGGATCTCCTCGGGGGCCAGCAGCCCACGCAGGATGGCGGCCTGGTCCTCGTCCACGGGCTCGCCCCAGGGCAGGGCCCGCAGGAAGTCCACCAGGGCCTCGGCCCGCGCCGGATCGTGGGGCGCCTCCAGCCAGGCCCCCACCAGACCCGCCCACTGGTAGAGGGCGTCCAGCTCCTCCGTCGCCGGCGCGCGGCCGGCGGCGGCCAGGCGCCGCAGGCCGGCCTGGAAGATCTGGCAGGCGTCCATGAAACCGGCCAGGCCGGCGGTGGCCGCCGTCATGGCCAGGAGTTCCAGGCGCTCGGCGCAATGGGTCAGCGCCGCCCGGGCCTCCTCCGGCGGCACCCCGGGCTCGGCCAGCCGGAGCAGGCAGTCGCTCATGGCCTCCTCCACTTCCTCCCGCAGGGGCCCGCCCAGACCGGCCAGGCCGCCGGTGCCGTCGCCGGCGACCCCTGCATCGTGCCCGCCGGCGTCGTCGCGGGGCGGGTCGTCGCCGGCCGCGGGCGGCGCCGGAAGGGCCGGGCCGCTGCCCAGCGCGCTGCGGATCTCGGCCCCGGTCTCGGGCGAGACCGGTTCGCCCCAGGCGGGCCGCTGGAGAAAGTCCACCAGTGCCTGCGCCGCGGCCGGGTCATGGGGAGCGTTGATGTATCCCATCACCAGCAGCGGCCACTCCTCCAGCAGCTCCCGTTCCTCGGCGCTGAGGCCGGTGCCGCGGCGCTTGAGCGCGCGCAGCCGGTCCTGCAGCTCCACGCAGGTGTCCTGCAGCCCGGTGAGCCCGAAACGGCCGGCGGCCATGCCGATGCGGGCCACCCGCCGCTGGTAGCGCGCCAGGGCATCGCCGCTGGCGGCGGCATCGGCCCCGCCGTCGCCGGTGGCGGCGAAGGCCTCCAGCATCTCGGCCACCACCCCGCTCACCTCCAGCTCCAGGGAGCTGCGCTGTTCCACCGGGATCGCCATGAAGGATCAGGAGGCCTTTTTCTCCAGCTCGCCCCCCGCCGGGGCCGGGGCCAGCGGGGCCAGGCCCGGGGCCGCATCGCCCTCGGGCAGGCGGAAGACGTTGACCGCGTTGAGCAGGCCGCGGGCGTACTCCACCAGGCGGGTGGTCTGCTGGGTCTGCTCCTGGAGCTGCCGGCTGGTCTTGCGCGTGCTCTCCTGGATCTGACCGGCGCGCCCCTGCAGGGCATTGGACAGCCGGGCCTGGTCCTGCGAGCGCTCGTTGATGCGGCGCACCGCCTCCACCAGGCTGGCGGTGCTCTCCTCGGTGCGCTGCATCTGCTGGCCCGCCTCCTGCGCCAGGCGGGTGCCTTCCACCACCTGGGTGATCACCTCGTTCATGGTGGCCACGGTGTCGGCGGTCTCCACCTGGATGTTGGACACCAGGGTGGAGATCTGGGCGGTGGCGTCGCGCGCGCTCTCCGCCAGGCGCTGCACCTCGTCCGCCACCACGGCGAAGCTCTTGCCGGCCTCGCCGGCGGAGGCGGCGTGCATGGAGGCGTTGAGGGCGAGGATGTGGGTGCGCTCGGAGATGCTGTTGATGAGGTTCACCGCACGGCTGATCTCCTGCGAGCGTTCACCCAGGCGCTTGATGCGCTTTTCCGTCTCGTGGATGGTCTCGCGGATGCCGTTGATGCCCTCCACCGTGCGGGTCACGGTCTCCAGCGCGGTATGGGTGGTGCGGATGGCCTGCTCCGCGGCACGGTCGCACTCCTCGGCCAGGGCGGCGATGTGGGCCATGGTCTCCACCGCGCGGGCCAGATCGCGGGCGGTCTCCTCCACTTCGCGCCGCTCCTCGGCCGCCACCGCGATGACGTTGTCCGACTGGGCCTTGACCATGGCCGAGGCCCGGGCCACCTCCTCCGAGATGCGGCGCACGCCCTTGAGCACGCGCGAGGTCTCGCTGGTGAGCTGGTTGAGGGCGTCGGCCACCGGGCCGGTCACGTCCTCGGTCACCGGCACCTTGATGGTGAGGTCGCGCTGGCTGAGCCGGGACACCGCCTCCAGCAGGGCGATGACCGATTCGTTGAGGCGCTCGTTCTCCTGTTCCGCCTGGACCAGGCTGGCCACCTTGTCCTCGAGCAGGGCGTCGAAGGCCCCGCCCAGCTCGGCCAGCTCGTCGGTGCCGGTGAGGCCGGTGCGGGCGTAGTAGTTGCCCTCGGACACCTCTGCCACCGTGGCCTGGATGCGGCGGATGGAGCGGTTGATGCCCAGGTAGATGAGATAACCCAGCAGGCCCGCCACCAGCAGGCCCACCACCACCACGCCGGCGGCACCCCACAGGGCCAGCCGGCCCTCGCGCAGAGAGCTCTCGAACAGTGCCTCGGAGGCCAGCTGCTGCTCGGCCACCCGTTCGTTGAGTTCCAGCAAGAAGGGATTGACCATCCGCGGCAGCTCGCTCTCCACGAAGGCGGCCAGGCCCTCGCGGTCCCGCGCCGCCTGGAACTCGCGCAGGCGGTCGAAGGCCGCGAGTACCGCCTTGTACTCCGCTCCCAGCGAGGCCTCGATGTCACGCACCTGCTCCGGGGTCTTCTCCTCCTTGTACTCGTCCCAGTTGTTGACGAACAGGTTGCGCGCCGCCAGCAGGGCCTCGTCCAGCGCCTCCCAGGACAGCTTGCCCGTGGCCGCGCGGTTGACCGTCTCCAGCAGATCACCGCGCACGGTCTCGTTGAGCTGGTTGAGTTTCACCTGCTCGATGACGCTGGTGTTGAGCAGGGCGGTGGTGTTGAAGGCGTTGTTGAGCGCGGTGATGGCCACGGCGCCCACCAGGCCCAGCACCGTGATCTGGACCGCGATGAGTACCACCAGCCGGGTGGCGATCTTGAGTCGGTTGAGCATGGAGGTGTCCTCCCGGGATCAGGCGGAGGCCGCGGACGCCGCGGCCGGATGGGGGGGCGGCCCGCCGGGGGCCAGCCCGCTGAGTTCACGCTGCAGTTGCCGGAAACAGGCCCGGTGGTCCAGTGCCCACCAGAGGGTGCCGTGCACGTCGTGCCAGGCCCCCTGCACGTGTCCGGCCAGGGCCGGGGGCGGCGCGGCCTCGACCGCACCGGCCAGCCGCACCGACTCGGGCAGGCGGGCGATGCGCACCCCCGCGGCGGCCTCGCCTTCGCCCAGCACCAGCACGTGCTCCGGCACCTGGTCCGGCGGCGGCAGGCCCAGGGCCTGTTCCAGGTCGAACACCGGCACGATGTTGCCGCGCACGTTGACCAGCCCGGCCAGGGCCGGTGGAGTGCGCGGGACCGGGCACAGGCGCGCGGCCTCCATCACCTCGCTCTTGAGGCCGGCGTCCACCAGCAGGGCCAGGCCGCCGAGCCGATAGCCGTAGCGCAGGCCGGTGCCCGGGGCCGCATCCCCGGGCCGGGCCAGGCGGGCCAGCAGCGCCTCGGCGTCGGTGACGTCGTCGGTCACGGGCGCCTCCTCAGCCCAGGGCCTTGAGATGCTCGACGATCTGGGCCGGCTCGAAGGGCTTGGTGATGTAGCCCTTGCCGCCCTGCATCTGGCCCCAGATCTTGTCCGCCTTCTGGTTCTTGCTGCTGACGAAGATGATGGGGATGTCGCGGGTGGCGGGATCGTTGGCCAGCCGGCGCGTGGCCTCGTAGCCGTCCATCTCCGGCATGATGATGTCCATGAAGATGATGTCAGGTGACTCGCGCCGCGCCAGCTCCACCGCCTCGCGGCCGTTGGTGGCGGCGATGACCATGCAGCCGGTGTCGGCCACGATGTTGCGGATGGCGGACAGCTCCGCCGGCGAGTCGTCCACCACGAGCACCTTGTTGATGGCCATGTGTCTCTCCTCCTCGTGCCTTGTCGTTGCTCCGGTTCATGCCCCCATGGCGCTGCAGGCCTGCCGCAACTGCAGGAACCTGCGCACCGTGGACTGAAACATCTCGCGCCCCACCGGCTTCACCAGGTAGGCGTCGCAACCGGCCAGCGTGCCCTTGATCTTGTCCGCCTGGGTGGCCTTGCCGGTGAGCATGATGACGCGGGTGGCGGGCGACTCGGCCTTGATGGTCTTGCACAGGTCGAAGCCGTCGGCGTCCGGCATCACCACGTCGAGAAAGGCCACGTCGTAGCGGCGGGCGGCGAGGTGGCCGCGCGCCTCCTCGCCGCCGGCGGCGTAGTCCACCTCCACCTCGAACAGGTCCAGCTCCAGCTCGAGCTGCTTGCGCACCGAGGCGCTGTCGTCCACCACCAGCGCCCGGGGCCGCGGGACCTCCGCCGTGCCGGGCAGGGGATGGACGGTGGCCACCGGGGCCGGATCGGCGGACGCCGCCGGGGCCTCGTTGGCCGGGTTGGACAGGCTCTCGTCGTGGACGATGGCCAGCTCCGAGGCCTCTTCCTCGGTGATGCTGAACTCCACCACCGGTGCGGCATCCGCGGCGGCGGACCCCGCGTCTTCCCCGGCGCCGTCCGCCGCCGGAGCGGCGACCATCGCATCCAGTGCCGCCAGCACCCGGCTGGCGATGAGGGGCCGCACCAGGCAGGGACCGCGGCCGTCGTCGGCGTCGCGCAGGGGCAGCACCCGGACGCCGCCGGTGGCGGCGGGCTCCGGGCCGATGACGATGTCCGCCGTCCCCGCCTCCGCCAGCACGTAGCCATGGGGCCGGCTGGGGCTGTTGCAGGAGACGGAAAAGATCAGCTTGAAGATGATGCGCTCGCTGTCCGCGACACCTTCCAGCCGCACCGCATACACGGGCTTGTCGTTCATGGTGGCTGCTTGCTTTCCGGTTGGTTCTCGGGTTCACCGTGCGGCACGCTGTGCCTGCGCCCCGGCGTCCGTGCTCCCATATCGTCCCCGCCCGGTGTCCCGTGGATGCCATGGCGGGGAATGTGTGAGTGGGCTCACAGAAACAGTCTGCCCCCATCGCCGGGCTGCGCCAGCGGGTGCTAAAGGTATCTGTGAGTGGGATCACACTCTTCCACGCGGCGCCGGCATGCCCGTGGCCGATAGTTTTTCAGCATCCCAGCGAGCAGGAGTTCGAGGAGACCGCGCAGCCATCATGGCCCTCTCGCCCGACAACGAGCATTCCGTGCCCCACGGCCACACCCTCTACCTGGCCGTGGCCGGCCTCAGCGATCAGGACCGGCTGGCCCTGACCACCGCCATCAAGCTGCTGGCACACGACGGCAAGCCCTTCGAGCTGCTGGAGGCGCAGCCGCGGCGCGCGCACCTGCTGGTGCTGGACGCCGACCACCGCGAAGGGCGCGAGGCCCTGGCGGCGGCCCGGCCGGGACAGGTCAAGCTGCTGCTGGCGGCGGAGGCCCGCATCGGGCGCAATCTCATCGCGGTGCGCAAGCCGGTGGACATCGGCCGCTTCCGCGACCTGCTGGGCAGGCTGTACGAGAAGATGGCGGCCCAGTTGTCGCATCGGGACGCGCCCGCCCGCCCCGCCACGGCCACACCGGTGGACGTGTTCCGCACCCTGCTCGATGCCCGCAACCAGCGCCGGCGCCTGGTCCTGGAGGTGGCCGGCACGGGATCGGCGTGGATCGACGGCGAGGCCGGCAGCGTCACCAGCACGCTGGACACCGCCGCCCTGCACCGCCTGCTGACCCGCCCTGCCGGGGCCTTCACCGTGCGCGAGCCGGCGCCCGGCGAACAGGCTCCGGCAGGCGACATCCAGGTCACGTCGCTGAGCACGCTGCTGTGGGATGCGGCCCTGGCCTGCTCGGGCGGCCGCCTGCTGCCCGGCCACGACACCGAGACCCCGGTGCGGCTCAAGGCCTGGCCCAACTTCACCCGCCACGCCTTTCACCCCGACCACCTGAAGCTGGCCGCGGCCCTGGCCCGCGCCCCGCACACGCTGGCCGGCCTCGCCGCTGTCACCGGGGTGCCGCTGGCCACCGCCATCGACTTTCACAACGCGGCCTTCGCCGTGGGCCTGCTGGAGCGCGCCGGCGACGACACCCCGGCAGTGCCGCCGCCCGCCCCGCCGTCACCCCGGCGCGGCCTGCTGGCGCGCATCGCCCGGCGCCTGAGCCTGCGGCGCTGAGGGGACACGGCACCATGTTCGCGGCGGCGGAGAAGATCATCTTCACCGGCCCGGTGGGGGCCGGCAAGACCACCGCCATCGGCGCCATCGCCGACATCCCGCCGGTGGGCACCGACGTGCCCTGCACCGACGGTGCCCAGGCCCTCAAGCCCACCACCACCGTGGCCATGGACTATGCCTACCTGCTGCTGGACGACGGCACCCGGGTGCACCTGTACGGCACGCCGGGACAGGAACGCTTCGACTTCATGTGGTCCATCCTCGCCCGGGGCGGCATCGGCCTGGTCCTGCTGGTCAACTGCGACCATCCCGACCCGGTGGCACAGATGGAACTCTACCTCGACGCCTTCGCCGACTTCATCAGCGAGACGGGCGTGGTCATCGGGCTGACGCGGTCCGACATCGCCGACACCGCACCGCTGGAGGCGTTCCAGGCCCGGCTGCTGGAGCGGAACCAGGTGGTGCCGGTTTTCGAGATCGACGCCCGCAACCCGGAGGACGTCAAGGTGCTCATCCACGCCCTGCTGGCCGTGCTGGGCCATTGACCGACCGGCGCGAGGAGAACCGCATGCAGATCATCGACCAGGTCATCGATCGCCTCAGCCGCGAGACCGGTGACGGCCCCGCCCCGGCACCGGTGCGAGAGGCCATCGAGCAGGTCATCGACCAGATGATGCAGTTCGCCGAGGACATCGACGGCGCCATCGTCTCCAGCGCCGACGGCGTGGCCTGGGCCGAGCGCCTGCCCGCCGGGCTCGACCGCCACCGTTTCGCCGCCATGAGCGGCGCCCTGCTGGCACTGTGCGACACCCTGGCCCGGGAAGGCTCGCGCGGGGAACCGCGCAACGTGCTCATCGAGGGCGAAAGCGGGCGCATCTTTCTGCTCCATGCCGGACCGCGGCTGCTGCTCACCGTGTTCACCCGCGCCGGCGCCAACCTGGGGGTGTGCCTGGCCCACGCGCGCCAGGCCGCCGAGACCATCGCCGCGGTGGCCGGAAGCTGACCATGCACCCGGACCAGGTTCCGGCGCCGGCCCGCCACGCCATGCCCAACCTCAACGACATCTGCCGCGAGATGGTGGAGACCGTGGACCACGCCCTGGCCGCGGCGGTGGTGGACCAGGAATCGGGCCTGCTGCTGGGCGTGGCCCATCACGTGTCCTGGTTCACCCAGTCACTGCTGGACACCCTGGCCGCGGCCACCGTGGACCTGTTCCGGGGCAAGGCGGTGGCCACGGTGGAAAAGATGCTGGGACAGGCCAAGGGCGAGACCATCCGGCACAGCCTGCACGAGATGCAGTTCGCCACCGGCGGGGTGTTTCATTTCATCAGCGCGGTGCCCGACCGCCCCGATCTGCTGGTGGTGCTGGTCACCACCCGGGCGGTGAACCTGGGCATGGGCTGGGCCGGCCTGCGCTCGCGGCTCAAGGACGTCGCCGCCGCCGCCCCGGGCGGTTGAGGCTCCGCCGGACGTGATGTTCGCGGCGAGGCGCCGCTCCTACGGGCATGTTCCCGTGTAGGAGCGGCCCCGTTCATAGGACAGAGGATGGAAGACAGAGGACAGAAGGGCGCAGGGTGCGGCGGCTGCGCCAACACACCCTGCAAGAGGTCCGTCTCCCGGTCTCTGTCTTCTGTCCTCTGTCCTCCGCCTTCTGAACGGGCGGCGCGCCTACTCGCGCACGATGCTGAAGGAGAACCGGCGGATGGCCGGGGTCTCGGCGATGGTGTCCGCCGGCCGCACGCGGTAGGTCTGGCCGCCCACGTCCACTTCCAGGGCCTGGCCGTTGAGGTGCAGCGTGCGCTCCACCAGCAGGGTGGCCGGCCGCCGCGACGCGGGATCCCGCGGCAGGTAGAGGCCCCACTGCTCCCGCCCGGCGCCGTGCAGGCGCACCGCGGTGGGCGGACCGTCCAGCAGGCTGGCTTCCAGCCTCACGCCGCCGCCATCGTCGTGTGCCGCCTCTTCCACCAGGGCCACGGTGAGCACCGGCTCCCCGGCGGAAACGTCCAGCAGCCCCACCAGCTGGCCGGGACCGCAGCCGGGCGGCAGTCCCGCCCCGCCGGCCTGGAGGCGGCAGCGTCCCCCCGCCAGGGTGTGGAGCACCCAGTCCCCGTCGGCGAAGGGGCTTTCGCCGTCGGCCCCCACCGCCCGCACCTCGATGCCGGCGTGCACCTCCACCGTGGCCGCCTCCTCCAGCCAGCGGGGATCCCCCAGGGCCCGGGCCAGCCGCGGCAGGCCCACCAGCAGGCGCACCGCGCGTCCGGCCGCCCCGGTCTCCGGCGCGCCGCCCCGCTCCAGGGCCCGCAGCAGGCGCCGCAGCAGCCGCACTTCCTGGCGGCCCAGGGCGGCGCCGGCGGCCTCCGCCTCGCGCTCCCGGCACCACTGCTCCATGTGCTCCATCACCGGCGCCAGATCGAACACCCACCGGGTGTCCGCCGCCGGCGCCGCTTCCAGCACCTGGGGCGGGGCGTCTTCCATCCAGTTGACCACCCAGCCGACGGCGGGTGTTTCCCCGCGGCAGAGGAAATCGTCGCCGCAGAACTCCTCCAGCAGCAGCCAGGTCTCGAACAGCTCGTTGCCGGCCAGGCCGCCCCCGTCGGCGGCCAGGATCAACAGCAGGCGCTGGTAGAGGGCCTGCAGCGTGGGCCGCCGGTACTCGCCGCGGGCCGCGCGCACCTTCTGCACCCGGGCCTGGTGGGCACAGGCCAGGTGATAAATCTGGTGCAGCTCCAGCAGCACCAGCGGCGGCACCGGTTCGTGGGCGCGGTAGGCATAGAGGACGGCCTGCCCCATGGCCTCGGCGGCGCGAAAGGCCGCCAGCAGCATGGGCCCGTGCCGGCGCAGGGTCCGGCCCGCCTCGTGCTGGTTGCGCAGCACGATCTTGTAGCCGTTGGCCAGTTCCAGGTACAGCCACATGATGTCCTGGGCCACGGCATGGCGCTGGTCCGCGGGAATGGCGAGCTGGCGCAGGCGCAGGTCGTCGTACTCGAACAGGATGGACTCCAGCGACTCGCGGTAGATCTCCAGCAGCCGCAGCCGGCGGTCGTCGTCCAGGGCCAGCTCGTTGAAGGGCGTGAGCACGCGCTGCAGGCGGCGCACCGTCTCCAGCACGTTGAGCGTGGGCAGCACCGCCAGCCACTGGCGCAGGCGCCGGGGTTCCAGCTCCACGGCGGGATTGTCGGCGGCGTGCTGTGCCGGCGTGGTGAGCAGGAGCATGTGGGTCATGGTCTCCCCCGCGGGAATGTCGGGGCCTCGCGGTAACGACACTTCAATACGTGTTATCGAACCGCGGTGCCAGCGGCCCCGCAGGGAATCTGGGATCGCGATCACACTCCTGGCGCGGTGGAGGCCGGGACCAGCGGCCGGGCCTCCAGGTCGTGGGCATCGGCACCGGTGATCTCCACCTCCACCCGTTCACCGGGCGCGGCATCGCAGCCGTGGATCCGGATCACGCCGTCGATCTCCGGTGCCTCCGCCGGGCTGCGGCCCAGGCGCAGGCCGTCACCGGCCACCGCATCCACGATGGCGGTGGTGCGGGTGCCCACCCGCCGCTGCAGGCGCCGGGCGGAGATCTCCGCCTGCACCGCCATGAGCCGTTCCAGCCGCTCCTGCTTCACCGCCTCGGGGACCGCGCCCGGCAGGGCATTGGCCGCCGCGCCCTCCACCGGTGAATAGGCGAACGCCCCCACCCGGTCCAGCCCGGCCGCGCGCAGGAATTCCAGCAGGGCGTCGAACTCCTGCGCGGTCTCGCCGGGAAAGCCCACGATGAAGGTGGACCGCAGGGTGAGCTCCGGGCAGGTGCGGCGCCAGGACTCGATGCGGCGCAGCATGTCCCCGGCATCGGCGGGCCGGCGCATGGCACGCAGGATCCGCGGGCTGGCGTGCTGCAGCGGCACGTCCAGGTAGGGCAGCACCACGCCCTCGGCCATGAGCTCCACCAGCTCGTCCACGTGGGGATAGGGATAGACATAGTGCAGGCGCACCCAGGCCCCCAGGCTGCCCAGGGCGCGGGCCAGGTCGGTGATGCGGGCCCGCACCGGGCGCCCGTTCCAGAAGCCGTGGCGGTAGCGGCGGTCCACGCCGTAGGCCGCGGTGTCCTGGGCGATGACCATGAGTTCGCGCACGCCGGCCCGGACCAGGGTCTCGGCCTCGGCCAGGACCTCGCCGGGATCGCGCGAGACCAGGGGCCCGCGCAGGGCGGGAATGATGCAGAAGGTGCAGCGGTGATTGCACCCCTCGCTGATCTTGAGCCAGGCGTAATGGCGCGGGGTGAGCCGGATCCCGCCCGCGGGGACCAGGTCCAGGCGCGGGTCGTGGCGCCGGGGCAGGTGGGCGTGCACCGCGGCCATCACCGCCTCCTCGGCGTGGGGACCGGTGACCGCCAGCACCTGGGGAAAGCGCTCGCGGATCACCTCCGCCCGCGCACCCAGGCAGCCGGTGACCACCACGCGCCCGTTCTCGTCCAGCGCCTCGGCGATGGCGGCCAGCGACTCCTCCACCGCCGCATCGATGAAGCCGCAGGTGTTGACGATGACCAGGTGGGCCTCGTCGTAGCTGCCCACGACCTCGTAACCCTCGGCCCGCAGGCGGGTGAGGATGCGCTCCGAGTCCACCGTGGCCTTGGCGCAGCCGAGGCTGACGAAGCCCACGCGCGGGATGTCGGTCATGGCGGCTGGCGACGGCATCCCGCCATTGTACCGGAGGCGCCCGCCCCCATTCCCGCCACCGGCGTGCTAGCATGGACTCCCCGTGACGGACCGGGCGCGCCCCATGGAACGATTCCTTCTCGCCCACAGCGGCAAGCGCAACTGGCTGGCGGCGGCCGACGACTGCCTGGGCCAGTTGCCGGAGTTTCCGCCCGAGGCCTCCCTGGGCTTCGTCTATGCCACCGACGCCCTGGCCTCGGACCTGGGCCACCTGCTGCGCTACCTGCAGGCCGGCACCCCGGTGCGCGACTGGGTGGGCACCGTGGGCTACGGCATCTGCGCCACCGGCACCGAGTACTACGACGCCCCGGCCCTGGTCCTGCTGGTCACCGACCTGCCGCGCGACCATTTCCGCGTGTTCGAGGACGCGGCGGCGGCCGAGGCCATGGCCTTTTCCGCCGCCGGCATCCAGTTCGCCGTGGTCCACGGCGACCCCCGCAACCCGCAGGTGCCGCGCCTGGTGCGGGAGCTGCCCGGGCGGCTGGGCAACGGCTATCTGTGCGGCGGCCTGAGCTCATCGCGCGGTTACCACTTCCAGCTCGCCAACGCCCTGTGCGAGGGCAGCCTGTCCGGCGTGCTGCTGGACGACGGGATCCCGGTGTTCACCGGCCTCACCCAGGGCTGCACGCCCATCGGCCCGGTGCGCACCATCACCCGCTGCGAGGGCAACCTGCTCCTGCAGCTCGACGGCCGCCCGGCCCTGGACGTGCTGCGCGAGGACGTGGGTGAGCTGCTGGCCCACAACCTGCACCGCCTCGGGGGCTACATCTTCGTGGGCTTCCCCGTGCACGGCACCGACACCGGTGACTACCTGGTGCGCAACCTCATCAGCCTCGACGTGGAGCAGGGCATCGTGGGCGTCGGCGAGCACCTGGAGGAAGGCAGAACCCTCATGTTCTGCCGCCGCGACGCGGAGAGCGCCGCCGCCGATCTGCGCCGCATGGTGCGGCGCCTGCACGAGCGGCTGCCGGCACCGGCGCGCGGCGGGCTGTACTTTTCCTGCGTCGGCCGCGGCCAGCACATGTTCGGGGAGGCGGGGCGCGAGCTGCGCTACCTGGGCGAGGAGCTGGGCGACGTGCCCGTGGCCGGCTTCTATGCCAACGGCGAGATCGCGGGTGACCGGCTCTACGGCTACACCGGGGTGCTGGCCCTGTTCACCTGAAGGAGGACCGCATGCAGTACCGGCCGCTGGGCGACACCGGCATCGAGGTCAGCGTCATCTGCCTGGGCACCATGACCTTCGGCGAGCAGAACACCGAGGCCGAGGCCTTTGCCCAGCTCGACGCCGCGCTCGACGCCGGGGTCAATTTCATCGATACCGCCGAGCTCTACCCCATTCCGCCGCAGGCGGCCACCCATGGGCAGACCGAGACCATCATCGGCCGCTGGCTCAAGCGGCGCGGCGGGCGCGACCGGGTGATCCTGGCCACCAAGATCGCCGGCCCCGGCGAGGGCTGGATCGACCACATCCGCGGCGGCCGCACCCGCTACGTGCGCGAGCACATCGACGCCGCCCTGGCGGCCAGCCTCGAACGCCTCCAGACCGACTACGTGGACCTCTACCAGCTCCACTGGCCCGAGCGGCGCACCAACTTCTTCGGCCGCCTGGGCTACGAGGAGTCCGAGCCCGACGACTTCACGCCCATCGCCGAGACCCTGGCGGCGCTCGACCGCCACGTGCAGGCCGGGCGCATCCGCTGCATCGGCCTGTCCAACGAGACGCCCTGGGGCGTGATGCAGTTTCTCCACACCGCCGAGCGCCTGGGCCTGCCGCGGGTGGTCTCGGTGCAGAACCCCTACAGCCTCCTCAACCGGACCTACGAGGTGGGCCTGGCCGAGGTCTCGCTGCGCGAGCGCTGCGGCCTGCTGGCCTACTCGCCGCTGGGCTTCGGCGTGCTGTCCGGCAAGTATCTCGACGGCGCCCGTCCGCCCGGGGCGCGGCTGACGCGCTGGCCCGACTATTCGCGCTACTCCTCGCCCGAGGCCGAGGCCGCCACCCGGGCCTACGTGGAGCTGGCGCGCGCACACGGCCTGGACCCGGCCCGGATGGCACTGGCCTGGGTGCAACGGCGGCCCTTTCTCACCAGCGTCATCATCGGCGCCACGCGCATGGACCAGCTGGAGTCCAACCTCGCCAGCGCCCGGTTGACGCTGCCCGACGCCGTGCTCGAGGGCATCGAGGCCATCCACCGCCGCCAGCCCAATCCCGCGCCCTGAGTCTCCGCCTTGCAGGCAACCCGACGCATGCACCCAGCACCCAGCACCCAGCACCCAGCACCCAGCACCCAGGAGCCT
>Ga0256830_1001123_pt1 | contig 19263 bp, 15 predicted proteins | sample 128326metaG_FD_190537 | JGI IMG/M metagenome (GOLD analysis project Ga0256830, IMG submission 190537) | Hydrothermal vent microbial communities from Lau Basin, Pacific Ocean - 128-326 | ecosystem: Environmental > Aquatic > Marine > Hydrothermal vents | place: Pacific Ocean: Lau Basin | collected... | reverse complement strand
ATTAAACGTGCCTGGTTCTGCGCCTTGCTCGCTATCTGCTGGACGGCGGAGGTTATCTCATCGCTCGCGGCGTTCAGCTCCTCAGAAGAGGCGGCCTGCTCCTCGGCAGTGGCAGCAACGCGCTCCGAGGCAAGCTTCACCTGTGTTACCAGCTTTGCCAGGTTCTCTCTTGTCCTGTTGAATGTCTCAATAAGAGTTCCGAAGGCGTCATTCTTCTCCGCTTTTATCCCCCGGGTAAGGTCTCCCTCTGCCACAGCACGTACCACAGGCAGGAGCCTCTCCACCTGCGCCTCCAGGTACTCTTTGACCTCTGTAATCTCCCTCTCCCTTTCCTTCAGCTCTCTCATGTCTTTTAGTATAACAAGTCCACCGTACACATCTCCCTTAGCATCAAGCAGCGGTGCCGCATTTACCAGTACTGGAATGTCACCTCCTGTCATGTTTGAAAACTCTGCCTCCCTGTTTCTGACTATATTCTTTGACGTCATTGCCTCTCTGGCGAGGCTCTCAACTTCCTCCTGGAACACCTCACCCAGCCTCCTCCCTTCAGCCTGGGATGCACTGTATCCGGTTATTTCCTCTGCGGCGCTGTTGAAGTAGGTCACCCTCATCTCGGCATCCACTGTCACCAGAGGGTCAGGAATACTCTTTATCACGGAGTCGGACTTCCTGAGAGCATTTACCACGTTGTTTTTCATCTTCTGAATTGCCCTGGTGAGGACACCCACCTCGTCTCTGGAATCCAGAACTTTTATCTCCCTGTCCAGGTCTCCCTCCGCAACCGCATTGGCATCCTCGACCAGTCTGTCTATGGGGCGGGTAATCCTGCGCGACACCGCGAGCCCCAGGGCAACCACCAGTATCCCGGCGATCCCCGCGATCAGCACACTGCTTCTGCGGATGTCCCTGGAAACGGCTGTGAGTTCCGCTGAGGGTATTGCTGCCAGAGTGTAGTACTCTCTGCCGTTGGCAAGCTCCACCCTCTTGTAGTAGGCCGTCCATTCCCTGCCGTCATCGGTGTAGGTGATGACTCCCTCATCCCCTGTAAAGTCCCCGGGATTTATCATCAGGTTGCCCGCACTTGCCTCGTCAAACTCCAGCTCTGGATTTCTGCCGTTGGCCACAAACAGAGCACCCAGCACCTTTCCTTCTGCATTTCTGTATCTGGGGTCTATAAGCATCCCGTAACCTTCATCACCAACTTTTAGCTCCTTTATGGGCTCAGTTATCTCATCCGCCTTGTAGTTGATTATTATCAGTCCAACCCTTTCTCCATTCACATCAAAGGGCATTGAGTACCTTATCGCGGGCGTTCCTGTGGCTCTGGCTATGCTGATTGCCGAGATGTGAACCTCGTCCTCGGCCACCACCCGCTTGCGTATGATGTCGTCAAACCATCCTTTATCTCCCTTGTAGTCCTTAACATCCTCCTTACCCAGCTTCACACCCACCAGCACATTTCCATCTTTCCAGAAGATGCGTATCATATCTATATTGGGCCTCTCCCTGGCGATTTCCATAAAGTAGTTGAGAACCTCCTGATACGCCTCCGAATCTCTGAGCAGCTGTGGATATGCGGCACCTTTTTCGTAGTTCTTCACCGCCTCATCAAGAGCCCTGTTCTCGTACCTCTCCATTATTATCCTCTGCACTGCGGGGTGCTTTTTTATGAGGCGTATTTCATCCTCAAAGTTCCTGGAATGGTCAACTATCTGTGCGGCGGCACCTTCAACGTTTGTTTTCAGCTCCTCTATCTCCTGGGTCTTCAATGCCTCCCCCGCCTTCTCGGAGGAGAAGTAGGTTACCACCGTTAGTGGAATCATGGCAGAAAACAGCACGAGTACAATTATTTTAAAGGACAAACTGTCTTTTGAGATTCTAAATCCTGCCAGCATCTCTTCAAACACCCCCGTTCGTCTCACTTTGTCTGCTTAAGCTTTCCAGCGGAGTATTTAATATTTATTTTTCCTGTTCTGAAACCAGAATCGTAAAGCTGGAGTTATAACTCACAATTGAGTAGCTACCAAAAAAGTATATAAATCAGAAGAGCAGAGGGAGAAGGGGAGCTGATAGGATGAGACTGGCAATAGTGGCTGCGGAGTTCAACTATGACATAACCTATGCGATGGTTGAGCTTGCCAAGGAGCATGCCAGCTTTCTCGGAGCCGAGATTGTTAAGGTGGTGCGCGTGCCCGGGGTGTTTGACATGCCCCTTGCCGTTAAAAAGCTGCTGGAGCGCAGCGATGTGGATGGCGTTGTCACCCTGGGTGCGGTAATTGAAGGTCAGACAGAGCACGACGAGGTGGTAATGCAGCACGCTTCCCGTAAGATAGCCGACCTGTCGCTGGAGTACAACAAGCCGGTGGCCCTGGGGATTTCCGGACCCGGAATGAGCCGCCTGGAGGCGCACCAGCGGGTCAAGTATGCCAAGCGTGCTGTGGAGGCGGCTGTAAAGATGTACCGCCGTCTCAGAGAGATAGAGGAGTAGGGCCGCCCCTCCCTACACCCTTCTATCCGGAAAGTTGAGCTCAATTATCCGCTGAAGTATGCTCCTGGTGGAGGGCAGTCTGCATTTTCTGTACTCCTTCACCCGCACAACCCTGCAGCCAATACCGCGCTTTCGCAGCTCAGATGAAATATGCTCCTCGCTGAGGCTCTGGTCAGGTCCCAGCACAATCGTATCCGGCCCGACCTTTTCCACAGTTGCAAAAATATCCTTCCTCTCCCCAAGCAGGGCGATGTCAACTGGCTTCAGCGCCGCCACCATTTCCACTCTCTGTTCCTCCGGCACCACGGGGATACGCTTCCTTCTGGTGACTGTGGAATCTCTGGCAACAACCACCACAAGTACATCCCCATAAGCTTTAGCCCTCTCCAGGAAGAATACATGCCCCGGGTGGAGTATGTCGAATACGCCCCCCGCCAGCACCACGTTCAGCCTTTCTCTTCCTTCCGACGTAAGGGTGTAGGTACCCTTTCTCACCTCCAGCAGACCGGAATCCACCTGCCTCTCCAGCAGAGCATCCAGGTCACTGCACATGCACCCGGCCTCAGCCGAAATCTCCTCACGCGTCGCCTCTCTGCCCAGGAAGTTGAGCTTCCATACCGCGGCAAGAATTCGTCTTATCCTCTCACCTCCCGGGCATGTAGTCCTCAAGGGCGCGCTGCTGGCTGTGACCTCCATCGCTCCTGAGAGCTGCCAGATGTCTGCCAACCCGACGCCTGACAGCTGCCTGAACCTCGCCTATGCTGGCGTCTGCGGGAATCACGACAAAATTTTCTGAATCTTCAGCCAGCTCCAGATATATTCTCCTTACCTTCTCCAGAAACTCCCTCCGTTCGAAATGCTCCTTTTTACCGCTTACAGCGCGGAGGGTGCCCGGGGATAGTATCCTTCGCAGCGCAACCTCTGGCTCCACGTCCAGATAGAGCACAAGGTCGGCCTCCGGAGCAAAGGAGTTTATGGCCCTCAACCACTCCAGCTCAAGCCCCGAGGCGCTTTGATACGCCAGTGAGGAGTACAGGTACCTCTCGGTTATCACCACCCTCCCTTTATGCAGGTGTCTCATAATCTCCCGCAGGTGTTCACTCCTGTCTGCGGCAAAAAGCAGCGCTTCTGTGCGGGGATGGAAACGCGAAGTGCGCAGCGCCTCCCGCAGCAGCTTTCCTATTGGTCCATCGGTGGGCTCACGGGTGAGGAACACCTCATGGCCTCTATCTCTGAGCCATCTGGCAAGCAGCCTGGACTGGGTGCCCTTGCCTGACCCGTCTATCCCTTCAAATGCTATAAGGAGCATCGTATTAAGTTTTCCCCTTTCATTTAAATATGCTTCCCATTGTTATCTGCAGTGTCTATCCTGAAAATCCCGTGGCCACGGTAGTGTAGCCTGGTCAGCACAAGGGACTGTGGATCCCTTAGCCCGAGTTCAAATCTCGGCCGTGGCCCTCCCCCTCCTTAAAGATAGCCTCAGAATCTCCTGATAATTTTGTAGAGCGTATCCCTCTGCGCCACCGGACGGGAGAGCTGTTTAACCAGCGCAACTATTCTCTCCGGCGGGAGGTAGCGCGTCTCGTAGCCCGTCGCTTTAACCACATGCTCCTCTATCATCGTCCCTCCGAAGTCGTTGGCTCCGCAGCACAGCGCAAGCTGGGCCATTTGAACACCCTGGGTCAGCCACGATGCCTGAATGTTTCTAAAGCTCTCGCCCAGCACCAGCCTGGATACAGCCACCACCGTGAGGTAATCCACGCCCCCCGCCTCGTGGACCTGCTTTCTCCTCCCGAGCACCGTCTTACCCGGCTTGAAGCTCCAGGGTATGAAGGCTGTAAAGCCCCGTGTGGCTTTCTGCAGCTCCCTCAGCCGGAGCAGGTGCTCCGCCCTGTCCCTGCTGTCCTCTCCCATACCGAAGACCATCGTCGCCGTCGTCGGTATACCGAGCTCGTGGGCGGTGCGCATCACGCGCAGCCACTCCTCTGCGGAGACCTTTCCTGGGCTGAGCTCTCTCCTCAGGTGGTCGCTCAGTATCTCCGCCCCGCCGCCGGGCATGCTCTGCAGACCCGCCTCTTTAAGGCGAAGCAGCACCTCGCGTATGCTCATGTTCTCCAGTCTGGATATGTGCACCACCTCGCTTGGGGAGAAAAAGTGTCTCTGCACCTGCGGGAAGCGCTCCCTTACACTTCTGAGAACCTCCTCGTAGTACTCGATGTCCAGCTCTGGATTGAGGCCTCCCTGGAGCAGCACCTGCGTTGCCCCCAGCCTGACCGCCCGGGCAACCCTTTCCAGAATCTCCTCCACGCTCAGGGTGTAGGCCTCTCCGCTTCCCGGCGGGCGGTAGAAGGCGCAGAATTTGCATCCCGCAACGCAGGCATTGGTATAGTTTATGCTGGTGTCGATTACAAAGGTTACCAGGTCGCCCACCTGGCGGCGGCGCAGCTCGTTCGCCGCTACAGCAAGGAGCTTAACATCTCTCGATTTCAGGAGAAGGACGACATCCCTGAGGCTGAGCTCCTCCCCCGCGAGCGCCTTCTCAAGTGCTGCGACAACCTCACCGTCAACCTGAAACATCATCCCTCTCCTCCGGCGAATCTGAGCTCGGGTACGGAAGGAATTATCCCGTGCCTCGATGCGAGTTCAAAGAATCTTCTAAGCCCCCGCAGATTCCTGCTGCTCAGGTTGTAATCAAGGCAGCGCAGATGCTCCCGCATCACCCGCGCGGGAATGCCCAGCTGCTCCGCAAACACCCGGGCGAGCTCGTGGAGGTGCTCATACGCATAGCGCCTCGCCTGCACCAGCACACTCTTAAGCTCCTCCACCATCTCCGTGCGCCGGGCGAACTCATCGGTGACAAGCCAGAGTGCATAAACCATGGGCAGCCCGGTCAGTGAGCGCCACTCCTCTCCCAGGTCGGCTACCACAAGCTCCGGATGAAGGTATCCCGCCACAAGGGCGTGGTCCCCAATGAGAAGGGCAGCATCGGCGATACGGAGCATCTCTCCAAGCCTGGGGGGATGGTTAACAACCAGCTTTGCGTCTATCCCCCTTTCCCTGAGGAGTATCCTGAGAAGTGCCACCGAGCTTGCGCTGGTACTTGTGGTGGCGATTCTTTTCCCCCGCAGCTCCTTCAGGCAGGAGGCACACCGTGAAAACACCAGTATGCTACCCGTACCGGCTGGGGCGCTTATTGAGAGCCCCTCCATAATGGCAAGCTCCTCCGGGTGGAGCGCATACATTATTGACGACGTAGGTGCGGCGTCTATTTTGCCGCTGAGCAGAAGTCTTGCAAGCTCTGGAGGATGGGCCTTCACAAGTTCTATCCCGGAACATTCGACTGCACCGCTGCGAATCGCGTGATATATGAAGTCGGTGTTTTTAAAATGCGTCTCTCCGAGGCGCACTAATCCCACCTCTGGATTATCCTGTAGTCAGTGGAGCGCTGCACAGGCACTCGCCCGGCTTCGCGTATCAGCGCTACAAGCTCCTCCCTTGTTGCAAACTGCTCCGTCTCTGCCCCGGCCGCATGGGCCACGCGCTCTTCAACCACGGTGCCGTCCAGGTCGTTGGCGCCGTAGTGCAGCGCCACCTGGGCGAGCTTCTTGCCCAGCATCACCCAGTAGGCGCGGATGTTGCGGAAGCTCTCGCCCAGCAGAATTCGCGCCACCGCAATGGTGCGCAGCACATCTACTGCGGAGGTGCGCATCAGCTCCGGCATAGAGCGCTTAAGCGGTGTGTTCTCGGGATGATAGACCAGAGGGATGAATGACATAAAGCCGCGCGTCTCCTTCTGGAGCTCCCTCAGCTTTATCATGTGCTCCACGCGGTGGCGCAGGCTTTCCACGTGACCGAAGAGCATGGTTGCGTTGCTTTTTATCCCGAGCTCGTGGGCGGTGCGCATCACACGCAGCCACTCCCTCGCAGAAGCTTTGCCCGGGCACAGCTGCCTTCTGAGCTCCTCGTCCAGTATCTCCGCCCCCCCGCCGGGCATGCTCCTCAAGCCCGCCTCCTTAAGGCGAAGCAGCACCTCGCGTATGCTCATCCCGAAATTCCTGGAGAAGAAGGCTATCTCCGTGGCGGTGAACGCCTTGAGGTGGAGTTCTGGAAAGCGCCTTCTGAGCTCGCGCAGCATGCTCTCGTAGTACTCGAAGGGCAGCTCGGGGTTGTGGGCGCCCACGATGTGCAGTTCGGTAGCACCCTCACGCGCCGCCTGCGAAGCCTTCTCCACCACCTCCTCCACGCTTAAGGTGTAGGCCTCTCCGCTTCTCGGCGGGCGGTAGAAGGCGCAGAATTTGCACCCCGCAACGCAGGCATTGGTGTAGTTTATCTGGCGGTTGACCACGAAGCTCACGAGGTCGCCCACCTGACGGCGGCGCAGCTCGTCGGCGAGGAAGCCGAGCAGGTAGAGGTCTCCCTCCTCCATAAGCGCACACGCCTCGCGCTTTGAGAGCTCCTCTCCCGCGAGCACCCTCTCCGCAATGGTGGAAACTCCGCTATCGGCGAGCTTGCTGAGCAGTCGCATCCAGTGCTTGGAAAATCTTAACAGGAGCATCAAAACTTGCGGTCATCCTTGAGGTTCAGTGCCACAACCTCGAACAGAATAGCCCACAGCAGGTACTGAATCATGTAGAGAGCCGCGAAGGCGTCGTCCACCTCTCCAGCAGCGCGGTATATGCCGCCGATAACGGCAAGCAGCGCAAGCGCGTGCATCGCTGTGCGTAGCCTATCCTTCATCCTGATTAAGTTAAATCAGGCGGGTATATAAAGCTACTCCACCCTCTCGCTCACCCCCGCTTCCGCAAAGGTTGCCATCTCGTTGATAATCCTGACACTTGCCTCGACAATGTGCATTGCGAGCGCTGCGCCCGTGCCCTCGCCCAGGCGGAGGTTGAGGTTCAGCAGCGGCCTGAGCGAGAGGTGCTCCAGCATGGCTCTGTGCCCTGCCTCCTGCGAGAGGTGGCTTGCGAGCATGTAATCTCTTGCGAGAGGCGCCAGCTCTCCCGCTATAAGCGCGCCAGCGGTGGCGATGAAGCCGTCTATCAGCACTGCCACGCGGTGCGCCGCAGAGGCCAGGATAATGCCCGCTATACCGGCGATTTCAAAGCCACCCACCTTCGCAAGCACGTCTATCGCATCGCTCGCGTTGGGGCGGTTCACCCTCAGGGCACGCTTCACCACGGCTACCTTCCTGCGCCACGCCTCTTCGCCTATTCCCGTGCCCCTTCCGGTGACCTCCTCGGGCGCCTTCCCGGTAATCGCAGCGCATATCGCAGCGCTGGGGGTTGTGTTTCCTATGCCCATGTCTCCAACACCTGCGAGGTCCACCCCACGCTGCCTGAACTCCTCCTCAAACACCTCTATCCCTGCCTCTATAGCTTCAACAGCCTGCTCCCGCGTCATCGCAGGCTCGCGTGCGATGTTGCGCGTACCGTAGGCGACCTTTTTGTTAACACACCCCTCCGCCTGTATGTCGGCGGCGACGCCCATGTCAACCACCACCACGCGTGCCCCTGCATGCCGGGCGAGCACATTTATCGCAGCGCCTCCGTGCAGGAAGTTGTACACCATCTGAGGCGTAACCTCCTGCGGATAGGCGCTTACGCCCTCTTCAACCACGCCGTGGTCGCCAGCCAGGGTGAATATCACCTTCTTCTCAATCGTTGGTCTGGGGGTGCGCTGTATGCCCGCCAACTTTATGCTCAGCTCCTCAAGCATGCCAAGGCTACCCTGTGGCTTTGTGAGGCTGTCCTGCCTCTCCCCTGCAAGCTTCATCGCTTCCACGTCGAGGGGCTCTATCTTCTTTATTACCTCTTCAAGCCTGCCCATAAGCTTAAACCTCACATGTTTTTTGCTCAGATTTAAGAATAATGCGATATTTAAGCATTTCCTAAAATTTGCTTGAGCTGCAACGCAAGGTTCCTTGAGCTTCGCCACTGGACGGTGATAGGGAGCGCAAACCAAACGTGGTAATCTCCTGGCTTATCCGAATCTCTCAAAAATATCCTTAATTGCGAGAGGAATTGTCTCCGCCAGTTCGAGAGCGGTGAAGAAGTAGCCCTTTTCCTCCAGAAGCATATCTCCCGCATATCCATTAACAAAGGCGGCGCAGCAGGCCGCGTGGAAGGGTTCGATCCCCTGGGCTACAAATCCTGCCACCACACCGGCGAGCACATCACCGGTGCCTCCTGCTGTCATGCCCGGGTTGCCAGTCTCGTTGAACCTTGCCTCACCCTCCGGCGATGCTATGACATCCACGCTTCCCTTGAGCAGCAGCACACCCCCCAGATGACGGCTCCACCGCTTCGCAGCCTCCGCTCTGTCCTCCAGCGTCCTGCCCGGGCTCTCGCCGGCAAGCAGCTGAAATTCGCCTGCATGCGGGGTAAGCACCAGCTCCACCCCGCCCACCGGGAGCTTTCCGCAGAGTGCCTTGAGCGCATCGGCATCCACTACGCAGGGTACAGGGGAACACCGGAGAAGTTCCGCCACGGCGAGCACAGTATCTTCCTCAAGCCCGAGCCCCGGACCGATGAGCATGCAGTCGGTCTTCTCCAGGAGTTCCCGGGCTTCTGGCAGCGCCTCCGGGGAAAGGTGCCCTCCGGGATACTTCCTCACTATGAGCTCCGGTGAGAAGGCGCGGGTAACATCGAAGTTCGCCTCAGGCACCAGAAGATATACCAGGTCTGCACCGGAGCGCAGTGCCGCCAGAGCGCTGAGCACAGGGGCGCCGTGATAGCTCTCGCTACCTCCTACCACAAGCACCCTTCCGAAATCTCCTTTATGCGCCTCTCTGTGCCTGCGTGGCAGGCGCACCACCACATCTCCCGGGCCAACGTACAGTGAGGCCTTCTCCGGAATGCCTATATCAACAACAATCGTGGAGAACCGCTCAAGTCCCGGCTTGGGTGCATGAAGGCTCACCACCAGGTCTGCATCGACGCAGTAGCCAGTGCCAGCGTCGCTCAGCCCAGAGGGCACATCCACGCTCACCTTGAAGGCGCTGCTCCTGTTCACCTTCTCTATAAGGCTCCTGTATGGCTCTCTCACCTCGCCCCTGATCCCGGTGCCGAGAAGTGCATCCACAATTATCTCTGCATTCAGGCTCCAGGTTCTGCGCCTTACCTTAACACCCTTCCTTCGCAGTCTCTTCAAGTTCAGCTTTGCAGCACTGCTCTTCGGTTCGTCCACCAGGAGCACGCTCACCTCAGCCCCACTCTCGGCCAGATAGCGCGCCGCCACAAGACCATCACCTCCGTTGTTGCCAGGGCCGCAGAGCACCAGCACACGTTTGCCGTCCACGGGTATCCTCTCACACAGCACATCCGCCACCGCTTTGCCGGCGTTCTCCATCAGCTCCTCCACACCCACGCCGTGCCAGGTGCTGTTGATGTCCAGTACTCTTAACTCCTCTGCGGTGAGCATCTTCAATCCCTCATAAGCCTCATCAGCTCGAGGGTGCGGAGCAGGTCGGTCTTGGATATAATCCCAATAAGCCTCCCCTCATCCACAACCAGGAGCCTGCCAACTCCAGCACGCGCCATTCTCATAAATGCCTCAGAGGCCTCCTCTTCGGGGCTTATGGTAAGCAACCTCTTTGTCATAACCTCTCCCACACGTGTTGAGGACCACTTCTCCCTGGGAACCCTTGACAGGTCGCTGAAGGTTATTATTCCCACGAGTCTGCCATCCCTCACCACGGGATATCCCATGTGCTTCTTAGAGAACATAATCTCTGCAAACTCTTCCAGAGTTATGTCTTCATCAACCGCCACAACATCGGCGCTCATGAGGTCCCTCACCTTGAGTCCTGAAAGCATGAGGTGGACTTTTGAGACCTCACCCTCCTGTGTTGCGCCGATGTAGACGAAGAAGGCAATAAAAATCAGCCATAGATTTGGCATAAAGGCCCCAAGCAGGGCCATGAATATGGCTATCATTCTGGCTATGCCGGTGGCTATTTCTGTGGCAGCCGAAAAGCCCAGTCTGAAGGCCAGAAGAGAGCGCAGCACACGGCCTCCGTCCATGGGGAGAGCCGGAATGAAGAGGTTGAATGCTCCCAGAAGCAGGTTGATTTTAAAGAACAGAGAAAGCAGGTCCACCGGTTCTGCGATTTTCATATCAAAGAAGGGGAATATTCTCCCGGCCTCTCCGATGGCTGCAAGCAACAGCAGCGTAACAGCTGCCACAGCGAAATTGAATCCGGGGCCTGCAATTGCTATTGCCAGCTCCTTCCGCGGATTTCTGGGAATCTCCTCCATTGCAGCAATACCGCCGAAGGGCAGCAGGGTTATCTTTGATATCTTTACTCCATAACGCATTGCCACCAGGGAGTGGCTCAGCTCATGCAGCGTAACAGTGGCAAAGAGCATGACTATGTATATAAAAGGCCCGGGATTAAGTGTAATAAGACTGTATACAAGAAAAAAGAGCAGGAGCAGTAGAAAGGATACATGGAGCTCCAGGGGGATGCCGAAAATGCTGCTTATCCTGTAATTGTCCTTCATGGGGATTTCACCAGCCACTTTTTATTAATTAAACAATCATTAGCTTTATATATGCATCGCCAGAAATTAAACTCGAGGTGGTCTCATTGGTCTCAAGGCTGAGCGAAATTACCGGCAAGGAGGTTTTCACAGAGGATGGTGCTCACGTTGGCAGTGTGGATGATGTGGTGATTGACCCGGAGACAGGAAAGGTGACCGGAATACTCGTGGGGAATGTGGAGGAAAGCTTCTGGAAGCGGCTGGGGACAGAGAAGTCCAGGGGCGTGAATGTGCCCTACAGGGCTGTGAAGTCGGTGGGGGACATAGTTATTCTCAGGAACATCGTGTACTCAGCCAGGGCTGCATCGCCTTAGAGGCGCCGGTAGAGTTCCTTCAGTATCCTCCCGTGCACAATAAGCCCGAGAAATTTTCCGTTTTCCACCACTGGGAGGCGCTCTATCCTGTTTTTTATCATAAGCCCGAGCACCTCCTTTAGTGGAGTGTCCCTGTCCACCACAATCAGCCGCTTTGTCATCAGGTCGCGCACAGGGAGGGAGCCAACCTGGAAGGTCTTTGCCAGCATTATGTCGCGCTGGGTTACTATACCCAGGATTCTGTCACCCTCCACCACGGGCAGGCTTCCCACACTGGAGCGCGTCATTATTAAGTCGGCCAGCGCCACTTTTTCGTCCGGTGAAATTGTTATCACCTTATCCGCAGGAAGCATTATGTCTCCTGCCTTCAGCTCTGAAAGTTCCCCCGCTGCCAACTCAGAACATCCCCCTGTCTTCTCCTGTCTTCATCACAAGCACAGGTATCTCGGAGCGGTGCACAACCTCCCTGGAAACGCTGCCCAGCATAAACTTGCTTATACCCCTGCCGTAGGAGGCCAGGACCACGAGGTTGTAACCTCCCTCCTCTATCTCCTTCAGTATCTCATCTGCGGCACGCCCACGACGCACCTTGGTTTTCGCTTCTATTCCATACTTCCTGAGAATCTTCACACCCTCCTCCAGGGACCTCTTCACAGCCTTGGGCATGCCAAGCTTTCTCAGCCTGTGGATGTCGTCCCTGAACACCTCGAAGTACTCATTGTACTCTGCGTACTCCTCCTCAAAGTTGGGAATTACCCTGAGGATTGTGACCTCGGGGGAGGTATGGCGGAGCAGATACCCCGCCTGCTCTATTGCTTCTTCTGCAAATCTGGAACCGTCTGTGCACATCAGCACTTTTATCTCTCTTCCCCCTTTTAACTATTATTACACGGATATCTTAATAAAATTTTGGGCCTGCACAGTGCCTGCGCACCTGCGAACTGCGCACAATCATATAAAATTTTTTTATAAAACAGGGGATAAATATCACAAAATTTTATAATTTAATATCTTTTTCCTGGTTATCTTTTTGCATAATTCTGAATTAGCAGCAGCATTTCGTGATAGGCGAATCCGCACCGCAACAAAAAAGCATTGCATAAAACTGTGAGTAAGTCTGTCCAGAATTTCCTTTAAAAGGTGGATGCCGTTGCAGAGCGGAGAAGACAGCATGAAAAATGGTATTTCTCTACAGCAAATTCTTTCCGAGTGTGCACTGGACAACAGGCTGGCTGTGCTTGGCCTTATGAACGAGGTTCCCGTCAGCGTTGCAGATGTGCGCCGGGCTCTCATAAAGGCGGGAGCCGAGAAGTCCTTTGCCACTGTGAAGCGCTATCTGGATTCTCTTAAAAAGATAGGGCTGGTGGACGAAAAGGCGGGCAGATACCGGCTCACAAATCTGGGCTTCTACATATCCAGAAGCTTTCAGGACATAGCTCAGAACATCAGCGCAATAAACACCAGGGTTGAGCCGCTGAACAGGGTGAGCATCTCCTACCTTCCGAAAAGATTCATCCACGGTCTGAAACTGCTGAACAGTGCCAGGTTTATTAAAGACCCCTTCTCACTGATAACAGAGCTTCTGATGCGCATCCAGCAGGCGGAGGAATGCATTGACATGCTTGCCGACAGACCGTCGTATCAGTTTTTCGAGCTGGTTGGCAACAAGGTGCTTCAGGGGGTGCAATATCGGGGCATATGCAGCACGGGATATGCGGAGGTGAGGCAGAAGTACGCCGCGCAGTTTGTGAGCAGCCATGGGCTGAGCGGTGCCCGGCTCAGGAGCTTCAGGGAAAACTTCCGGATGAAAGAGCATCCCGAAGTTCTTATGCATGCAATCGTTGTAGACGGCAGGATAGCCGGAATAAACTTCCCCTACAGAGGTGGCGGCTCCAACCTGGACAGCGGTTTCATGTCCGACGAGCCGGAGTTTGTTGAGTGGGTTGAGGAGATAATAAACTACTTCTGGGACAGGGGCACATTCCTTGAATTCTGAGGTGTCCGGGACACTGAGGCGGCTTTCGGAATGTGAAACAAAGTTTCGAGTCGTGGAACATTCTTGTGATACATATCATCTTATTTTTGGTCGTATTACAAAGTAACGCATTTTAAAACATATTAAACGTAAAATATAAAAAATCTGTGTTTATTTTATCAATTTATTCGGCATCAGCTCATGAGGTGTATTTGAAATGGCGATGGCATCCATCACAAGGAGTGGGTCTTTATTGCGGTTTCTGGGGCTTATGCTTGTGTTAACTCTGCTGCCGGCGGTGCATGCCGCAACTGCTGTGAACTCATGCACAGTTATAAGCTCTCCCGGCTATTATGTGCTGAACACCAGCATAATAAACAGCACCGCCAAGGTGTGCATAAACATAAGCTCGAGCAATGTGGTCTTCGACGGCGCGGGCAGGGTAATAGACGGTGTGGACAACAGCTCCTACACCTACGGCATCTATGTGCCCGTGATTTCAGGAGTCGCCTTCACCAACATTACAGTTAAGAACGTCACCCTCACCGACTGGTACGGGGGAATTTACTTCACAGCCGGAAATGGAGCGGTTGCCGGGGTAACGGCAAGCTCCAACATCTATTCGGGGATTCAGGTTGATGGTCAGGACAACACAATTACCGGCAGCAATGCCTCTTTCAACAGTTACGGTATTATCACCGGAAGCAGAAACAATCTGAGCGACAACCTCATAGAGGGCAACAACCATGGAATTTATATTTCCGGTAGAAATAATACGATAATAAACAACCGGATTCTCAATTCAAAAAGAAACGGAATTTATATATACCGTTCCACGGCCAGCGGTAACATAATCTCAGGTAATGTCATAGAAAACAGCGGCAGTTATGGGATAAACTTTGTTTTAGCTCCCGCTGACAACCTGATTTACAACAACAAATTCAACAACACCGCCAACATCCACTTCTATCAGACTGTGTCCACAAATAAGTGGAACACAAGCCTGAGGGCAGGCGGTAACATAGTGGGGGGGCCTTTCATCGGTGGCAACTACTGGGGCTCTCCCAGCGGCACCGGCCACAGTGATAACTGCACCGATGCAGACCACGACGGAATCTGTGACTCCACCTACACAATCAACTCCACCAACATCGACTACCTGCCCCTGTCCACACCTCCACCTGTAAACAACATAAGCACCTGCGCTGCACTGAGCTCTCCCGGCTATTATGTGCTGAACACCAGCATAATAAACAGCACCACCACGGCGTGCATAAACATAACCTCGAGCAATGTGGTCTTTGACGGCGCGGGCAGGGTAATAGACGGTGTGGACACCCTGGGGACCTCCGGAGTCTATGTGAACAACGCCACCACGACGCTGGTGAATGTGAAGGTGATAAATCTCAGACTTACTGACTGGGGGAACTCCGGAATTCGTTTCAACCAGGTAAACAGCAGTCTGGTAGAGAACACCACCGTCGTTTCCAGTGCAACAGGGATATACATTCAGAACTCAAAGGTCAACTCAATCAGAGGCAATAATGCCAGCCGGAACACCGGCACAGGAATCTTCCTGGTGAACTCTGACGCCAACACCGTGGAGAACAACTTCGCATCTGGCAATTCACAGGACGGCATAGCCATAGGCGGTCTCAACAACGTGGTTAGATACAACACCCTCAGGGACAATCTGGACGATGGCATTGACCTCACCGATGCCATAGGCAGCGTTGTAAAGGGCAACACTATAATAAACTCCGCAAACATCGGCATCTACCTCCTGCGCTCCAGCTCAACGCAGGCGCTTATGAACCGGATAAACTCGGGCACAGATGGCATATTTGTCGAGAGGTCTAACAGCGTGGAGGTTGTCGGGAATCAGATAACCCTCGCCTCCCGATACGCCATAATTTCACTCAGGTCCAACAGCACCCGCATAGAGAACAACACGGTCAACAGAAGCTACGACGGCATTGTCATCGACGCCAGCAGCTACGCCAGGATTTTCAACAACACCCTTTCAGAGAACGAATTCGGTATATGGTCTGTCAACTCCAACCTGAGCTCAGTTCTGAACAATACCATAACCGGGAGCAACTCAACAGGCGTCCATCTCCAGAATGTGAACGACACAACAGTGGATGGCAACATCATAAAGGACACTATAAACATTTCCGGCATTCTGCTTGAGACCTCCAGAGGCAACCAGATACGCCACAACATTCTGGTAAACAACACCCTGGCGGGTGTTCATCTGAACATGAGCAGCGTGAGCAACACCCTCAGCGGCAACAACCTTACCTCCAACACCTATGGCGTAATTCTGGAGTCATCGAACAGCAACCTGCTCTCCGGGAATGTTATAAGCACCAGCTTAAATCAGGGCATATACCTGCAGGCGTCCAACCTCACCAACATCAGCCACAACACCCTGAGCGGCAATTTGTGGGGTATCCTCATGGACAGGTCCAGAGACAATCTTATCAGCGGAAACACAATAAGCTCCAGCAGGAAGTACGGGGTGGAGATTGTGCGCTCCACCAACGTCACCCTTTCCGGGAACACAGTTTCGGGGAGCTACAGGCATGGTATTGTGCTGGACGCCTCCAATCAGAACCAGATTTACACCAACCGCATCGCAGGGAACAACTACAGCGGGGTCTACATCTACAGCTCCCTGCTGAACTCCGTAAAGGGTAACAACGCCACCGCCAACAACAGGAGCGGAATACATCTGGAAAATTCCAACTTTTCCACAATTGAGGACAACCACGCCGGCTCCAACGGGGACTACGGAGTCCTGCTGCACAGGTCAGAGAGCAACATCATAATCAACGTCACCGCCAGCAGCAACTCCAAGATGGGCATCTACCTCAACTACTCCGGCGGCAACAACATCTCAGACAGCAGAATAAGCTCGAGCTACATCGGAGCATACTTCCTCTCCTCCAGCAACAACAGGCTTGTCAGGTCCACCATCGAGGCAAACCCGGGCGGTGGTATCAGAATCAGTTCCAGTAGCAAGAGCAATACGCTGCAGAACGTCACAGTAAAACACTCCGGCAGCGGGGTCCTGATAGACAGCTCCGACAGCAATGTGCTGAACCGGGTTGCACTGATTCAGAACAGCATTGACTTCAGGGCATCCTTCGCCCCGAATACACGCGTGGCAGAGACATCAATTGGAGGGGTGAAGCTCAACCTCAGCTTCACCGGGGATATAATTATAAACGCCTCCTCATCGCCGGCCCTGGAGCCTGCAGGCTACAGGAGCCTGGGCAAGTATCTGAACATCACCAACACCAGCAGCGCCTGGGTGTACATCAACTTCAGCTACACCCCCTCGGACATCAGCAGTGCCGGTGTAAATGAGAGCACCCTGCGCATATGGCGGTACAACGGCACCGGCTGGGAGCCAGTCCCGGGTACAAACGCGGTTAACACTGCCGGCAGGTATGTGCACTCCAACCTCACCCGCTTCAGCGTTTTTGCCCCCATGGGTGTTGACATATCCCCGCCGGTGATAACCGGCGTCAAGGTGTCCTCTGTTACTCAGAGCAGTGCCGTAGTCAGCTGGCAGACAGACGAACCTGCTGACAGCCTTGTGCTCTACGGCACCTCCTCCGGGAAGTACTCCTGGAGCGTCGGCAACACCACTCCAAAAACAGCCCACACCCTCAAACTGACGGGGCTCAGCTCTGGAACCAGGTACTACTTTGTGGTAAACAGCACCGACAGAGCTGGCCACTCCAACCAGAGCGCCGAATTCAGCTTTACCACAGCCAGCCCGCCACCTTCGGCAGGCGGCGGTGGCGGCGGTGCGCCGAAGAATACCGTGGAGATTCCAAGAATAAAGGCAGGCGAAAGCTATGTGGCAGTTTTCAACCGGAAGTATGTGCCCCACATCTCCAGTATAGAAGTCTTCGCCGCCCGGGACCAGCACTATGCAAAGGTCAGAGTCAGCACCTACTCAAAGAAGCCGGACTGGGTGATTTTCGATCCCGCACCGGGCAGACTCTACAGTTACTTACTGATAAAGTACAGCAAGCCCGGCACCTATGTGAAGAAAGCCAGTATAACCTTCCTGGTGAAGGAGGCCTGGCTCAGGGACAACGACATCGACCCGTCAACGGTGGCAATGTACCGCCTGAATGAAAACAAGAAATGGGAGAAGCTGACCACCAGACCCGAAAAGGTGGAGAACGGAACCTTCTACTACACCGCGGAAACACCGGGCTTCAGCTGGTTTGCCATCACCGGCAGGGAGAACTCGGGTTTCAGGGATATATTCGCCCAGGTGGAGGAGGTGGCGAGCCCTCCGCCATCAGCTGCCCCGGCGCCTGAGGAGAAACCTCCCGCACCTGCTTCCCCGCAGGAACAGCCGGAGACATCTTCACCTGTAAAGAAGGCGCCAGAGCCCGAAAAGAAGCCGGAGCCAGCTCCGGAAGAACCACGGCCCTCTGAGCCCGCTGAGAAAAAGGGTATCTGCGGTCCAACCTTTGTGGCACTCATAGCGGTGCTGCCGCTGCTGCTACTGGGAAGGAGGCCGGGGCAATAGCCTCCTTCCCCTTCTTTTATTTCTGCCACAACTAAAAAAGGCTGCTACTCACCGTCCCCTATTCTCCCGCGCAGCATCTCCAGAACTTTTGCGGGGTCTGCCCTGCCGCGTGTCTTGCGCATAACCTGCCCCACCAGGAAGTTCAGAGCCTCCTTCTTGCCCGAGAGGTAGTCCTCAACCGCCTTGGGATTCTCCTCAATAGCCTCCTCACAGGCCTTTGCCACAGCTTCCTCGTCGCGCAGCTTCTTCAATCCAAGCTCCTCTATTATCTTCCTGGGCGAGGTGCGCCTCTCGGGCAGTAGCTCCATCACCTTCTTCGCTGTCTTGAGCGTAATCTCGTCGCTGAGCACCATCTGAAGTAGCTCTATGAGCTGGGCGGGAGTGATTCCGCTCTGTCTGAAGGTTATGCCATTGTACTCCAGGACGCGCTTCACCTCGTCACGGATCCAGCTTGCCGCAAACTGCGCCGGGATTACCTTTGCCACCTCCTCAAAGGCGTCCGCCAGCTCCAGCTCACTCGCTATGATCTTCGCATCGTCGGCTTTAATACCGTACTGCTGGATGAAGCGCCTCTCCTTGATGTGGGGCGCCTCGGGAAGTGTTTCCCTGACCCTGTCTATCATCTCCTGGGTTATGAGCAGGGGCGGTATGTCGGGGTCGGGAATGTAGCGGTAGTCTTCGGCCTCCTCCTTTGTGCGCATGGCGCGGGTAATCATCTGTGCCTCAAGATAGGCGCGGGTCTCCCGCTTCACCACCCTCCCCCTTCTCATCAAATTCTTCTGCCTTGTGATTTCAAACTTAAGCGCGCGGTAGGCGCCCCGGATGCTGTTTATGTTCTTAATCTCAACCCTCGCCCCGCCCTCGATGCTCACATTTGTATCCACGCGCATGGTTCCGCCCTCTTCGCGCACCCGCCGGGTGTAGCGCAGCACCTTTACCAGCTCCTTAAGAAACTCCCTCGCCTCCTCCGGTGAGTGCATATCTGGCGCGGTGACTATCTCCACAAGAGGCACGCCGGAGCGGTTGAAGTCCACCCTTCCTGTAGACGGGTCGTACTTTCCCGGGTCCTCCTCCAGGTGAACCTCCCATATCCGCACGCCTGCCAGCTCGCCGTCCTTGCCTATGGGCATGGAGGTGCGCTGGTAGCCCGAGGGCAGGTCGGGATAGTCGTAGTGCTTCCTCAGGATATAGATGGGCTCCCTCACAATCCTGCAGTTGAGCATCAGCGCTATGGCGAGGGCGCCCTCGAGGGCTTCTCTGTTCACAGGCATGGGCTTTGCTCCGGGCAATCCCAGGCAGACCTCGCATACGTTGGCATTCGGCTCTGCCTCCCGGTAGTCGGTGGGAGTTTTGCAGAAGAGCTTTGTGCGCGTTGCCAGCTG
>Ga0256830_1001122_pt1 | contig 19265 bp, 2 predicted proteins | sample 128326metaG_FD_190537 | JGI IMG/M metagenome (GOLD analysis project Ga0256830, IMG submission 190537) | Hydrothermal vent microbial communities from Lau Basin, Pacific Ocean - 128-326 | ecosystem: Environmental > Aquatic > Marine > Hydrothermal vents | place: Pacific Ocean: Lau Basin | collected... | reverse complement strand
CCTGCATACTTCTGTACTCTGTAGAATCAATGGTGGTCTTCAAGGATAGCCCCTCTTGTGAAGCAACATGGAACTCTTTGATTGTGTAGTTGTTTGTCTCCCTGGTCTCTCTTGTCCTGTCTTCAGGGTCAAGCACAACAATTACCCTGTTGTCCCCTTCTTTATCCGTGCTGTCCCATTCAGCCATAACAAGTCCAGCAGATCCAGCAGGGATATCAGGTATCGTTTCTGTCTTTATCAACTCAAGCCCACCCAAAGCATCCTGCATATAAAGATCAACGTCAACATTGCTGGCATCTACCCCACCCCTGTTCCAGACAACCACGTTGATTACAGTCCTGTCTCCTGCTATGGGGTAGGGCGGGTATATGTAAATATCATCCTCTTTTACCTCAAGATCAGGCAAACGTGACGTATCAAAGACAACAGATATACTCCCTGATGGAGGGCCAGTGTTTCCAGATGTATCAGAGGCTATTGCATAAAAAATGTTCTCACCTGGTTCCAGTTCTGTATCATGAAATCTGAAGTGGCCCTCTGGATAGAGGATATAGAGGGCATCCCTGTCAGCATAGCCAATAGCTCCTGAGGCTACCCAGGATATATATCCTGTGCTGTTGATCCCCTCCTGTATCAACTCCTCCTGACCAGGGATTTCCACACGCCATAAAGATAGGCTACCACCCTCTCCTGAGGGTCTGACAAAAACCATTGCTGAGCCATCAGGAGACCATCCGGGGAGAAGTTCATCATCAACAGAGCCGGCGATCTGGGTCTGCTGTCCTGATTCAATATTCAGGACAAAGATATCGGCATTACCATTCCTGTAGGAGACAAAGGCAACCCTTTTGCCTTCAGGTGCCCATGATAGTGTACTTCCATCTGTCAGGGTATCAACCTCTATGCGATTGTCAGTGGAAAGATCAGCTATATAAAGGGTCTGTCCTTCAAAGTATGCTACCCTGTTGCCATCTGGAGACAGTGCGGGTCCTGAGGCATTATTTAGATCTGAAACCCTCTGCAGTGAACCTGTCTCCATATCCTTTATCCAGACATTCCTTCTGCCGTCCTCGCGGTTACTCACAAAGGCCACCCTGTTCCCTACCGCTGACCATGAAGGGTCTGTCTCATAAATGAACTGATCATCTGTGAGAGGTCTGGCCTCACCGGTCTGAATATCATATATGCCTATACGCATTGAGCGGTTCTCGTCAAGGTACATATAGGCTATCCTGTTTCCATCAGGCGACCACAGGGGAGAATATCCACCCTGGACAATCAACTCTTCAGCTCCTGTCTCAAGGTCCATCAGATAGATTGAACCACCCCTGGTGTAGACAGCTCTCTTCCCATCAGGTGATAGATCAGATATACTGCCCTCCAGGGCATATTGATAAGTCACAGCCTCTCCCTCTGAGACAACGCTTCCCACAGGGATACCGTTCCTGAAAAGCTCAACCACGGCTCCAGGCTCAGCCCAGCCAGCAATATCCGTATTATTCCTGTAGAGTCTTATACTCCTGCCGGTAATGGCTGGATAATAAAGCACAGGTGCTGGAGGGGCTATTGTATCTGCTGGCACTCCCATCGCCTCATTGGAATAGGTACTCTCATTACCATAGGTATCCACTGCCACTACCACATAATAATAGGCCCTGCCGTTTGTAAGACCTCTGTCAGTATATGAAGTCTGTTGAACTGGTGCATTATTTACCCTTGTGTATGGACCACCCGATACACTGGCCCTGTAGAGATTAAACCCTGCTGCAGTGCCAGGGTACTGCCATGTGGCAATGAGAGATGCCCCTTTAGCAGGGGCTGTGATTGTCAGGCTCAGTGGGGGGGCAGGTCGTAGGATGTTCACAGTTACTGATGCCTCCACTGAAGGCCCACTCTCGTTACCAGCTTTGTCCAGGGCTGTTATTCTGTAGGTATAGTTACCGTTGGGCAGTCCGGGATCAGTATAGGTAGCATCCTGTACTATTGCTGGATTGATCTTTATCCACTCGCCTGATGTGGTCTTCCTGTATATGTTGTAACCTGCAAGATCAGGTTCTGTGTTTGCAGTCCAGTTCAGCACTACATCTGCACCAGAGGCCATGGCTGTAAGCCCCTGAGGTGGGGACGGAGGCACAATGTCTCCAACTGTTACACCCGTACCATCAGAGGGCTGGCTCTCAAAGCCGTAGTAGTCAATGGCAGTAAGGGTGTAGAGATACCTGCCGTCACCAAGGTTCTGATCCTCATAGGCAGTCTCCTCTATAAGATTATCTTTGAAGATCTTCACCTCTGAAAGCCTTACCTGTTTTGTACTGTTGGGATCCGTTGTGTCGGTAATATATATCCTGATCCTGTCTGTCCTGTAGGATGGTCTAAGATCAAAGGTATTGATCCTGTCAGTATTGCCCGTAACCTTCACCTCTGTTATCCAGGCATAGCCCGACCATACCTGTATCTCGTAATCCCTGCCAGCATAGAGCACCACATCCCCTTCACCTTCACCTGATGCGCTACCCCAGTATATCTCAATGCGGTTTATCAATTCTGAGGAAGGCAGTGTTATTTCCCACCATGCAGGACTGAATCTGCCATTACCACTGGGTGAAACCCAGTAGGTATAATAGTTGGAGTCAAAGGCATTTGAGGGTGGACTGTAGCTGTATGATGAAGATGCAGCAGTGCTGCCGGTGGTGATCAAAAAGGGCTTATTCAATTTCTCCCCATCCCTGTAGAGATTGTATCCCCAGAGATCGGGCTCTGTATTGGCAGTCCATGAGAGGGTGACATTATAATCCTGCACATCTGCCACAAGACCTGTGGGTGCTGCCGGTGGCTCATTATATACAAGCACAACGGGTTCTGATAACCTGCTTGTGTTTCTGTCTTTATCCGTTGCCCTTGCTGTTATCCTGTTCTCACCAGGGGCGAGGGTTACATTGAATGTAAAGCTACCATTTTCGTCTGATCTTGTCGTCCCCTGGGAAACTGCATCCACAAAGACCTCAACTGTTACATCAGGCTTTGACTTTTCTCCATTAATCTGGATCACTTTATCTCCTGTAGGCGTATAAGGCTGGTTTATAACAGGTGCATAAACCCTTGCCTCTGCCGGGCTGGACGGCCTGCTCTCATTGTCATGGATATCAATAGCCGTTACCACATATGTATATCTCCCATCTGCAAGCCCCCTATCATAAAAAACCGTGTCCTTCAGAGGTGTTGAATTGAGCTTGACCTTTTCATCACCCTCTATCCTGTAGATGTTATATCCCTGCAGGTCTGTCTCTGTACTTGCTGTCCATGAGAGGGTGACATCCCTTCCATCTGTCTGAGCACGAAGGTCAGTGGGGGGTTCAGGTGGTGTAATATCAGTGTAGATGACGGTAATCACCTCAGGTGATGGGTCTGTGTTGCCACCCTCATCCGTGGCCACTGCCCTGAGGTTATACTCTCCATGGGTTAAACCAAGTTCTTCAGGGTTGAGATAGATGACATAGGGAGGTCTGGTTACAGCAGAGCCCAGGGAGACCCATCTGGTCTCTGCAGAACCCTTGTATTCAAACTGTACCTGGCTTATATCAAGGTCAGGAGAGTCCGCTCTTACAACAATGGTCTTCTCAAACTTCTCTCCGTCCTCTGGCTCATCAATTACCATATGGGGTGGGCGGGTGTCTATGGCAACCTCAATGGCATTTGATTCTTCACTCATGTTACCTGCCTCATCCACTGCCACAAGATAATACATGAATTTTCCATCAGGAAGACCCTTGTCCTCATATTGTGTATCCCGTATAAGATAGGGGGTTAAATCACCTGCCACCATACCCCCGGCATTAACAATCTGCTCATTCCGATAAAGCAGGTATCCTGCAAGGTCAGGCTCTGTGTTTGCCTGCCAATGCACTGTAACATCTGCACCATCTGCTACCACAGACAGAAGTACAGGAGGTGAAGGCGGGGTGTTATCAATAATTACAGATATCCGCTCCTCATTAATATTTCCTGATGTATCCTCTGCCTCAAGTTTAATGGAGTAGTCCCTACCCTCCTCAAGCCCTGTGGTATCCCACTGGCTCAGAATCCCGTATGGAATGGGAAGTGGTGACCTTCTGATGAGGTTCCATGTATCAGGATCAGGGCCAGCACCAATATAAAGCCTGTACTCCCTGAAGTCATCTGCACTGAAGGCAGTACCCTTTATATCCACAACCCCTCTTACAGGCGAACCATCTCTTGGAGAGCCTATTTTGACAGAAGGTCCGGTAAGGTCAACCCTCAGCTTTACCTGATTGGATGGCTCGCTCTCCCATCCTGCACGGTCCACTGCCCTTACGGTGTATGTATAATTTCCTTCAGACAGTGAGGAGTCAATATACTGGATCTCTGTAATGAGCTCACTGTTCAGTTTCTGACCGTCCCTGTAGAGATTATACCCCGCAAGGTCAGGCTCTGTGTTTGCAATCCAGCTCAGCCTTGCATCTGTCCTGTTCTCTATCTCACCTGAAAGCACCGGGGGCTGAGGAGGATGGGTGTCAACCCTTATATCCACCCTGGCCTCTGATTGCTGCCCCAGTTTATCTTTTGCAGTTACCCGCAGACAATAATTGCCATCAGATGGCAGTGCCTGCCACCTTGTAAGTACACCCTCCTGTACCGATACACTGGATCTGCCCACAACAGCCCATTTATATGCCTCTGCACATTTTCCCTCTGAGATCTCCACTGTATATTTATCAAGATTCAGGTCTTGGACCGTGCCGGTTACATCAACTGGCTCTTTTACATAATCCCCTCCTGCGGGAGAGGTTATTATTACCTCAGGTGGTGTATTATCAACTGTTACAGTCACTCTTGCTTCCCTCTCAAAGCCTGCCCTGTCTTTTGCATAGAGAGAGACTGTGTATATCCCGTCAGGGATACCTGCTTCTTTGCCTGTCTGCAGGGTGTAAGACAGAGGACCCTGTGGCAGTGTATCCCCTGAGAGAAGTTCTGTCCACAGGACAGGGTCTTTCCCCTGCCCGTATCTGAGCATGTAACTTTCAATGTTTTCCTCTGCTATGCTACCATTAATATTAATGGAACCCCTGTCAGCACCATAGAGTTCACCCTCTTTCGGGGTATCAAGGGCCACCTCTGGTGGTGTCCTGTCTATGGTGAAAACCACATCCTTCTCTGTAATATTCTCTCCCCTGTCTTCTGCCCTTATTTTAAGTGTGTACCTTCCCTCGGAAAGACCATTCAGAACCCCGAAGTTATAATCCTGTCGGCTCTGCGTACCCGCATCAAACACCTCTGTCCCTTCAGGGCTTGCCAGTTCAATAGAGTATTCAAGGATGTTTTCGTCCGTTATGGTACCTGTAACATATATCTCCTCAGAAGAAAGATAGGAGTTCTCCAGAGGAGATCTGATATCAATGATTGGTGGCTTTGTATCAACCACTACAGTAATCTTCTCCTCCTGTTTAACAGATGTATTGTTTGCAAGTGTTGCCTTGAGTCTTACAGTATACAACCCGTCAGGTACCGGTAAACCCTGAGTATCAAGACCGTCCCAGGTATACTGATATACACCTGCTGAGGGGGTGGAGGTCTCATAGACATGAACTGTCGTCCCTCTCTGGTCGGATATCTCCATCAAGATATTGCAGGCATCTGTCAGTTCATATATGATATTTGTCCTGTCAAGTCTTTCATCATTATTGGGTGAAAACACCGAGGGGTCTGCCTTCAGGTCTTTTACCAGGTTCTCCCTGATACCAAGGTCAACTGTAACCTCTGTCTCACTTCTATTACCTACAGTATCTGAGGCCGAGAGTCTCAGTGTCCATGTGCCTGCATGTTCAGAGATGTTCCAGCGCCCCAGTATACCCTCCTCAACCTCATATCCGACAGAGCCTATCAATGTCCATGTATCAGGTGTATCTCCCTCACCTGCCTCAAGTGTAAAACTATTGAAATTACTATCACTGGCTGTTCCCTTTACCTCTACAATATTTCCAAGGGGCTCTCCTGAAGCAGGATAGGAGATAGTCACCTCCGGTGGTGTATTGTCAACCTCAACGGTAACCCATCTCTCTATTGTATTCCCACAGGAGTCAAGTGCAATGACAGCTACAGCATACTCCCCGTCAGGAACAACCGCACCTGAATCATCCCTGCCATCCCAGGAGATCTCTCCAGTGCCTCCAAGATGTTGAAGCCCCGAGGCTATTGTCCTTACAGGGCTTGAACCAGGTGCATAGGAGCCATCAGGTTTTCTGTTCAACCTGTATACCTGCACATCAACATTGGCATACTCATCTATTCTGTAAGTGATATTCACTGTATCCATCACTCCATCACCATTTGGAGAAAAGATGGGTTTATCAATGTCAAGATATGTTATCTCTGTCCCTGTATCAACGGAAAAGGTCTGGTCGGTGCAGCTCACATTGCCCGCGATATCCACCACCTTTAGTCTCAATGAAAGCTCTTCTCCCTTTATGCCTGTCACATCCCAGAGGCCAATCTGTCCATTCTTAGCCCCGTATCCAGTTATCAGTACCTGTTCTCCCTCTCTGTTTACAGTCATGGCAGGATACCACATAGGAGGCTCATTACCCACACCATAAAACAACTCGTATCTCTTCACACCCTGGTTGTCTGTGGCAACCCCCTCCACAGGGATCCCGTACCACTGCTTGGTGCCTGTACTCTGCCTTACGGGACATATCATCAATGACTCTTCAGGATAGGTTATTTCTGCAGTGGGAAGGCTGTGGTCAACAATGAGGGTATCTGTAGCAGTGACTTTATGTGTTGTTCCAGACTGCTTATACTTCAAAACAGCCTTTACATTATATTCACCATCAGGCAGACCAGAGGTGTCTATCTCTACAGGCTTAAGGCCTTCTTTCTGGATATCAATCTCTCTTAGAAGCTGATCCCCCTCTGGCGTATCAATATAATAGCTCAAAGTCAGAAGGGTTACGCTGTTTCCGTAATACTGGATATCCAATGAAAAGACTGTATTATTGTTTAAAAGAACACCGCAATCACCCTCCTTTTTATCCGCTTTTTGCAGACCAATACCTAATGGTTTCACACCTTTTTCATCGTATTCAAATATGAGTCTGTTTGAATAATACTCATGACCAATCAGATCATTTGCCTTCAATCTCAGAACTCTAATCCCCTTAGTTACCATTGAACTATCCCATTCCAATCTGATAATACCAGAAGCAGGATTCTCTACAGTGAATGCATCAATCCAGAGGGGATCACCGGTGATATTCTTATCAGTGGCATATTGCAGTGTCAGATTTTTAAGGGGTAGTCTTACGGTTTCAATTCCACCCAGATAATGTACTCCAGGCTCCGGAAATCCATTAACCGAGATATCTCCGTTATCTATGATATCAATTGCCTTACCATCCCAGTAATTAATAACAATGGTCTCTTCAAGAAACCCTGATTGAACTGTTCTTCTATTACCTCCAAAGTCCTCAGCAGTGATCCTGAATTTCCTGTTAAAAAGCCATTCTATCTGGTTTTCATAGGCATCCTTTATAAAATATCTTATCAAAGCATCTGCTACAGGCGATAAACTGGGCTGTCCATTCTCGTCCTTGCCCACAAGAGAGTCAAATCCCTTTGCAAGCTCAAACCACTCTTCCGGGTTATCACCTTCACCATACTCAACAACCCATTCCTTGAGATTAGGGTCTACCGCATGCCCCTTCAGTTCAGAAAGGGTTAATACCACTTGTCTATCTCTCTTCATCCTGTCAACGCCAAATTTCAGCTCCGGAACGCCAACAGTAATGCCTGCATCAGGCAGCGTTGTATCCACCTCAACAAAAAACTCATAATCAAGGACCTTTATCTTATACACACCATCAGGCACCACACTGCCACCTTCATCCCTTCCATCCCAGGTTATAAAGGCCTCCTGAGGGGTGGAGTAATCCCTGTAAAAGGTCCTGATCAGGTTGTTGTCTTTATCATAGATATAAAACTCAAGATGTACAGGCTCAAGTACCCTGTAATGTAGCTCAACTGTGTCCTTCACCCCATCACCATTCGGTGAGAAGATATCCTCTGTCTTGTAGAAACTGGTTATGCTTGAATACAGGCCCCATGATACCTGCTTTATACTCTGAAGGCTATTACCCGCCCTGTCCCTTGCTGTAAGCCTTACATAAAATCTCCCCTCATATGGAGGCACCCATGCTGTGAAGACATCATTGACAACAGGCACATCAGATGGTGGTTTGATAAGACTCCAGTTGTCAGGATTTTTTACATCAGCATATTCAAGTTTATAGCTCTCAAAATTGAGGTCAGTTGCAATTCCCTTCAGTATAATCCCTGTTCTTTCCTTTTTTGTCCTGAGTTCTGCTGTAAGGTTAAGCAGGGAACTGAGTGCCCAGATATCCTGGTCCCCCCTGCCATAACATATACTGGACTTATCAACAGTTTTGTAGTAGGTTATGTATCTCCCATGGGGAGAGACAAGCAGACTCCAGGAATTTACAGGGATATATCCTTTTTTCTCACCTGTCTCGGTATCAATAACAAAGTAACCCTTGGAGTCTTCTGCAATGATATGAATGCTATCTTTAAAGAAAGATTCTAATCCGTTAAAAAATTCACCTGGAAAGATATAACATTCAGGCTTACCACTATAGCTACATTCATAGCTGTAATCACATCTGGCTTCACCTATTTTGAAAGTCTTCTTTTTCATTGTCAGGGTGTCAATCACAATCAAATAAGGCGCATACAAAGGAGGGCATCCTTCTATCATTTCAGAGGGCTTGTATTCAACAAAAGCAATCTTTCTACCATTAGAAGACCATAAAAGATTCTGTATATTTCTTATCTGGATCTCTCCTCTCAAAAAAGAATAATCTGGTGCAGTATGCAATACCGAAACATCCCCATTATTGTCAATCTTCTTAATAGATATATTTCCATTGGCGACGTCAATAATGGCCATCTGTTTTTTATCAGGTGAAAGGGCATACTCCTCCCAACTGTCAGTAATCTTTACCCTTGTTCCATTCTCACCTAACTTTATCAACCACATCATCTTGTTTGAACTTGTCTGTTTATCACTTTCAAAGGAGACAATGTTTCCACCTAACCAGCGAAGGTCTGAATGCCAGCCTCCTAATTGGATGCTCTCCTTGTTCCCCGACAGATCAGTAATCCTTACCTCCTCGGTATAATTTCCATCCTGGTCATAGTATCCTGCAATATAGGCCAGCATCTTTCCATCCAATGACCACCTGAGGGAATACACATAGAAATCACCTGCTTCAATCTGGGTCTTCTTTAGTGTCTCCCTGTTTATAATCCATATAAGATTCCCATATTCTCTAACGGCAAAACTTCTACTGTCTGGAGCCCATATTACATCATTAATATACCTGGAGCCCAGGATGAATCTCAGATGCCCTCCATATGAATCCACCATCCACAATTCATATCCCCAATTGTTTCCTTCCTTCTTTGAGAAACTGACAAGAACATTCATCCCATCAGGTGAAGGATAGCTTTCAAAATTCTCATACTGTGCATCCAGATTCTCCTCTGTCCAGTCCCAGGGGATGAGTCTCTGTATATCCTCTCCATCAGGCGATACTGTATAAACCCCTGCAGGATATTCGGGTACATCAGTGTTAGAGGATTTAATAGAGAACACAATTGCACTTTCGTCAGGCAGCCACTGCCACTGATCTGAGTCTATCTGTGGCAGCATACAGGTTAGATTATTATGCAGGAAGTATTCTGTGCCTATCGCATCTGTTAGGGGAGAGCGGTTGTTATCAACAACCACAAGGAGGCCTCCAAGGATATTATCATCCATATCCACAACCTCTATCCTGTACTGGCCATCTGCTACAACCCTGCCTTCACTGTCAAGGCCTTCCCAAGTTATAGTGGTGCCGGTGCTCTCTGTCAGTTCAGGTCCTGAAAAAACCCTTACAGGATTACCCTTCTCATCAACCACTACCACCTTCACTGTCTGAGGTGTTTCAAGTCTGAAGAAAAAGTCTGTGCTGTCTTTAACACCATCTCCGTTTGGTGATATGTAAGGCTCTGAAAGCCACAGATCAGCATCCTGCACAGCCATTACCCTTGATGCCTGATTGTTGTCCTTACTCCTTTCAGCAATAAGGTTGTCAGGATCAACCTTAATGGTTATCTCGTGGGAGCCTTTCCTGCCTGATGTATCATAAGGGAATGAAACCATCGCTTCAGAACTGCCGGGAATCAATGGAATGATACCGGTATCAATCAACGTACCATTCTCATAGGCCTCAACAGTTACATCTGAGACAGCCTGCTGACCAAGGTTTTTTACCACTACATTGATTGATACATTATCACCCTCCTTTGGTGCTGAAGGTGAAAAGACAATAGAATGAGTTGATATTGCAAGATCAGGAAGACTCAGAATCTTGATCCTCCTGAAGGCATCGTTGTCATCCTCCTTTATCTCAGTGATGAGATTGTCCGGATCCACCTGTACATAGATTATCCTTTCCCCTGAATCCATGATATTCTGCCAGAGCATGGACACATTCTTACTTTCACCTGGTGATATTGAATCTATGGTCTCTTTCCCTATCAGGACACCATCCACTCCAGGAGTGCCCTTATAGAAAGCCACTTTTATATCTGATGCCGGGGAAAATCCGTCATTTTTAACCAGTACGGATACAGTCGCATTGCCTGCTTCCTGGGCAGGGCTTGGTGTAATCACTATATCCTTGTAAGAGACCGTCAGGTTGGGCTTTGTTGACTCCTCCACGTTTAGGTATGCTGTAGCCCTGTTGTTGTCTTCTGAAAGTTCTGTAAATACATCAAAAGGATCTGCTTCCACATTCACAGGAAGATCAGTGCCTGCCCGGTCAGTCCTCCAGGTGTATTCACTGGTAATAGTTGTACCGGCAGGAATATCCACAGTCAGGGTGGCTATTTCATATGGAGCATCAGGGTCATCAATAAAATACCTTAACTGTACATTATATGCATCACTTGTACCTCTGTTTGTGACCTTTGAGGTAATGGTTACTTCATCAAATATACTTACAGTGTTAGAAGACAGAGAGAGGTCACTGGATAGTATCTCAAAATCATGGGTCGGTTCAGGGTAGAGTATCCTTGTAGCAGTGTTGTTCTGTTCGTTTGACTCCTTAACAGAGCCATCAGGGTCAACCACTATGTAATAAGTATGCCCTTTCCCATCCTGGATATTCACAGAGAAGGTCACTGTCGTAGATGCCTGCCCTGGCAGGGCCACAACCTGCTCTGCCACTTTGCTTGTATCAGATATACTTCCTTCATAAAGAACCACCCTTGTCTGTGGCACATCTGTCCTGCCAAGGTTCCATATTATCGCATTGATGACCACATCCTCTGGAAGTCTGGTTACTGCTGCAGGAGAAAAGCTAACATCCTCAGGCCTTATTGCCAGATCAGGATCAATTGTTGCTTTCCATACCGCCTTAATGGCAAGGGCGGTCTGATAGGGGCTCTCGTTCCAGCTACCGTTTTCCCCCTGGTTAAGAAGAAGATAATTCAATGCCCTGTTAGTGATATCTGTTGAGACATTCAACTCTCTCAGGGCAAGCACTGCAACTGCTGTATCATATACTGTGCTTGGGCTGTTACCAAAGCCTCCGTCAGGGTTCTGGTGCGCCAGGAGCCATTCAATTGCCCTTTGTATCTCACCATCCAGTTTATACATCTGCCTGTATCTGCTGAAGGCCATAAGCACATTTGATGTTGCCTGCACAGTGCTTTCCTCATCACTACTGCCCCAGCCACCATCAACATTCTGTTTTGTCCTGAGGTAATCAATGGCCTTTGAAATAACCCCATCATCCCTGTATCCTGAAACAGCCAGGGACAACAGACCAAAGGAGGTATCTACCGGATTACTCATATAGCTGTAATTGCTTCCCCACCCACCATCACTGTTCTGTCTGGAAAGTATCTCGTCAATCAGAGGTGTTACATCTCTGCCTGTCTCTGTGAGGGCCATAACCTTTCTGACCAGATAGTCCATATTTCCTGAGTCAATACTGTTAAGCCACTGAAGTCCCCTCAGGTAGTTCTCCTCAGCGACTACTGTAAAGTTTTTAAGTGCAAGCACTGCCTCTGCTGTATCCCTGTCAACAGTCTGCTCAATGGTAATCCAACTGCCGTCCATCTCCTGATTTCTCATTAACCACTTCACACCATCTTCTATATCCGGAGGGATAGTTCTTGGCCTTGTATCCGGTGGGGTTACACCAGGATTCTCCGGGAGTTCCTCTTTCAGCATTGAGGATACCTCCACAAGGCCCTTTCCATCTGTAAGAACGGAGAACCTCTTTATCCATTCATCCCTTAAATCCTCTAATTTGTATACATCCTCAACTCTGAAAGTGCCTGGCAGGGTAAGGACAATGAAGGCCATCCTGAATGACTTACTGGAACTTGATGCATCAGGTACCCGTTCTCCCTCCACTGCAATAATGTCATCTATGGTCACATACTGCGGTTCTCCTGTGATGGTAACACCCTTTTCAGGAGGTTGTGCAGGATCAATTGATGGATTATCAATCAGGAGCATAGGTGGCACCCGGGTCCTGTCCACAAAGCCCATCAGATAAAGGTCAAGGGGGCTATAATATTTTCCTGTGCTCACGGATGTAAAGGTTCCATCTCCATTGTCCTGCCAGTCATTCCCGTAAAGCACAGAGCCATCCGTATCAAGGAGATAACTCCAGTGGTCTTCATCCTTGCCAAGAAGTGCGGTGCTGATGTTGCCATCCCTGTCCATAAATCTAATATGAGCAGCCCATCGGTGTAGAAGTTCATGAGATAGAGTTGAAAGGGTCTCTTCAAATCCTGGCTCAAGAGGATTAATTGTCTTCTTATTAATATTTCCCATATCAATGATTCCCTGGAGCTTTCCACCACTGCCATAAAGACCGGAATTATCAAATATCTCAATCCCTATCCCTTTCACATCATTCTTTATTGGATGATAAAATGCCTCTGCCTCTGCTTCAGGCATCTTGAAATCAAAATTTGTAAAGATCACCAGGAAATCATATTCATCCTTGTGGAGCCTGAAGAACTCTTTTGCTATTGTCTGTCGTGGTCCCTCATTTATGGTACCATCAGGAAGTTTTGCATCGTAGTTACCCTCCACCTCCATGACTGTGATGTTGCCATAGTCATCAATAGTCGTGGCTGTAAAATCAGAGGCAATAAGTTGGCGAGGGCTACACAGGAAGACCAGGAATAAAAAAGAAAATAGAGAAATTGATTTCAGGGTATTAATGAAAGTCTCTGACATCTTCCCTCCTTATGCCTTCATGCCAACAGGTTACCTATCTAACACCATGAACAGGTAACCTTTTGATATCCTTTCTTATCCTTTTTATACTCTGTTTTCCCCTCACTACCTGCATAAATAACTTCTCTGCATTATCCAGACTCTGTAGCACCACTCTATCATCTGAAATGTCTACAATTCTGAATTCTGAATCATGGAAATTTATTTTATCTCCTCTCTTGACCACTTTCACTCTCCCATCAGGATTCCTTATAACAGCCATCTGCCCCTGTGGGTCTGTTTTAAGGATTTTGAAATCTTCTGCGTGAAGATTTACTGAAAAAGACAATGTGAATATTGACACTAATAATAAGAAATGCCCCCTTCTGATTAAATTTTTTTCTGCATTCAAAGTATCCATTTCTACCTCCATTAACTAACCTTCTGACTAATAGTCAGGATTTTCTCTAATCCTAAAATCTCACTTAAACAAAGCTTCTCAAACTCCTTTACTGAGATCCTCTTTTAAAGAGGATGAGACCACTTAGTGCAGAATGCACTTTTGATACAACAGAAACCTTCATCTAGCTACACCCATAAAATGTGACACTCTGGTAAATCTCTATAAAGATGTCATTGTCGAGCTTGACCCGACAATCTATATTTTTTCAGTAGATAACATACAATTTACCTCCACGCTATTTCATCCCTCTATCCTTTCAAATTATTTCACAATTCCCTGAAATATCTCCAATCCCTCAAACCTGAATCCCATCCCTTTCCTCCTTTAAACCATACGCTATAAGCTGCACGCTATCCGCCATATGCTATAAGCCATATGCCATAAGCTACACGCCATCCGCCATAATCTATAACCCAATAGCCTTTTCTTTATTGTTACTCCACCAATCTTTATACTCTTTCAGTTTCCTCTTGATTGATGTCCCATCATTCGCCTGTAAGTACTCCCAGAGTTGATTCTTCTCATCTGTTGCCTTCACCCCATAATACCTCTCCCTGTAATCAAGAAATACTTTCAGATGATCCACTACCTCCCTCAGTGTCTTCCTGAGTTCCACTTTCTTCAACTGTAACTGATAGAACCACTTGTCACAGAGCCACAAACGACGCTCCATCTCATCCTTTATCCATCTCTCATTGTGAGCACGGTCTATTGTCATATCAGGAATGGTTGAAGGAAATTTCCGGAGATAGGCTTTTACTACTTCAAGGGGTTCAGGTTTGGTACCTGTTAAATCTACGTATTCTATCCTAACTACAATATTGTTATTGCTTATCCATGTATAAGTCCCTGCACCCCAGTTAAAAATCCTGTTTCCATCTATTAACCTAAGAACTGTTCCTTCAGTTAGGTTTGCCTCTAATATATCAGGGTCTCTATAAATACTTTCCACCTCATGCAACAACCACTTGTCAGACTCAGCACCTGCATGCTGCGTGACCTGGACTGTTGGCGATGGAAGTCCATCCCCTCCTATGTACATCACCTTGTAGGTCTTATCAGTATGATCTAAAGTGAAGTGTCCTGCTGCTCCGATAATTCCAGGGCCATCATATATCTCGGGCCCACCTATAGGTGGTCTTCCAGGAAGTATCTTTTCAGGTCTATCCAGTTTATATCTCCCTATGTCTTGCAAAATCAGATAATCATAAATGTTCTGTGAAAAACTTATGGTGGGAATAAAAGATATCGTTAATAAAAATGTTATTAATAACTTTCTTCTCATTTGTCTGACCTCCTTATCGTCCTGAATATTGAGCTTTTATTATTTCTTTTATTATTTCGGTTGTCCTCCAATTGCCGTCACACCCTTGTGTTATATTACATCCTTCTGTGTTGTTTATTAATGGTTCCAAATCAAATCTGTTGCCACCAGGATATGCTATGATAAGCGGTACATACGAATCACTTGGATTTAAAGAACCATGCCACGATTTACACGCTGAACCTGTAGAATACCTTTGGCTTATGTCCACCATCTCATCCTTCATAATCAAAATAATGTCCCCACTTCTGTTCTTATTGTTCATTCCTTTAATTCTATTTACTGCCTCTATATATTTTGGTTTATTAGAAAAATATTCACTTATTGGTTTGGTGGTTAAAACCACATTGCCCTGTGCGTCTTCGCTGACATCTTCTACTACTTCATATTCACTATTTAAACTTTTTCTTACAAGGATTACATCTATTGAGGAAGCAAGTTTAGGGAAATGTTCATTTATTTTTTCTGCAAGTTTTCCAACTGCACTGTTTCCAACTTTTAAAATTTTAAATAAATTAACTAATACTGAATTTAACACCTTAGGATCTGGACTACTCTGCCAGTCTGTCCCTTTTATGTAAATATGGGACATGGGACCGTTCAGAGCTGCTACAATATTTGCTTGATTAATATCAGATGTGGTACTTTTGGCGAGTTCAGTCAATTTAGCAATTGGTTCGGGTGTCAGAACCTTCATAGCTACATTCGGATCTGGGAATTGAGCGAATAAATTCCCCAACTCCCATATGTGAAGGTTGTTGTTGGCAAGTTCAGGGTATTTGACTTTATCTGTATTGAATTTCTTCAGTTTCAGCTTACATGAATCGTCCCCATGCCATATTTTCCAATCTACAATATTTCCATTCTCATCCTTTATAGGTATAGGCAATTCCATCTGCTCTGATGTCGGCATCTCTGTATGCCCGTGGTCTGCTGTTATGATGAATATCTTGTTGTCAAATTCTCCCTGCTCTTTTAATGCTTTTACAATATCCCTGATCTCAGAATCTGTTGCTCCCATGAAGAATTCTGAATATCCGCCCATCCCTTCAGAATGGGCATAGTGGTCAAGTCCTGAAAAATACACTGTAAACACTGCTGGAAATTTCTTTCTCTTTCCATCTATATTGTCCTTTGTAAAATAGTTCGTTATAAAGCTAACCGTCTCATTGGTAGCTGCCATATCCATTACTTTTGCTGAGTCAAACATGCTATCTGCTGCATCAAATGTATTCTCCCAGCTCAGGCTCGGTGTTCCCCACCAGTCTGCCCCCTCTGCATAATGGTTAAACATGGCCACTGTCCGACACTCATATCCGCTCCTGTCACAACGAACATCCTGATCATATGAAATGGCGTACCTGTCCACTACTATCTCTCCAACATCCTCGAAAAAAGGCTCTGCAAGAAGACTCGCTATCGGTGCTGAAGAACCGAGCTTTCCTGATAAGTTATTGCTTTCGCTGAAAAACTCTGCTGGTATGGCATGCCTTATTGCAAATTCAGCCTCCTTTTTATATCCTAAAAATCCTTTGCCTGGCAAAAATGCACCACCACTTAAACTTACTATACCCCCTGGTATCCCTGATTCTGCCATCCCTGGGATCGATTTACCATTTTTATATATATCCCTCCCAAAAAACTCATTCCCCACTATCCCTGTATCCTTCGGTAGTTTCCCAGTAAATATGCTCGCCCATGAGGCAAAGGTGATTGATGGAAATATGGCTGTCACATCTTTGAGTTTTACTGTCCCCTCTGGTGTCATTATCTGAGAAAGTCCTGGTAACTCAAGGGGACTTATATAACAACTCTTACCTCCACAACCCTCTGGGTCAGAATAGGATGCCTCATCAGGCCCATAAAGCACATCCTGCCTGAGACCATCTATACCGATTACTACCACCCCTACCGGCTCTATCGGGATATGCTCCCTTGCACTGTTTATCTCTACCTCCACCTGGTTCCCTATGCCTCCGTAAAGGACGGCTGTGCTTTGAAGATCTACTTTTATGCCACTTTCCTGATACTCTAATATCCGATTATCCAGGGCTATCCTTGATAGGTTGGATACAATGAATCTGTCCTTTGTCTGTCCACTGGTTGTGTCCTTTATCTTTACAAAACATCTACCTGAAGTAAGTTCAAACTGAAGGGGATACTCTGTGGGATAGTAGTTATCCACATCTGGTGCTGTTGTATCTGCCCACTGTCTGTTAACTGTTTTGATCTTCCCTGTGAGGTTACCACAGTCCCCTGCGAGTGCCTTTGATATGAGTTCCACCTGGTAGAGCTTCTCCGGCCTGCTGCCGTCTGAGTACTCTATCTCCTCTATTTCTTCATCATTGCCATTTAGCACCCTTATCCTTGCCACAGGTAACTGCACCCTTGAACTCCTTATCTCCACACCCGTGCCGTAGTTAAGGATTATCTGTGCTTCGTAGCCTGCCTCTGCATCAAACCAGAACCCCCTTGAAAGTGTTACACTCCCCTCTGTCTCAGGCTCTATGGGTAGATACTCCACTTCTGTGCCATCTTTGTAAAGTACAAAATACCCTGAGTATGCTTTGTACTCTGCTGGGGTTATTGTGTAGTTTATTGCGTAGTCCTCCTTTGTAAATCCAGGGCTGTCTATCAGTATCACAGGTGGTTGTTGAAGACCTATCTCCACCCCGTAGACCTCCATTGTGGCTGTGGCTGTCTGGGTGATGGTCTCTGTTTTTCTGCTACAGCCCGCGCAACTTGCAATTGCTCTTTCTTGTGCTATTCCTGCACTGCCCTGTATCTCTATGGTGTTTAACCCTGGCTGAAGGGTGTACAGGGCTGTGTAGATGCCACCACCCTGAGGAATACCCTCTATGCCTGAGAATGTAAGTGCAGCATCCTTGAACTCTGTCACCACCTCATACTGCCTTGCACCCACTGTCCTTGGGCAGGTCCTTGTGCTGCCACCACAGTTAAGGGTTACGTCTACATCCATGCCCTTCTCCACCAGATAGTACATCCTTGCCTTAAGGGGTATCTCCTGCCCGGGTGGGCCTGCGTTTATATTGTTCCCATAGAGGTCTGAAGGATAGATATACTGCACTATCAGGCGTGCCTCTGGAGGGCTGTCACCATCGCAGTTTCCAAAGGGATAGGTGTAGAGATGAAATACCTCCCTCAGCCCTTCTGCCTTTACCTCTATGGGATACTCTGCCCCTGGTGCACCTCCAAGCACCATCTGCACTGATGCCCCATCAGGTGTTGTGAGCACCTGTAGGTTCTGTGCACTGGTGTCTCCACACTCTCCCCACAGGGGGATGTTCTTTACACATGCCTCCTCTTTCCTTATGAGATAGGCAGGCCTTGTGTCTTCATTGGGATTTACACACTGGGTCTGTTGTATTGCTGGGAACACCTCAAAGTTTACCGGTATGTTTGATATGGGGTTTCCATACTCATCCTCCACTGCCACTGAGATAAACCCTGCAAAGGTAAGCACCATCCCCTCCTGTCCATCCCCTGAGAGTTTCCTTATGTGATGAGGCTGTCCTGGAAACCCATAGACTGTAAAGGGTACGGTTATTCCTGCGCCACTGCTGAGCCTGGCATCCACTATGTTCTCACCCACCTGCTCTGGATAGGGTCTGTTTTTGATGTCTTCATACCATAGATAGGTGGGATTGTCCTTTGTGTATCTGCCTGGAATAAACCTTGCTGAGGCTATACCATTGTAATCTGTCTTTACTGTTACGCTACCCTGACCATTGCTGAACACCCCTCCTCCTGCCTTTACCGTGAATGTCACCTCTGCGCCTTTGACAGGTCTCATCTCCGCGGTGTATACCACCACCTGAAGTGCCCTGGATAGTTCCCTGCCCACTCTACCCTCCTGCATGTCTGTGGCGGTCACCTTGTGGATGTATCGGGCCTTTGTGGGGTCATACTCAGGTGGCTCTGAATAAGGATTCAGGAGTCTCTCCCTCAGATACTCCGGCCATCGCTCCATTGACCAGGCTGTCATCCCTCCTGCCACACCACCAGTAAGCATGTAGCCTGCCTCAGCAGTCTCGGGGGCTTCCTTGATATATCCAATCCCCTCCCAGTCCTCATGGGTTATGGCATATGGCGTATTGCCTGTGGCGTATGGCAGATGGATTATGAGGCCCTGGTTG
>Ga0256830_1001121_pt1 | contig 19277 bp, 14 predicted proteins | sample 128326metaG_FD_190537 | JGI IMG/M metagenome (GOLD analysis project Ga0256830, IMG submission 190537) | Hydrothermal vent microbial communities from Lau Basin, Pacific Ocean - 128-326 | ecosystem: Environmental > Aquatic > Marine > Hydrothermal vents | place: Pacific Ocean: Lau Basin | collected... | reverse complement strand
CGTTCTGATTGAACAAAAGTGCAGGAATAGTCGTTCTATTTCGAGCTTTTGTGATTGAAGAACGGGCGAAGACGGGCTGAAGCAGAGGTGCCAATTGTATGAGTTATTGTGTTCCATTCCTAAGCTTTATCGCCGCAAATGACCCGGTATCAGGTTAAGGTATCTTGTTGCCGGCATATAATAATTGAGATTCAACGGAACTCGTTGCGTCCGCTTTAGGGCCGAGAACAGAAGTGATTTAGTATGCATTTGGATAATACATTATTTAACATAATATACATTATGCGAACTTGAGGAAAGGAGAAGGGGAAGCACAACACAGTAGTCCTGCCCCTATCTTGATCGAAACCAAACACCTATTCGATTTTGTATTGCCTTTGTTTTGAAGCATAGACTCGTCGCGCTCGCTCATGATTCTTATTTTTAGCCTGTTTGGGTGTTGTGGCATTTTTGATGGCGTTAAGTGCATAGTGAAATTTACAGTATAAGTCTTCAGTAATCGTTTCATACGCATCTACGTATTCTTCACCATCAAGCCTGTCGATATCATCCCGTATCTCTTTGAGGTAGGCAGACAGGTCATCAGGCCGGGAACGGAAACGGTTTTTCTTGGATCGCTGCCGGAGTTGATCCAGTACAAAATTTTTCTGATGCGTGGCGAGCATTTGTATGCGTGATACCAGTTGCTGGTGACTCTTGTGGAGTTGATCTATCTCAGGTTCATTTGCAGAATTCATATTTAATCCGTATTTTTCCTATCGCTCTTTTCCTAAGTATTGATGAGTATTGATGCCCCCATCCTTCGATTATTTCGCCACCCTTTTGATATTTGCTGCCGTCAAATTTACTAGTTGACCATATAAGCCACGGTTTCTGTAACAAAAGGAGCATTTCCTCCTTCCAGCCAGACTTCTGCTTTACCAATAAACTTTCCCTTTGTAAGCTTCCAAAGATAGGTATTATTATCGGTTGTACCCACCAGCTTATTGTTCACAAACCAATTCACTCGTTTGATACCATCCACACCAGTCAGTATGAATGCTCCACCGGCTAAAAGCCGGTGGTTTCAGGTTACGGCTGAAAGCCGGTCATTTCGCCTAAAGGCGATTTACAGCACACTAAAATCATCATCTGGGTCATTTGGCTTCTGGTTTTCTATGTACGCTTTCCAGACTTCGTCTGTCACATTTCCGCTCGAAGCTACCCAATAGCCTCTTGCCCACAAATGCTGACCCCAGTATCTCTTTTTTAGCGCTGGAAACTCCGTCAGCATTTTGTGAGAACTCTTCCCTTTCAGAAACTGCACTGCCTTGGATACTGATAAGCTCGGAGGTATGCCTATCAGAAGATGCACATGATCTCTGTTGATAGACCCCGCATAGATAATCATCTCTTTGCTTCGTGCTATCTCTCGCAACAACTCTCGGCACCTCAGACCAATATCTCCGCCCAATACCGAGTAACGATACTTCGGTCACCCAAACCAAGTGATATTTGCAATCCCAAATAGTATGGCCGCCAGACTTATAATTTCGCATTCCCTAACAATACCATTGCTGACCCTGGCCGCCTAAAGGCGTGGGATTTACGGATCCCCTATCGGGGACTTTAAATTCAAAATACTCATGATCATCGGGAATGCGCGGGTCCATGGCCATCATCATCCCCTGCCCTGGCTTTCTAAGCGGCGTAAATACCATCCGCATAGGGCAAGGCACGCACCACGTCATACAGGCGCGTTATGTAAGAAGGCTCTTCAAGCATACGGTGATAAACCCAGCGTCCTTCTTTCTGTGATCTCAGTAATCCCGCCTGACGCAGGTTTTTCAGGTGGCGCGACAGTTTGTAGGACGGCTTCAGCAGGCTGTCCACCAGCTCGCACAGGCAGGACTCCTCACCGGTCTCCACCATCAAACGAACGATGCGCAGTCGGGTCTCGTCGGCCAGAGCCTGAAAGACCGTATCAGATGGAATTCTCGTCAGATGCATATTTGCACTATAGCGCAACTATTATTTCAGACAAGTCATTACGTACTCAAAATGAAATCCGACAGGCTCCTGCGCACACAAAAAAGCAGGATTAGCGCATAACATTAAGTTGTTTTTAGGAATGAATAATTTTGAACGGAACTTCTGGTGAAACACCATGGACTAACACGAACATTGCCTGACAAACTTATACCGACTACGATAACAACATGTTGAGACACTCCTCTTTCCGCCGCTTCGTGATTGCAACCACCCTGTTTATGGGGCTGTTCACGCAGTTTCAGACGGTGTTTGCCTGCGAATTTAAAGATGGCAAGCTGCAAATCGTCTGTTGCTGTGACGAAGCTGGTGACATGTCCATGGGCTGTGACATGGGTGGCGGCTGCAATGATTCAGCCGGACCGGCATCCAACGGCATGAATTGCTGTGAAACTTCATATCAACCAGCGCCAAGCGCGACTGCCATCGCCCCGGATCTGCATGCCCAGCAAGTATTGCTGCTCGATGCACCTCAACCACCGCCCATACTCGCTTCATTCGTTCTCAAAACAACCCCGGCTTCACGCCAAATTATCGGTTTTCTTTCTGATACCCCACCCCGAGTCACCGGTACCCAGACGTACCTTCTGACCAACCGCTTCCGCATCTGATTTCACCTTCGTTTGCTCCCTGCACTTGAGCTTCTGTTTTTAACACAAAACAGTTGGACTCAAAGACAGGGCCTGATTCACGTTCGGATTTTTCCGCCACGTATTGTCGTGCGCGTGCATCCCTAACGTGAAGACAGTCCGATTGAAAAGTTAATTCATGACGAAGGTGTTTTTATGGTTAAGCAAATTTCTGTTTTATGGCCCCTACGGGTCGCCATCACGCTAGTACTGTCCAGTGGGTTTTCTGTAGTACCGGCAAACGGGGCGACAAGTAACGTAGCCGATACCGATGTGTTGTTTGCAAACATGCAACAACTCTCCTCGACACAACTTGTTGATGCCGTGCTGAAACGCAATGCCGATATTCCCGCCATGCAGGCAACCTGGCAGGCAGCACAGGCGCGCATTGAACAGGCTGGCGCTTTTGATGATCCCCGGCTGTCATATCAAATAGCGCCGCAGACCCTTGGCCAAAACAATATGGACTTTGGGCAAAAGCTCTCGATTTCCCAGCGTCTGCCGTGGTCGGGTAAGCGCGGCCTGCGTGCCGATGTAGCGCGGTTTGAGGCCGATGCATCACACGAAGGTATTGCCCGTGCCCGTTTACGGTTGACCTCAGCGACTGAGCGAAGTTATGCCGATTGGTATTTTGTGCATGCGGCACTGCGCATCAATCGCATCAACCAATCACTCTTATTAGAGTTCCGGAACATCGCGGAAATCAAATATGCAGCGGGACGGACTTCCAAGCAGGACGTGTTGCGTGCCGAGGTGGAAGCCACCCTGCTGGAACATCGCAACATTGTATTGCAACGGCAACGGCGTGAGGTGCTGTCGCGGATCAACACCCTGCTGCAACGCCTGCCCGATGCGCCGCTACCGGAGCCGGGTGGTTTGAGCAAAGTCACTACCCTGCCCTCTATTGACACGCTGCGTCAGCAAGCGTTGAAAAATCATCCCGACCTACGTGCTTTACAAGCACGCATTTTGGCGAACGGTCGCAGACTGACTTTGTCCGAGCGTGATTTTTATCCTGACGTAACCGTTAGCGCGGGTTACAACAGTCTGTGGAATCAGGATGAAAAACGCCTCATGGTAGGTGCATCCATCAACATTCCGTTACGCGGCAAACGCAATGCAGCCAGTGACGAAACACGCGCCCGAACCTTGCGGCTTGATGCCGATCAAAAAACAAAAGTGGCAAAAACACTGGATGCAGTGCAACGCGCCTATGAGCAAGTGCGCGAAAGCGAACATGTGTTAACGCTTTACGGTGATCGATTATTACCGCTGGCAGAAGAGAATCTGGCCGCTGCGCAATCCGATTATGAATCCGGTAGCGGTGGCTTTCTAGACCTTATCAGCGCGGAAAAAAATCGTATGCAAACACAGTTACAACTGGAACAGGCGAAAGCGGATTACCACCGCCGACTGGCCTCTTTAAAACACACTATAGGCGGCCCCTTGATGCTGCAAGAAAGTAATACCGGGAGCAATCCATAATGAAACACACAATTTTAAACTCACTTCTTTACGTTATGTTTTTCGCCATAACTGCATCACTAATAGCTACCAATGTATCCGCTGAGGGCGAAGAATATTTTGATGCCGGTCCTTACAAGGTACGAGTGGAAGTCAATCCGGAAACCATTAAAGTCGGTCGAAACCAGCTGACCCTGTGGCTACTCGATGAATCGGGCAAGCCACTAACAAGTGCAACATTAAAGGCCGTTGCGGTGATGCCAAGCATGGGCAGTATGCCCGCCATGTATGCCCCGGCGGAAATGGTGGAGACCGAACCTGGCCGCTACGAGGGTGAGTTTGAACCTTCCATGGGCGGTGAATGGCCGTTGAGCATCGAGATCACCACCGCCGCCGGCAGCGGTGAGATCAGTTTTGATCTTGCCACTGGACGCAAAGGGCTGCGCTGTTCTACCTGTGGTGGCCAGGCCACATTACCGGGCACCATTCACGTTGACCCCGCCCGTCGTCAACTCATTGGTATTACCACCGGTCGGGTCAAACAGAAAAAGCTACGCGTCACGATCCGCGCTGCCGGTAGTGTGACCTATGACGAAACACGGTTGAGCGATGTGACACTGAAGTTCAACGGCTGGATCGGCAAGCTATACGCCAATGCCGTTGGTAAACCCGTGAAAAAAGGTCAGCCGCTGTTTACCGTTTATAGCCCTGACTTATTAGCTGCACAGGAAGAATATCTGGAGACCCTGAAACGCATCAAGTCGCGCGGCGGCAAAGGTGCGCACTTGTTAGCAGCTGCCCAGCGAAGGTTGCGCCTGTGGGATATCAGTAAACAGCAAATCGTGGCACTGGAAAAACGTGGTAAGGCGCAGGAATACGTGCCGATCCTGTCTCCGGCTGACGGGGTGATTATCGACAAGGACATTGTTACGGGTTCCGCCTTTCGCGCCGGGCAACGTCTGTTGCATCTTGCCGATCTTTCTCGCGTATGGGTGGAAGCTCAGGTCTACGACTACGAACTCCCGCTCATCAAGACCGGCATGAAGGCCAAGGTGGTATTGCCTGAATTGCAGGACCGCGAGTATCCGTCGCAAGTCGATTTTATCTACCCCTTCATGGAAGGCGATACCCGCACTGCACGCGTGCGCGTTGTGATAGAGAATGCCGACGGTTTCCTGCGCCCGGAGATGTACGCCCATATCCATCTCAAAGCCAAACTGGGTAAACGCCTGGTAGTGCCGGAATCGGCGGTGCTTTACGCCGGGCAGAGTCGCGTAGTGTTTCTTGACCTGGGTGACGGCAAGCTGGCACCGCGCAAGGTCAAGACCGGACAGCGTAACCGAAAATGGATAGAGGTGCTGGAAGGACTGGAGGAAGGTGATGAAGTGGTCACCTCCGGCAATTTCCTCATTGCCGCTGAGAGCAAACTCAAAGCGGGGGTTGAACAATGGTAAATCAACCTCAGCATAAATCTCTTGGCCCTATTGAGTGGATTATCGGTTACTGCGCACGCAATCAACTACTGACACTACTTATTGTTATCGCAGCGACTTTCTGGGGTTACCGGGCACTGCAAGAAATGCCGCTGGATGCCATTCCTGATCTGTCCGATGTGCAGGTGATCATCTACACCGAATGGCCGGGGCGCAGTCCCGACCTGGTGGAGGATCAAATCACTTACCCGTTGTCCACCACGTTGCTGGCCGCACCTAGCGTGGCTTCGGTGCGTGGCCAAAGTTACATGGGGCTGTCTTTCGTTTATGTGATTTTTGACGAAGGCACGGATATGTACTGGGCGCGTTCGCGGGTGCTGGAATATCTTAATTCCGCACAGGGTAAATTGCCAGACAAGGTACGCCCCACGCTTGGCCCGGATGCCACCGGCGTGGGCTGGGTATTTCAGTACGCGCTGTCGGATAAATCCGGTAATCACGATTTGGCAGAGTTGCGCAGCTTGCAGGACTTTACCCTGCGCTACTGGCTGGAATCTGTAGAAGGTGTGGCAGAAGTGGCTTCGGTGGGTGGCTTCGTAAAGGAATACCAAATCCACTTAGACCCCAATAAGCTCGCAGGCTACGGCATCCCGCTGAAAAAAGTGGCCGAGGCCGTGCGTCGTTCCAATAACGATGTCGGTGGTCGGGTGCTGGAAATCGCCGGCCACGAGCAGTTTATCCGTGGGCGGGGTTATATTGAAAACAAGGGCGACATCGAAGAAATCGCTATCGGTATAGGCAAGCATGGCGTCCCCATCCTGCTACGCGATGTCGCCGTGATCAGCATGGGCCCTGCCATGCGTCGCGGTGTGGCTGAACTGGATGGTGAAGGTGAAACCGTGGGTGGCACCGTGGTTATGCGTTATGGCGAAGATGCACTGGGCGTAATCGAGCGTGTCAAACAACGCCTGGTCGAAGCGCAAGCGGCACTGCCAGAAGGCGTGGAAATCATCACCGTTTATGATCGATCCAAATTAATCAACCGTGCCATTGATACCTTAACCAATACGCTTGTAGAGGAAATGATTGTGGTGTCGTTGATCATCATGATTTTCCTGTTGCACTTTCGCTCTTCACTCATCGCGATTCTGACGATTCCCGTGGCGATTTTGCTGTCCTTTATTCCCATGCATGGACAAAACCTGACAGCCAACATCATGTCATTAGGCGGTATTGCGGTGGCCATTGGTGCGATGGTGGATGCCTCTATTGTGATGATTGAGAATATTCACAAACGGCTGGAGGAATGGGAAGACAGTGGGAAAAAGGTCAATAGAACGTCCATTATCATTGAAGCCATGCAGGAAGTCGGGCCGAGTATCTTTTTCTCGTTACTCATTATTACGGTCTCTTTTCTGCCGGTGTTTGCGCTGGAAGGAACTGAAGGCCGGTTGTTTCATCCGTTGGCTTTCACCAAAACTTATTCCATCGGGTTTGCCGCGTTACTGGCCATTACCTTTACTCCGGCGTTGGCCGTGTTGCTGATTCGCGGCAAGATTCGTGGCGATAAAAGTCCTATCAATCGTGCCTTGGTGGCCATGTACATACCGGTTGTGCGACTAGCGGTAAAACTGCGTTGGCTAGTAGTGGGTGGTGCCGTTGCTGCACTGATAGCCACGGTACCAGTATTTTTGGATTTGGGTAACGAGTTCATGCCGCCACTCAACGAGGGCAGCATTCTCTACATGCCCACCGCGACGCCGGGCATGTCCGTGACCGAAGCGAGCAAGGTATTGCACGCCATGGACAAGGAGCTAAAGGCCTTCCCGGAAGTGGAACGAGTGTTTGGCAAGATGGGACGTTCGACGAGTCCTACCGATCCCGCCCCCTTGTCCATGGCCGAGATCGTGGTGACCTTCAAGCCGAAAGACCAGTGGCGCGAAGGCGTAACCTGGGAAAGCCTGATTGCCGAAATGGATCAACAGTTGCGTTATCCCGGTATGCCCAATGTGTGGTGGATGCCCATTCAAACGCGTACCGAAATGCTCGCTACCGGCATTCGTTCCACGCTTGGCATTAAGGTGTTTGGCGACGACCTGGATACAGTGGAAGCCACCGGCATTCGTATCGAACAGGCCCTGCAAGCGGATGAGCGCACAGCACCTTATACACGCAGCGCTTTTGCCGAACGCATCAGCGGCGGTTACTTCCTCGATTTTGATATCGACCGTAAAAAGATCGCTCGCTACGGGCTGACCGTTGGTGATGTGGAAGACGTTCTCATGGCGGCCGTTGGCGGCATGACGGTATCGGAAACCGTGGAAGGTCGCGAGCGTTATGCCATCAACCTGCGTTATGCCCGCGACTTCCGTGATGATCCCCAGGCACTGAAACGCGTTTTGGTTCCTACACCCGGCGGCGCGCAAGTGCCACTGGCACAACTGGCGGAGCTGATCTTCCGCACCGGCCCTCCCATGTTACGCAATGAAAATGGTCAGCTCGTCGGATATGTATTCGTTGATGTTAACGACAAGATCGGCATTGCTGATTACGTGGCAGCGGCCAAACAGGTGGTGCAGGAACAGGCCAATGTGCCACCCGGCTATCGGCTGGATTGGGCCGGTCAGTTCAAATATTTCGAACGCGCCAAGGAAAAGCTGAAAGTCGTTGTCCCACTGACGCTGTTCATCGTCTTTTTCATGTTGTTCATCAATCGAAAGTCAGTGGTTGAATCATTGATCATCCTGTTGGCCGTGCCCTTTTCACTCATCGGTGCAGTGTGGTTACTGTACTTCCTCGATTACAACCTCAGTGTTGCGGTGTGGGTAGGCATGATAGCCCTGGCCGGGGTAGATGCCGCAATGGGCGTATTGATGATGCTCTATCTGGGTATGGTTTATCAGAAACGCCAGGCTGAGGGACAACTCAATTCCTGGCAAGATCTAGACGAGGTCATCACTGAAGGTGCGGGGCGGCGCATCCGGCCCATGTTGATGACGGGTATGGCCCTGCTGCTGGGCCTGATTCCCATCCTGTGGAGCGATGGCTCCGGGGCGGATGTGATGAAACGCATTGCTGCCCCTATGATCGGCGGAATCGCCTCAGCACTGGTCACCGTGTTGGTGCTGTTTCCCGCAATTTTTGCCATCTGGCGAGGCCGGGGATTGCGTTCCACTCCGGCCAGGGAGGATTAAACAGTGACACAGATTTTTTCAACTACGTACATTTTTTACAACAATATTTCATTTAAACAGAGGAATCGAACCATGAAACTAAATACTGTTATTGCCTTGTCACTGAGTTTTGTTGCCCTGAGTGCAACAAGTTTGTCACTTGTGGCGGAAACACAACCCATATTATCCAAGCAACCCCTGATGCTGGTAGCGGCACAGTCCCACCACGGTGAGGGCACAGTCACTGCCATCGACAAAAAAGGTAAAAAGGTCGAGTTCGATCACGGCCCCATCAAAAGTATCGGCTGGATGGGCATGAAAATGTTCTTTGACGTGGATGACCGGGAGCTGCTGGATGAAATCGAGATTGGTGACAAGGTGGAATTTGAATTCATCAAAACTCGAGACGGGCGTTTCGTGGTGACCGATCTCGAGACACAAGGTTGATGCTGACAAAGCTGGATCCTGCACAGGCTTCATTTTTTACCCTACGAAAGGAGATACGGACATGATGGGTGGTGGTTACGGCAACAGCATGATGGGCGGTATGTGGTTTTTTCCATTACTGTTCTGGATTCTGATTATCGTCGGCGTGGTCTTTATCGTTCGTTGGTTGACTGAACGTAACAGTGAAAATTCACCTCCAGCTGAATCTGCGCTAGAGGTGCTGCAAAAACGTTACGCCAGAGGTGAGATCGATAGGGATACCTTCGAACAAATGAAACACGATATCAAAGGAGAAGACCGATGAAAAATAATCGAAACCTGGTTATTGGTATGGCATTGCTATTTATCGGTGTCATTGGACTTAACGGCTTTTTGTCCCGTACCGGAATGTCTATGGGAGGGATGATGGGCGGCGATGGAATGATGGGTGCTCAACTGCCGCCGGGCATCGACCCCAACAAGCTTCCTGAAGCCACATCAAATGGAGCACAACTGCTTGGCCACTTTTGCACTCAATGTCACGAACTGCCAGGCCCCGGCATGCACTCAGAGGAAGAATGGCCGCGTGTAGTTGCCCGCATGAATTGGCGTATGCAGATGATGAGCGGCCAAAACATGATGCGGATGATGCCTGACATCAAGGCTCCATCCGATAATGAGTTACAAACACTGGTGGCCTATCTGCAAAAACATGCCCAGCAGGCCATCGACAAATCGCAATACACAGACCTGAATTCGCCCGCAGGTAAAGCATTTTCAGCGACGTGTTCACGATGTCATGCGTTACCCAGCCCAAAACAACATACGGAGGAAGAATGGCCTGGCGTTGTCGAGCGTATGACACAAAATATGAAAGTAATGGGCAAAACTGTGCCCAATCGAGCATCACTCGAAAGTATTGTGGTTTATCTGCAAAAGCATGCGAAGTAACAACAGGGACTTGAAACCATGGCACACAAAACCCAGGTGAAAATCAATAAAGATTCACAAAGAATTAGATGACAACGCCACAAACAGCCACAATACTGTTACCCACTTCTGATTTGGTTTGCGCCAATAACAAACTCGATAATATCGAACAATTGGAACGTAATGGCGTTGCTAAAATATATTTATAACTGTCATCCCAGGGTTCGTTAAACTGAAGTTTTCCACCCGATTGACTGGCATGTCCTAAAATTGAGCGGAATATCCACTGCACGCCTTTCACCTTTTGGCGTACAACGTATACCCAAAAATTTGAAATGCGGATAGGTATCAAAACGAACAATTGTACGGGCCTCCATCCCTTTTTCAGAACCTTCGCTGGATACCAGACCGGGCATAACTCTCAATTGAATAGATTCGTCCAGAGGTAATTCTTTCACGGGCTCGATAATCCATACCCGCCGCGCAGTATCATCATTTACCTGTCTAAATTTATCATCGACCCCAGGTTGTTCTTTTTCATTCGTTAATGACATCCAATACGGCAAGGTTCTCGGCATGTCATCGGGATAGGCTACGATAGACACCTTCCTTCTCTGAGCAGTCTCCATTGTCAAACTACGTTCTACAGACCGTTTTGTCGCAGGCTGATTGAATGTTACCTGGATTAGTGGCGTACCGGGTGACAGCCAATTAACAAAACGGGAATAAGTGACTTTTGGGCGGGTTGTAGTAAATGTATGACGCACGGGTTCTCTTAAACCCGCACCACTCTTTGTCATAATCCCAGGATGCATTGTGATGTTATAACGTGTTGCCTGTTGCCTGTTGCATCTTCGCTTCTTCACGTAACTGACAGGCCAAGGCACTGGTATTCAACCAGCGCCATTCACAATTTAGTGGAGGGGAAATATCAACAGGAATGTCATTAGCATTCCGTTCCATTCTACCGATAGGCACAACGGGACGATTAAATTGAAAGACAATTTGTCTACCCGTCAGTACATCATGGCCTTGCGGTGTGATCCGTAATATTTTCAGTGCCTCATCACTGGGTCGATCAGAAGAATCAAAAGCCAGGAGTGCTGAAAGTGCTGCATACGCTCCCGATATTCCGTCAGAAGGCAGTTTTCCACTTCGCTAACATTACGTCGGCAGCCATCATTACGCTTTTTCAACCAGGTTCGCTGGTCTGACTTGATTTGTATTTTGATGTCATCAGTCACTCGCGCCATGACATTTTGATACAATTTGGCGAGTTTCTTACCCTCTCGTGAGAGGTTGTCTGATTTGCAAATGACATGTTCAACCCATTCCGTTGCTTTTTGACAATCGAAGCCCGGCTCTGCTGCGTAAATGGGATAACTGAAAGCGGTGTACAAAAATAGGGATATTGCAATACTCTTCTTATTAACGGGCTGAATCTCAGCTTCATGATCTGACTTGGCAGGCCATATTGCAATTAATTCTTTTAAATACAACAAATTAACGTCATTTAAATATCGTCGTCACCGTTATGTCTATTGATAATTCCATCCCTGATGACATTAACACTTTTGTCCTGCCCAGCTTTTTTCTTTATCCTGCCCACACTTTACGACAGATAGGCACTACACCTTTATTAGGTAATACCATAACAATGCGACTACAAAAATTCACTGACATTCAAAAATGGCTTCTGGGTATTTGTTGCCTGACAAGCATTCTGTACACCGGACCTATCATGGCCAGTGTGCAGACCATCACCCACGGGAAAAGCTTGATGATTAGCTGCCAGCAGGCGTTGATCGCGCTAAAGCAGGAGCCGGATACGCTAAATGATGCTGATCAAAACAGTGCCTTTGTATGCATGGCTTACCTGAGCGGCATGATGGCCACAGCACAACATGCTAACGATCGGGCCAAATTACGCTATTCTCTGCTAACCGAAGGGCGTGCCAACCGGCACGATTTTGGTCTTTATTGTTTTGACTGGCAGCTGTCATACCAGAAAGTTGCGCGTATTGTGCTGGAATTTGGCCGCAGCAATCCTGTCTATTTGCAGCAGCCCGCGCACAAATTGGCTATTCGTGCTTTACAAACTGCGTTTCCCTGCCGCTAGGAGTCTGTCGAGCCTAGGGGACCGTAGCGAGGGAAGGTCATTTTGAGTCCATTTTTTGATCGTTTGAGGCGAATATTGGACATATTCAACGAAAAGGATCAAATAAATGAGCCGAAATGAATTCCCCGCAGTAGGTTCACCCTAAGTCCGACAGGCTCCTAGTTGCGGAATAGGATATAAACCCAAAAAAAGGATCACTCACATGACCATTTCCCGCCTTTCCATTGACAACTCCGGCTTCCAAAAAGACGCCATCGGCGATAGCGGCGTTACTGATGAGGAGATCAAAGCCCTCTCACCACGACTCGATGGGCTGCGTAAAAAAATCAGACAATGGCAAAGCAGCAACGATGTCAATTTTCTGAACCTGCCGGATAAAACTGACCTCGACACCATTGAACAAATTGGGCGAAAATGCTCCCGCATGTTCAAACACACTATTGTGTTTGGCATTGGCGGCTCGTCACTGGGTGCGGAAATGCTCTCCAGCACCTTGGGGCATCGCTCACCACGCAACCGGGTAACGTTTTACGATAATATCGACCCGCGCACCCTCAGCGAAATTGATGATGTACAGTGGGCAGATACACTGTGCATGGTGGTCTCAAAGTCCGGCAATACGGCTGAAACCCTTGGCCAGTTTCTTACTGTGTTGCCCCGTATGGAACGCTACCTGGGTGAAGTCGGTCTGCGTGAACACACCATTATCATCACCGAAAATCCCGATGGCGCGCTGTACAAGATTGCTCAACAGCTAGGTATCGAACCCATTGCCCACCCGGCAGTGGGTGGACGTTTTTCCGTGCTTTCAGTAGTGGGGCTGTTACCAGCCTATATTTCCGGTGTGGATGTCAGTGGAGTGTTGGAAGGCGCTCGCGCCATGGCCAGGCTTTGTACAGATGACGACATTCTTGAAAACCCAGCCTTTCATAATGGCGCTGCTCAATATTTGCACACTGAAAAGGGTCGCACCATCAGCGTGTTCATGCCCTACGCCGACAACCTTCGCCTGGTGGTCAACTGGTATCGCCAGCTTTGGGCAGAAAGCCTGGGCAAGGTGGATGCTGACGGCCAGCACCGAGGGATGACCCCGCTGGAAAACCACGGCGTTACCGATCAGCATTCTCAACTGCAACTAATGCTTGACGGACCTGACGACAAAGTCGTCACCTTCATCGCCAACCCGGGAGTACGTCACGAAGGCCGCCGCGTTCCCATGCGTTTTCAGGAATTACCGGCCGTTGCCCCCCTTGCGGGCCACACCCTCGGCGAGCTGTTTATCTCCGAACTTAAAGCCACCCGAGAAACCCTGTCCCGTCGCGGTCGTCCTAACCGCACCTTTGGCCTCCACGACCGTGATGCCTATGCCATCGGTGAACTGATTATGTTGTTGGAAATGGAAACGGTGGTTGTGGCAGAACTCATGGGCATTGATCCCTTCGATCAGCCTGCGGTAGAAGAAAGCAAAGTGCTGACCCGCGAATATCTGGCCGACCTGATTCATGTAGAGTTTTGAGCATGTAACACCGCTAAACATAAAACCCGTAGGGAGGGTATGCCTTTTGCGCACGCGGATACGAAATCAACGCGAGGGCACATACTACGTGCCCACCCTACGGCTGATTCACGTAGATTTTTTAGCACGTAACGCCGTATCTTTTTAATCCTTCGTTTTTTCGTCCCCATGCTTTGCGTTGGGTTTTATTTACCCAAGCGCTGCTGATATACGCTGAAAATATAGCAACAATCCGACTTCCCCACATCCCGTCCAGCGTCTACAATACGCGGCTTCCAAAACAACACCGCTGTATCAACGCAATGCCACAAACTCATCAGCATTTAGCCGCAACACTACTCGCACCCACCACTGAAAAACAGGCCGGACGACGTACTCACTGGGGACAACTCTACGGTTGCAGTGACGCATTGGCCATCGCTGAAGCGGCACAATCTGCTGATGGCCCGGTGGTGGTCATCACCCCGGACACCCCATCCGCCACACGGCTGGAATACGCCATTCGTTTTTTTTGTGACAGTCAGTACGCTGACAATAGCAACGACGAACCACACAATGGTCTGCCCGTACTCACCTTCGCGGATTGGGAAACCCTGCCCTATGACGTGTTTTCACCGCATCAGGATATTATTTCCGAGCGACTAGCCACACTGTCGCATTTGCCGAACCTGAAGCGCGGCGTACTGGTGGTGCCCGTCACCACCCTGCTGTACCGGCTAGCACCTAAAAGCTTTCTCGAAGGCAATTGCTTTCTCATCGACACTGGCCAGCAACTAGATCTCGAAGCCACTCGCAAGCGGTTGAACGTCGCCGGGTATCGATGTGTTTCACAAGTCATCGAACACGGTGAATTTGCCGTACGCGGTGCCATCATTGACCTGTTTCCCATGGGGCACAACCACCCATTCCGTATTGAACTGTTTGATGATGAGGTGGAAAGCATTCGTACCTTTGACCCGGAAACGCAGCGTTCCATTGACAAGGTCACTAACATTAATTTGATGCCTGCCCGGGAGTTTCCCTTTACCCCGGAAGCCATCACCCGCTTTCGACAGGCCTGGCGTGCGCAATTCGAAGGTGATCCGCAAGCCAGCACCATTTATCACGAAGTCAGCAGTGGCAACACCCCACCGGGTATCGAATACTACTTGCCGTTATTTTTTGACGACACGCAAAGCCTGTTTGACTATCTGCCCAAAAACAGTCTTGTTATCAACATTGATGGTGCGCAAGACGCTATCGGCACCTTTTGGTCAGACGTGGAAGAACGTTACGAACAGGGCCGTCATGACTCCAGTCGTCCATTGTTGCCACCGAACCGGCTGTTTCTGCGTGAAAATGAATTCTTCGAACACATTGGAAAACAACCGCGCGTTGAATTGCAGCATTTTGAATTACTGGACTTTTCGGCAGAGTCCGGCACACACAATTTCAACACCCAAAAGCCGCCCCAATTAACTCTGGACGCCCGCGCCGAACAGCCCGCCGCACGCCTCACGTCCTTCCTCGCTGACTTCAATGGCCGTGTATTGTTTTGTGCAGAATCCACCGGCCGACGCGAAACCCTGCTGGGCATACTCAAAGATTGTGGTTTACACCCTGCCCAAGTCACTGGCTGGAACGATTTCCTTGCCAGCGATGCACAATACGCTATCGCCGTCTCCGCATTGGAAAGAGGCCTGTTGCTCACCAGCAATAATATCGCACTGATTGCAGAACCCCAGCTATTCGGCGAACAGGTACTGCAACAACGCCGCCGACAGCGCAAGGCACGCGATGCCGACCAGGTCATCAAAAACCTTGTCGAACTGGAAGTCGGAGCCCCGGTGGTACACGAAGACAATGGTGTGGGTCGCTATCTTGGATTGGAAATCATCCAGCTCGGCGACATGACCCAGGAGTTTCTCACTCTCGAATATGCCAACGGCGACAAACTGTTTGTACCGGTCAGCCATTTACATCTTATCAGCCGCTACACCGGTGCCTCACCAGAGTCCGCACCGCTACACCGGCTGGGCAGTGGACAATGGGAAAAAGCCAAACGCAAGGCGCGTGAAAAAATTCACGATGTCGCCGCAGAACTGTTATCGATTTACGCGAAGCGAGAATCCCGCAAGGGACACATTTACCATGTGGATGACAGCCAGTACGCTGCGTTTTGTGCCGACTTTCCCTTTGAAGAAACCCCCGATCAACAGGATGCCATCGAAGGCGTATTTAACGATTTACGCTCGGACAAACCCATGGACCGACTGATTTGCGGTGACGTGGGTTTCGGCAAAACTGAAGTCGCCATGCGCGCTGCATTTATTGCCGTACAGGACGGCAAACAAGTCGCCATGCTGGTACCCACCACTCTGCTTGCGCAGCAACACTTTGAAAACTTTCAGGATCGTTTTTCCGAATGGCCTGTGCGTATTGCCTCGGTCTCACGCTTCCGCTCCAAAAAAGAACAAACAGAGATTCTCAAAGAGCTGGAAAACGGCACTATCGATATCATCATCGGCACCCATAAACTGATCCACGGCGACATCCAATACAAACGCCTGGGACTGGTGATCATTGATGAAGAACATCGATTTGGTGTGCGTCAAAAAGACAAATTTAAAGCGCTGCGTTCAGAAGTGGATTTACTCACACTCACCGCCACCCCCATTCCACGGACATTAAACATGTCCATGTCCGGATTACGTGACCTGTCTATCATCGCCACAGCACCAGCACGGCGACTGGCGGTAAAAACCTTTGTCAATCAATGGAACGACACACTGTTAAAAGAAGCCTGCCTGCGTGAAATCCGTCGTGGTGGCCAAGTATTCATTTTGCACAACAGCGTTGAAACCATCGAAAAAATGCGCCGCGACATAGAAGAGCTTGTTCCCGAAGCCGCCGTGGAAACCGCCCATGGCCAGATGCGTGAACGCGAACTGGAACAGGTGATGACCGGTTTTTATCATCACCGGTTTAATGTACTGGTTTGCACCACGATTATCGAAACCGGCATCGACATTCCCAACGCCAACACCATTATCATCAATCGTGCAGACCGCTTCGGGCTGGCCCAATTATATCAATTACGGGGTCGTGTCGGTCGCTCGCATCATCAGGCCTACGCCTATCTGGTTGTGCCACCCAAAAAGGTAATGACTGCCGATGCCATAAAACGCCTCGAAGCCATTGAGTCCATTCAGGAACTGGGCGCAGGATTCACCCTCGCCTCTCACGACATGGAAATTCGCGGGGCAGGTGAATTATTGGGTGAAGGGCAAAGCGGCCAAATGCAGGAAATCGGTTTCACCCTCTACTTAGAGTTACTCGAACGCGCTGTGGAAGCCCTCAAAGCTGGCCGCGAACCGGAACTGGACCGGCCACTGGATCACGGTACTGAAATCGACCTCGGCATCCCTGCCCTGTTGCCGGATGACTATTTACCCGACGTACATACCCGTTTGATTCAATACAAACGTATTGCCAGCGCCAGTGACAAAACAGAATTGCGCGAATTGCAGGTAGAAATGATTGACCGGTTTGGTCTGTTGCCCGACCCCACAAAAAACCTGTTTCGGGTTACCGAACTCAAGCTTGGTGCAACGCCATTGGGCATCAAAAAAATTGAAATGGGTGATAGTGGAGGCCGTTTACAATTTGTGCAGGAACCGAATATTGATCCCATGAAAATCATCGGTCTGATTCAGACACAGGCAAAAACCTACCGAATGGATGGTCAGGACAAGTTACGTATTATCAGTGACCTGCCCGATACCGAAGCGCGATTTGCAGCGGTGGAGCTTTTGTTGGCAGAGTTGAGCTAAACCTTGAATCGATTAACCAGCTTCTGAACCTTATCAGCTAGTGCTACCGCTTTTTCACTACTGCTACTCGCCTGCTCGACACTCCTGGCAGTTTCCACACTGATATCCCGAATAGTTATAATGCTCGTATCAATTCCCAAAGCCACGTTACTCTGCTCTTCTGTTGCACTGGCAATTTGTAAATTCATATCAGTGATATTATTAACCGCCTGGGTAATGGTTTGCAGAGATTCGCCTGCCTGTGCAGCCTGACCCACCAGGTCTTGCGCCTGTTCCCGACTGGCATTCATGACCTTTACCGCATCGCGTGAACCACCCTGTAACCGTTCAATCATTTGATCGATTTCCTGCGTTGACTCCTGGGTTCTGCTCGCCAGAGTGCGTACTTCATCAGCGACAACAGCAAATCCACGCCCCTGATCACCTGCACGCGCAGCCTCAATGGCTGCATTTAATGCCAACAAATTCGTTTGCTCGGCAATACCACGAATGACATCCAGTACCGTACCAATTTCCTGGCTATCTGATTCCAGCTTTTGAATCACCTCCGCAGCATTGTTAATGCCACCGGATAATGCATCAATGGCATCCACCGTACTGGTAACAATTTTCTGCCCCTGCCTGGCTTCCTGGTCTGCTTCCTGAGTTGCCGTGGCCGCATTATTGGCATGATTGGCAACTTCCTGTACGGTAGCCGCCATTTCATTGATTGCCGTTGCCACCAGTTCTGTTTCAGATTCCTGCCGAGCGACTTGTTGGTTGCTTTCTTCAGTAATAGCGCTGACTTCAGTGGCAGATGAGGATAACTGCACACTGGTGTTTTTCAGCTCCGCAATAACACTTTGCAATTGTTCAATGAAACGGTTAAACCATTGGGCCAACTCACCCAGCTCATCATTGGATCGGCTTTCCAGACGCCGTGTTAAATCACCTCCACCTGTGGCCATTTCTTTTAACGAGGCAATCACCTGATTCAAATTACCGGTAATCATGGAAATAATCAGGGGTGTGGCAATCAATAATGAAATGAGAACAATTGCTCCAATCAGCAGACCAAACATCAAAGCCTGCTGGGCTGCCTCATCAGTTTTCGTTATTTTCCCGGTAAAATCAGCATAGTTTTTTTCACGAAACGCCTGTAAATCATCCTGCAACTTTTTCATCGCCACATTCATGACTTCAGCTTTTTTCTGTATTTGATCCAGAGCCAGCGAACCGCTGATGATACCCACAGTCATCTCCCGGGCCAGAGCGAAATAGTGAGCAAACTCCTGTTGTATTGTCTTGATTGTTTCTGCATCATGGCGATTGATTTCGGCCATCTGTGCAAAAGTTTTTTGTGTAGCTTCAGCCAATGCATCAGCTTCTATGACAAGCTCATCCTCCCCTTCTGAAGCAGCGGCAATAAGCATTCCCTTAATCTTATCAAGACGCACCAGATTGATATCGGTATTTTCCAACATGGGGTAGGCAATATCACGAATCTCTGTCAGGCGCTCGGCATTGGCAGAAGCCACTGAATAATTGTAAGCAAAATAGATTAGTATCCCACCAATGCCCATGACAGAGAGGAAGAGAATCTTGTAACGAATCCTGATATCGAGAACCCAGCTCATTGTTTATACCTCGAATCGTTCAGCGCCATGGGCCATGGAGAGTACTACCATACTCGTGGCGATTGAGATTTAGGTCTGATTGCACGCCCTGCTTGCTTCATAGCTACGTTGGAACACCTTGCAATAGACTA
>Ga0256830_1001120_pt1 | contig 19281 bp, 14 predicted proteins | sample 128326metaG_FD_190537 | JGI IMG/M metagenome (GOLD analysis project Ga0256830, IMG submission 190537) | Hydrothermal vent microbial communities from Lau Basin, Pacific Ocean - 128-326 | ecosystem: Environmental > Aquatic > Marine > Hydrothermal vents | place: Pacific Ocean: Lau Basin | collected... | reverse complement strand
GGCCGCGGTGCCGGTGGCGGTGGCCGCCGCTCCCGGAGCCGGTGCCCCCGCGGCGGCCGAGGAGAAATCCACCGTGGACGTGGTCCTGACCGCCGTGGGCCAGCAGAAGATCCAGGTCATCAAGGCCGTGAAGGAGATCACGGGCAAGGGCCTCAAGGAGGCCAAGGAGCTCGTGGACAAGCTCCCCGCGGTGATCAAGTCCGGCGCCGAGCCCGAGGAGGCCGAGGAGATCAAGAAGAAGCTCGAGGCCGCTGGGGCCGAGGTCGAGCTCAAGTAGCCGGGAACCCGAGGAGGTGAGGGGGCCTGAGGGCCCCTTTTGTCCTATGACGACGGACAGGCGCTGGTACGGCCGTTGCCGGTGGTGGATGGAGCCCCCGTATCTCCTGGAGAGCCAGAAGCGCTCGTACGAGCGGTTCCTCTCCGAGGGGATCCGGGAGCTGTTCGCGGAGATCTCCCCCATCCGCTGTCCGGGGCGGGACGATCTCTATCTCGAGCTCGTGGACCCCACCCTGGGGGAGCCCCGCTATTCGGAGGAGGAGTGCCTTGACAAGGGGCTCACCTACGCCGCCCCCCTTCGGGTGACCGCCCGGCTGTGGGAGGGGGGAAAGGTGGTGCGGGAGACGGAACTCTACCTCGCCGACATCCCCCTCATGACCGCCCGGGCCACCTTCATCATCAACGGGACCCAGAACGCGATCGTCAACGAGCTCGCCCGTTCCCCCGGCCTTTACATCACCCAGGAGGGGCCGACCCTCTTCCGCGCCCATTTCCTGCCGGAGCTCGGGGCGTGGCTGGAGATCGACCTGGACCTGCGGCGTTGGACCCTCCGCGCGAGCCTCGACCGGCGGGCCAAGGTGCCGGTGACCACCTTCCTCCGGGCCCTGGGGATGGAGACCGCCGAGATCCTCAAGCGCTATTCCGTCGAGGCCTCCCCCGAGGAGCTCGCGGACAGGGTGGGGGCGTTGCTCGCCGAGGACGTGGAGATGGGCGACGAGCGCTGGGAGGCGGGCAGCGAGCTCACCCGGGACCGCGCCGAGGCGGCGGCCGCTGCCGGCCGGACCCTGCGCCTGGTGCACCCGGCGATCCAGAAGTCCCTCTCCGAGGACAAGACCCAGTCCCAGGAGGAAGCGATCCGTTACATCTACCACCGGTTCCGGCCCTCGGATCGCCCTTCCCTGGCCCAGATGGAGGAATACCTCCGGGATTTCTACTTCAACCCGGATCGCTACCGGCTCACCAAGATCGGGAGGTTCAAGCTCAACCGCAAACTCGGCCTCGACCGCGAGGAGACCTATCTCACCCCGGAGGACATCTTCCGGGCGGTGGAGCTGCTGTTGCGGGCGCCGGAGGACCCCCGGCTCCTCGACGAGAAGGACCACTTGGCGAACAAGCGCGTGCGGCTGCCGGGGGAGCAAGCCCAATCCGCCCTGCGGGCGGGGCTCGTGCGCATGGCCCGGGTGGCCCAGGATAAACTCTCCCGCTACGACCCCGAGGACAAGGACATCATCCGCAAGATCATCTCCGCCCGTACCGTCCAGGCCGCGGTGAACGCCCTCTTCTACACCGGACGGCTGTCCCAGTTCCTGGAACAGACGAACCCCCTCTCCGAGCTCACCCACAAACGGCGCCTCTCCGCCCTGGGCGGATCACCCCAGGCCAAACGCGCCAAGATCGAGGTCCGGGACGTGCATCCGTCCCACTACGCCCGCATCTGTCCCATAGAGACCCCGGAGGGCCAGAACATCGGGCTCATTACCTCCATGGCGGTGTTCGTGCGGGTGAACGACTACGGCTTCCTCGAGGCCCCCTACGTACGGGTGAAGAAGGGGAAAGTCACCGGGGAGATCGTGTACCTCATGGCCGATGAGGAGGAGCGCTACCTCATCGCCCCCGCCACCGTCCCCATCGACGGCAAGGGGCGCATCCAGGGGGAGCTCGTCCCCGTGCGTACCGGCCGCGAGGAGATCCGGTTCGTCCCCCCCGAAGAGGTGGACTTCGTGGAGGTGGCGCCCCACGCCACGGTGGGGGTCTCGGCTTCGCTCATCCCCTTCCTGGAACACGACGACGCCAACCGGGCCCTCATGGGCGCCAACATGCAGCGCCAGGCCGTGCCGCTCCTCAGGCCCCAGGCCCCCCTCGTGGGCACGGGCATGGAGCGGGTGGCGGCGGTGGACTCCGGGGCCGTGGTGGTGGCGGAGGAGGACGGGGTGGTGGAGAAGGTGGACGCCCGGCACATTGTGGTGCGCACGAAGAAGGGGAGGAAGGTCTACAGGCTCGCCAACTTCGAGCGTTCCAACCAGGACACCATCGTCCACCACCGCCCCGTCGTCTGGCCCGGCGACAAGGTGAAGCGGGGCGACGTCCTCGCCGACTCCCTCTCGACCGACCACGGGGAGCTGGCGCTCGGGGCCAATCTCCTGGTGGGGTTCCTCCCCTTTGAGGGCTACAACTACGAGGACGCCATCGTCATCTCCGAGAGGCTGGTGCGGGAGAACATCCTCGACTCCATCCATATCCAGGAGTTCGAGGTGACGGCGGAGGAGACCAAGCTCGGTCCCGAGGAGATCACCGCCGATATCCCCGGTCTCTCCAACAAGGACCGTAGGAACCTCGATGAGCACGGGATCATCCGCGTGGGGACCGAGGTCAGGACCGGGGACGTCCTCGTGGGGAAGGTCACCCCCAAGGGGGAGGCCGAGCCCACGCCCGAGGAGAAGATCTTCCGCTCCATCTTCGGCGAGAAGATGAAGAGCTTCCGCAACACCTCGCTCCGCATGCCCCCCATATCCGGCACGGCCACCGTGATCCGGGTGAAGCGCTTCTCCCGGGCACAGGGGGACGAGCTCGAGGCGGGGGTCAACGAGCTGGTGAAGGTGTACGTGGCCCAGCGCCGGCCCATCGCCGTGGGGGACAAACTCGCCGGCCGCCACGGGAACAAGGGCGTGATCGCCAAGATCCTCCCGGTGGAGGACATGCCGTTCCTCCCGGATGGGACGCCCCTGGACGTGATCCTGAACCCCCTGGGGGTCCCCTCCCGGATGAACCTGGGCCAGATCTTCGAGACGCACCTCGGCTGGCTGTGCCAGCTCCGGGGGGAGAAGGCGGCCACCCCGCCCTTCGACGGGGCGAAGGAGGATGAGATCCTCGCCGAGCTCGCCGAGGCGCGGGTGGAGGCGGGCCTGGATGCCGGTGATAACCGGGACGGGAAGGTGATCCTGCGCGATGGCCGCACCGGCGAACCGTTCGAGCAGCCGATCACCGTGGGTTACATGTACATCATGAAGCTCGAGCACATCGCGGCCGATAAGATCCACGCGCGCTCCACCGGGCCTTACGCCCTCATCACCCAGCAACCCCTGGGGGGGAAGGCCCAGTTCGGCGGCCAGCGCCTCGGGGAAATGGAGGTCTGGGCCCTGGAGGCGTACGGCGCGGCCTCGCTCCTCCAGGAGATGCTCACGGTGAAGTCGGACGACACCAAGGGCCGCGTGCAGCTGTACAAGGCGATCCTGAAGGGGGAAGAGTTCCCGCGCCCCGGGATCCCGGAGTCGTTCAAGGTCCTGTGGCGTGAACTCCAGGGGCTGTGCCTCTCGCCCAAGGCCTATGACCACAAGGGCAGGGAGTTGGATATCGTGTGAGGGGGGAGTTCGAGCGGGCGGCGGGGTACGTGCTCTTCAGGGAGCGGGGGGGACGGCGGGAGTACCTCCTCGTACGTAATAGAAACGGCCGCCACTGGGGGTTCCCCAAGGGCCGTATCGAGGCGGGGGAGAGCCCGGAGGAGGCCGCCCGTCGGGAGGTGGCCGAGGAAGTCGGGATCCATCGCCTGCGGCCGGTTCCCTTCACCCGCACCATCAATTACAGCTTCATCCGTAACGGACGGCTCATCCACAAGGAGGTCACCTATTTCCTCGCCGAGGCCGGGGAAGAGGGGATATTGAACGACCGGGAATTGGTGGAGATGCGCTGGCTTCCGTACGAGCGCGCCCTCGCGACCCTCACCTATCCCGAGCAGCGGGGGGTGCTGAAGGAGGCCGATGAGGCGTTGACGCGGGGCGGGGACGCCTCCAGCCGGAAGACCTGAGAAATGGAGACCGAGCTTTCGTTGGGTTCGCCCACGCTCTGGGCCGCATTGGGGATCTTCATCGCGGCCTACGTGCTCATCTTCGCCGAGAAGCTCCACCGCACCATCGCCGCCCTGGCCGGGGCGGTGGCCATGGTCATCGCCGGGACCTTCCTGGGTTTCTACGGCCAGGGCGAGGCCCTCGCCGCCATCGATTTCGGGACCCTGTTCCTCGTGACGGGGATGATGGTGATGGTGGCGATCCTCGAGGGGACCGGGGCCACCCAGTACCTGGCCATCAAGATCGCCCAGGCCTCCCGCGGCCGTCCTTTCCTCCTCCTCGCGGGCCTCGGGGCCTTCACCGCCGGGGCCTCGGCGTTTCTGGACAACGTCACCACCATGGTCCTCATCGCCCCCCTCACCATCTCCCTCGCCGACGTCCTGGATCTCTCCCCCCTCCCCTTCCTCACCACGGAGGCGGCGTTCGCGGTGATGGGGGGACTCGCCACCCTGGTGGGGGATCCCGCGAACATCATCATCGGCTCCGGCTCCGGGTTCGGGTTCGTCGACTTCCTCGTCCATCTCGGGCCCGTGGCCCTCGTGGTGTGGGTGGGATCGCTCGCGGTCTTCCTCCTCATCTTCCGCGATTTCGTCCGCCAGCGGCCCAAGAACGTGGAAAAGTTGATGGCGATCGACGCACGTAAGGCCCTGGGGGACCCGGCGGGGGCGCGGCGGATGAGCGTCGTCCTCGGGATCGTGGTCCTCCTTTACCTCCTCCACCAGTGGCTGGGGCTCGAGCCCGCCACCGTGGCCATGTTGGGGGCCGCCCTCGCGCTCGTCGTCGTCCGCCCCGACGTGCGCAGGGTCCTGGGCGAGGTGGAGTGGAGCGCGGTCTTCTTCTACGGGGCGCTGTTCGTCCTGGTGGGGGGGTTGGAACACGTGGGGATCCTCCACGAGTTCGCGGTCCTCTTCCAGAAGTTCGCCGAGGGGAACGTGCTCGTCGCCTCGTTGGTCCTCCTCTGGGGGGCCGGGGTCGTCTCCGCGGTGGTGGACAACGTGGCGTTGGTGATCGCCCTCGTGCCGGTGCTCCAACGGTTGGGTCACCTGGGGCTCCCGCCGGAGCATCTCACGCCCCTCTGGTGGAGCCTGGCCATCGGGGCGGTGCTCGGGGGGCTCGCCACCCCCATCGGTTCCTCGGCCACGGTGGTCACGATCGCCCTCTCCGAGCGCACCGAGACCCCCATCGACGCCCGGCGGTGGATGGCGGTGGGGGTGCCGGCGTGGCTCGTGGGCCTCTCCCTGGGCACCCTGTTCGTGGTCTGGGGGGTCCTTACGGGGTTCTACGAATGATCCCGGTCATCTCCTCGGGCCTCGTCTTCGTCGCCACCTATGCCCTCATCTTCTCCGGAAGGGTCCACCGCACCAGCGCCGCCCTGGCCGGCGCGGTGGCGATGATCGCCGTGGGGATCGGTTTTGGGTTCTACGATTTCGACCGCGCCATGGAGGCGGTGGACTTCAACACCATCGGGCTCCTCCTGGGGATGATGATCGTGGTGGGCATCATCCAGCCCACCGGCGCGTTCCAGTACTTCGCCATCCGGCTGTCGCGGCTCAGCCGGGGCCGGCCGTGGCTCCTCTTCCTCGGGCTCTCGTGGTTCACGGCCCTCGTCTCCACGGTATTGGACAACGTGACCACCGTGGTGATCGTGGCCCCGGTCACGGTGTCCATCGCCGAGGTGTTGGGGATAAACCCGGTGCCCTTCCTTCTCGGGGAGGCGGTGCTCTCCAACATCGGCGGGGTGGCGACCCTGGTGGGGGATCCCCCGAATATCATCATCGGCTCGGCCGCGGGCCTCTCGTTCAACGATTTCCTCACCCGCCTCGGGCCGGTGGTCCTGGCCGTCCTCGCGGTCTCCACCGCGGTCTTCCCGCTCCTCTTCCGCCGGGAATTCCGCGCCCGCCCGGGGGACCTGGAGAACCTGGAACGGTTGGACGCCCGGCGGGCGTTGGTGGATCCCCCCACGATGAGGAAGATGTTCTGGGTCCTCGGGTTTACCGTCCTGCTCTACTTCGTGCACGAACCGCTGCGGCTTCCCCCGGGATTGGTGGCGTTGATCGGGGCCGCGGTGGGGTTGCTCTGGGTGCGGCCCAAGGTGGAGGAGGTGATGAACTTGGTCCATTGGGACGTCCTCCTCTTCTTCATTGGCCTCTTCGTCGTGGTGGGAGGGTTGGAATCCGCGGGCGTATTGGGGTTCGTGTCCCAGGAGCTCGGGGCCCTCGCCCGGTCCGGCATCCTCGTCGCCGCGGTGGCGATGCTGTGGCTGAGCGCGCTCATGTCGGCGGTGGTGGACAACATCCCCTTCACCATCGCCATGGTCCCGGTGATAAGGGCCTTGGGATCCCAGGGAGCGGTGACCACGCCGCTTTGGTGGGCGCTGGCGCTCGGGGTGGGGTTCGGGGGGAACGCCACCCCCATCGGAGCCACGGCCAATGTGGTGGTGATATCGGTTTCCGAACGCACCCCCTACCCGATCTCCACCCGCCACTGGATCTCGTCGGCGACGTTGATAACCGCCCTGAGCTGTTTCATCGGGACCCTGTTCCTCATCCTGGGGATCGAGACCGGCTGGTTCCTGTGAGGGCGCGATGGCCCCACCAGGGGCGGGACGGTAAACTGGAACCGATCATGGCGGATCCGGAGGCACTGCGCGACGGCTTGTGGCTTTTGGACACACATCAGTTCGGGTTCCCCCGCTACGGCGGGGTCTACATCCTCCGGGACGGGGACGAGACGGCGTTGATAGAAACGGGCACATCGCTGGCCGCCCCCCGGGTCCTCCGGGCCCTGGAGGAGCTGGGGATAGGCAGGGAGGGGGTAACGAAGATCTTCCTCACCCATATCCACCTCGACCACGGCGGCGGGGCGGGGGCGCTCGTGCGCGAGCTCCCGGCGGCCCGGGTCGTGGTCCACGAACGGGGGGCGAAGCACCTCGTCGATCCCGCGCGGCTCCTCCGCTCGGTCCGGGAAGCGGTGGGCGACAGATTTCCCCTCTATGGCAGCGCGCGGCCGATCCCCCCCGGGCGCATCGAGCCCGTGGGCGGGGAGAGGGCGTTCCGGGTGGGAAAGTTGGAGGTGGTGGCGATCCCCACCCCGGGCCACGCCCCGCATCACCTGTGTTTCTTCATCCCCCGGACCGGGGAGCTCTTCACCGGCGACGCCGCGGGGCTCTACCTGGCGGGAAATCTCTATCCCACCACGCCCCCGCCGAGCTTCGATCTGGAACGTTCCCTGGAGACCCTGGACCGCCTCGCCGCAGTGGGACCGGGTGTCCTCCTCTACACCCACTTCGGCCCCGGGGGAGAGGCGGGGGTGCTCCTCAGGAGGTACGGGGAGCTCCTGCGGTGGTGGACGGGGAAGGTGGCGGACGCCCTGGAGTCCACCGGCGACGAGATCGCGGCGCTGGAGGCATTGCTCGCCGATCCCGAGGTCCTCCGCTGTGCATACCGCGGCGACCACGATCGGGCCGAGCTCCACATGAACATCCGTGGGGTATTGCGCTACCTTTCCCGCCGCGGACGATGATCGCCAAGGTGGCCCTTCCCGTCCCCAAGATCGACCCCTTCGACTATGAGATACCGGAGGGGATGCGGCTCGGGGTGGGGCACCGGGTGAAAGTGACCCTGGGCAAGCGGACCCTGTGGGGGATCGTGGTGGCCCTGCGGCCAGCGCCCGAACACCCCGGACCGCTGCAGCCGGTCCTCGAGGATGGGGGTCTCGCGGTCCCTTACTGGGAGCTCCCCCTGTTTCTGGAGCTATCCCGACGGTACTTCGTCTCCCTGGGGATGGTGCTCGAGCGCTGCCTTCCCCGGCGTGTGCGGGCTCGGATCCGGCGGCTCGCCCTGGGGGTGCCACTCGGCGAGGCCCAGGGCATGCTGGATGAGCTGGAGCGGAAGGCGCCCGCCCAGGCCCGGGCCCTGCGGCGGGCGATGGCCGGCCCGGTGGAGGAAAAGGCGCTGCGGGCCGAAGCTGGGGTGTCGCCCTCCGTGGTGCGGGCCCTGGTGAAGAAGGGGCTCCTCAGGCCCGAATCCCTCCCCTTCTCCTTCCCCCTGCGGGAGGTTCCCAGACGGGTGCGTCTGACGCCCGCCCAGGAGGAGGCGGTGGAGGCGGTGATCGCCGGGGTCGGCCGGGGCCGGAAGTACCTCCTCTTCGGCCCGCCGGCCGCGGGGAAGACCGAGGTATACCTCCGAGCGGCCCGGTTCGCGTTGGGGCATGGGCGGGACGTGCTGTTCCTCGAGCCCGAGGTCTCCCTCCTTCCACAGCTCTGGACCCGGGTCCAGAACGCCCTCTCCGGCTTGGGTCCGTCCCCACGCCTTTACTTCGGCGAGATGCCGCCCGGGGAGCGCTGGCGCACGTGGGAGGACGCCCTCCGGGGCGAGGCCCGGGTGGCGGTGGGCACCCGGTCCGCCGTCTTCCTCCCCTTCGGGAAGCTCGGGCTCCTGGTGGTGGATGAGGAACATGAGCCCGCTTACAAGCAGGAGGAGATGGCCCCCCATTACCACGCCCGCGAGGTGGGCGAGCTCCGGGCCGCCCGCGAGGGGACCGCGCTCCTCCTGGGGTCCGCCACCCCCAGCGTCGAGACCTTCTTCCGGGCGGAACGGGGCGAGTACGAGCTCCTCGAGCTCCCCGACCGGGTGGTAGGGGAGCCGCCGGAGGTGAGGGCGGTGCCCCTGGATCCGGAGGAGGTCATTACCGCGCCCCTGCGGGAGGCCATGGACCGGCATCTCGCCGCCGGGGGCCAGGTCCTCCTCTTCCTCAATCGTATCGGATTCTTCACCGGGGCCGCGTGCCGGGATTGCGGGGCCGTCCTTCGGTGTGGGGTATGCGAGGTAGCGTTGGTGTTCCACCTCGCGGGGAAGACCTTCCGCTGTCACGCGTGCGGGCGCTCCTACCCCGAGCCCGCCTGCCCGCGGTGCGGGGGCCAGCGGTTCCGCCTCTTCGGTGTGGGGACGGAGCGGGTGGAGCACGAGGCGAAACGCCTCTTCCCCCGGGCCCGGGTGGCCCGGTTGGATTCGGAGACCGCCCCGCGCCGGGCGGAGATCCTGCGGGGCCTGGCGGAGGGGACAATCGACGTCCTGGTGGGGACCCAAATGGTGGGGAAGGGCCTGGATTTCCCCCGGATCACCCTCGTGGGGGTGATAAACGCCGACGGGCTCCTCTCGGCACCCGACTTCCGCGCCGGTGAGCGCACCTTCCAACTGCTCGTGGCCGCGGCCGGACGCGCCGGCCGCGGCGAGCGGCGCGGCGAGGTCATCGTGCAGACGAACAACGCCGACCACTACGCTATCGCGCACGCCCTGCGCGGCGACTACCGGGCGCTGTACGAGGCGGAACTCTCGTTCCGTCGCGGACTCCGGTACCCGCCCTTCGGGCAGCTGGTGAGGCTCCTCTTCGAGGGGAAGCGGGCGGAGGAGCGGGCGGGCAGATGTGCCGAAGGGCTGGCGCGGTCCGGCCTCGAGGTGTTGGGCCCGGCGCGCCTCCTCCCCCTGCGCGGGGTGCAGCGTTACCAGATCCTCGTCCGCGGCGACGAAGGGGTCCTGGAGCGCCTCCGGGAGGTTTTCCCCGCGGTCCCCGCCACTACCAAAGTGGACCCCAGCCCTATGTGGATCGGGTGATCCCGCTCAGCTCCTCGCGGAGCCGGCGGTAGAACTCCATCAGAAACCCGTGCCTCGCCCGCCCGAGTTCGCGGGCGGTCTCGGTGTAGAGGGAATCGCGGAGCACGAGGAGTTTCTCCTCGAAGTGCCGGAGGGTCTCCTCCAGGGAGCGGCCGACCTCGCCCGAGTAGAGGAAAGCGCGGGCGACCCCGATCGCCCCCATGGCATCGAGCTTATCGGCGTCGCTCAGGACCTGGGCCTCCAGGGTCCGCGGCTCGACCCCACCGGAGAAGGAGTGGGCCTCGATGCAGTGGACGACCCGCTCGATGAACCCCTCGGGACAACCCCGTGCGCGCAGGATCTCCCGCGCCCGTTCCGCGCTCCTCTCGGCGTGATCCGGTTCCCCGCGGGCGAGGTCGTGGAGCTCCGCCGCGACCGAGACCACTTCGACATCGGCGCCCTCCCGCGCGGCGATGTAACGCGCGAGGCGCGTCACCCGCTCCACGTGGCCCCGGTCGTGGGCGCTCATCCCCCCGTGAGTGTCCGCAGGTCCCACACGAGCACGGTCCCGTCGCCGCTCGCCGAGACGAACATCTCCCCGGCCGGATGGAAGGCGACCCCGAGGACGTTCCCCACGTGGCCCGGAAGGCGGCGGACGAGGGCCCTCCCCTCCACGGAGTAGAGCTCGAGGGTTCCTGCGGCCCCGCCGACGAGGAGCCACTTCCCATCCGGCGAGAAGGCGAGGGCGTAGATGGCGCTTCCGTCCCGGCGGAGCACCCCGAGCGCCCGTCGCCGCATCACGTCCCACAGCACCACCGTGCCCGCTGCGTCCCCGGAGGCGAGAACGGTCCCGCCCGGCGCGAAATCCACACAGTCCACCACGCCCCGGTGTTTTCGTAGGAGGGCGAGGAGCCTCCCCGTCTCCGCGTCCCAGAGCCGCACCGTTTTGTCCTCGGAGCCCGCGGCGATGAGGCGTCCGTCGGGGGAGAAGCGGGCGGCATAGATGGCGTCACGCACGAGGGGCTGAATAAACTCCACCTTCACCGCCTTCCACAGGGTGCGGATGAACTCCCCGGTATCCGCGTCCCACAGCCGCACCGTTTCGTCCACGGACGCGGTGAGGAACGTTTTCCCGTCCGGGGAGAAATCGACGTCCGAGATCGGCTTTGTGTGCGCGAGCACCTCGAGCCTCTCCTCCCACCCGGCATCCGTCAGCGCCCAGATCCGCGCCCGGTTATCGCTTCCGCCCGAGAGCAGTCGCGTCCCGTCCGGAGAAAAGGAGAGGGCATCGATCGCCCCCCGGTGATCGCGGAGGACCGATGCCTCCGTCCACTCCTCCGTCCTCCACAGGCGGATCTCGCCCCCGGCGGTGGCCACGGCGAGGAGGGCCCCGTCCGGCGAGAACCCGGCCGCGGTGAACCGTCCCAGGTAGCGGCCTCGGCCCAGGGTGACGGCCCTCTCCCCCCTCCCCAGGTCCCAGACCTCGATGGGTCCGGTGGGGGGATGGAGGACGAGCGCGTCCCCTGGTGCCAGGGTGTGATACCCCATGTCCCCGGAAACGGTGAGCTCACCCGCGGGCTCCCACGACCCGAGATCCCAGCGGGAGACGACCCCCGACGTGCCCACGACCACGAGGTCCGCGTCCGTGAAGGAGAGGGAGGCGACCGGGCCGGGCGTGCCCTTGAGGTTCCGGAGCAGCTTGTGTTCCGTCCGGTCCCACACCCGCACGATCCCGTCGCCGGCGCCGACGGCGAGGAGGGCCCCGTCGGGGGAGAACGCGACACACCGCACGCCCCACCGGTTCCAAGGGAACTTCCCGACGCGCTCCCCGGTCCCCGTGTCGTACAGGTAGAGCTCGGTCCCGGCCGAGGATGCCGCGGCGAGGGTCTCCCCATCCGGCGCGAAAACCAAAACCCCCACGTCGCGGTCGAAGGGGGCGAGGGAAACGATCTCCGCGCCGATACGGGCATCCCATATCGCCACCTCGCCCCTCATGCCCCCCGCGGCGACGAGCTCCCCATCCGGCGAGACGGCCAAGGCGGTGACCTCGTCCCCCAACGCGAAGGCCACGACTTCCTTTCCCGCGGGAAGCGCGACGACGGAGATCCGGCCCCCCTCCATGGCGATGGCCACGCGGGTCCCATCGGCCGAGAAGCTCACGAGCTCGGGCACCGCGGGGAGCGGGATCTCCCGTTCCAGTTTCCCCGCGCCCGGGTCCCATTCCTCCAGGGCGATGGAGCTCACCGCCCACAACTTGCCCCCCGCGATATAGGCCCCCACCAGGTAACCGGCCCCGAGCCTGACGATGGCCCCGGGGGGAAGCGGCAGCCCCCACACGGCGAGGGAAATGAGGAAAACCGCACACGATCGCAACAGCACGCGCCTTCCCATGATCGGCCAATTTTACCCGCGTGCCCCGTCGGTTCTCGCCGCCCCGTTTTCGGGGTAAGGTCCCCGCGTGGGGGAAGATGCACCGGAGCACGGCGTTGGTCCTCATCGCCGTCTTCCTTTGGTCCTGGCTTGGGATCATCGGGAAGGAGCTGTACCGCCTCGGGGCGACGCCGCTGGAGGTGGTGTCCCTCCGAGTTCTCCTCGCCTGGGCGGCCCTCCTCCCGACGGCGGTGGTGGGCCTTGGTCTCGCGCGGTTCCCTCCCCAAATTCCTCTTCTACAGCGTCTTCAGCGTGGTGCTGAACTACCTCGGCTTCTACCTCGCGCTCCGGTGGATCCCCGTCACGGTCGCCATCGTGGTGGTGTACACCTATCCCGCGTTGGTACTTATACTATCCCGGCTTTTCCTGTCCGAGCCGTTCGGGGCGGTGGAAGGAGGGGCGTTGGCCCTCACCTCGGTGGGGGTATTCCTCATCGCGGGCGGATATCGCCTCGACCGGCTGGCGGTGAACGCCCCGGGGGTAGGGCTCGCGTTCCTCACCGCATTGTCCATCGCCGTGTACAACGTGGCCGGCAAGCGTCTGGCCCGGGAGTTCGACCCCTGGGCCCTGCTCTTCTGGGGGTTCACGCTCGGGGCGGCGATCCTGTGGGGGACACATTTGGGGACCGGGGGCGGGCTGCCGGGCCTCCCCCCCGCCGGCTGGGGGCTTCTCCTCTGCCTCGCCCTCTTTCCCACCCTCGGGAGCTACGGCCTCTACCTCGTCGCGCTTGGGCACATGCGGGCGGGCCACGCCGCGCTCCTTTCCACCCTGGAACCCCCGCTCGCCGCCGTGTGGGCGGCGATCGTCCTCGGGGAGCGCCTCGAACCGCTCCAGGCCCTGGGCGGGGCCATGGTGCTCGGGGCGGCGGGGCTCATATTCGGGGTCCGTTTGCGGTCCGCGGCGGGCCGGCGCTAGAATGCACCGGAAGATCCGCGCGAGGAGGGGAGGCACGATGGGCAACAGGGTGGCTGCACGGGTGGTACGGGCGCCCCGGGGGACGACGCTCACCTGCAGGGGATGGCTTCAAGAGGCCGCCCTCCGGATGCTCATGAACAACCTGGACCCCGAGGTGGCCGGGGACCCCGCCAACCTTATCGTCTACGGAGGAACGGGCAAGGCCGCCCGCTCCTGGGAGGACTTCGATCTCATCGTGAAGTGCCTGCGGGAACTCGGGGACGACGAGACCCTTGTGGTGCAATCCGGCCGGGCCGTGGCGATCTTCAGGACCCACGAGGACGCCCCTCGGGTCCTCATCGTGAACGCGATGCTCGTGCCCGAATGGGCCACGTGGGAGAAATTCAGGGAACTGGAACGCCTCGGGCTCACCATGTACGGCCAGATGACGGCGGGGTCCTGGATCTACATCGGGACGCAGGGGATCCTGCAGGGGACGTACGAGACGCTGGCCGAATGTGCCCGCCAGCACTTCGGCGGGACGCTGCGGGGGAGGCTCGTCCTCACCGCCGGGCTCGGGGAGATGGGCGGGGCACAGCCCCTGGCCATCACCATGAACGAGGGCGTGGGGATCATCGTGGAGGTGAACCCCGAGAAGATAAGGCGCCGCCTCGAGCTCGCCCAGCTCGATACCTGGACCGACTCCCTGGACGAGGCCCTGGAGATCGCCCTGGACCACAGGAAAAAAGGGGAGCCCATCTCCATCGGGCTTCTGGGGAACGCCGCCGATATCTACCCCGAGTTCCTGCGGCGGGGAGTGATCCCGGACGTGGTCACCGATCAAACCGCGGCCCACGACGAGCTCAACGGCTACGTCCCCGGGGGGATGAGCTACGAGGACGCCGTACGCCTGCGGAGGGAAGATCCCGGGAAATACATCGAGCTCTCCTATCGGTCCATGGTGCGCCACGTGAGGGCGATGGCGGAGATGCGGGAGGCCGGGGCGGTGGTGTTCGACTACGGGAACGCCATCCGCGCCCAAGCGGAGAAGGGGGGCCTCTCCCGCAAGGTGGCCTTCTCCTTCCCGGGGTTCGTGCAGGCCTACATCCGCCCCATGTTCTGCGAGGGGAAGGGGCCCTTCCGCTGGGTGGCCCTGTCCGGCGATCCCGAGGACATCTACCGCACGGATCGGGCGATCCTGGAGCTCTTCCCGGGGAACGAGGCGCTCAGGCGTTGGATCGAGAAGGCCGAGGCCAAGGTGAGGTTTCAGGGGCTCCCGGCCCGGATCTGTTGGCTGGGGTACGGGGAGCGGGCCGAGGCCGGGTTGGCGTTCAACGAGCTCGTCCGGCGAGGGGAAGTAAAGGCCCCCATCGTGATCGGGCGCGATCACCTGGACTCGGGCTCGGTGGCCTCCCCGTATCGGGAGACGGAGGGGATGTTGGACGGGTCCGATGCCATCGCCGACTGGCCGATCCTCAACGCGCTGTTGAACGCCGTCTGCGGCGCCACCTGGGTTTCGGTGCATCACGGGGGGGGCGTGGGTATCGGGAAGTCGATCCACGCGGGGATGGTGATCGTGGCCGACGGGACGAGGGCGGCGGATAGGCGTCTGGAGCGGGTCCTCACCGTCGACCCCGGCCTGGGGGTCGCGCGCCACGTCGACGCCGGCTACGAGAAGGCGATTCGGGTGGCCAGGGAGCGGGGCGTGCGCGTGCCCAAACTGGTTAATGTGTAGGTTTTGTTGGTGATCTCAAACCCGCTCCAGGTCTGTAAATTGCATTCTTCTAACCTCTCGGTGGAGCGGAACCTCCTCCTGGGGGCGTTCGTGGTGCGGAACCGCGGGGAGCGTTCCCGGAACCTCGAATCGATTTTCTCCCTCTTCCCGGTGCTCAGGGAACGCCTGGCCCAGCGCGCGGGGACCCTCTCCGGTGGTGAGCGGCAGATGCTCGCCATCGGACGGGCCCTCATGGCCTCCCCCAGGTTGCTCCTCGTGGACGAGGTCTCCATGGGCCTCATGCCCAAGCTCATCCCCGAGATCTTGGGGACGTTCCGGCGGCTGCGGGAGGAACGTGGGATGAGCGTGCTCCTCGCGGAGCAGAACGCCCGGGAAGCCCTGGCGGTGGTGGATCGGGGATATGTATTGAAGAACGGGCGGATCGCCCTTGAAGGGACCGCCGTCGAGCTCAGCGAGAACGCGGAGGTGAGGGCGGCTTACCTCGGCTTGTGATAACGGAGGGGATCAAACAAGGGGATCGCTGGCGGCCGATCCGAACGCATGCTCCCCGGGAACGCGATTTCAGGGGGGTCCCTGGAGGAGGGCGGACCGGGCGGCTTCCACCACCTTCGTGATGGCGTCCTGGAGGCGGGTGACGTACAGGGTGCAACCCGCGGCCCGGGGGTGGCCGCCCCCGCCTAGGGTCCGTGCCACCCGGCTCACGTCCACGTAGCTCTTGGACCGAAGGCTCACGTGGACCTCCCCCTCCGGCCACTCGGTGAACAGTATCGCCACTTCCACCCCGTGCAGGGCCCGGATTTCCCCCACGAACCCCTCGGTCTCCTCCTCGTCGCATCCCGCCCGCCGGAGCATTTCGGCGGATACGTAGGCGTAAGCGAGCCTGCCCCCGGCCTCGAGCCGCAACGTGCGGAACATGTCCACGAGGAGACGGATGGTCTTCGGGGTGCGGTGCTCGAGCACCGCCGAGGCGATGGGCTGGATTCTGGCCCCCTGCCGTGCGAGCTCGGCCGCGACGGCGAAGGCACGGTCGTCCACGGTGGCGTACTTGAAGAAGCCGGTGTCCGTGGCGATCCCCAGGAGGAGGAGCTCGGCGAGCTCCCGGTCGTAGGGGACGAGACGCCTTCCGATCTCGTGGACGATCATCGCAGTGGCGGCGTACCCCGGCTCGCATAGGTTGAGCGTCCCGAACCCGGTGTTGGTGACGTGGTGGTCCAGCACCACGTCCGGCACCCGGTCCGGGAAGAGCTCGACCGCGTTCCCAATGCGGGAGATATCCGACGAGTCGAGCACCGCCACGGTGTCGAACGTCCGCCCCCGCAGCTCCTCGACCCCCTGGAGGACCCTGGTCCCCCGGATCTCGCGGTAGAACCAGGGGATACGGTCGGGGATGCAGCCCTCGGCCTCGGCCCCCAGCTTCCGGAGGATGAGGGTCAGCGCCGCCACCGAGCCGATGGCGTCCCCGTCCGGACGGATATGTCCCACCACCAGGGCCCGTCTCGCCCTCTTTAGGCGCGTGATCACCTGATCCAGGCTCGCCTTCACCCCTCCCCCTTCGTCCCCGGGGCCCCCTCGGCGGGCCCGGAGGAGAACTCGGATCGCAGGATCCCCATGATGATGACGTCGTGGTATCTCCCGTCGCGGTACAGGGCCCGGCGCCGTACGCCTTCGCGCACGAACCCCGCCTTCTCGTAACAGCGGATGGCCCGGGGGTTGAAGGAGAACGTCTCCAGCTCCACGCGGTTGAGCCCGAGCTCATCGAAGGCGTAGCGGAGCATCGTTCGCACCGCGTCGGTCCCGTAACCCCGCCCCCAGTACCCCCGCTCACCGATCACGATCCCCAGGGTCGCCGTGCGGTTCTTCCAATCGATTCGATGGAGCCCGATGTTTCCGATGTGGACCCACTCGTTTCCTTCCCGGACCTCGATGGCCAGGATGATGTCGTTCGTGCGGGCGAGGTGTTCCTCGAACCAGCGTTCCTCCTTGGCATGGGACATGGGCTCGTAGGAGGTGAGGTAGCGGCGGACCTCGGGATCGTTGAACCACCGCACGAACCGGGGGATATCCTCCCGCTCGATCGCCCGCAGCCTCACCCTCTCCCCATAGATCACGATCGCTCCTTCCAGGAAGGCGGTTTGGCTTAGTTCATCCGGCCCACAACTTAACCCTTGTGGTCCGTCACGCGTTACCCGTCACGGCCCTTGATGTGGCGGGCGGCGAGGAGGCCGGTGACGGCGGCGAACACGATCCCCCGGGAATGGCCCGAGGCATCCCCGGCCACGTAGAACCCCGGAAGTTCCGTTTCCATCCCCTTTTTCACCCGGTATCGGGTGTCGTAGAACTTGATCTCGGGGGCGTAGATCAGGGTACCGTCGGCGGCGAGGCCGGGGATGATCCGATCCAACCGTTCGATGGCCTCCACGATGTCCATCACCACCCGATGGGGGAGGGCCATGGAGATGTCCCCGGGGGTGTGATCGCCCAGGGTGGGCTCGATGGGGACCCGTCGCAGCCGTTCGGGGGTGGAGCGGCGCCCCTTCTTCAGGTCCTTCAGGCGTTGCAGGATCGGCCGCCCCCCACCGATGGTGGTGGCGAGCTTGGCGATGGCACGGCCGTACTCGGTGGTATCCTCCACCGGGTCGGTGAGCTCGATGTGGACCAACAGGGCGAAGTTGGTGTTCTCGGTCTTCCTGTCGTTCTCGGCGTGGCCGTTCACGAGGACGAACTCCTCGTAGTCCTCTTTGACCACGAATCCGCGGGGATTGGTGCAGAAGGTACGCACCATGTCGTCGTAGGTGGAGGTGCGCACGCGGAATTTGGCGTCGTACATCACCCGTTCGATGGGCTCGTAGAGCTCCGCGGGGAACTCCACCCGCACCCCCACGTCCAGGGGGCCGAACTCCGGTCCCACCCCGAGCCCCCGCGCCACCTCCCGCAACCAATACGCCCCCACCCTCCCCGGGGCGGCGATCACGTACCGGGCCTCCGCCTCCAGTCCCTCCCCGCGCAGGACGAAGCTACGCCCCGTCCGCTCGATCGTCTCCACCCTGGTGCCCAGCCGGAACTCCACGCCGCGGGCGATGAGATCCCGGTAGAAGTTATCGATCACCTTCCGGATGCGGGAGGTCCCGATGTGGCGCTGGCGGCCGGCGATGAACTCGATCCCCGCCTCGGCCGCCTTTTTCTTGAGGGAGGAGAGGGCGGCGTGGTCCTCACCGGAGTACCGTTCCGGGGCCCCGTACCGGGTGAAGGCCTCGTCCACTTCCCGGATCAGGGCCTCGAGCTCGGCGGGGCTACAGCCGATGGCCGCGGGATCGCCCCCGATGCGGGGAGTGAGGTTGAGCTTCCCGTCCGAGAAGGTCCCCGCCCCCCCCACGCCGCACGTGATGCTCGTCCGGCTTTCGGGGTCGAGACCCTTGTCGATCACCAGGATCCGCAGGCCCGCGTCCACGAGCTCGAGGGCCGCGAATAGACCCGCCGGGCCCGCCCCCACGATGGCCACGTCGTATTTCACGTCCCTTCCCTCCGATGCTCCGCAGGATCTCGCAAGGCGTACAATGTTAGCTGTAAAAAAGGGATATTCCTACCCTCGACGCGACGGGCATCCTCCCCGATGGCGGCGTCCGCCGAACGGGGCGTCGCTTTCTCCCACACTCCCTGTCCCCGACGCATTTTCGATGCGGAACATGGGGGGCTAGTCACGACCGGTGTTTTTTTGGTAAACTTGTGTTTCGTGAGACATCCGAAGGGACTTCAGGGGATGCGGGCGTCGATGCGAGGGGGCGATCGGTGCGGATAGAGAGGATCGAAGTCTTCCGGTTCAAATTCCCGCTGGAGAAGGCCTTCACCATCGCTTTGGGGAGCATTACCGAGAAAGAGGTCGTCATCGTCAAGATCGAGGACGACCGCGGGAACGTGGGCTGGGGGGAGGCATCGCCCAGTCAACGCATCCTCGCGTCCACCGTGGGGACGACCGTGGCGGCGCTGGACGTCCTCGCACCGGTGCTCGTGGGCGAGGATCCCCGCAGGCTGGGGTACCTTATGGAGCGGATGGACTCCGTGCTCGAGGGGAACGCCGCCGCCAAGGCCGCGCTGGACATCGCCCTTCACGATCTGGTGGGCCGGGCCTTCGGTGAGCCCCTGTGGCGCCTCATGGGGGGGCATAGCCCCGGCCCGATCAGCACCGATTTCACCGTGGGGATAGATGCCCCCGAGACGATGGCCGCCGAGGCCGAATCCCTCGTGGCGAAGGGGTTCCGGGAGATCAAGATCAAGGTGGGAGAGGACCCCGCGACCGATGTGGAGCGGGTACGCCGTATTCGGGAAGCGGTGGGGGAAGCGATCGCCCTCCGGATAGATGCGAACCAGGGTTGGACCCCCCAGGAAGCCGTTTGGGCCCTCCGGAGGATGGCGGAGTACGGGGTAGAGCTCGTGGAGCAGCCGGTCTCCGCGGGGGATATCGAGGGGCTCGCGTGGGTGCGGCGCCGATCCCCCATCCCCGTGATGGCGGACGAAT
>Ga0256830_1001119_pt1 | contig 19293 bp, 17 predicted proteins | sample 128326metaG_FD_190537 | JGI IMG/M metagenome (GOLD analysis project Ga0256830, IMG submission 190537) | Hydrothermal vent microbial communities from Lau Basin, Pacific Ocean - 128-326 | ecosystem: Environmental > Aquatic > Marine > Hydrothermal vents | place: Pacific Ocean: Lau Basin | collected... | reverse complement strand
GGCAAGGGCGCAGCGTATCAGTGGCCAGGGCATGCTGCTTTCGATATCAAAACCCAGGTAGTCCCTCAGTCGTTGACGTTCATCCAGTGATAATCCGTGATACCAGGACAGACTGGTGTCGTTGTCATGTGTGCCGGTGTAAACCACGCTGTGGGTTTGATGGTTGTGCGGGAGGTACGGGTTGTCGGCATTGCCGTCAAAGGCAAAATGCAGGATTTTCATGCCGGGCAGTTTGAATGCTTGTCGTAGTTGTTCGACTTCCGGGGTGATAATGCCAAGGTCTTCGGCGACCAGGGGCAGGTGTTGAAAGGTGGTGTGCAATGTTTGTAGCAGTGCTTCCCCCGGTGCTTTGACCCAGTGGCCTTCAATGGCGGTTTCTGCTCCGGCGGGTATTTCCCAAAAGGCTTCGAAGCCTCGGAAGTGGTCGATACGCAGCAGGTCAAACAGGGCGAGTTGGGTGCGCAGGCGTTCTATCCACCAGGTAAAACCATCTTCTTGCAGGCGGTCCCATCGATACTGGGGATTTCCCCAGTATTGTCCGGTTTCGGAAAAATAATCCGGTGGTACTCCGGCGACGGTTTGTGCTTTGCCGTGGGCGTCAACGGAAAAGTATTCGCGTTGTGCCCAGACTTCGGCACTGTCGTGGGCGACGAAGATGGGTACGTCACCAAACAGTGCGACGTCATGCTGATGGGCATAGTTTTTAAGTTCGTGCCATTGGCTGAAAAATACAAATTGTTCAAACAGTACCTGGGCAATGTCCTGTGTCAGGCGTTGTTTTGCTTTTTGCAGGGCGGCGGGGTTGCGGTCCCGTTCTTCTGCGGGCCAGTCCCACCAGGCTTGCTGGTTTTGTTCCCGGCGTAAGGCGATGTACAGGGCGTAGTCTTCCAGCCAGTGGGCGTGTTCGGTTTGAAATGTGGCATAGGCTTGCCGGGTTGTTGTGTCGGTGGCGGTTTCAAAACCGGCACGGGCCTGGCGTAGGCAGTCGAGGCGATACGTTTCACTGGTATGGGTGTTGGCATTGGCCGGGTAGCGGGGTTTGTGTAACCAGCCCCGATCCACCAGCCAGTCCAGACTGATCAGTAAGGGGTTGCCTGCATGTACCGACAGGCATTGGTAGGGGGAGCCGTCTTCGTGGGTCGGACCCAGGGGCAGCATTTGCCAGATCCGTATGCCACTGGCGGCGAGAAATTCGATAAAGCGATAGGCGTTGTGGCCCATGTCGCCTGCACTCAGTTCACCCGGGAGGGAGGTGGGATGCAATAACAAGCCGCTGCATCGACGGTGTTGGAATGGCCAGTTGCTGGATGCTGCTTCCTTTTCTGACATTAAAGTATTCCTTTTAGCATTCAGTCCGTTGCCTGACCGGGGCGCATGGTGCCGCCCATGGCGGGTTGGCCGCTGCCGTGGGAAAAGACTTGCGACAGGTAAGAGGGGGGTTCTTCGCCTAACAGGTGATAGAGGTTGGCCAGATGGCTGCGGTACAGGTATTCAAAACATTCGACGGATTCAGCCGAGTTGTAATCACCAAACCACCAGAACCAGTCCGAGCCTTCACAAATAGCCAGTTGTTGTTCGGCCTGGGTTTGTCGTTCTTTATCCAGTTTGCCGCTGGCCAGTACCCGGTCGAAGGCTTGTTTGGCATCGCCCAGCATGTTCCAGCCGGTATTTTTGTCGGTGTCACCAATCCAGGTGGAGAGGGTGCCGTAGACCCAGCTACCGGCTACCAGATGGGGGAGTTCGGTGGGGGTGATGTTGGCGTCGAGACAGTCTGAGAAGGTGGTCAGTTCCAGGTCGGGGTGGGTAGAGAGTCTTTCATACAGGGCGCGCAGAAAGTAATAACCATTTTCGGGATAATATTCCCAGGCGTTTTCGCCATCGAGAATGATCGATGCCATGCTGTCGGGTTGACCTTTACAGGCGGCAGCAATATTTTCAAGATGATGTACCAGGTTGGCTACGGCGTCATCGGCTTTCCAGTCGGCATAGGTAAATCCGATCAGGTCCGACAGGCCATCGTCACGAAAAAAAATTGTTGTTTTGGTATTTTGCAATCGGTAGGCGTGATGGACGCTTGCGTTTCCACACAGATCAGAGTCTTCAGCGGGTTTATGTAAACTGTTGCGTAATACGGATTCACCGCTGGCGGTCCAGTCGAATGAATATTCATCCAGCAGTTGCAGGGTGGATTCACTCAGGCTGCCTTCCGAGGGCCAGCAGCCTCGCGGGATGTAACCAAAATAATGTTTGAAGACTTCCAGGCCGCGCGTCAGGTGCCAGCGTACCCGCTCATCACCGCCGGGGTAGGTTTGCAAGGAGGGCAGGGTAACGTCAGGTATGGCTTCTCTGGCTGATTCAATATCCAGTAAAAGTGGCATGATGGGGTGGGCGTAAGGTGTTACGGATAATTCTACTTGTCCACGTTCTGCCAGTGTGCGGTAACGGCTAATGAGGGTGGATAACAGTTCACCGATAATGCCCAGCAGTTCATGCCGGTCATGCAGGCTGTAGGTTGATTTTTGCTCCAGCAGTCGTTTGACGCGCGGGTCACTGCGGCGCACGGTTTCTCCCATCCAGGAAAGGTGGTACCACATTAACAGATCAAAAAAGAATTGCTCGCTGGTGTATACCATGGCTTCCGGGTGGTTGAGTAACCAGTCGGCAATGGTGGCAAGTTGTGCATAGGCCGGAAAGCGATCAATCATATGCTGACGATTGGCACGCAGGCATTCCTTGATCAGGCGCAGGCGGTGGTCAGTCGCAGAGACCAGTACCGGTTCGGCGAGGGCGGTCAGCAAGGGGTCTTTGATGCTGCCGGTGTTGTGCAAAAAGTGTTGCACCTGTTGGGCGTAGTCATCTATCTGTTCCAGCAGGGTGGGGACAAAGTTGATGACGGCGCGTGCTTCGGGTACCGCTTCGAGGTGGGCGGCCATGTCAACGTAGTCTTTGATGGCGTGCAGGTAAGTCCAGGGCAGATAATATTCACCATTGCGCTGGTCACGGTATTCCGGCTGGTGCATATGCCAGTACAGCACGACTTTGAGTTTTTGTTTGTTTGGCACGATGGGTGGTTCCAGTTTGGCGAGCTAATGATGAATCACCGGGCATGCTAACGGATGCCCGGTGGTTTTCAGTTTTTTTATTTGTAGGGTCACTGCCATTAAGTTAAGCCCGTTTTCCTGTTTGTTGCAGGTTGTTTCTTATAGCCTGTTGGTGGAACCGCTGCGCTTGTTCCACCCTACTGTCAAAGTAATTGTTACCCAATGTCCTTAAGTTAAGCCGAATTTTCTGTTTAATGCAGGTTGGTGGTGAGCTTGCGAACCCCAACACTATTGACAACGTTGGGGTTCGCAAGCTCGCCACCAATCTAATGATGAACCACCGGGCATGCTAACGGATGCCCGGTGGTTTTCAGTTTTCGTATTTGTAGGGTCATTGCCATTAATTAAGCCTGTTTTCCTGTTTGTTGCAGGTTGTTCCTTGTAGTCTGTTGGTGGAACCGCTGCGCTTGTTCCACCCTACTGTCAAAGTAATTGTTACCCAATGTCCTTAAGTTAAGCCGAATTTTCTGTTTAATGTAGGTTGGTGGTGAGCTTGCGAACCCCAACACTATTGACAACGTTGGGGTTCGCAAGCTCACCACCAACCTACGAATCGTTACTCCTTTTTTCAACGCACCCGGTGTAATTCCTGCCCGAGCATGTCAGGTGTTACCAGCACGATGCCGTTGGGCGAAACATGATAACGTTTAGCATCTTCCACTGCGTCGTAACCGATAGAGGTGCCCGCCGGAATATGGCAACCCTTGTCCAGTACCGCTCGACGAATACGGCAGTTTTCACCGATTTTTACATGCGGCAGTATTACTGAGTCTTCAATTTTGCTATAGGACTCTACATGCACATGGGAAAACAGCAGGGAGTGCCGCACCCGGGCACCGGAGACAATGCAGCCTCCGGAAACCATGGAATCAACGGCCATGCCTCGCCGGTCTTCGTCATCGAAGACAAATTTGGCAGGCGGTGCCTGTTCCTGATACGTCCAGATGGGCCAGTCAGCATCGTACAGGTTCAGGTCCGGTACCACGCCAATCAACTCCAGGTTGGCTTCCCAAAAAGCATCGACGGTGCCTACATCCCGCCAGTAGGCTTGCGTGCCACTTTGTGCGTCTATGAAAGGGTAGGCAAATACCCGGTATTTGTCGATGAGTGAGGGAATGATGTTGTTGCCAAAGTCATGGGCGGATTTTGTCAGGTCAGCGTCTTTGATTAATTGCTCAAACAAAAATGCCTTGTTAAAAATATAGATGCCCATGGAGGCCAGCGCTTTGTCCGGCTTGCCGGGCATGGGCGCGGGATTTTCGGGTTTTTCGGTAAAACTACGGATGCGATGATCACTGTCCACACCCATCACGCCGAAGGCCTGTGCCGTTTTCAGGTCTGTTTCGATACAACCGATAGTGAGGTCTGCTTCTTTTTCCGCATGTGCTGCCAGCATTGGTCCGTAATCCATTTTGTAAATATGGTCACCTGCGAGCACCAGCACATAACTGGGGTTATGGGCCCGGATGATGTCCAGGTTTTGATAAATGGCATCCGCTGTGCCTGCATACCAGGAGTCTGCAATGCGCTGCTGGGCGGGCAACAATTCCACATATTCGCCAAATTCACCGCGCCAGTGCCCCCAGCCTTGCTGGATATGCAGAATCAGTGAATGTGCTTTGTATTGGGTCAGTACCCCGATGCGTCGAATGCCGGAGTTGATGCAGTTGGACAGCGGGAAGTCGATAATTCGGAATTTTCCGCCAAACGGTACTGCCGGTTTGGCTCGCCATTCGGTTAACTGTTTCAGGCGTGAACCGCGTCCACCTGCCAGAATAAGGGCCAATGTATCTCGTGTCAGGCGACTGACAAAACGGGGGGAATGACTCATGATACTGTGAATTCTCCTTGGACGGATTTGATTGTTAATTAACAGTGCAGACTCAACATCCGGGCGATACACTCAGTGTGGTAAAAGTGTGGCATCGATAAAAACACTTCACGATTCACTGGATATTGTGCCACCGGTACCTACACTTTAAGCGTAGCAGTTCTAATGACAATCAGGGGGCATCATTTAACTAACCGTTTAATAATGCGTGACCACTCTATAACTGACGTACAATAAAACCATGACACACACGCTCCATAAAACAGCTGCCTCTTTGTCTACCGATGAGAGAAAAATCATCGAAGCCCGACACCATGATCCCTTCATGGTGTTAGGGCGGCATAACTCTGGGCGGCCTGACAAAGACCAACAGGAAACCATCCGCGTGTTCCAGCCGCATTGTCAGGAAATGCGCTTGGGTGCGGAGGGGCCGCTCATGCAAAGACGGGGCAAGACGGATCTGTTCAGTTGGAGCGGTCCGGCAGAAACGATTCCCCGTTTTTATTCTCTGCACTGGAAAGATAGTCATGGTCTGTCGCATGTCAAACATGATCCTTACAGTTTCGATCCACTATTAGCTGAATTTGATCTGCATTTGTTTGGAGAAGGCCGCCATTGGCATTTGTATCGAGTGCTGGGTGCGCATGAACATGAAGTAGAAGGCATCCGGGGTATTTTGTTTGCGACCTGGGCTCCCAATGCGGAGCGGGTCAGTGTGGTAGGCGACTTTAATCAATGGGACGGGCGTTGCCATCCTATGCGATCCCGTGGTGGCAGCGGCGTGTGGGAATTATTTATTCCCGAATTACAAGCCGGTGCCTTGTACAAGTTTGAACTGCGTAACCGGGACAGCGGTCAACTGCTCACCAAAACTGATCCTTATGCGCAGCAATATGAATTACGTCCCGATACTGCTGCCGTTGTTTGCAGTAAAACGAACTATGACTGGCAGGATTCAGCTTGGCAGCAGCAACGCCAATCGACCGACTGGCTACACCGGCCCATTTCCGTATACGAAGTGCATCTGGGTTCCTGGCAGCGTGATGATGCCGGTCAGTTTCTCAATTATCGGGAGCTGGCACATCAACTGGTCAATTATGTCACCCGACTGGGTTTTACCCATATCGAACTGCTGCCCATTACCGAGCATCCGCTGGATGCCTCCTGGGGCTATCAGGCCACGGGTTATTTTGCACCGACCCGCCGTTTTGGGCAGGCTGATGATTTCCGTTATTTTGTTGATCTTTGTCATCAGCAGGGCATTGGCGTATTGCTGGACTGGGTACCGGCACATTTTCCCAAAGATGATTTTGCCCTGGCCCGTTTCGATGGCAGTGCGCTCTATGAACATGAAGACCCGCGTCGTGGTGAGCATCGTGACTGGGGCACGCTGATTTATAACTTTGGCCGTAACGAAGTGAAAAACTTCCTGCTGGCCAGTGCCCTGTTCTGGTTAGAGGAATTTCATATCGATGGTTTACGGGTGGATGCCGTGGCCTCCATGTTGTATCTGGATTATTCCCGCGAAGCTGATGACTGGGTGCCGAATATCTATGGTGGCAACGAAAACCTGGAAGCTATCGAGTTTTTACGCGAGCTGAATATTGTTGCCCATGAGCGCCAGCCCGGTACCATGATTATCGCCGAAGAATCCACCGCCTGGCCTCAGGTGACCCGGCCCACCTGGCTGGGTGGTCTGGGTTTCAGCATGAAATGGAACATGGGCTGGATGCACGACACGCTGGACTATCTGAGTAAAGACCCGGTGCATCGGCATTACCATCATGACCGGCTGACGTTTGGTTTATTGTATCTGTTCAGTGAAAACTTCATGTTGCCGTTTTCTCACGACGAAGTCGTGCATGGTAAAAAATCCATGCTGTACAAAATGCCCGGTGATGAGTGGCAACGCTTCGCTAACCTGCGATTGTTATACACTTACATGTTTCTTTATCCTGGCAAAAAACTGTTATTCATGGGCAATGAATTTGCTCAGGGCGATGAATGGAATTTTGATCAGACGCTGGACTGGTATGTTACCGATTATCCCCTGCATCAGGGCGTACAGCAGTTGATTGGTGATCTGAATCATTTGTACCGGGACACGTCTGCGTTGTATCAGCACGAATTTGAAACGGAAGGGTTTGAGTGGATCGATTGCCATGATGCCGACCAGTCCATTCTCTCGTTTTTACGCCGTGACGGTGATGAGCATGTGATCGTGATTCTCAATTTTACGCCCGTACCTCGCAGTGGTTACCGTATCGGTGTACCCGATGCGGCTTTTTATGAAGAAGTGCTCAATTCGGACTCCGGGCATTACGGTGGCAGCAATATAGGCAATGCCGGTGGTATTGCCGCCGAGGCGACTCCCTGGATGGGGCATCCCCATTCAGTGCTGCTGGATTTGCCGCCATTGGCAGCCGTGGTGTTACAGCCACGTCGTATTGGGTAAACTGAGCTTGCGTATTCTGTTTGTCAGTAGTGAAGCTTACCCGCTGATCAAAACCGGTGGCCTGGGTGACGTGGCGGGCAGCCTGCCGCATGCATTGCTGGACCTGCAACTTGATGTGCGCCTGATCATGCCCGCCTATGCGGTGGCTGTCGGGCAGTTGAATGAAACGAAAATTCTTGCGCAATTTTCCGAAGGTACTGACACCGTTACCCTGCGCGAAGGGTTGCTGCCTGACAGCCCATTAAAAATCTGGCTGGTGGATGCGCCCGGTTATTTTGATCGTCCCGGAAACCCTTATCTCGACAGCAATGGTCAACCCTGGGCGGACAACGCTGAACGTTTTGCATTGTTCAGCCGTATTGTCACTCGTTTGGCACTGAATCAGGCGGGGTTGGATTGGATGCCGGACATTGTGCATTGCAATGACTGGCAAACAGGACTGGTGCCCGCTTTGCTGGAACTGTCGGCACAGCGTCCTGCTACGGTATTTACCATACACAATCTTGCTTATCAGGGTTTGTTTCCCGCAGACAACGTGCAGAAATTGGGTTTGCCTGCCAGTTGGTGGAGTCACCATGTCCTGGAGTTCCACGGGCAGCTCTCGTTTATCAAGGGAGGGCTGGTCTTTGCTGATCGTATTAATACCGTCAGCCCGAGCTATGCCCGTGAAATACAAACGGCTGAATTTGGCAATGGACTGGAAGGTTTATTGCGTCATCGAAGCGCCGTATTGAGCGGTATCCTCAATGGTATTGACACAAAAGAATGGAACCCGGCCACTGATCCACTGCTGGAACATCATTACGATACCAATCATTTGTCCGGCAAACTCTCGAACAAGCAGGCACTGCAAACCGCATTGGGTTTGCCACAAAAACCGAGGACACCATTGATTGGTCTGGTGAGCCGACTGGTGAGCCAAAAAGGTATCGACATCATTCTTGATGCAATACCCAGCCTCGTAAAACTACCACTGCAACTCGTGCTGCTGGGCAGCGGAGACCGGGCTCTGGAAACCCGACTGATAACACTGGCTAAACAACATCCCAATAAACTGGCTGTTAGTATTGGTTACGACGAAGCGCTGGCGCATCGTATCGAAGCGGGTGCCGATATGTACCTGATGCCTTCCCGTTTTGAGCCTTGCGGCCTTAATCAGATGTACAGCCTGCGCTATGGCACAGTGCCCATCGTGCGCAATGTGGGTGGGCTGGCAGATACGGTGACTGATACCAATGCCAAAACATTGGCCAAAGGCACCGCTAATGGTTTTATCATCAACACGGATGACAGTCTGGCATTATTGAAAACAATCAAACGTGCTTTGCGGCGCTATCGTAACAAAGCACAATGGCAGCAGTTGCAAACTACCGGAATGCAACAGGATTTTTCCTGGCGGAACAGCGCACAGGAATATCTTACCCTTTATCGGCACGCTCAACACACCAATCCCAAACCAGTATCTAACGCTGAATAAGCGCCCGTAACATTTTTTTTGCGTGCCGAAAACACTTTTTACAAATTATTTATGCCGTAGAGCTTGTAAGTTGCAAAATGGGAATCTATATTTTCCTTGGGTAAGACAACGCAAAGGAGCAGGGGTATGGCTAATGCGGGAAAGGCGGTAAGCAAGAAAAGCAGAGGTAAAAAATCCACCAGTAAAAAGTCGGCGACGAACGCCAAAAAAGCGACAGACAAAACACCCACAGTACAACAAGCGGTCGATAGTGCGTCCGCGCAAAGAATCGATCAGGACTATCGTCGTCGTATGATTGCGGAGGCATCCTATTATATTGCCGAGCGCCATGGCTTCGTTAACAATTCACCCGTTGATGACTGGCTGGAAGCCGAAGTATTGGTAGATCGCCTGATTGAGTCAGGGGAGGCCGGACATGGAACATCGGTGTTATCCCCGAAATAATGACAGTTTTAATGTCACCCTCAGTAATCCCCGCCATGGCAGTGTCAATGCACAAGTGCGTGACGTCAGCCGGGAAGGAATAGCTGCGTGGCTTGATGACATGCCATTTCCACCCGGTACACTGGTGGAAGTGGGGCTGCCAGAAAAGCAACAAAAGCGTTTCCAGAGCGAAGACCTCAAAGGTTATGTCGTACACGCACGAAAAGGTGAAATCGGTCTCTGGCTATTGGGGCCGAATAAACTGTTTTAACGGTGTGGGCCGTCAGATTATTAACCGGAGACGATGAGTCTGCTCCGTAGTGTGCGCGGGTATATCCTGAGCCGCCTCCGGCAGTTGTGCCAGCATTATTTCATTGCAATGAAACATCGACGAATTTCTTTCGTTGAGTCTTCATCTGTCCGCTCTTGACGCCATAGCCGTCAGGCTAAGCCCTGCCCGGGTAGGGTGTTCATCGGTTTTTGTTCCGCTCTATTCAACACAGAGTAAAGTCGTCGTTTGGTGGAACCGCTGCGCTTGTTCCACCCTACCCATCATCGATGATGGAGCCGGGGTATTGATAGTGAAGTAGGGTGGAACAAGCGCAGCGGTTCCACCATGATCTTGCATTCGCTCTATTATTATCACTCTCAAACGATGGATTAATGAAGGTTTTCATTACAACAGCCATGCTCTCGGCCCCTGGCGGGTGGTTATCCGTTTGGGTAAATCAACGTCAGCCTCCAAGGCAGTGCCAGCACTATGATGGTACAATTTACAGCACTAAATTAAACCTGAATCCTATGAGTGCGAGCACTTGCAGAAATCAGCGTAAAAGCTGTGTTGAACCAGGTGTGTAAAAATTGAATATAAAGGGGTAGTCGGTGGAATTTTTAGCAGAGTACGGGATGTTTGCCGCCAAGGCGCTCACTATTGTGTTGGCGGTTCTGGTGGTTGTTATTGTGGTTGTCGCAGTAATAGCAAAAAATAAAGATAAATCTGACGAGCGTATAAAAATCACCCGGTTAAATGACCGCTATGATGACATCAGTATGACGATGAAAAGCGTACTGCTTAACGACGATGAAATAAAAAAACTGGAAAAAGAGAAAAAAGCAAAAATCAAAAAAGAGAAAAAAACACCGCAAGACCCAGATAAAAAACGGGTCTTTGTTTTGGATTTTGATGGTGATATTAAAGCCTCAGCCGTGACATCACTGCGCCAGGAAATTACCGCCATTTTAATGGTGGCAGAAAAAAATGATGAAGTATTTGTTCGGGTCAGCAGTGCGGGGGGCATGGTCAACACATACGGATTGGCAGCATCTCAACTTAAGCGAATCAAGGATAAAGAGATCGCCCTGACTATTTCTGTGGACAAGGTTGCCGCAAGTGGTGGCTATATGATGGCTTGTGTTGCGGACCATATTCTGGCTGCACCTTTCGCGATAGTGGGTTCAATTGGCGTAGTTGCGCAAATGCCCAATTTTAATCGATTGCTTAAAAAGCATGATATTGATTTTGAAATGATCACGGCAGGTGAATATAAACGTACCTTGACCCTGTTTGGTGAAAACACTGAGCAGGCGCGGAATAAATTTAAAGAAGATATAAATGATGTGCATGACCTGTTTAAAAATTTCGTTAAACAAGAGAGGCCCGTTGTGGATATTGAAAAGATATCGACCGGTGAATACTGGTTTGGTATTCGTGCAAAAGAGCTGGCTCTGGTGGATGAGTTGAAAACCAGTGATGATTATTTACTGGATCGTGTTTCTCAAGCGGATATTTACAGCGTCAAGCATGTTGAAAAACAGAACCTTGGTAAAAAGTTTTCAGGTTTTTTGAGTAGTATTACTGAGGATGTGATGACGAGAGCACAAACAAAATCGAATGAAACTCAACTGTCTTGATTCTCGGGAAGTTATTTCATGCCATGTTCCTGATGTCGGCAGTCGTCATCGCGCAAGGGAGAATGGCATTTTAACGCGGCCATGGAATGAAGAGGGTTCGCAATAAAATCTGAATTTCAATCGCTACGGGTAATATGAGTTTTCCTTGGTATGGCTCCGGTTATTGGGTTAAACGTTGTCGAGATGAGGGATATTAAATTAAGTTCTTGTGCTAACTGCTTGTAATTAATGGGTTTGATTGGGTTTGAAGGTATAGGATTAAGTTTCCTTGTTAAGTCTTTGTAATCAATGCCTTTAATTGAGAATAAAGGTATGCGTACGGTTTTTTCATCTTCCTGCTGGCGGTGGGTGCCAGTGTTGCCGTGTCTGCCATCGCGGGGCTGGTTGACAATTCCATTCTGGACATCCACCGAGGCCTCACCTGATTATGCTGGGCGGCTCGGTGATTGTGCTGGAATTGGCGCAGGTCTTTCGTTATAGGGTCTGGTGGTGGAAAGCCGTACATTGAGTCTGGAAAACGTACTGTGTGCTTTGGTCAACATGAATAAACCCGAGTTAAAAATCAGGTGTTGGCGGCTGAAGGTGGTGAGATCATCCAGAGCGCGGCACTGGCGATTCGCAATGGCATGAGCATTCAGGAACTGGCCGGGCGACTGTTTCCCTACCTGACCATGGTAGAAGGATTGAAACTTTGTGCATAAACTTTCAGCAAAGATCTGGCACAGCTTTCCTGCTGTGCCGGTTAGAGCAGATGAGCTAAAATATCAACAAACAACAAATAGAAACATTAACCAATGACATCAACAACATTCACTATTGGTAAGCTGGCGGCGGAAGCGAAGGTGAACGTCGAGACTATTCGGTATTATCAACGTTTGAAACTTGTCATCGAACCGCCTAAACCGGCCCAGGGGTATCGGCATTATCCCGCAGAATATATTTTGCGGGTGCGCTTTATCAAACGAGCCCAGCAATTGGGTTTTACACTCAAGGAGATCCAGGAATTACTCGAACTGGGTGACGGCCATTGCCAGCAGGTGCAACAACTGGCGCAGATCAAGCTGAAAAAAATCGAGGAACGAATGACCGATCTGAATGCCATGCACGGTGCGCTGGACAGTTTGCTCGCACAATGCCAGGCGAGTGAAACAGGTGATACCCGTTGCGCACTGATTGAGACCATTACCACAAATAAAAATTAGGGAATGATGTAACACTCTTTCCTGTTTTCCTCCTTTCTTGCCTCCCCCCTGAGAATCACACATTGCCTCATTGGCTTGAATGAAAAAATAACTAAAACGGTTTTTTGTGCTGGTGTATTTCCCAGTATGAGCGGCTGATAACCCGGAGTTTGTTTTCGGGGTGAAAGCGTGTTTCCCCCTGTTTTCTGTTGATGTTAATACCCTTTTTAGCCTACTGCGGGGTTATTTGTTTCTTGAGGTTATAGCTTTCAGCTTTCTCTATGTTTTCAGGATTTATATGTGTTTTCCCTAGGACTTGTCCCAATTGATGTCACCCAGTCTTTAGGATATTTCTATGATGTGTATAAATATACAGAATCCTCTTAAACTTTTAAGTTTTATTATAAAGAGAGCAGGGTTTTTCTTGTTAAGCCGTCAATGAATCAAGGAGAGAATAAATGACGAAAACTGTAACAATGGCCACTTTTTTTGCTGCCATCATTGTTTCTGTACCCATGATTGTCATCGCAGACAATGTTCCCTGGAGTTACACTGGCCCTAATGGTCCCGAACATTGGGCTGATCTGAGTAAGGAATTCAAGCTTTGCGGTAGTGGAAAAGAACAATCACCGATCAATATCAGTGGTGCAAAGACCGCGAATTTACCCGCCATTCAGTTTGATTACAAACCTGGCAGCCTGGAAATTGTTAACAATGGCCACACCATTCTGATAAAACGCACCAAAGACAACACTATTACCATCGGTGAGGAACAATATGAATTATTACAGTTTCATTTTCACAGCCCCGGCGAAAACACGGTAGATGGTAAAGCCTCTCCTATGGAAATTCATCTAGTGCATAAGAGTGCCAAAGGTCAGGTCATGGTGCTCAGCGTATTCACCAAAATTGGTGCGAAAAATACGGTTTTGAACACGGCCTGGAATCATATACCACAGCAATCAGGCGACAGAAAAAAAGTCGCATCAGTGAATGTCAATGCTGTTGATCTGCTGCCGACCGACCACAGTTATTATAGTTTCAAGGGCTCGATTACCATACCACCCTGTAGCGAAGGTATTCAGTGGATAGTGCTGAAAAATCCTATCGAAGTCTCTGATGAACAAATAAAGCGGTTCTCCCAAGTCATCGGTGTTAATGCCCGCCCAGTGCAGCCTGTTTATTCACGAACACTGTACATGATGTGATTTGTCCGGAAAATAAATGGAGGAGGGAAGGAGAAGAGGAAGAGGAAGTGAAGACACGAGTGCACTGTCTTCATGTTGTGAGGACCGCACCCGAATGGTGCGGTCTTTTTTCAGTTGGCGTAACAACCTGACAGCTGGTAATTTAGGTTTAACACCCATACGTTACCTGATGCAGCTTAAATACGAAGATCAGGTTTTCAATTACAATTTACATAATAGTTTTCTCAAGCCTGATTTTTAAAAATAAAACCTGACTATTGCTTCAGTAGTATATGTGGATATTCTTTTCAAATCGTCATGACTTTCATAAGGTGCAGAAGTGTCTGAATCTTTATAGGTTGTTGCGGTTTTTGTATAAAGCAGGCCAATGTTTGTACCGATAGATATTTTTGGAAACAGGAAATACTCAAATGATATCGTTGGTGAAATGAAGTATGTGTTGGTTTCCCGTTTACGATAGCTTGAATAAGAGGAAGAAATATATCTTGATTTACTTTCACCTTCTGAGTATCCGATTCTTACGCCATAGTTAATAAATGTATTTTCATATACTTTATTTTTAAAGAATGCACCAATGCCAACTTCATAAGTTGAGTTGTCAGATTTTCCAACACTTCCATCATAACGGCGCATGTTTTCATCACCTGATGACCATTTGATGGTTGGTTCAATAATGAATTCTTTAAATTGTATTGGCATATATATTCTTAAATTTCCTTCATCAAGATTGCTGCCAAAGCCAGCTTTATCAAAACCGGACTGAGCATAGCTAGCAGAAGAAAATAAAAACAATGCAGCAAGATGTTTCACAAAAATCAATTTTTTTCGCATAATTTCCTCAATGAAATGTTTTTTTATTTTGTATTTATGAATAAAAAAGGGAACAAATATTTTGTCTGGTTTATCAATTTTGTGAACTTATGCTCTATTTCATAAGTTTTCTTTTAATCTTTCCAGCTTGATGAATTAAATCGTCGCGCATACTCACTATGCACCTCTTGAGATCGTTCAATCAGAAGAAAAAATCCAGCGTCATAATTGTCCGAATTATTCCATGCATGTTCCTAACTGTACTGATCTTTATAAAAAGTATTTTCGAGTCCGAAGGCTACAGTAGCATTACATTGTCATCCAGATAATATTCCAGGTAAAATTACCGACAAGATGAAACCGCAGGGGTGATAAAGCAGCCTGCTGGTTTACCCTTCTCTTGATCAAAAATATTTTTACTGGGTATTTACATCAGCCGAAAAATTCGTAGCGAAAGTTTGTATATTCATCATAATCTGGATTTCCCTACGGTTTTTTATTCTGCCTTGTCTTCTTTTACTCTTCTTTTCGAACCCATCATTGTTCAATTTTTTCCATATGATCACGCAATACCGACCTTACTTTTTCGTGAAGAAAATAAAGTGCAATGAAGTTTTGGGGGTTGCCATGAGTAAAATCATTAAAACTTGCACTCTTATCAGCAAAAGATTGGCTTGATATCAATAGACCGGGAAACAGTGTGCCAAAAATGAGAGGCCAATGTATTTTTTTATGCATGATAAATCTCCATATAAAACCAATTAATGCTGATTATTTTATTTGTCACCACCGCTGTTCCATTAACTTCACATGCCTCAAATAGCATAATCATACTTTTGCTTCGCATGAAGGTCATTGCAGTACAGTAATATTTTATTAGCGGGACAGTACTGATTTGTAACTCTAGTGAGTTTAAAATCAGCCGAAAATACTCATAAAATGAGTGGTTGAAATAGCTGCTAAGTGGTCGTTCTGTTCTGCTGAATGGGTTTTAGGTGTCCCCAGGAGTTGTCCGCTTGTAATAAAATACACGGCATATGACTGAAAGTTGTATAACCATGATTGATCTATGAGGGGTGATTTTTGTGTTGGTATTACTGTCTGGTACAGGCTGACGACAAACCCGGAGTTTGTCTTGAGGCGTGAGGATTTTTTCCAATTATTATTATGTTATGGTTGCCCCCGTTTATCTGTTTGCCTTTTCCATCGAGATGATTTTGTTATCAGGTATGACATAGTGATTTTTCATCTTGTTGTGAAGAATAGATGTTCCATGATAATGACAAATAACGACTATGGAGGTTTTCTGAAATGGAAATACAGTACATTACCAGTATTAATGATACCGACAAAACGAAAATTCTGCTGTTGATCGAGGCCAGTCTCCAGGCCTACAGCGCCTTCAATGATAATGAGCCAAAAAAATGTCAGAAAGAAAATATTTCCGCACCTGCCGGTTTTGAATGTGTCGAATGCTGGACAGGCATCGACGCCATTTTCAGTCATGACAAGACCGTTGAATGTTATGGTGTCGTATTTCGCTCTCAAGAGGCACCGTACACTTATATTTTTGCTTTTCGCGGCACCTCATCCATATTGGATATACTCGATGACCTTGGCGCGGAGTCAACATCATTCACACCGTATGAAAAAAGTGTGGCGGTACCATCAGGGGTAACGGTTGAATCCGGGTTTTATGATATTTATAGTGAGAGCCGGAAAAACACACCTTCTATGCAAAGCCAGCTGTTTCACCTGATTGATAAATATGAAACTTCAGGTAAACCCATCGAGCAACTGTATATTACCGGCCATAGTCTCGGATCAGCATTGAGTGAACTCTTTACGCTGGACGTTGCTTTATCACGTCCCTCCATAACTGCATCGAATATTAATTACGCTTGTCCACGGGTTGGTAATCGTGATTTTGTTACCTTTTATGAACAACAGCCAGCGCAACAGAACAGCAGCACACAAACGCTTCGCGTGCAAAACACCTACGACAAGGTTCCGTGTGTTCCGCTGGAAGACATGGGTTACCATCATCTCTCTCATGCTTACATTATTGCCTTCTACAAAGACAGCTGGATAGGAAAAGCCAACCTGCTGGCTTGTCACTCTGCCCTTAACTATCAGGCCGTTTTAAAGTGCGCAGCGGAAAATGAGGAGGGTGTTTGTATTTGCCAGGAATTGAAAGTCCCTGCCAACAAATATGCGGTAACCTCAAAAGAGCCAGAGCCGAGCACAATTTGTAGTTTCTGGTAGGCGCATTTATTTTGAGGTCATACTCTGTGGCTCGAATCCGACTGACCGGTAAGTGCGCGATTGGCCAGCACCGTTATGCCATCGTGGACGATGATTTATTCCCAGCACTCAAGCGCTACAAGTGGAAGGCCAAGCCTAATCAGAACGGCACTCAGGTCTATGCAGTGCGCAATACTCAAGTGGGTAGCAGTAGCACCATGCTGCGTATGCACCGCGAGGTAATCGGTGTGTCGTCTGTGCGGGTCCTCGCTGCCGCAGAATTCGGGAGTTTTTACCGTGAGCTGGGTTCTAGTATGCCTAAAATCATTGGGCTGTAGCATAACCGGGCGATAGTTCGAGCCGCATGAGCCGGGTAAAACACCCCAAAAGGCTCTAAAAATCCGGCCATTCCCACCCGGTGGACAGCGCCACCCTCAAACAGGTGGCCTTTTTCACCGTTTCCTGTGCTAAATCCATCTATGGTTACCCACGCGCGAACGCTTCTTATTTCTGTGGTGCTGCTGATTCTGCCCGCCCTGGTATCGGCAGATTCCTACACTGCGTGGAGAAGTGGGGCCGTGGGAGACTGAGGTCTACTGTTTAGGTGCTAGGGTGTTTTCGCTCTTCTGCCCGAGGCCAAAAGTAACCCTTGATACAGTTCGGGTTTGTAACCGTGATTTGTACATGATTCTTTTCTTTAAATCCCGCTGTTGGATACAAGGGCTCCCCTTCCCAAAAAACACCACGTACGCTATCGAATGCCCTTAGCTTCTGCTCTTTTCTTTGCGCATGAAGAAAATTTATGACCGCACAATCTAACGTCCGTAACAAGAGGTCATCCGAGCCGGGGCTACGCTTCTTGCTGCCATGTGTATTCGCTGGCACCTCTTCTCCTGCGACCTTTAGAGCCTTGATTAACGAGTCGTAACTTGTCTTGAGCAGCTTCAGTGAACCGGAATCAAGCAAATCGAGGCAATACCCTAAACTAATTGCAGCGCCAACCACGGTGGGGGTTTTTAATTTGTTCAACTTTTTTAGCTCTTCCCCGTACATCTTGGCGCGATCAGGGCTGTTTTCCCAGAAATACATACCCGCCCCAAGCCAATCATAGGCGTTTTTGCTATTGTGAAGATTGGATTTTTTAGCGATTAGTTTTTTCGCTAATGAGAACTCGCACACATGGAACCCAAAGACAATATTTGGATAGTTCGTGTACATGAAAAGGGGCTATCTTAAGAAGCGACCCGAAGGGCTTTCTTGAACCGTTGTTTCACTTTGCCGCTTGAATTCATGATGCCCGCAGCTTTTAACGTGTCTACGGCCTGCTTTTTTGACACTTTGGCACCAAATTCTTTCATTTGGCGGATTTGCTCTGTCATTTCTCGCTTAGTCATTTAACTCTCTCACCATTGTCAGGAATATCGGCCATTCCTAATGTTACTAAAATCACCCAAGGGTCGTACAAATTGTGGCACGTCTTGAAGGGAAAGGAAATCATATACTAGCTGCTGTTCGAGCACTGCTCACAAGCTGAGTTTTACATAGTGGTCGTTGAATCATTTAGGCTTCGCTTCAGCGGGGCTTTTTTGTGGTTCGGCGCTAAGTAACTCCTCACCCCGCACGCTTACATGGTGCTTACACAGCGATTACCGGAAGGTGGAAAGCAGTGAGAATGTCGCATAAGTCATTGATAAATATGGTGGGCGATGCTGGGTTCGAACCAGCGACCCCTGCCGTGTGAAGGCAGTGCTCTCCCGCTGAGCTAATCGCCCTTGTTCTGGAAAAAACCGTTCTGGAAATGGTTTTCCGAAAAGAGGGCGCAGATTCTACGAGTTGGGCACGGTCAGGTCAAATTTCCGATACAGCAGACTGCAACTCCCCTTTTTGCCGGAGCTTGGTACAATACCTCCCTTTTTTTACCGCCAAGCCCTTTGTGGGCCAAGGAAAATCTGACCGTAATGCGTACCCGTTTTGCTCCCAGCCCTACAGGCTATCTTCACATTGGCGGTGCCCGCACCGCTCTTTATTCCTGGTTGTATGCCCGCAAACATGGGGGGCGGTTTGTGTTGCGTATCGAAGATACGGACCGTGAGCGCTCCACCGAGGCTTCGGTGAATGCCATTTTGGAGGGCATGACCTGGCTGGGGTTGGAATACGACGAGGGACCGTTTTACCAGACACACCGTTTTGATCGCTACAAGGAGGTTATCCAGCAATTGCTGGATAAGGGGCTGGCCTACCATTGTTATTGCTCCCGTGAGGAGCTGGACGCCATGCGCGAAGAGGCCATGGCAAAAAAGGAAAAGCCGCGCTACAACGGGCGTTGCCGCATGCGTAGTGATGTTCTGGAGGGGGTTGAGCCGGTGATCCGGTTTAAAAATCCCACCGAGGGTGCTGTGGTTATCAATGACCTGATCAAAGGCAAAGTTGTCATTCAAAACAGCGAGCTGGATGACCTGATTATCGCTCGCAGTGATGGTACGCCCACCTATAATCTCACCGTAGTGGTGGATGACTGGGACATGGAGGTCAGTCATGTCATTCGCGGCGATGACCACCTCAACAACACGCCACGACAAATCAATCTGTTGCGCGCCCTTGGGGTTGAGCCACCGATTTATGCCCATGCGCCAATGATTCTGGGTGATGATG
>Ga0256830_1001118_pt1 | contig 19297 bp, 23 predicted proteins | sample 128326metaG_FD_190537 | JGI IMG/M metagenome (GOLD analysis project Ga0256830, IMG submission 190537) | Hydrothermal vent microbial communities from Lau Basin, Pacific Ocean - 128-326 | ecosystem: Environmental > Aquatic > Marine > Hydrothermal vents | place: Pacific Ocean: Lau Basin | collected... | reverse complement strand
CCGAGAATAGAAATCGTAGCGAGGGAAAGTTATTTAGAACCCATTTTTTCGAATAAATGAGGCGAATAGTGGGCTTTATTTAACGAATTTATTCGGAAAAATGGGCCGCAATAGATTTTCCGCAGTAGGTTCTCTATTCTCGGACAGGCTCCTAGGAGGTGCTGTTGACTCGCCAGTCTAAGAAAGTTATGTTGTATAGTGTAGACGAAGATTATTATACACTTATAAAACTTATTTAGGTCGTGTAACTTAATGACAATGGACACTCAATTCATCGTTTTTACCGATCTTGACGGCACCTTGTTAGATTCTAATAATTATAGTTATGAGCCAGCTATTCCTGGAATTAAAAGATTAAAGGATGAAAAAATTCCGCTCATCCCGGTTACCAGTAAAACATTATCTGAAGTTCAAGTATTGCTTTATGTTTTGAAATTGAGATCTCCGATCGTCGTTGAAAATGGGGCATTAATTGCGTTTCCCAAGGGATATTTTGCAAAATATGAGGAAGCAGCTATTGACCTGGAATCTGATGGAGATATGAATATCTTACGTTTTGGGCTTCAGTATTCTAACATCCGCGATATTCTAATGCGTATTCGGGCAGCGCATTCATTTGATTTTCTCGGTTTTGGAGATATGAGTACCGCGCAAATATCCCAGGCCTCGGGCTTATCTTTGAATAAAGCCTCTCAGGCCAAGGTGAGAACAGGTAGTGAACCGATAATATGGAATGACTCGGAACACGCGCTCGAATTATTTCAGAACGAACTCAAGCTGAATGCGCTCAAGTTAACAAGCGGCGGCCGATTTAGGACTGTTGTCGGGGATAATGATAAAGGGCAGGCGGTTCAACAATTAACTCAATTATATCAGAAAAAATATGGAAATAATCTTGCAACCATAGGCCTAGGTGATAGCCTTAACGATGAGAGCATGTTCTCGGTGGTTAATACGCCGGTGGTCGTTCGACAAGCCGATGGCAGTGTTGCTGATTTTGGTGAGCAACATTTTTATTTAACAAAAGGCATTGGGCCAGTAGGCTGGAATGAATTTATTCAGCTTTTTTTGGATAGGAACTGATTCGAAGTTCCGAGAATCAATTGTTTATGATGCAAAATGAATTCAAATGCAGTCTTAGCGAATAATTCTGAGTTCACGATAAAGTGGCATGCCTCTCTACGTTTGGGTTTTGAAAAAAGATCAAAAAAAACGGTGGCCGCTTATGTAAAGCATATTGGGCCGCTTAGAATACAACGCGCTTTTTATCCTGAAGAGGATGGAACTTGTCATGTTTATTTATTACATCCACCGGGTGGCTTGGTAGGCGGGGATGAACTTCAATATGATATTCGTTTAAACGAGCATTCTGCGTGTTTGATCACAACACCGGGTGCGGCTAAAATTTATCGCAGTGATTGCCTTAGTAAAGTAAATCAGCAGTTAAGCATTGCTGCGGGCGCTATTTTAGAATGGCTCCCGCAGGAAAGCATTGTTTTTAATCAAGCAATTTCAGCAACGAATACGAGTTTGCATTTAGAAGAAACGAGTCAGTTATTTTTCTGGGATGTTTGCTGTTTAGGGCGTCCTTCGATAAATGAACGTTTCACCCAAGGTTGTTTTCGACAAAACATAGTGCTTTATCGTTCAGGACAAGCGGTCATTATTGAGAGAAATAGATTTGCCGGTGGACATGAGATTTTTGATGCCGTTTGGGGTTTGCAGTCTTATTATATAAATGCAATCGCCATATTAACGGATAATAATAATCACGGTGTTGCTTCCTATCGCCAAGTCATAGAATATTCAGAAAAACAAATAATAGGTTTAACCCGCAAAAATGGTTTTATTATTTGTCGTTACCTTGGGAATTCTGCTGAGCAAGCCAAATCAATTTTTACTCGTCTTTGGCAACATTGGCGAGCAATGGAAACACATAGAACGAGTATTATACCCAGGATATGGAAAACATAATTTCTATGCCTGTATCTCAATCGCTACGGGTATACCTGAGTCGATACGGAGGATAACGATGGACTTATCACCACGAGAAAAAGATAAGCTACTTATATTTTCAGCAGGTTTATTAGCTGAACGCAGAAAAGAAAAAGGGCTTAAGCTGAATTACCCAGAAGCAGTAGCGTATATCGCTGCGGCCATTATGGAAGGAGCAAGAGAAGGAAAGACCGTTGCCGAATTAATGCATTTTGGAACGACTCTTTTATCCACGGATGATGTCATGGAAGGAATAGCAGAAATGTTGCCTGACATTCAAGTGGAAGCTACTTTTCCAGATGGTACTAAATTGGTTACCGTACACAATCCCATCGTATAGAACACTGTAAGAAGAGGATAAAAAATGATTCCAGGTGAAATGCTTATCGAGTCAGGCGATTTGGAAATTAATATTAATCGTCCGACAATTAAGCTAGATGTTTCCAATACCGGAGATAGGCCGATTCAAGTGGGTTCTCATTATCATTTTTTTGAAAGCAATAGCGCGCTGAATTTTGCACGAGCAAAAACTAAGGGTTATCGATTAAATATCCCGGCCGGTACCGCCGTTCGATTTGAACCAGGGCAAACACGATCAATCGAGTTGGTTAGCCTTGCCGGAAAACGCGAAGTATATGGGTTTAATGCGGCGGTGATGGGTGCGCTCGATCATTAAATCTAAATGCCTAAGGGTCATTTTATATTTTTGATGATAATGAAAATAAGCACTTTTACTGAGTTCGTTCAGATAGCAGGCTGGTATAAAGGGAAAGCAAATGAAAATCGATCGCAAAGCCTATAGTGAAATGTTTGGCCCGACCGCTGGTGACAGGGTGCGCTTAGCGGATACTGATCTTATTATCGAGGTTGAAAAAGATTACACGACTTATGGCGAGGAAGTAAAATTTGGCGGTGGAAAAGTTATCCGTGATGGCATGGGGCAAAGCCAACTAGGACAGCAAGATGTGGTTGATACCGTTATCACCAATGCATTGATCTTGGATCACTGGGGGATTGTAAAAGCTGATATTGGAATAAAAGCCGGGAGAATTGCGGCTATTGGCAAGGCGGGAAACAGGGATATACAAGCCAATGTTGATATGAACATTGGCCCAGGAACGGAGGTTATTGCAGGAGAAGGACAGATTATTACCGCTGGGGCAATCGATGCGCATATTCATTTTATTTGTCCTCAACAAATTGAAGAAGCCTTGATGTCTGGTATTACCACGATGTTAGGTGGAGGTACTGGACCCGCCGCAGGAACGAATGCGACCACCTGTACCCCTGGCCCGTGGCATATTGAAAAAATGTTACAAGCGGCTGAAGCTTTCCCGATGAATCTTGGTTTTCTCGGTAAGGGCAATGCAAGTCAACCGCTTGCATTAAATGAGCAAATCGAAGCCGGTGCCGTTGGTTTAAAGCTGCATGAAGATTGGGGAACTACCCCGGCTGCAATCGATAATTGCTTGAATGTTGCAGAAAATTATGACGTTCAAGTGGCCATTCATACTGACACACTGAACGAATCAGGTTTTGTTGAAGACACCTTGGCGGCATTTAAAGGCCGAACTATTCATACTTATCACACAGAGGGCGCGGGAGGTGGGCACGCTCCCGATATTATTAAAGCCTGTGGTGAAGATAACATTTTACCTTCGTCAACCAACCCAACACGTCCTTATACGGTTAATACGATTGATGAACATCTCGACATGTTAATGGTTTGTCATCATCTTGATCCTAATATTGCGGAAGATGTTGCATTTGCAGAATCACGTATCCGCAAAGAGACGATTGCCGCAGAAGATATTCTGCATGACCTTGGCGCATTTAGTATGATTGCTTCAGATTCACAAGCCATGGGACGTGTAGGTGAAGTTATTTGCCGGACCTGGCAAACCGCACACAAAATGAAAGTGCAGCGTGGTTCACTCAGCGAGGACTCGAGTCGGAATGATAACTTTCGTGCGCGACGTTATATTGCGAAATATACCATTAACCCCGCCGTAGCTCATGGCATAAGTGAACATGTCGGTTCGATTGAAGTGGGAAAAATGGCCGATATTGTATTATGGAAACCCCCCTTTTTTGGAGTGAAACCATCGATGATTATCAAGGGTGGAGCGATTGCTGCGGCTCCCATGGGTGACCCTAATGCCTCTATTCCAACACCACAACCGGTGCATTATCGAAATATGTTTGCTGCCTATGGGCGCGCATTAACTACAACAAGTTTTAATTTTGTTTCGCAAGCGAGCGTAGATAATGATATTAAGACAAAATATGGATTAAACAAAAACTGTTTAGCCGTGAAGAATACCCGCAATATTAAAAAAGCAGATATGCTGCATAATACCTATCAACCGGTGATAGAAGTTGATTCACAAACCTATCATGTACGTGCGGATGGGGTATTGCTAAGCTGTGAACCCATGGCAGAGTTACCGATGGCACAACGTTATTTTTTGTTTTAAAACATAAATAACGCTTTGGGTATAGAAGTGCACAGAAAAGGAAAAAATTTAAAGATGATACAAATCAATGAATTTACCACCGATACTATGCCCATTTTTACCACGATGACTTTGGCATATGATCAACGGCAAAAAAGTCGTTTAAAAGCCTGTTTAGATAACGGTGATGAAGCGGCCATTATATTGCCGCGCGGCAGCCGATTAAAAGATGGCGATATTCTGAAAACCGAAAATGGTAGCTTGGTAAGAGTGATTGCGGCGCAGGAAAAAGTATCCGTAGTTTATAGCAGTGATCGTTTTCTGTTAATGAAAGCGTGTTATCATCTCGGAAATCGACATACACTGGTGCAAATTGATACGCGATTTTTGCGTTATCAAAGCGACCATGTTCTTGATAAAATGATGCTGCAACTCGGGCTTGAGGTCGTTGCAGAAACGGCATCGTTTGAACCTGAAGCGGGCGCTTATTCTCATCACTAAAATGATCTCAATGCATAGTCAATTGCGTTTGCAGCAACTCGTGAGTCCCGCATTGCCCATCGGATGTTATGCCTATTCCCAAGGTTTAGAAGCAGCCATAGAGCAGGCCTGGGTCTATGACGAAGACTCAACCAAAAGTTGGTTGCGAGGCATATTGAAAAACGCAGTGGTGTATAATGATTTAGCGGTATTTGTGAAAATTTATCAAGCCAGTAACGCGCATCGAGTTGACGATATCATTGAATGGAACCAATATATTCTCGCCTTACGCGAAACCTCAGAGTTATATGCGGAAGATATTCAAGTGGGTGGTGCACTGAAAAAACTTTTAACAGACCTAGCGTTTGCAAGGCAAGATATTTTGCATCAGCTACCTATGTGTAGCTACGTTAGCGCATTCTCATTAGCTTGCGCGACTTGGAATATTCCATTGTCAGTGGCTCTCGGTGGATTTTCCTACGCATGGGTAGAAAATCAAATAGCGACTGCCATCAAGCTTGTGCCATTAGGGCAAACTTCAGGGCAGCGCATACTCTCGCAATTATTTGATGACATTGCAGCCGTTGTTATCAAGAGTCAGAAGATTTCAGACCAAGACATTGGCTTCAGTCTCCCTGCTTTTAGCATAGGAAGTAGCTTACACGAAACACAATATACTAGATTGTTTAGGTCTTAATAAGGAAAAAAAGTGAAAAACTCGTTACGTGTAGGAATAGGTGGCCCTGTCGGATCCGGAAAAACGGCCTTGGTTTCGGCTTTATGTTCTGAGCTTAAAAATAAATACAGTATTGCAGTTGTCACCAATGATATTTACACCCAAGAAGATGCAGCGTTTTTAACACGAAATAATGCACTCGAGGCGGATCGAATTATCGGTGTTGAAACCGGAGGATGTCCGCATACCGCGATACGCGAAGACGCATCAATGAATCTCGCTGCTATTGATGAATTGCAAAAGCGCTTCGAAAATCTTGATATCCTCTTTGTGGAAAGCGGTGGTGATAACCTCAGTGCGACCTTTAGTCCAGAACTTTCGGACTTAACCTTATATGTTATTGATGTATCAGCCGGTGATAAAATACCAAGAAAGGGTGGGCCCGGTATTACCAAATCAGATTTATTAATTATTAATAAAATGGATCTTGCACCCTATGTAGGCGCTGATTTGAATGTTATGGCTGAAGATGCAAAAAAAATGCGCAAAGATCGACCTTTTATTTTTAGTAACATCAAAGAACAACAAGGCATCAAAGAAATTATTTCGTTTATTGAGCAGCAAGGATTGATTTAAGGTCGTAGCGGCTGAGGAATGGGCGCGCAACAACTTCCCAGGATTGATCCGGTCTTCGTTCCCCATCTCTGTTTCTATTGAGAAAATATTTCAAACTCATTTTGTGCGGCGCACCGTATTGATGCGTTGAAAATCATGCGCGCACATTAAAGAGGCGTTATTCCAGGAAGAATAAGATGTTAATCATTGAAAGAAAAGTTAAGCAATTGAAATAAAATGATAAAAATAATAGGCATGGTTGCTGCTGAATAGATAACGTTGAACTTTCATAAAAGCGACAAGAATGATAGCTTTTATTAACCATAAAACATCAAATTATTATGAGAGAGAACTAATGAAAAAATTTTCACTATCAAAAATGGCAACAATAATAACAGCGCCCGTGCTAATGACAGGGTTAATGGCGAGCAATGCAAGTGCCGCTGATATCTCATTGAGTGGTAACATCAGTGTTATTTCAAAATATGTTTTACGTGGTGTTCAAAAATCGGCCGAAAGCAATGTTCCAGCCTTGCAAGGTGGATTCGATGCCAGCCATAGTAGTGGTTTATATTTAGGCTATTGGGCATCAAATCTTTCCTACTCAGATGGCGATGATAACGGCTATGAAAACGACCTCTATGGCGGATACTCGGGCAGTGTCGCAGGCGTGAATTTTGGTGTGGGCTTCATCCAATACATATACATTGATATAGAGGATGCCAATGGAACCGAGGCGGTGGTTAATCTAGGTTATGGCCCGGTGACTGTTCAAGCACAATATTTAACAAATGATGTTACTTGGGGTAATGCCGGTGATATTTATTGGACAGCTAATGCCGGTGTTGATTTGCCCAAAGATTTTTCCCTAGGCGTGTCGTTAGGTTATTATACTTACAGTGATAAAGATTCAGATAATAAATTTATTGCTGATGGCTCTACCACGATCACCTCCGGGTTTCGTCACCTCAATGTTTCTATTTCTCATCCCATCGGTAACACCGGTGCAGACATGAGCTTGACCGCTATTTATGGCGGCACAACACGTGATGATACTGAGCAAGGCTCTACAGGCGTATTAGGTATCTCCTATGCTTTCGATATATAAATAAAACCATTAGGTGGCGGTTAAGTATTTCGCCACCTTTTTTATTTTACCTTGCGAACATAAAGAGGTTGTATTAGATGAAAAGTTATTTGCGAAAAATATCATTCATTGTTTGTGCTGCGGGATTATTGCTCTTGTCACAAGTTGCCGCTGCTGCGAATACCATTAAGGTGGGAGTTTTACATTCGTTGTCAGGAACAATGGCCATTAGTGAAACCACTTTAAAAGACACCATGCTGATGTTGGTGGAAGAGCAGAACAAAAAAGGGGGGTTGTTAGGTAAAAAACTAGAAGCCGTAGTTGTTGACCCCGCCTCTAATTGGCCGTTGTTTGCGGAAAAAGCTCGGGAACTAATATCTAAAAACAAAGTAGATGTTACCTTTGGGTGCTGGACTTCCGTTTCACGTAAATCAGTTTTACCGGTCTTTGAAGAGCTAAACAGCTTGTTATTTTATCCGGTACAGTATGAAGGTGAAGAGTCTTCAAAAAATGTATTTTATACGGGCGCTGCACCGAATCAGCAAGCAATACCAGCAGTCAATTATTTAATGAACGACCTAGAAGTTAAGCGCTGGGTTTTAGCGGGTACTGACTATGTTTATCCGCGTACCACCAATAAAATATTGAAAGCTTACTTGCTCGCTAAAGGCGTTAAAGAAAGCGATATTATGATTAATTACACGCCTTTTGGGCATTCCGATTGGCAGAGTATTGTTGCTGATATTAAGAAATTTGGTTCTACCGGCAAAAAAACAGCGGTTGTATCAACGATTAATGGTGATGCAAATATACCGTTCTATAAGGAGCTAGGTAATCAAGGTGTTTCAGCCGAAGATATTCCTGTGGTTGCTTTTTCGGTGGGTGAAGAAGAGCTATCTGGTTTAGATACCGGGCCACTGGTTGGCCATTTGGCTGCATGGAATTACTTCATGAGTGTGGAGTCTGAAGAAAATGAAGCCTTCATCAATACATGGCGAAAATTTATCAAGGATGATAAGCGGGTAACAAATGACCCAATGGAAGCGCATTACATCGGTTTCAATATGTGGGTTAAAGCCGTAGAAAAAGCGGGAACGACGGATACTGATGCGGTAGCAAAAGCCATGATTGGTATTACTACACCGAATCTAACCGGTAGTGTCGCGGTAATGAATCAAAATCATCATTTATCGAAGCCAGTATTAATTGGTGAAATTCAAGATGATGGGCAGTTTGAAACAGTATGGCAAACACCGGATACGGTGATTGGTGATGCATGGTCTGACTTTCTGCCTGGAAGCAAGAATCTTGTTTCATCTTGGATGGCACCAATACTCTGTGGGAACTACAATGTTAAAACCGGAAAATGTGCGGGTTCGGAAGTGCTAGCCGCTCAATAACGGCTCTTCGGGGTGAGATTTTTTTCATCCATCTTGTCCCTCTCTAGGGCGTGTCGTCAATTAATATGACTGTTCTTTTGAAGCCATATTAGTTGACACGACATGTCTTAAATACTTAATAAAAACATCTTACTATTAATAATCTATAGCGCTCAGGCTAAGGTTTTTTTGTGGCAAAAAAATACCTAATGAATTCAAAACAAAAAAGTTTTATCCATTTTTTAATGATCCTGTTTCTAGGCATGATATTCGTTAGCCCCGGCCTGGCGAATACGATTAGCGATGCTGATTTTCGCGATTCATTAAGCGCACTCAATCAAAAAAAGTTTACCCAAAAAATACAGGCAATAGAAAAGCTAGCTGAATTCGATCATGGAAAAACACGTTTTGTTATGCAGTCCTTGCTTGATGGAAATCTCTTTTATCGTAAATCGGATAAAAACATATTTATTGCGGAAAAAACAGATACAGAACTGGTGTTAAAAGATGTTATCAGTTTAGAAGTTATAGATATCGTGGGAAAACGAGATGCGCGAAAGATAAGTGTCAATAATAAAATACGAAAATTACTGAGATTAAAAATATCAGCGATGAGTTTGTCGCACTCAGATCCTAAAGTAAGACATGCTGCAGTTAAAGAAATGATGAAAAAACCGGCGCTTGAGACTAGCAATATATTACGTCAATATGTTGCGTCGGAAAACGATGAAACCGTAAAAAATACCCTGCGTGTAGCGATAGCGCTGTATGATGTAAAGAGCGATGATAAATCAATAAAACTTGCTGCCTTAGATATATTGGGTGAAAGTTCAAGTCTAGAAAGTAAATATGCTGTACTTGCGGTTTTGGAAAAGGATAGCCAAGCTTCCTATATAGAACAAGATCAAGAAATTATTCAACACGCAAAAAAAATATTGGATAGTATTGAAACCCAGCTCAAATTTTACGGATTTTTGGAAACACTCTTTTTCGGCCTGAGTCTAGGCTCGGTTTTATTGCTGGCTGCAATTGGTCTTGCGATTACTTTTGGGGTAATGGGCGTGATTAATATGGCGCATGGTGAGCTCATCATGTTAGGTGCATATACGACCTATGTAATCCAATTGCTGATGCCAAACAATATTGAATATTCAGTATTAGTTGCCATTCCGGCCGCTTTTCTGGTGGCGGGTATTGTTGGAATAATGATTGAGCGTGGTATTTTACAATTTTTATACGGTAGGCCGCTGGAAACTTTACTTGCCACCTTTGGTGTTAGCCTAGTATTGCAACAACTGGTGCGTAGCGTATTTTCGCCACTCAATCGTTCTGTAGAAACACCAGAATGGATGAGCGGGGCGTGGCAGATTAATTCGACGTTAGCTATTACGTTTAACCGTTTATACATACTCCTTTTTTGTATTTTTGTCTTCATCATGCTGTTGCTGATTTTGAAAAAAACCGCCTTGGGTTTATATATTCGTGCGGTATCACAGAATCGTCAGATGGCGAAAGCCATGGGTGTCCGTAGTGAATGGGTCGATGCACTTACGTTTGGTTTAGGCTCGGGCATTGCGGGCGTTGCGGGTGTGGCCTTGAGTCAGTTGACGAATGTGGGGCCGAATATGGGCCAGGCCTATATCATTGATTCATTTATGGTGGTCGTTTTTGGGGGTGTTGGAAATCTTTGGGGAACATTCATTGGTGCAATGTCACTCGGGGTTGTCAATAAATTTCTCGAACCTTGGTCAGGTGCAGTGCTTGCAAAAATTTTGATTCTTGTTTTTATTATTTTATTTATCCAGAAAAGGCCGCGTGGGTTATTTCCACAAAAGGGTCGGTCGGCAGAGAATTAAGCGATGACGGCTCAGGCACATATAAAAAATAAGAGTTTAATTACCCAGCTATTTATGAGCGATAAGGGTAGTCAGATATTTTTTGCATTATTAATGACGATGACTATTGTCGTGCCTATTTTACATTTAGCCGTACCGGCTGATTCCGCATTACACGTTTCTGCCTATACTTTAACATTGCTGGGAAAATATTTATCATTTGCCTTGCTTGCCATTGCTTTGGATCTCGTCTGGGGATATTGCGGAATATTGAGTTTGGGGCATGCTGCTTTTTTTGCGCTAGGTGGTTATGCGATGGGCATGTATTTAATGCGCCAGATTGCAGATCGTGGGGTTTACGGAAATCCAGAGTTACCCGATTTTATGGTGTTTTTAGATTGGCAAGAACTACCGTGGTTTTGGTATGGCTTTGACCAGTTTTGGTTTGCGATGTTAATGGTTATTTTGGTTCCGGGTCTCTTAGCTTACATATTTGGTTGGTTGGCTTTTCGTTCACGGGTGACCGGTGTTTATCTTTCGATAATTACTCAAGCCTTGACCTATGCCTTAATGCTTGCATTTTTTCGCAACGAAATGGGATTTGGGGGCAATAACGGATTAACCGACTTCAAAGATATATTAGGTTATAACTTACAAGATGACTCAACCCGCGTTGCGCTTTTTCTGGCTTCTGCGATTATGCTTATCATTGGCTATACTGTTGCAAAATTTATCATTAACTCAAAATTAGGCCGGGTAACCGTTGCGATTAGAGATGCGGAAGATCGTGCACGTTTTGTGGGTTATAAAGTTGAAAATTATAAACTTTGGGTGTTTACTTTTTCTGCGGTACTCGCCGGAATTGCAGGAGCCTTATATGTTCCTCAGGTTGGCATTATTAACCCCGGAGAATTTTCACCACTTAATTCGATTGAGCTCGTTGTATGGGTTGCCGTAGGTGGTCGTGGTTATTTATACGGAGCGGTGCTTGGGGCATTTATTGTTAACTTTGCTAAAACTTATTTTACCGCTGTATTACCCGAAGTATGGTTATTTGCGCTTGGTGGTTTATTTATTTTTGTGACTATCTTCATGCCGCAAGGGATAGTTGGGCTAATTGCCAAGCTGACATCAAAGAAAAACCCTTCATCTTCACCACCGATAGAAAACCAGTTCTCAGAGCAAAAACCTTGGAAATCGAAAGCAGATGCCTAGCAAAAGTAAGTTTAAAGAAGTGATGCGTCGCGATAGAGTATTTGATTTTATGGTACCCGGTGGTCGACATGCGGTGATTGCCAAGCAACTCGATATATCGCACGATATTGTGCTATATGTGGAGGGTATTTCGGTCAGTTTTGACGGCTTTAAAGCGCTGAATGATTTGAATCTCTATATTAACAACGGAGAATTGCGTTGCATTATCGGACCAAATGGAGCGGGTAAAACCACGATGATGGATGTTATTACCGGTAAAACCAAGCCCGACGCAGGCACCGCATTTTTTGGTCAGACCATGGATTTAACCGCCATGAGCGAATATGAAATTGCCGCAGCGGGCATTGGTCGAAAGTTTCAAAAACCCACAATATTTCCGGAACATACAGTATTTGAAAACCTTGAGCTCGCCATGCACTGTGATAAGCGCGTGTGGACGACTCTATTTGCTCGACTTAGCAGTGCACAACAAGACCGAATACTTGAAATAGTGGATACCATCATGCTTGCTGCTCAAATTAATTTGCAGGCTAAGAATTTATCACATGGCCAAAAACAATGGTTAGAAATTGGTATGTTGCTGATGCAAAATCCGCAGTTATTACTGGTTGACGAACCCATTGCGGGTATGACTCAGCAAGAAACTGAACGTACTGCAGAGCTGCTTACTAGTCTTGCCGGTCAGCATTCCGTTGTTGTGGTTGAGCATGATATGGAATTCGTACGTTCCATTGCTAAAACGGTCACCGTATTACATGAAGGGCATGTCTTGGCCGAAGGTAGTATGGACGAAGTGCAAAATAATCAGCAAGTGATTGAAGTCTATTTGGGAGAATAAATATGCTTGAAATCAAAAGACTCAATCAATTTTATGCTGAAAGCCACACCTTATGGGATGTGGATCTAAAAATCGAACAAGGTGATTGTGTTTGTTTAATGGGACGTAACGGCGTAGGCAAAACCACCTTGCTCAAAAGTATCATGGGTTTAGTTCCGTGTAAGTCCGGTAGCATCTTATTTGAAAATACTGAGATGTTAAAACAGGCCGCTGAGAAACGCGCAAAAGCCGGTATTGGCTATGTGCCGCAAGGGCGTGAAATATTTCCGCAATTAACCGTCGAGGAAAATCTCAGAATTGGTTTATCATCGCGCAGGGATAAAATAAAAACCATTCCACCCAGAATATTTGAATTATTCCCGGTGCTCAAAGAAATGATGCATCGACGCGGCGGAGATTTATCCGGGGGACAGCAACAGCAACTCGCTATTGGGCGGGCACTGGTCTTAGACCCAAAAGTCCTCATTCTTGATGAACCCACTGAAGGCATACAGCCCAATATTGTTCATGATATTGGTAGTATTCTCATGCAGCTTAATCAGGAAGAGGGCATTACCATTCTTATCGTGGAGCAAAAGCTTCCATTCGCACGGCGTATTGGAAAAAATTTTATGTTAATGGATAGAGGTAGAAAGGTTGCGCTTGGAAAAATGCAAGCGCTTGATGATACGTTGATTCAGAAATATCTGACGGTTTAAGCTCAGAAAACAAGTATACTTATCAGGATAAATATTATTATTTGCTCATGATAATTCAGTATTAAAAATACTCTACTAGGAGACTGTCTGAGAACAGACTCCTAGGAGCTTGTTTTACATCCAAAAGTGTGTTTTATAATCACTTGTTACTTTGATGAGGTATATTAAGCATGAACGGAAAATTATCCACTTATATTATTGTTGCCGTGGCTACCTTCGCGGTCATTGCCTTTTTTTGGCGTTACATGGATTTATCATAATTGCATATTGAATGGGATACAATGAAGATTGTGGGTGTTAAATAACTAATGGAAACACGTATTACAGATCTTGAAGTGCGTTTAACATATCAAGAATCGACACTAGATGAATTACACGAAGTGATGATTAATCAGCAATCGCAAATTGATATATTGCAGCGAAAGTTGGATCACTTACTGTCGCAAATACAAGGTTCTGATGAGCAGCTTGCTTCTCCTATATCCCCGATAGATGAGAGACCGCCGCATTATTAGATACTCTAATGGACGATACGCCCTGTTTCGTTTTTAATATTGAGATTTTCAGGAGGGAAAATGAGTCTTTTTGATAAAGCAAAAGCCATTTCAGAAAAAGTGGTGGAGAAAGCCGTTGATTTTAGCAGTGATGAATTAATTGCTGATACCATTATGAAAGCTGTTCAAAAACAAGAAAAGGTCAATGGAATTCTGCAAGAAAAGGGGTCTAATTACCGGGTGAATGATATTGAGTTAGGATTAAGCATACCTCCGACCGTGGTGTTTGGAATTAGTCGTATGTCTGAATTGCCGACAACGGCGGATGTATCAAAGCCAGATACACCGAACGAGTAATAGATTAAAACAAAGGTTTTTAGGGGGATAGCTTATGAACTCTGATGTTCGTCAGCAAGTGGATCCGAAGTGGGGAGAAACCTCTTCCATGCATGAGCCTTTGATTTTGTCTCATTTTTCAGTGCGAGAAAGCGATGTGTTAATCGTAACTGCACCCAAGGCAGGTACCACATGGATGCAACAGATTTTGCATCAATTACGCAGCAATGGTGATGAAAATTTTGAACGAATTGATGATGTTGTACCCTGGTTAGAAATACAACGAGAAGGCAAGAATTGGCAAGAAATTATTGCTGAATTTGATTTAATTGATGCTCCTCGAATTTTTAAAACACATTGCACTTATCCGCAGACTCCGGGTGTTAACCAAGCCAGAATTATATTGAGTTCGCGAGATCCTCGTGATTGTTGTGTGAGTTTTTATCATCATATGATGAACTTGACCGATGAAACCTGTCTTAAATCGAATATTCAAAAACCCCAAAATTTCGATGAATATTTTGAAGCCTGGTTTAAAACAGCTAGTTGGTATCGAAATGTTTCGAGTTGGTGGCCGTATATCAATAATGAAAATATTCTGTGGCTGCGCTATGAAGATATGAAATCTGACTTAGAAAATGCACTAAGTAAAATACTTTTGTTTTTAGAGTGGAAATTAACTGAAAATAATAAGGAAAAAGTTTTAGAATATTGCTCGTTTGAATGGATGAAAAAACATAGCGGTAAGTTTGCACATCACGATGAAAATAGAAATCCAACGTTTAAATCAGATACTTTTATTCGTAAGGGTACGATTGGAGATTACAAGAATTTACTCAGTGCGGCGCAAGAAAAGAAAATACTCAATCATGCTTATAGAATATTAGAACCTAAGTGTATTGATTTTTTAGAAATATAGATTTTTATTTGATTTCGAAAATATAACTTTGCCATTGCTCGAAGTGTCGTGGATCCAGTGTTGCAATAACTGAGCGAGACGCTAACTTACCTTGAAATACCATTTCATTTTCTAAGGTGCAACACTGACCACCGGCTTCACGCAAAATTAATTGTCCCGCGCTATAGTCCCATAATTTTTGCGAGCCATGCAGATATAAGTGGACTCTTCCAGCTGCAACCCAACACCAATCTAATGCACCAGAGCCAAAACTACGTTGTGATGCATAGGGCGGAGTGCTTGCGATTCTTGCGGCCATTTCCTTCGGTAGTCGTTTAAAATCAATTTGCGCAATGCATTGCGACAAAGGCAGTTTATTGTTTCGTTGATTAAGAGATTTCCCATTTAACCATGCTCCGTGGTCTGCAATTGCGCTGAAGGATTCTTGGCGTATTGGATCATAAATTATGCCCAGTTTAACAGTGCCGTTTACGAGTAAGGCGAGTGATACTGCAAAACACGGAATACCGGCGGCAAAGTTACGGGTGCCATCTAGCGGATCAAGTATCCATAGTTTGCTTTGATTCTGGTTCATTAAGTATTCTTGTTCTGCTTGCGTCATTTCTTCTCCCAGCAGCGGGATTTCAGGCCAGCTTAGTTTTAGTTCTGCTGTGAGTTTGTGCTGCATGGCATAATCGGCCTCGGTGACGATGCTGTCATCAGATTTGAGCGCATGCTCGATTTTCCGGAATCGCGGCAGGAGTTCAGCGTCGGCGGCTTGACGGATAATCTTTTCGAGTTGCTTTATTGTTTGCAAATTGCTAGTCATGGTTTTCTCGGTTATATTTGAGCCTAAATTCCGCCTGTGGATTTTAACTTGAATAAGCTTCGGGCATATTTTAACTCAAATTTGATCGGTATGCCGGGGTATCGCTAAATGATGGAAAAACATTCGGATCAAAAGATCATCGAATCATGGAAAAAGAATATTGATCCCTGGGTAAAAGCTATTCGAGATGGGGAAGTAGAAAGTCGGGTATTGGTAACTAATAATACGATTATTGAAGCGAGTAAGAGATAAAAAACCAGCCTCCGTTATTTTTGTGGGGGAAGTGAGTTGATTTTAGAATTAATGAATAGATCTTATGGAATATAGAAAAGCAATTGCGGGAGATGAACAACAATTGATTGATCTGTTTTCTGCTTTGGCCGCAGAAACTGATTTTATGCTGTTTGAACCTGGAGAAAGAGAATTATCACTGAATGAGCAAGCCGAATTAATAGATTCCATTTCACATTCATCTAATCGTTTATTACTCGTTGCTGTTGCTGCGGAGAAAGACAAAATCGTCGGTTTTTTGGGTGCTACGGGAGGTTCTTCAAATCGATCGAGTTATACTGCAAATTTTGTCTTGGGTGTATTAAAAGCACATTGGGGGAAAAATATCGGCAAGTCCTTATTATCAGATTTTGAAGAATGGGCGACTTACCAAGAGTTTAAGCGCTTAGAGATGACCGTGATCGAGTCCAATAGTCGTGCTATAAGTTTGTATGTGAGCAATGGGTATGAAGTTGAAGGTATTAGAAGATCTTCAATGAACGTTAACGGAGTATTTGTGAATGAAGTGTATATGTCTAAATTGCTCTCGTGATAATCGCTATTTTCGGACAAGCTTCTAGGAAACAGTAGTGTTAATATTTAAAACACTATCACTTTTTTTTGCAACGGCATTGGCGGAAATATTAGGTTGTTATTTGCCCTATCTTTGGCTTAAAAAAGACGGGAGTATCTGGTTATTATTACCCGCCATCATTAGTCTTTCGTTATTTGTGTGGTTGTTGACATTACATCCCGCAGCTACAGGCCGTATTTATGCTGCGTATGGCGGTGTTTATGTCGTAAGTGCCTTGCTTTGGCTGAGAGTTGTAGATGGCGTGAAGTTATCAGTATTCGATTTAGCTGGTGCGGGTATCGCCTTGCTGGGTATGTCTATTATTGTGTATGGGTGGAACAATGCATAGAAATATTTTTTCTTGATATTCTACTTATTTAGTGTAGCCCGGAATAGCTTCCCTGATGGCACGAGATTATCAAGTGATAACAAAAAGAAGCATTTCAAAGTAAATTTTTTGCTTTTCCATTCATGTTATATACAAATGCCAAAACGGCGGCAATCGCTTCATAGAGCTTATTAGGGATTTCTTCTTCGAGATCAAGCGTCGATAATAACTTTACCAATTCGTTATCTGCATAGAGTACTACGCCATGTTCTTCGGCAATTTCTATTATCTTTTCCGCAGTACTGCCTTCGCCCGTAGCAACAACACGGGGTATTGATTCATTCTCATATTTAACTGCAACGGCTTTTTTGATTACGTGAGGAATCGGGGTTTTTTCCTTTTTATCATTCATCCTGAATTATGCCTCTATATCCAATAATCCATCGCTAGGTGGTGGATCCGTTGCTAAGTCTGCGGAAATTATTCCCTGGTGGCAGTTGATATCACATGTGTTTATGCCTGAATCCAGCAATCTTGTTGCAAGATTTTCGGCATTATTTTCAATCAAATTAAATATCTGATTGCGTTCAGCCCAAAAGCCAATGCTTAGCTCTGAGTTCAATAAAGTTATTTTGGCGACGATGGGGCCGGTGTTTTCAAGGTCGACTGAAATGGTGACGGAGATTGGCTGTGATTGCGCTGTATTCGAATTATTAGCGTCTCGTTGGATGCGCATTTTTATGATATCAATTTCTTCTTTATGCCGTATCGGTAGCTCTAAAGTCCACGCAAGTTTTCCGCTTTCTAAATCTGCGAGGGTGTTGAGCTGATGCAATTGAGTTCTAGCGAGCGCACTTTCTACGGTCTTTAATAAATTATTAATGAGGTCAGCAGTGCTGGATGGCTGAGTTTGTGAGTTGACATTTAATGGTTTAGTTGGCTCGGGGTTGGTCTTTTGTAAGATACGCACCATTTTTATAAACTCTGCCTGAGATTCCTTGCTTGGAATACGCAGAAAGTTTGTTGATGCTGGGTTTTTTGCGTCCCCCGCGAGCGTTGCTCCGGATAGTTTAAATGCAGGCGTTGCCGTTTGCGCGATAGACCGCTGAATCAGTTTTTCAGACGCTGGAATGGCAGTAAATTTTATCGCGTTTGCTTGCGCGGAAGTGCTCGGTTTTATTTGCGCAGATTTTTCGGCGTTAATGGTTTTTTGAATATTGATAGATTCGTTATTAGCGGTTTTATTAGCAGGTTGCACAGTGTTGCTGATAGTCGATGGCTGAATAGGGCGAGTGGTTTGTCGCTTGTTTAGTTGTGCTCTTGGTGTTTGCATTAAGGCTGCTGTTGCAGCATTAGCATTAGCTTTTTGTGCTTGTTGGCTATTTTGGGCGTGTCCCGAACGAACTTGATTTATCAGAACTGTTTTGAGTTTAGAGAGCATAGCTTTCAAGTCAGTATTGAGAGCAAGATTAGTCTGAGTTTGCGCGGATTTAACGATATTTTTTTCCAGCAGTGGGCCGGATGAGAGCATGGCTTTTTTTAATCCTTGTGCGTTCGATATATCTTTTGCAGCCGGTAAAGATTGGATGACTTGTTTAATCATCTGGGATATAGGTGTAGGAATGATACGTGCTGCATTGCGGTCTGGCTTGAGCTGTTTTTTTAGCGCAGTAAATAATTCGTTTAATGGTTTTTGTTGCGGCAAAACCTCTCTCATGGCTTGATTTAAAATGAGTTGCTTGCTGCTTTGCGCGGAGGGTTTTAACACGATTTGTTTGCCAAGTTGTGCAATCAGCAGAGACAATGTTTGTCCTTGGGTCAGTGGTAAATTTGTTTGTGCATTTAAGATGGCATTATTTAATTGCAGGCTTACATTGCCATTGCTTTGCACAGCCAAGACACGTGCAAGCAATTGCTGACCGACTTTAAGGCTTTCGAGTTTTATCTGTGCTTCACTCAGTGTGATCGCCTGTTGAGGGCTTATTTTAGGGGGAGATGTGATTTCCATGTTAGTGCAAAGATATGCAGGAATAGAGCCTAATTGAAAAAAAGACGCTTAGTCGGTATTGAGGAGGCAGGCTTTAAGTCATTAAATTTTCGAGTATTTTTTCGTAACACTTGGATAATATAGCAAGGTCTGCAACATTGACGCACTCATTAACCTTATGGATAGTTGCGTTTAAGGGGCCTAATTCGAGAACTTGGGCACCGGTTGGGGCGATAAAACGGCCATCAGAAGTGCCGCCACTGGTCGATAGTTCAGTGGCATAACCGGTGACTTGCATGATGGCTTG
>Ga0256830_1001117_pt1 | contig 19298 bp, 12 predicted proteins | sample 128326metaG_FD_190537 | JGI IMG/M metagenome (GOLD analysis project Ga0256830, IMG submission 190537) | Hydrothermal vent microbial communities from Lau Basin, Pacific Ocean - 128-326 | ecosystem: Environmental > Aquatic > Marine > Hydrothermal vents | place: Pacific Ocean: Lau Basin | collected... | reverse complement strand
AACTTCCGCCACCGGCGCCCTGGCCTACCGGGCTGACAACGGCATGCGAAGGCGCGGCGAAAAGGGTGCCGCACTCGCGCCCGGCCGGAGCCAGTCCCCCACCCGCGTCCGGCAATACCTTCGTAGGCCTTAGTAATGGGAGACCCGATCCGGCGAGCCCCGGATCGGGTCTCCACTCCCCCTGCGCAGGGCGAGACGGGGACGGGCCTCAGGGAGTTACCGGAACGAACCGCACGGCGTCGGCCGACGCCTGGCCGTTCTCGCCCGACACCTCCACGTATCCGGACTCACCCGCGTCGAACCGCCACCGGCCGAGGTGCTGCCAGGTCCCTCCCCCGGTGCGCTGGTCCACCGTGGTCTCCCAAACCCCATCGGCGTACCCCACGCGCACCGGGACCCGAGCCGAACGTCCCGCAGAGGAGGTCCACCACAGGTACACGTCGTACTCACCCCCCGTCGGGAGAGATGGGGTCCAGCGGTACCGATCGGTAGCATACCCCGGGCAGTAAAGGCTGTCGCCGTCGTGGCCCCCGGGTGCGGACGAGAGCCTCCAGACCCCGTTTTGGGTGGTCCCCGGATCCCCGTCGTCCAGGACGACGGCCTCTCCTCCCGGCGGGGGAGGTTCCGGCTCCGGCGGTGGGGGCTCCGGCGGTGGGGTGCTCGCGTCGCCCACGCGAACGAAGAGAACGGCGTCGGCCGAGGCCTGGCCGTTCTCGCCCGTGACCTTCACGTAGCCTCCGGTGCCCCGGAAGAAGTCCCACTCACCGATCGGGTTCCACTGCCCACCCTTCTGGGTCTGGTCCACGGTGGTCTGAAACTGACCCGCCGCGTGGCCCACAATCACGGGGACCCGGGTGGACCGCCCCGCCCCTTGGGTCCACCAGAGCAGGACCCGGTACCGCCCATCCTCCGGAAGGTTCGGTGTCCACCGGTAGGTGTCGCCAGCCCTGCCGGAGCAGTACAGGCTATCCACCCCATAGGGCTGGGGCGCGTGGGACACGAACCAGTAGCCGGTACTTTCCGTGCCCGGATCACCGTTGTCCACGACGACCGATACCGGTGGCGAGGGCTCGGGCTCCGGGGGGGGAGGCTCGGGCGGTGGGGGCTCGGGCGGAGGCGCTTCACCGACCGACACGAATCGGACCGCGTCTGCTGACGCCTGGCCGTTCTTGCCCGAGACCTCCACGTACCCCGAGCTTCCAGCGCCAAAGGTCCACCGACCGAGCAGGTTCCACGCGGAGCCGTTCGTGGTCTGGTCCACCTCGAGCTCGGAGGTCCCGCCGGCGTGGGACACGAGCACGGGGACCCGGGAGCTGCGACCGGCGCTGGCCGTCCACCACAGGTACACATCGTAGCTGCCGGCAGCGGGCAGGTCCGGGGCCCACCGGTACCAGTCCGTGGGGTAACCCACGCAGTACAGGCTGTCGCCGTCATACCCTCCCGCTACAGAGCTCTGCCTCCACAGCCCTCCGGAGGTCGTCCCAGGGTCCCCGTCGTCCAGCACCACCTCCACCGCAGGTCCGGGGGGCTCTGCCGGGACCACCGTGACCACCACCTGGGCCGTGCCCACGGCCCCGTCGGGATCCCTCACCTCGTAGATGAACCGGTCCTCCCCCACGAACCCCGGATCCGGCGTGTACCGAACGGTGGACGCGGACACGACCTCCGTCGTTCCGGCCGAAGGCGGGGCCACCGAGACCACGGACAGGGCGTCCCCGTCCGGATCGGCGTCGTTGGCCGTGACCGCGATCTCCACGGCCTGGCCCTCCCCGGTGGACGCCGTGTCGTCCTGGGGTCTGGGCGCATCGTTCACGGGAAGCACGTTCACCGTGACCCGGCCCTGGGCCGCGCCCCCGTGGCCGTCGTCCACGGTGTAGGCGAACCCGTCCTCCCCCCAGTAGTCTGGAGCGGGGGTGTAGAGGACCCGGTCCCCTCGGACCTCGGCCGTGCCGTGCAAGGGAGCATCCACCGACACCAGCCTCAAGTCGTCCCCATCGGGATCGATGTCGTTGGCCAGGACGTCCACCTCGACCGGCGTGTCCTCGGGGGTCTCGGCCGCGTCGTCCTGGGGCTCCGGCGGGTTGTTCCCCGGCCCTTCCACCGCCACGAAGCGCGCGGCATCGGCCGACGCCTGCCCGTTGTCGCCCGACACCTCCACATACCCGATCATCCCAGCTGGAAAGGTCCAGGTTCCCAGATAGTTCCAGCGGCTTCCGTTCTGGGTTTGGTCCACCTCCCCCTGCCAGATCCCCCCGGCGTGCCGGACCCTCACGGGCACCCGGGTGCTCCGACCCCGGCTGGCCACCCACCAAAGGTACACCTCGTACTCTCCCGACGCCGGAAGGGACGGCATCCACCGGTACACGTCCCCGTCGTAGCCGGAGGTGTACAGGCTGTCGCCCTCGTAGCCCCCCGCCACCGACGAGGGAGACCAAACCCCTTGCGACCAGGTCCCTGCGTTCCCGTCATCGATCACGATCCCGCCCTCGGGGAGGGGCTCCGGCGGAGGCTCGGGAGGGGGAGGAGGTGGTGGCGGCGGGGCACCCCCGGAGGCCGCCGCCACCGCGGCCCCCACGTCTACCAGCCCGTACCCGTAGTAGGCATCCCACCCTGCAATTCCCTTGTCGGTCGCAGTCGCCACCAAGATCGACTCCACCTCGTCCGCCGAAGACACGCCGAGGGCCTTCAGAAGCGCTGCCGCAGCGGACACATGGGGGGCCGCCATGCTGGTGCCGCTCCACGACTGATACGTGAAGTAGGCGGGGTTGCGCATGTATAGGGTCTGCTGGACGATGCCCTCCCCCACCCCGCCCCCCGGTGCCACGAGGTCGAGCGCAGGGCCGTAGTTGCTGTAGGGCGCCCGAAGCCCGTTGCTCCCCACCGCCCCCACCGAGATGCACACATCGTTGTACCTTGCCGGGTACCCCACCGGACCGGCGTCGTTCCCCACCGCAGCCACGACCACCACGTCCCGGCCCCATGCGTATCGAAGAGCCTCATACAGGGCGGAGGAGGGCTCGTCACCGGTGATGCTTAGATTGATCACCTGCGCCCCGTGGTCCACGGCCCAGTAGATGGCCCTCACCACGTCGCTGTACAGCCCGGTGCCGTCGGCGCCCAGGGCCTTCAGGGGCATCACGGCCGAGCGGAACGCGATACCGCTCACCCCCTCGCCGTTGTCGGTGGTCTCGGCTATGGTGCCGGCCACGTGGGTCCCGTGGCCGTGGTCGTCGTTCGGGTGGGCGTCGTCGTTGACAAAGTCGTACCCCGGCACGAACGCGGTTCCCGAGAAGTCGGACGCCTTTCGGTACACCCCATAGTCCTCGTAGGCCACGCCCGTGTCCACAACCGCCACCACCACCGACGTGTCGCCGCCCCGGATCAGGTCCCAGGCATCGTCCACGCCGATGAGGCGGAAGTTCCACTGCTTCGACCACAAGGGATCATTGGGCACCCACACGGTCCGAATCCAGTGGTCCGGCTCCACATACTCCACCTGGGGCAGCCGGGACAGCCGCTCCAGCACCTTTTGGGGGGGTACGCCCGGGGGCGCCTGCACCGTCCGGAACCTTCCCTGCCCGAACGGTGCACCGAAGCGGTATCCTCGACCCGCGGCCTGGACCAGGGAGGAGGTGGCCACCAGCCCCGATCGCGTCTTCACGATGAACCGTCCCGGAGGCCCCTTTGGAGCCGCCTGGCCCTCCGAGCCCACCAGCATCAACGCCGCTGCTGCAACGCTCAGCCAACCGAGCCTTCCCATGACTGTCCTCCCGCGGTCGCCGAACGACCGTCCCCCTTGGAACTATCCCTCGCCGTCGTCGGTTTGCCCCCCATGAACCACTAGGAAATCCACCCGCGTCTCCTCGGGGAGGTCCTCGCCGGACACGACCCGGACCCGCTGGGGCGGCGTCTGCACCGCCCATCCCGGGGGCACCGACTCCTCCTCCACCCGCACCCAGTACCCACCGGGAAGGACCTCCCCGATGTAGAACGTGCCGTCCGAGGCCGTGAGGGAGCGGCCGACCCTGACCCCCTCTTCGTCGAACAGCCCGACCCACACCCCAGGCAGCGGTCGCCTTCCTTCCGGGGTCTCCATCTCCACCTTGCCCAGCACCGCGCCAGCCACTGCCACGCCGAGGTCCACCGAGGTCACCGCCCCCGGAGCCCACTCCACCTCCCGCACGGCGTTCGTAGGGGTGTACAGGGCGTCAAGGACGCGCACGTCCAGGACCACTCTCCCCCTCTCCTGCAGGCGGCCCCGGGGGAACACGAACCCCCCGTCCGCATCGGTGCGTGCGGCCAGCCGTCCCATCTTCACCTGGACCCCAGGCACGCCCGGCTCGCCGGGCTGGCGCAGCCCGTCCCCGTTGCGGTCCAGGAACACCTTGCCCAACACACACCCGGCGTCCGGGCTGATCCGCCTGCCCGTGAGCCACGTGGCTTGGGCGCCGCGGAACCCGAACAGCTCCAACACGTTGAACGAGCCCACCAAGCTCCACCGGTCCCGGCGGAAGACCGCGGACAGGGACACGCGACGGGAGGTGGACCGGGTGGGGTAGAGGCTCAACCGCCCTCGCCACACGAGCGTCTCTACCAGCGAGGAAGCCTCCGGGTCCCAGTCCTTGCCCAGCTCGCTCTGGAGGTCCCACCGCAGCCTCCCCTGCCCCCTGAGGGAGATCCCGACCTGGCTCTGCTTCCGGGTCTGGAAGTTCCAATGGCTCGCGTACATGGCGCCCCCCTCCCAAAGGCCCCATCGGACCTGCCCGCCGTTGTATGGATCGCGGTAGAAGGGCAGCTCCAGCAGACGGATGTCGTCCACCAGATCGGAGTGACGGGCCACGTTCAGTCGGTCGCCCACGTACATTCGCCACGACACGTCCACGTTCGCAAACGGCCAGGCGTCGATCTGGGTGGAGTAGAGGCTCTGGTTCCCCCCCCCTTCCCAGAGCTGTTGGATGTAGTCGGCCGCCAAGCTTAGCCGGGTGCGGGGCAACAACCTACCCAGGGTGAGCTCGATACGCTCTATGTTCTCCCGGAGGGTCTCGTCCCTGGCTCCATCCAGGTTGTTTCGAACCGTGCCCAGGCCGCCGTAAAGGCGGTAGCCCGGCAGGGGATCCCAGGCGAGGCTCGTCCACGCACCCAGCCGGTCCCGGGTCACCACCGACCACCCATCAAAGAACTCGGACCCGAGGCGGAACCCATCCCCACGCCACCGCCAGGCCCCCTTGCGGACCTCTCCCGTCAGCCGCACACCCCAGTCCGGGTTCCTCCCTCCCTTCAACGGGGTGGAGTAGGCGAGGTCGGTGCGGAACCGCGCCAGCCCGCCGGGGATCCACGTGACCCCGACCCCCGCGTGGATACTCTCCTCCGGTGCGGGAAGGAACGTCTCCCCCAGCACCTCTCCCCTTTCACCCCGGAACTCCGGCCGCAGGAATCGGGCCTGGTAGGCACCGATCAGGTCCAGCCGGACCGCCTCACCCAAGCCGTACCCGAGGCTTCCCCCGGCGAACACGCCGTGGTTCTCCCATCGATCCTTCCGGCGGAACGTGCCGGCGCCCCCGAGAAACGACACCTCTCCCGGCGCCAGGCGTCCTGCCTCGCCCCACACGGTGCGGACCCGCTCCCGGCGGATCCCGGTGGGCTCGGTGATCACCAGGCGGATCTCGTTGGCCCTACCCGGAATCAGGGTGATCCCCTCGAACCGGAAGAACCCCATCCCCTGGCGATCCCGCAACGGGTCCCGTACCCGCAGCGACGCCACGAACCGATCGTTGAGGTACAGGTCCACCTGGCTGTCCAAGGGGGCCTCGTCCTCCACCGTGATCTCCGTGGCCCGCCTCGAGGCACCGCTCCCCATCCCCCACCTCACGCCGGTCATGGGTGCGGACGGAAACACCAGCTCGTCCAAGGACAGCTCCGCGTCCCCCACCGACAGCCTGTACCGGTCGCCGGAGTGCTGCCACCACATCCGCTCCACCAGAACCCTGGGCTCGTCCAGGGTCCGGTCGCTCCCCCACAGCCACCCTCGCTCGCTCAGATCGAACCGGAACGCCCCCTCAGCGGCTCTACCCCAGACCCGCTGCCTCGGTCGGTAGATCCATAGATCCCGTTCCTCCAGGTCCTCCCTGGCGGCGTACCGGCCCGTGAACGAGAGCTCCACGAACTGGACGCCGGTCTCGGGGGGCTGGGCCGGGCCGAACTTCTCCGGGAGGTTGGGGGGGACCTCCTGGATGTTTCGCCACTCGATCCGCTTGGACCGCAGCTTCTGAAGGTACCACTCCGGATACACGGGGGTCTCAACGGTCAGGGTCAGGGTCGGCTCGTCCCACCGGATCTCATACCCGAAGGCCTCCTGGAACACATGCTCGGGCACATACACCTCGACCCGGTGGGTGAACGGCGACCACCGGCGGATCATCGTGGTTCTCGACGTCTCGTCCCCAAAGGTCACCGTCTGCTCCGTCACCGACACCCGGACCCTTCGCCGGTCCCGCGGAAAGAAGGAAACGGTCTCCGGCCCCTTGACACCGGCCGTGACCTCCGCGTCCTCACCCACCGCATCGAGGAACCGCAACAGGGGCCACAGCCTCCCCAAGGACGGCACCACCAGCACGTCGAAGTCCTCCACCTCGAGGATCCGCATGCCCCTGGGACCGACGAGCCGCAACGCCACGATCCACTCCTCGGCCGCGGTCACAGGGGGCTCCCGGGTCGCGGGGAGAACGTCCTCCGGCCGGACCATCAGGTCCTCCGAGGGGCTCGTGGATCTCGCCCTGGCTGAGCGAAGGGGCACGGGCCGAGCGATCGTCCGCCCCGCCTTCCGCCTGGCCGGCGGCACCAGCGCCGGCGCTGGATGTGGGGCCAAGACCTCGCCTCGGACCGGCGGCAGGACCAGGGCCACCGGCCCATCGGGAACTGCGGCCAGAGCTGCGGCCGCCCAGGCCGCTACGCCGATCGCGCTCAGATCCGCCCAGCGCACGCTCCCCTCACGAGCCCCAACGAACCGGGAACACTGAATGCACGGGCGTTTCGAGCTGGCGCAGCTCCAGCTCCAGCTCCAGCTTGTACACCCCCGGCGCCGGCGGCGGATCCGGCCGGATCCCCACGAGGCGGGCCCCCGCCCGAAGGATCATGACCTCGGGCACGGGGCCGGCGGCCACCTCCACGCCGTCCTCCCGAACCAGACGGTAGCTTCCCCGCACATCCACCCGGGTCTCCCCTCGATTCTTCAACCGCACCACGATCCCCGGGCCCTTGGACGTTGCCACCGCCTTTGCTTCGGCCACCTCCAGCCTCACCCGGGGCGATCCCTTCTTGGCGAAGATCGGAACCAGGGCCGAGTTCAGCACGTGGATGCTCAGATTCTTCCCTTCTCCGTCGGAGAAGCGGTACACAGAGCTCTGGAGGGGCTCGAACTCGATCCCCCCCCAGTACTGGCCCTGCTCAAGGGTGGGGGGCACGAGGATCGTGTATCGCACCACCCGGCTCGCATTGGGGGGGAGCTCGAACTCAGCCGGGTTGAACCGGATCCACGGGGCCAAGGACCACTCGTCCGGTTCCACCAGCTGCAGCCCCCCCGCCTCGGACAGCCGGAAGTGCACCGCCCGAGCCCGGTACCGCTCGGTCTTCTCCCCCACGTTCGTCAGGGTGAACGCGCCCCGCGGGCGTTCCCCGTCCAGATTCAGCCGCAGGAGGGCCGGACTGATGACCAGCCTCGCTTGGGCCGTCGGCACCCCAACCGCCAGGCCCCCCACGACCCCCATCACCACGACCAGGGAGAGAAGCTTTCGCGTAAAGCTCGTCATGGGCCGCCTCCTTTTGGAGCAAAACGGTTCCAGCCGGGGAGACCCGGCCGGAGTAAGGGGGATGCTTTGCTGGTGCGGGCGGGCAATGTGACGAGAAACCCCGGAGACTAGGTTGCCGCCGGGGCCATGGGATCAGGGATCGTTGTAGGTCCAGGCGATCAGCTTCACCCAGCCGCTGTAGTCGCCCTTGGGCAGCTCGTTGTCTTCGTTGAACCAGGTGAAGGTCAGCACCAGGTCGTGACTGAACGTGCCGTTGTTCCCGCTCTCGAAGATGCTGGTCTCCGTGCAGAACCAGGGCCACTCACGCCCATCGGGCGTAACCGGAATCTCGGAGCACTCCGTAGCGTCCTGGCCCCACGCGAGGCCCCAGTCGTAACCCGGCGACGGGTTCCCGCTCACCCCGTTCTCGTCCGGCAGGATGTCCACCATGACGTCCGACGCGAGATCGATGGGGATCTCGTACGGGCTCATCGGGTCGTCCGCCTTGTACAGCGGCGTTCCCATGGCCTGCAGGGTCACCCACTGGGTGTTGGCGTGCACGGTGAACGCCACGTCCACAGGAATCTCCCCTGCCTGGAACGACTGCTGGGTCACCTGCACCCCACCGGACACCGCGATGTTCGGGTCGATGTGCACTTGCACCTTCTTCATGGCCTGGGACGTCTGGTCGGCAAAGGCCAACCCCGACGCCAGCACCAGTCCGGCGGCCGCGGCTAGAGCCGCGCTCCAGAATCTCCTCATGTGTCACCTCCTCTTTTCGTGTTCCCCTTGGGCCGCCCGCCCGCACCAGCGAAGCATCCCGCCGAAACCGCCTTCTCATCCGAAACCTACGCCAAAACATAAGCAAAACATGTACCACATACCCATTCCATTCACTTTGGCCGCAACATAAGGCCTGGCCCCCAGGCATGTCCTTCCCGAGACGCAATGCTTTCATCCCCAGGGAAAACTTTTTCCACTTTTTGGCATGGAGTTTACCTACCCACCCCCGTCCCCCTTTCCGAGAAGCCCCAAACCTGGCGATGATTCCTCAAGAGATGGACCGATTCTTGCTTCAAACATGTATCAACAAAACCTTTGGAGGGTCCTTTGGCCATGCTCCCTTTGAGACTTCGCCGACTCCCTTGGGCTGTGGCGCTCTCCGGGCTGGCGGTGTGGATCGGATCGGTGGTTGGTGATGCGACCGTACCGCCTCCGAGAGCCGAGGCCGTCGTGAGGCTGGATGGCCAGGGGCCTCCTTCCCTTTCGAGCCCGGCGATCCAGGCCTTGGACGGGCCGCGAGAGGGCCAATGGACCCTCGTGGCCACAGGCCCGACGGAGACCGCAGCCGTGGAACAGCTCCGCGCCGAGCTCGAACGGCTCAGGGCACAGGCCGCTGCTCTACCGGAGCGTCAGGGGAGGGGCCCACCCCGGGTAGATCCGGTGGGGGTGCTGGTATGGTTGAAGGAACAGCTGGGAAAGGTGCTGGAGGAAGCCGGGGCACCGGCAGCGCCGCCGCACCCGAGCTCCCCGCAGGACGACCGCTCCGTGCGCGACATCGCGGCCCTAAACGAGAGACTCAGGAAGGCCCTCCCCGCCGGCCATCCCTGGCTGAGGCGGGTGGAGGAAACCCTCGGGTCTCTCCGGAGAATCGAGCCGGAGCGGCGGGGGTTGGTACGGCTTGTGGAAAGGCTCCCTCCGTCCCACCCTGAGGCTCGTCGCCTGCAGCGAGAGCTTGCCTCCCTCTCTCCCCCCATGCCGTCTCTGCAGGCACGCCTCGCCGGGCCCCACCCGATCAAGATCCGAAAGGCTGTCGAGAAGCTCCTTGCCGAGATCGACACCCAACTGGCAGGGCAGGGACCCCAAGCGACCGGGGCGAACCCACATCGTCCCGGCCTTCAGGTGGTGGCGGGACCTAAACCGGTGGGGGGGGAGCCCCCCTTCCCGGGCAATGCGGTGCCGGCCGCGGCCGCCCTCGCGTTTGTCGCGGTCCTGCTCGCGCCAGGGGGGCGAGGTCGGGTCCGGGACCCCTCTGACGTGCCGCCCGGGCCCTGGGGGGAGCAGGTCTCCTCCCTTCCCCTTCTCCCGACCCGAGCGGGGGCCGTATCTGCGGTGGGAAGATGGGTGTTGGCGGGGCTGCCCTGGGTCCTCGCGGGCTTTTCCACCTTGGCATGACCCCCGCCACCTGGAGGGGGGTGTCGGCCCTGGCGACGGGCCGGTGGTCACCACGAAAATCGAGGTGAACCGTGTCCAAGATCCTGGAGGCGTTGGAGAAAGCTGTCAAGGAGCAGCCCCGCCTCGCCCGGGGTAGCGTGCTTCCGTTTCCGGCGGCGTGTACCCGACCCCATCTGTCCCCGCGGGAGCTGCGGCGCCACGGCTGGCTGTCGGCATTGCCCCAGCCGGCCCGGTGCATGGAACCCGTCCGAGCCATCGCACGCCGCCTCGCAGGCGCTGCAGCGTTCCCGTTTCACGCCGTGGTGGCCGGGGTCAGCCCCAGGTGCGGAACCACAACGGTCTCCCTCAACCTTGGGGCCGAACTCGCCCGCATCGTGGCCGGGGATGTGGTCTGGTTAGGGGGAGCTCCCGGGTCCCCCTGGCTGGCGAACCTTCTTCACCCGTGGGCCGGCCGCGGCCTATCGGACGTGCTGTATCGGGGGACTCCCCTCTGCGAGGTAAGGATCTCCGGGCCGATCTCGAACCTTTCTCTCGTACCCGGCAACGCGAGAAAGGGATGCCCCGAGCCGATCGATCCCTCCCTGCTGGGAGAGGCTCTGGAGCTCGTCCTTCCCGGCCTGGCCGGTTCCGCGCTGGTGATCGACGCTCCCCCCTTGGAGGCCTGCCCTTCGATCGTTGCCAGGGCGGACGCGGTGGTGCTGGTGGTAAGACCCGGCACGCCCTCCCAACACCTCGAGGCTGCAGCCGAGCTGCTGGACCGGATCCCGGTGTCGGCCGTGGTCGTCAACCACCTTCCTTTGACGGCCTCCCTGTGGAACGGACGATCTCCAGCAAGGTCGGCCCGTTGACCTCTCCGGTGGGAACGAGCCCCCTCTTCTGTTGAAGCCGGCTGAGGGCCCGCCGAGTCCGCTCCCCCAGAACTCCGTCGATGGGCCCTGGATCTTCCCCGGCTCGCCGCAGCCACTCCTGGATCCGCCTTACCCCCGCGGGGGATCCCGCCAGGAAGGCCGCAGCCTCCTCCAGATCGGTGAGCACGGGGGGCCAGCCGGGGTCCAAACTCAAAGCACGGTCCCAAGCTCCCAGTGCCTCTCGGTACGCTCCTAACCGCCATAGGGCTTGGGCCCGCGTGCGCAGGGCCGCCGGAAACCGCGGCTCCATCCGCAGAGCTTGGTCCTCGTCCTCCACCGCGCCCTGGGGGTCCCCCGCGTGGAGCCTCGCCAGGGCCCGATTGTGGAAGGCCGCCGCCGAGGGATGCTGCGCCACGAGGCGATCGAGCACCTTCACCGCCTCGGAGGGCCGCCCGCCCTCGTCCAGAGCCATCCCGAGCTCCAGGAGGAGATCCGGGTCCTCGGGATGGAGGCGCAACGCTTCGGAGAGCACCTGCGCTGCCTCGTCGAAACGCTCTTGGGCAGACAGGGCTCGCCCCAGAACAAGGGCGAGCCGGCGGCTCCCTGGGGACCGGGCCAGCCCGGCCGTGGCCGCCTCCTCGGCCTCGGCCACCCGCCCCACCTTCCAGGCCGAAACGGCCAACGCCTCCCACGCCTGCACCATGGTCGGATCGGCCCGAACCGTCCGGCGATACGCTTCGAGGGCCTCCTCCCGCTTGCCCTGGGCCCACAGCGCCGAGCCCAGGTTGAACCGGGCCTCGGCAAAGCCCGGATCGAGCAAGAGCGCCCGGGCGAGCACCCGTTCCGCGTCCCGGGGCCTGCCCAGGAGGTTCAACACGCCCCCCAGGTTGTTCAGCACCGCGGGGTCGCTCGGGTTGTTCCGGACCGCCTCCTGGTAGGCGACCCGAGCCTCCTCCAACCTCCCTTCCCGGTACAGGCGAAAGGCCCTCTCCTCGGCGGACTGCTCGACGGCCGGCCGGACCGGCTCCGGCTCGGGTGGGGGCTCTGCCGGCGGGGCCGGCTTCCGCACGGCCGGCTTCCGTGCCGCCCCGCCTTGCGGGGGCGTCTCTTTGGGGGGCTCCTTGGGCGGCCGGGGCGACCGGGCACGGGGCAGGGACACCGTGACCTCCCCGGCGGCCCCTCCCCGCAGGATGCCGACCACGGCCGTGCCGCCGCCGAGAACGCCGCTCCACTCGGCCAGGTCCTCCGGCCCCCCCAGGGACACCCCGTTCACCGAAAGGATCACGTCTCCCCACCTTAGCCCCGCCCGCTCGGCCGGCGTGCCGGCGGGGACCCGGGTCACCACGCAGCCCCGGGCCGGGTCCAGCCCCAGGGTACGGGCCAGGATCGGGGTGACCTCCTGGACCTCGACGCCCAGCCAGGGCACCCGGCGAACGGCCGGGGCCGGCCGGGGGGGCGCGGGTGGAGGGGGACGAGGACCGGCGCACCCCAGGGACAGCACGCCAACTACGGCCACGGCGCCGGCCAGACGCCACGGGCGACTCGGGGCCCGTTGTCCGCCCCCCCCGGCCGACGGGCCGACGGCGCAGCGCCCCGGCCCCGCAGAGATCTTCCGGAGGTCCGGCTTCCCGTGGTACCGTGTGCCCGCCATGGAACCACTCCCGTCGTTTTTCCCCAAGCTCCCTGTCGTCGGGGCCTCCGACGCCGCCTCGCCAGACCCGGGGCCCACCCTCCCCGGCCACGTGCTCTCCCGGAACGGGAGCCGCACGGAGGCGGCCCGGCCGGGCCCCAGTCCGTGGGGAGGACCGGGTTGAGCCCGACCGCGGCGATGGGTGCGCTCTCGCAGCGGATCCCCGCGCTTCACGCCTGGTACCGGGCCAACGCCCGGGACCTGCCGTGGCGCCGTCGCGGAGACGCGTACGCGGTGTGGGTCTCGGAGATCATGCTCCAGCAAACCCGGGTGACCGCGGTGATTCCCTATTACGAGCGCTGGATGCTCGAGCTGCCCACCCTCCGGGCCCTGGCCCGAGCCGAGGATCAAACCGTGCTCCGGCTGTGGGAGGGGCTCGGCTACTACTCCCGGGCCCGGAACCTCCTCCGGGCGGCCCGGATCGTGGTGGAGCGGCACGGTGGCCGGATCCCCGACGATCCCAGGGAGTTCCAGGCCCTGCCCGGCGTGGGGTCGTACACGGCGGCCGCGGTCATGAGCATCGCGTTCGACCGGGACCTGGCCGTGGTGGACGGGAACGTGCGCCGGGTGCTGGCCCGTCTCACCGCCCTGCCGGAGGACCCCCGTTCGGGCGAGGGGCGCCGCCGGATCGACCGGCTGGCCCAGGACCTGCTCCCGCCGGGCCGGGCCGGCGTGCACAACCAGGCCCTGATGGAACTGGGCGCCCTGGTGTGCACCCCCCGCAGCCCGTCCTGCGCAGCCTGCCCGCTCCGGGAGCCTTGCCTGGGCCGGGCCACCCCGGAAGCATACCCGGTGCGCCCTCCCCGGAAAAGGCGGCCCCACCACCGGGTGGCCGTGGGCATCGTCCGGCGCCCCGACGGCCGGGTGCTGATCGACCGGAGGCCCTACGAGGGGCTGCTGGGCGGGCTGTGGGAGTTTCCGGGCGGCAAAATCGAGCCCGGCGAGACCCCGGCCCGGGCTGCCGTGCGGGAGCTCCGGGAGGAGCTGGGGGTGCGGGCCGAACCGGTGGCCGAGCTGCCGCCGGTGGAGCACGCGTACTCCCACTTCACGGTGACCCTCCATCCCCTGCTATGCAACTTCGTCGAGATGGACCCCGCGGCCGGCGAGGGGCGGGAGTGGAGGTGGGTTCCCCCCGGGGAGCTTCCCCACCACCCCATGCCCCGGGCCAACCGCAAGATACTGGAGCTGCTGACCCACCGCTGGAAGGAGGAACCCCCATGCCCGACACCTTCCCCCGGATCGTGACCGAGCTTCCCCGGGTGGACCTCCCCCTCGAAGGGGCGGCCGGGTGGCTCCTGCAGGGGCCCACCCGCCAGGCCGTGTTCTTCCGGCTGGACCCCGGGTTCGAGATTCCGGAGCACTCCCACGGCGCCCAGTGGGGGATCGTGATCCAGGGCGAGATCGAGCTGACCATCGCCGGTGAGGCGCGAACCTACCGCAAGGGCGACACCTACGAGATCGGCGCCGGGGTGCCCCACTCGGCGCGCACCCGCGACGGCGCCCTGGTGCTCGACCTGTTTGAGGACCCGGCCCGCTACCGGACCCGGGGGTAGGGGCCTTCGGCACGCGGGAAGGCGGGAAGGCTCGAAAGCTAGAGGGCTGGAAAGCTAGAAGGCTCGAAAATCTGTTTGATTCCGATCACTTCAAGCAGGTCTGCATCGCAGCGTCACGGTCCGGGGGGCATGGGTTTCCAGGGACCAGAATTCAGCGGACCGGAGACAGGATAAAGACCACAGGCACGCTCCGCAGCGGACCGAGCCGAGGCGGCCCCTGCGAGGCCGTTCCGCGAAGGAGGGGACCCCAGCCCCACCGCCTCGGGGAATGCACGAACTTTTGGAGCATGACCCTGGCCGCCCAGCGGGCCAGAAGCCCCAGACCAATAGCCGACGTCCGGCCCCTGACAAAAGGAGGGAAACGATGAAACGTTGGACCGCCGCCCTGGCCCTTGCCGCGGTGCTCGCCGCCCCCCTGGCCGCCCGGGCCGAGCTCAAGGGCGAGGTGATCTTCCGCGACACGTTCTACGGCACCCTGACCGGCGCCATCATCGGCGGGGCGCTCACCGTGTTTACCGACGAGCCCCAGGACCACCTGGAGTACGTCGGGTACGGCGCCGCGGCCGGTGCCATCGCCGGCGCCCTGTTCGGGGTGTACGAGTCCACCGCCGTGGCCGAGATCCGCGACGGCAACCTCTACCTGGCCCTGCCCACGGTGCGCACGGCGCCCGAGCCCGGCGGGGCGCGGGTGAGCGCCGACCTGCTGCGGGTGGACTTCTAGCTCGGCTCCGAGCCCGGCCGGAGGCAGGTCCCTTGCCCTGCCTCCAAAAAACGAGTCTGTTTGGTTGCCGGGGTGACAAGATGGGCGAAGGGTTCATGGCGATTCGAAGCGCCCTGGGGCTTGGGGTCCTGTGCGCCCTGGCTTGGGGCCTGAGCGAGAACCGACGGGCCGTTCGGTGGCGCACGGTGGCCGTGGGCGTGGGCCTCCAGGTGGCCATCGCCCTCGTGCTGCTCAAGCTGCCGCCCTCCAAGGGGCTGTTCCTGGCCTTGAACCGGGCCATGGACGCCCTCCAGGAGGCCACCCGGGCGGGCACCTCGTTCGTGTTCGGATACCTGGGGGGAGCCCCCCTGCCGTTTCAGGAGGTCTCCGCCGGCGGGAGCTTCGTGCTGGCGTTCCAGGCCCTGCCCATCGTCCTGGTCATGAGCGCCCTGTCCGCGGTGCTGTTCCACTGGCGGGTGGTGCCCTGGGTGGTGAGGGGGTTCTCGTGGCTCCTCGAGCGAACCCTGGGAGTCGGCGGCGCGGTGGGGCTGTCGGCCGCGGCCAACGTGTTCGTGGGCATGGTGGAGGCCCCCCTTCTGGTGCGCCCCTACCTGGAACGCATGGGCCGGGGGGAGCTGTTCATGGTGATGACCGCCGGCATGGCCACCATCGCCGGCACCGTGCTGGCCCTCTACGCCTCGATCCTCGGGCCGGTCCTGCCCGACGCCATGGGCCACATCCTCACCGCCTCCCTGATCAGCGCCCCGGCCGCGGTGGTGGCCGCCCACCTGATGGTGCCGGAGACCGGCGAGCCCACCGGCGGCGGGCTCGCCCCCCCGGACGACTACGCCTCCACCATGGACGCCGTGACCAAGGGCACCTTGGCGGGCCTGGGGCTCCTCCTGAACATCGTGGCCATGCTGGTGGTGCTGGTGGCCCTGGTGAGCCTGGTGAACCAAACCCTAGGTCTGCTTCCGCCCGTGGGAGGGGAACCCATCACCATGGAGAGGATCCTGGGCTTCGTGCTGGCGCCAGTCATGTGGCTCATCGGCATCCCCTGGTCCGAGGCGGTCACTGCTGGGAGCCTCATGGGCACCAAGACCGTGCTCAACGAGTTCCTGGCCTACCTCCGGCTGGCCCAGCTTCCGGCCGAGGCCCTCTCGGACCGGGGCCGACTGATCGTGACCTACGCCCTGTGCGGGTTCGCCAACTTCGGCAGCCTGGGCATCCTGATCGGGGGGATGGGGGCCCTGGTCCCCTCCCGGCGGGACGAGATCGTGGCCCTGGGGCTCCGCTCCATCGTGTCGGGCACCCTGGCCACCCTCATGACCGGGGCGGTGGTGGGGATGCTCACGGCGTAATACCAAAAGTTGCGTTCAAAGCCATTGGCCCCCTGAGCAGAGGAGCAAGGGACCTACCGGAGAGCCGGGTGCGGCTCCTTCGCTTGCCGCGCAGCGCCTCCGGCGTTCGAACCATGAAATAGCTCGCATTCTCCGGAGTTGGAATGAAACCAACTCCCCCGTCCCGTGCCTGCGCGGCGGATCTCAATGCCCGGCCTCGCGCCCGGCCGGAGGCAGGTCCCTTGCCCCGCCCCACAAGGGCTCTCGGTTTGAACGCAACTCGGTATGAGGCGAAAACTCTCCTGGACACCCCTCCCCACCTGGGGCACAATGCCCGGCCTTTCCGGGGGGGAGACCAAACCCACACGCGGAGTTCACCCCCATGAGCGAGCCCCACATCGACGCGCTGAGCATCAACACCCTTCGGTTCCTGGCCGTGGACGCCGTGGAGAAAGCCCGGTCGGGCCACCCCGGCATGCCCATGGGCGCGGCCCCCATGGCCTACGCCCTGTGGACCCGCCTCCTCCGGTTCGACCCCCAGGCACCCCGGTGGCCCGACCGGGACCGGTTCGTGCTGTCGGCCGGCCACGGGTCCATGCTCCTGTACGGCCTGCTGCACCTGGCCGGGTTCGGTCTGACCCTGGAGGATCTCAAGAGCTTCCGCCAGTGGGGCTCGAAGACCCCGGGGCACCCCGAGTCGCTCGAGACCGCCGGGGTGGAGACCACCACCGGTCCCCTGGGCCAGGGTATCTCGGCCGCGGTGGGCATGGCCATCGCCGAGCGGCACCTGGCCGCCCGGTACAACCGGCCCGGGTTCGAGGTGGTGGGCCATTGGACCTACGTGATCGCGGGCGACGGCGACCTGATGGAGGGGGTGTCGGCCGAGGCGGCCAGCCTGGCCGGTCACCTGGGCCTGGGCAGGCTGATGGTCCTGTACGACGACAACCGGATCACCATCGAGGGGGGCACGGACCTGACCTTCTCGGAGGACGTGGAGGCGCGGTTCCGGGCCTATGGCTGGCAGACCCTGACCGTGGAGGACGGCAACGATCCCGACGCGGTGGAGGCGACTCTGCGCCAGGCCCGGGCCGAGCCGGACCGGCCCTCCCTGATCCGGGTGCGCACCCACATCGGGTACGGCAGCCCCGGCAAGCAGGACTCGGCTGACGCCCACGGCGCCCCCCTGGGGCCCGACGAGGTGCGCCGCACCAAGGAGCGGCTGGGCTGGCCGGCGGAGCCCGAGTTCCACGTGCCCGACGCGGCCCGCGAGCCGTTCCGGCGCGCGGCGGAACGGGGCCGGGCCGAGCGGGAGCGCTGGGAGGCCCTGCTGACCCGGTACCGCGAGCAGCACCCGGACCTGGCCGCCGAGTTCGAGCGCCGGATGGCCGGCGAGCTGCCGGACGGGTGGGACCAGGCGGTTCCCACCTTTGACCCGGACGCCAAGGGCGTGGCCACCCGGGGGGCCGGGGGCAAGGTGCTCAACGCGCTGGCGACCCGGGTTCCGGAGCTCATGGGCGGATCGGCGGATCTCGGGCCCAGCACCAAGACCCTGCTGAACGGCGAGGAGGACTTCTCCCGGCACACCCCGGCCGGGCGGAACCTGCGGTTCGGGGTGCGGGAGCACGCTATGGCCGCCGTGCTGAACGGCATGGCCAACCACGGGGGGTTCCGGCCGTTCGGCTCCACGTTCTTCGTGTTCTCCGACTATTTGCGGCCCTCGCTCCGGCTGGCGGCCCTGATGAGGCTGCCGGTGATCCACGTGTTCACCCACGACAGCATCTTTGTGGGGGAGGACGGCCCCACCCACCAGCCGGTGGAGCACCTGGCGAGCCTCAGGGCCATGCCGAACCTGGTGGTGCTCCGCCCGGCCGACGCCAACGAGACCGCCGAGGCTTGGCGGGTGGCCCTGGAACGCACCGACGGCCCCACGGCCTTGGTGCTGACCCGCCAGAACGTGCCGGTCCTGGACCGCGGGGCCCTGGCTCCGGCCTCGGGCCTGCGCCGGGGGGGCTACGTGCTCCGGGAGGCCTCGGCCGGCCCCGAGGGAGTCCGCATGATCCTCGTCGCCACCGGCTCCGAGGTGCACCTGGCCCTGCAGGCCGCGGACCGGCTCGAGGCCGACGGCATGCCCACCCGGGTGGTCAGCCTGCCCTCCTGGGAGCTGTTCGAGGCGCAGGACCCGGCCTACCGGGAAAAGGTGTTACCGCCAAAGATCACCGCGCGGGTGGCCGTGGAGGCCGGAAGCCCGTTCGGGTGGGACCGGTACGCGGGCCCGACCGGCGCGGTGGTGGCCATCGACCGGTTCGGCGCCAGCGCCCCGGCCAGCGTGCTGGCCAAGAGGTTCGGGTTCACGGTGGATAACGTGCTCCGCACCTGCCGGGAGGTTCTCGGCCGCACCGGCTGATCCTCCCTCACCCCGGCCCTCTCCCCCCGAGGGGGAGGGGGAGACAAACGACAAGCGAAACGGCCCGGGCGCCTGTGGGCGACCCGGGCCGTATTGTACCAAGTTGCGTTCAAACCAAGATCCATCCGGGGGCCGGGGCAAGGGGCCTGGTTCCGGCCGTGCGTGAGTGCAGCATCCGACTCACGCTGCCCCCGACACTCAGCCCGAGTGTCCCATGAACGGCAGGAAAGCGAACGTTGGCAATGCATTTCGGGTCGCCGGCAGAGCGGGTATCGGCTGAGTGCCGGGGGCAGCGACTGTCGGAGCCACGCCCGGCGCTCCACCAGCCCCTTGCCCCGCCGGTTCAGGGGTCTGACGGCTTTGAACGCAACTTGGTATTCCAGCTACAAGCTTCCCAGCCTTCTAGCGTCCCAGCCTTCCAGCCTCTAATACTCGTACAGCGTCCAGATCCCGCAAGGGCAGATGCCGGCGCAGAAGCCGCACCCGATGCACTTCTCGTCGTCCACCACGTACTCGTACCCGCCGCCCGGGGTCTCTCGCCGGGAGATGGCCCCCCAGTAGCAGGTGTTCTCGCACAGGTGGCAGTCCCGACAACTGGCACACGACATGCATTTGGCGGCCTCGCCTTCGCAGGTGCGCGACAGGTCGTCCTGCCGGGCCCGGTCGTACCACTGGAACCGGATCCGCTCGTACGGGATCACCTCCTTGCGGTCGTCCTCGTACTCGGTCTTGGAGATCAGCGAGTGGATGTACCGGGCGGCCCGCAGACCCGAGCCGATGGCGTTGGTGATGAGGCCCGGCTGG
>Ga0256830_1001116_pt1 | contig 19325 bp, 11 predicted proteins | sample 128326metaG_FD_190537 | JGI IMG/M metagenome (GOLD analysis project Ga0256830, IMG submission 190537) | Hydrothermal vent microbial communities from Lau Basin, Pacific Ocean - 128-326 | ecosystem: Environmental > Aquatic > Marine > Hydrothermal vents | place: Pacific Ocean: Lau Basin | collected... | reverse complement strand
CATCCAGGGATGGAGCACCTTCAACGCGACCTTGCGGTGAGGGTGTCTCTGTTCCGCTTCGTAGACCGTTCCCGATCCTCCGAAGCCGAGACGGCGGACGACCAGGAAACCGCCGACCTCCCGGCCAATGAGCGGGTCCGCCTCCGCTGCTTCGACTTCGATCGGCAAAGGACCCTTCACCAGGAATGAATCGAAGTCGCCGGCCGCGCCCCGAAGGAGTGAAAGAACCGCGGCGAGGAGTTCCGGATCCCCCCGGCAGGCGCGGTCGACGAAGGGTTCCCGGTCCGGCGAGGGCCGTTCCAGGGCGTCCGCGACGACCTCCTTGACCCGTTCCCAGTCGGCGCCTGGAGGCAAGAGGTCATCCCTCCCGCATCTTCGCGCGCAGCCAAGCCCGCGCGACGTTCCATTCCCGCTTGACCGTTCTCGGCGAAATGCCGAGGGTCTGCGCGGTCTCGGCGACGCCGAGATTCGCGAAGAAACGCAGCTCGACGACCTTGGCCATCCGGGGATCCCGTTCCTCCAGGAGCGAGAGCGCGTCGTCGAGCGCCGCGAGGTCGAGGTCCTCCTCGGATTCGACTTCGACCTCGTCCAGCGGGAGTGGGCTTCGCCCTCCGCCCCGCTTGCCCGCCCGTTTCCGGCGGGCCTGGTCGACGAGGATCCGGCGCATCGCGCGCGCCGCCGCGCCGAAGAAATGCGCGCGACTCCCCCAGGGCGTCGGATGCGCCGTGTGCAGGCGCAGGAACAGCTCGTGGACCAGCGCCGTCGCCTGGATCGTGCCTCCGGGCCTTTCCCCGGCGAGCTGGCGGCGGGCCAAGCGGTGCAGCTCCCCGTAGAGAAGGGTGTAGAGGCGCCGTTCCGCGTCCGCGTCGCGGCGGTTCAGGAGTTCGGTGATCTCCTCCAGGGCCGAGGAACTGTCGGGAGAAGCGGGCATCGAGACCGAATTCTACCCCGCGGGGGAACCGTCCCGGGGGATGAGGGGCGCTCCGGGTCGAGAGGCGGGAGAAACATGGCCCCTTCGCCGGCCGTTTCGCGCATGTAAGGAACGGGTCTCCCCTCAGGGGATCCCACCCGGTCCTCCCTGCGGAGAAGAAACGATGCAAGCTCTTGCCATTAAATGTCTTCTGGTTTCTTTCGCCCTGCTGGCCTCCCCCCTCCCCGCCCAGCAGCTCGTCCGCGACCTCGCGCCTGCGGGCACGAAGGGCTGGTTCAGCAGCCCGCAGGGCTTCGTCGAGTGGGGGGGAAAGGTCTTTTTCGCCGCGACGGGGCCCTTCGGCACCGAGCTCTACGTGAGCGACGGCACGACCGCGGGCACGCGCCTGGTCAAGGACCTGAACCCCGGACCCGGTTCGTCGAAGCCCGACCAGTTCACGGTCGCCGCCGGCAAGCTCTTCTTCGTCTGCGATGCGGGCGGCGGCGGCCGCGAACTCTGGGTCAGCGACGGCACGGCCGCGGGCACGCGGCTCGTCGCCGACCTCGCTCCCGGCGCGACTTCCTCGCTGCCCCAGGAGCTGACCGCCTTCGCCGGCAAGCTCACCTTCACCGCCTGGTCCCCGTCGACCGGGCGCGAGGTCTTCGTCAGCGATGGAACGAAGGCGGGCACGAAGCCCTTGAAGGACATCGTCCCCGGGTCGGGTTCGTCGAATCCCAGAGCCCTGACCGTCGCCGGAACCCGGCTCTTCTTCTACACGGGCTATGGCAGCGCCCTCTGGGTCTACGATGGAACGAAGCTTTCCGCGGTCACGAGCCCCGGCGTCGGCGAGATCGCGGCTCTGGGCGCGAAGGTCGTGTATAGGGGGTACAGCCCCACGGCCGGCTTGGAACTCTTCATCAGCGATGGAACGAAGGCGGGCACGAAGCTCCTGAAGGACATCCGGCCCGGCGGCTCCTCCTATCCGACGACCTTCGTGAGCGCCGGCGCGCAGGTCTTCTTCCTCGCCGACGACGGGAGCAGCGGGCGCGAACTCTGGCGGACCGACGGAACCGCCGCCGGCACGATCCGGACCGCGGACATCGTTCCAGGCGTCGGCTATCCGGGGATCTCCGGCCTCGTCGCCTCGGGAAACAAGGTCTTCTTCAGCGCCCAGGACAGCACGCACGGCCGGGAACCATGGGTCAGCGACGGCACGACCGCCGGCACGCACCTGGTCGCGGACTTGCGGGCGGGCGTCCGCCACTCCTACCCGGTGTCCTTCACCGCGGTGTCCGGCGGGGTCGTGTTCGGCGCCTGGGGCGACAAGACCAGCGGCCATGAACTCTGGAAGAGCGACGGCACGGCGGCCGGCACGAAGGTCGTCTACGACCTGCCCGGCGGGGCCCTCGAGCCGAGGGCGATCGCGCCCTTCGGTTCGGGTGTCGTCTTCGACGGCAAGGACGCCGCCGGCCGGGAACCCTGGATCAGCGATCTGACCGCGAAGGGAACGCGTCGCTTCGCCGACCTCAACTTCGACCCCGGGAGTTCGAATCCGGATTGGCTGCTCGAAGTCGGCGGCCGCCTCGTCTTCCTCGCCTGGGCGCCGAAGATCGGTATCGAGCCCTGGGCCAGCGACGGCACGGCGGCCGGCACGGTCCTGCTCGCCGACCTCTTGCCCGGGACGGGGACCTCGTACGCCCGGTATCCGGTGCTCTGGAACGGCGAACTCTGGTTCTCGGCGCGGAGTCCGAAGACCGGCTTCGAGTTGTTCAAGACCGACGGCACGCCCGCGGGCACCGGGCTCGGGGTCGACGTCAACCCGGGGACCGTGAGTTCGACCCCGGCCTCTCTCGTCCCCTTCGGGAAGAAGCTCTTCTTCGTCGCGAACGCCGGGGGCGGCTATGAGCCCTGGGTGACCGACGGCGGCGCGCAGGGCACCTTCGAGCTGACGATCCGGCCGGGAACCCTGTCGTCGTCCCCGCGGGAACCGACCCGGGTCGGGAAGCTCGTCTTCTTCGCGGCCGACGACGGGACGCACGGTTTCGAACTCTGGAAGACCGACGGTACGAAGAAGGGAACGACCCTCGTCGCCGACATCAACGCAGGTGCGGGCTCGTCCAATCCGAACGGGCTGTGCGCCGTCGGTTCGACGCTGTTCTTCAGCGCCTACGACCCCACGCACGGTTATGAACTTTGGAAGAGCGACGGCACGGCTGCCGGCACGGTGCGCGTCGCCGACCTCCTCGTCGGGCGGGGGTCCTCTTATCCGAGGAAACTGATCGCATCCGGGGGGCGGCTCTACTTCGAGGCCTATGGCAGCGGGAGCTTTGGGCGCGAGCTTTGGACGAGCGACGGCAAGACGGTCACCCGCTTGACGAACTTCAAGCGCGGGAACCGCTCCCCGATCCTCGATCCGGTCGCCTCCGGCGGCAGGCTCTTCTTCGCGGCCGACGACGGGACGCACGGCCTCGAGCTTTGGACGAGCCATGGAACGACCGCTTCGACGATCCGCCTCGAGGACCTCCGGCCGGGGGCCCTCGACGGCATCCTCGCCGGCACGCTGACCGCGACCGCCGGCGGGGTGCTCTTCGCCGGCTTCGACGGGAAGGACGGGCTGCAGATCCGGCGCAGCGACGGCGCGCCCTCCGGGGCCGTGCAGCTCGGCCGCATCGGCAAGAACGCCGGCATCGGGGCCGCCAAACTCGGGCCGTTCCGCCAGATCGGCGGGCGGGTCTTCTTCGCCGCGGACGACGGCGCCGGAGGCCGGGAACTCTGGGTCTATTCGCTCAAGGGTTCGGGACTCGCCTATCTCGGACGCTACGGGCCTCGTTGCTCGGGCAGCTACGGCGGCAGCCCGAAGATCGACGGCGAGGGTCTGCCGCGAGTCGGGAACGCGGGCTTCGCGGTGACCGTCGGCGAGGGCAGGCCCAAGTCCGCGGCGGTCCTCTATCTGGCGGCTTCCGCCGCGCGCATTCCGGTCGGAGGGTGCCGCTTGCTGCTCGCTCCGTCGTTCTTCCCCCTGTCTCCGGTGCCGATCTCGGCCCTGGGCCTCGGTCGACAGCCCCTCCCGATCCCGAAGGATCCGAAGTTCCTCGGACAGCGGCTCTTCGTCCAGTTCCTCGTCGTCGATCCCGGAGGTCCGGTCTTCGGCGTCCTCACCCTGAGTGACGCCCTCGTCCTCGGCCTCGGCCGCTGAGGTTTCCCCGGTGCGCCCTCCGCGCGCCAGGGCCGCCTCCATCGGCCGCTTCCTGTGTCGGGTTTGGGGTTTGAACCTTTCCAATCATGATCTGGTCGACTTCCTCGCTTCTTCGGACAGGACCATGTGACCCGACCTGGGAGTGGGGCGAGCCCGCCGGGCCGGTAGGTCTTGCTCAAGGAGCGCATCGACCTTTCCCGGCATCCAGATGGATGAAAAGTTCAGGGGCCCGGGTCGCCGTCGAGATCCTTCGCCAGCACCTCGAGGAACTCGGCCACGACCGTCACGTCGTGCTCGTCTTCGCACCGCAGCTTGATCGGTTGGAACTCCGGATTGAGCGGCTCCAGGGCGACCCGGACATGCCTCCAGGTGCCGTCGGGGGAAGTTTCTTTTTTGCTTCGGTAGCGCTTGACCGTGAAGCGTTGGCCGGTTTCCGGGTCCGTCGCGTCCGGAAGCTGGACGAGGACGATGCGGCCTTGCCGCGACCCCGTGACGGGCGACGAGAACAAACAGTAGGAACCATCGGGGATGCGGGGTTCCATCGACTCACCGACGACCCGACTTACGAACATCCCCTTGCGAAGTCGCCGGGATGCCCCGATCTCGACCCAGTCCCAATCCGCCTCCTCGCCGGGGTTCTGGGGATCCCCGAAAGCTCCCGCGGCTGCTTCGAGGGGAACGAGGGGCACACAGCTTCGATAGCGCTCTTCTGTGCCCGGCTGCACGATCTTCAACCGCGGCCGGCCTATCTTTCGGTGTCCGGCCCTGCGAAACCAATCGCGGTTCTGGCGTACGGTGTTCCGAAGCTCGGTCGCCCCCAGATAACCGGCAAGTTTCCGAAAGTGGCGGACCATCGCTTCTTCGTCGTCGAGGTCGCTGGCCGCGATTTCGATGACTTCGTAGCCATGCGCCCGGAGCCAGCTGCGGATCTCGCGATCGCGTTCCGCGGTTTGCGGATTCCCGTGGAGATGCTCCGAGAGGCCGTCCAGGTAGATGCAGACCCCCTCATCCGGATCGTGGTGTTCCGCGCGATAGATGACGTCCGGAGTTGTCGTCCCGAGCGTGCGGTCCAGGCGGATCTGCTCGCCGCGGATTCCTTCGCTGAAACCGGCCTCCAGAAGGAGGTGGCGAAGGTGTTGTTCGGCCTCGTTGACGGGTTTGCTTTCTTCCGATGGAGTTGCGGCGGGTTGCAGGGGAGGAATCGGATGGGATGCTGTGATCCGCTTCCCGCATGTCCTGAGGTGGTCTTCGGCCAGGTTGCGGTCCAGGAACCTGTGGTAGAAGCTGTTCCGGAACGTTTGCAGGCAATCGATGCAGGAGTGTTCGCAGGCCGAGGGGCAACGGGCCACGACCTCTTCGGCGATGTCTACGATCTCGCCGAAACGTTCACAGAGCTGATCCAGGAGCCCCGATCCCCCGGGCATAGGGTCCCAGAGATGCCCATCGACCTCATCCCGGTCCACATGACCAACGACCAGGATCTGCAGATCCTCGACGTCCATGTCGAGCACTCTGGAAGCAGCAATGCGCAAGGTTTCGAGGACGCTGTACGCGGTCGTTTGATCCGGGCAATCGGGAAGCGTCAAGACATCGGCGACAACATTGGCATAGAAACCGACCGGGGAGATCTTGCAATGGCACCGGTCGAGATGGTCCTTCTCGAAATGCTCGCGCTGAGGGTTCGACGACAGGGGCGAGGCGCTCTGCCCGCAGACCGTACACACCGGATACCCGTAGCGCCCGAAGCGTTCGATCGCAGATGTGGCCCCGACATTGACGAGCTGAAGTCGCACGCCACGGCGCAACTGCAAGGCCTGCGGTCCCCATGCGTATGCCTGGCCGCCAGCGTGTTGCCCCCGTTCACGGCCATAGACCGCAACGCCGAGCTGGAAGCGGAAATTCTCTTCGTCGGAGATGTGCGACCGGTGCACCAGATCCACATCACAGACAGAGATAGCTGGAACGATCGCCCCGGCCAGCGTGGAGGGGCGGGCAGACGCGTTCGTTGGTTTGATGGCCCGGCGTTCGGCCGCCACTTCGAAGACCGGGATCTCCGCACGCTCCTCGTCGATGTCGCGGTGGAAGCGGCGGGCTACGAAGCGGTTGCCGTTGGCGTAGATGAGGTTGCCGGGCACGTATTCCCGCAGCGCCATGTTCGGCGGGCGGGGCAAGGTGAACTCCATGGCCCCGGTCCGCCAGAACGGAATCTCGGCAATGCCGAGAACGGATCCGACCTCGAGGCCATAACCGGGTAAGAAGCCCTCCGCCGCGAGCACGCTGTATGTGTTCACATCATCGTATCCCTCGGCTTCCGTGCGCCGTCTACGCGCGGTTCCCTTGAGCCGCTTGACGAGCCGTTCGCAGCGCCGGAACAGCATCTCGTCCTCGTTCTCCAGTGCTCCGCCCTGGCGGTCGCGGATTTCGTTCAACCGCCGGATCTGCTCCCGCGCCCAGTTCAGGCGCCGGCGCAGACGGCCGACAACCTCCTCCAGGTTGTCGGGCATAGCGAGCACGTGCTTTCGCAGCGCTTGCGTGGACGTGACCTCCGAATCCGTTTCCGGCCACCCCTGCCGAAACGCGCGCTCCACATAGGCGACCAAGTCGTCCGCATTCTCCTCGATGAGCGTGCGTAGCGGGCGGAAGTCGAAGGGTTGTTCACGCACGTTGCCGCCCTCGAAGAGGTACCCTGCAACACGCTCCGGAAGGCAGGTCCGAAGCGTCTCGTCGATGGCATCGTGGTCGCTTCGCGACGGGTCCCGGACGAACTGATGAAGACGCGTGATTACGGTGGCATGGACGTGCTTTGCGACCATTACCTCGTTCCGCAGGTTGAAAGCGGGCGGATCGACACGGCCGGCGAGCAATTTCGTGGGCTCCGCGAAGTAGGCCCGGTCATGTGAAACCGGCCGGCAGTAGGTGAAATCCACCGCCATCCGGTGGCGGCGTCCGGCACGGCCGGCGCGCTGCCAGTAGTTCGCCGGGAGGGGCGGAACATTCCGCATCAGCACGGCATCGAGCCGGCCGATGTCCACGCCGAGCTCCAGGGTCGGCGTGCAGACGAAGCAGTTCACCGCCTCGGAATCGCTCTTGAAGAGGTTCTCCAACCGCTCGCGTTCGTCGTGCGGCACCATCGCCGTGTGCTCCTCCGGGCGGAGCATCGAGTAGCCCTGGTCGAGGAGCTGCAGGTCGTAGTTGTCCGGGTCTTCCCGCACGAACTCGATCGTTCCGTCGCAGCGCCACGCCGGGCAACGATCGCTGGGCGTTCGGCGAGGGGTGCGCCGGCGGCAGCTCCGGCAGCGCCAGACTCCGTGGTTCGGCTGTAAGCGCAGCCGGTCGGCATCCACCTGATAGAGCCCGGTTACTCCAGACAAGGGCCGGCCCTTCGCGCCCTTGAGCCGAACCGGTACGAGGAGCTTCGTCTCCGTCAAGAACGCAAACAGACCCTCGAGGAACTCAGGCGCGTCTTCGGTTGTCACGCCCCACTTGCGAGCGATCTGGCGGATCGTGGTGTCGCCGCGTTCACTCAGCCACTGGGTCACGAGTTCGGGTTTCTCGTTCCCCTCCCGGCGCAATTTGGTGCCTGTAGGACTGCCGATCTGGGGCAGGTAGCCCTGCTGGATTTCCTGATCGCCGTCCATCCAATAGCGCGTGAAGATTTCACGCTCGGGGTCGTGCAGGATGCGTTTGCGGCGCAGGTAGTCGAGTAGGCTCGCCACCCCTTCGCATAGATCTTGCGGTGGAAACCCGAGTTGGTTCGCGTGCTCCTGGATCCAACGGGTCCCGGGATCGAGTCCCTCATAGTCGACTCTCATGCGGCCCCACGGTTCGAGGCCGATCGGCTGGCGCGAGGAGAGAGCCACTTCACGCAGCACCTGGATGCGCAGAAACTTTCGCCGTTCCTTCTCGTGTCGCCCCTCACCGCCTTCCCGTCGAACGACCTGCCAGACCTCGGGCACCAGCGCGCGCGAGAGCGCTTCATCCTTCTCCAGCAGATCATCGACATAGGCGGTGACATCGCCGATCGTGCGCGCCCCGTCGTCGAGGCCTTTCGCCATCAGCGCCCGCAGGCGGAAGCGGCGCGCATGATCCTTCATCCAACCCGCCTGGAACGCGGCGTCCTGGCGGTTGTCGCAAAAGACCAGCAGGCGCCGGCGCTCGGAGTGATGAACCATGTCCTGCGCGAGTACGTGTACGTCGGCGACGTTCGTGGCGCGCACCGGACGTGCAGGCTCTCGGTAGAGGCTGCCGATCCGTCGTCCGTTCGCCCCGCAGGAGAGACAGCTCGGCAGCACGCCTGGGTTGTCCCTCTTCTGCAAGATTGCGAACAGGGGCGTCCTCTCCCCGCTCCGACCGCAGTGGCGGCAGCCTGTGGCCTCGGTGTCATGGGCCGCGCCGCAATACCGGCAGAAGTAAAGAGTGGCCGTCCGCGCGTTCTTTTCCAGGTCGGCATCGTCGCTTCCGCCGATCAAGTGGTCCAGCAAGACCACCCGCTGGCCGCCTTGCGTCTTTTCCAACGGTTCCCAGTAGCGACCGCCGTCCACAGCCTCGCCGCCTCCGGGACCGGCGCCCGCGAATTCGAAGTCCTTGAGATAGGTCTCGAAGTAGTGCTGCCCGCAGGTCGTGCATGTCAACACGGGGAAGTGGGCGTGGGACTCGTCGCCTCCGCCCGCTTCGAGTTCGTCCTCGGCGGTGAGCCAAAGGCGCGGGCCCTCCTCCTCGGCAGGGAACGTGACCACAGCGCGGCCGATTCCCCGTACGAAGGCGTGGACGACCGGTCGCAGGAGTGGGCGCCCCTCGCAGACCGCGGCGGCTCCCAGCGTAAGCCACGCAAGGATCTCGGCCTCGGTGACCGGCCGTCCCAGTGATTCCTCGAGTGCCGGCGGGAGTTCGCTCAAGGCCCGAGGTTCGGCTAGTTCGCATGCAAGCCGGTAGATGATCTCGTTTCGTGTCAAGGCGTCGTGCAGAGCCTCCGGCCAGGGGCCGCGGTCGAGTTCCTGTCCGGCCAGGGAGCGGTAGACCTCGGGAACCTCAGAATCGTCGTCCTCTCGTTCCACAGCGCGGATGGCCCTCTCCAGCAACTCGGCCGGATCCTCGGCCGGCGACCCGGGCCGGAAACTCGACTCCTCCCAGACCTCCTCTTCGTAGTCTTCGCTGACGGTCATGACGGATGCGGCGGGAACTCCGAAGAAACGGCTCGCAAAGGATCGAGCGGCGTCCGGGTCGTTGCGGTCGACGATCGTGGCCGAGGTCGCAACGCAGGCCGTGTCCTGCGCGTCACGCCCGCAAAAGGCGCGCAGGCGCCGGATGAGACAAGCCGTTTCCGCGCCGCGCGCCCCTGTGAAGGTGTGAGCCTCGTCGAAGACCAGGAAGTCGAGCCGCGCATCCGCGAAGAGTTCGACGTCCCGCTGCCGTGTCAGCAGCAGTTCGAGCTGGTTGACGTTGGTCAGCAGGATGCGCGGCTGGCGACCGGGCGTGCGCATCCTCTCGCGCGAACAGACCTCCTCGGAGGGGTAGACCGTCTCGCCCCTGCGTTCCGCCCGAACCGCGGTCAGCTTGGCCTCATAGTCCGCGCGTGACGACCCCGGTGGCAACCGCATGCCGGCCACATCGGCTTCGCGCTCGGGGGTCTTGCCCACGTACATGCCGAACGGGATCCCTGTGCCTGCGAGCAGCGAGCGCAAACGCATGAGCTGGTCCTCGGCCAGCGCGTTCATCGGATAGACAATGACGGCGCTGATGCCGGGCGGCGCTCCCTCGTCGCGGAGTTGCAGGCATCGGCTGATGATCGGGTAGAGGAAGCACTCGGTCTTGCCGGAGCCCGTTCCGGTCGAGACCAGTGTCGTTCGGCCCGCCACGATTGCTCGAATCGCCGTTTCCTGGTGCCCGAACAGCCGGCTACGCTCCGGCGGTACGCGGTCGGCGAGCAGTGGGTGGAGAAGGCCCTCGTCCACCAGCTCCCTGACCTTGGCTCCGCGCCGGAAGGACCGCGAGAGACTGAGATAGGGACCCTTCAGTAACGGCGACCGGCGGGTCTCGTCCAGCGAGAGCAGCGCGCGCATCTGGGCGTGCAACCGCGGGTCGGCGAAGGGGTAGGCCGTGAGCTGGTAGCGCAGGAAGCTCTTGACGACCTTCTCGGTGTAGACGATGGGGTTGAGCGCCATGGTCAGGGTTCCTTCGGTGAAAAAAGCCTGGGCTCATTCTCGCCCCCGCCCATCTTGCCATGATGGCGCTGGACGTTGAGTGCCTTCCAACGCAGCGCGGGGTGGGTTCGAATGCGCTGCTGGAGGTCCGTCTCGGACGTCAGGAGTTCGGGTTGGATTTCGCCCCGCTCCTGGATGGCCTCGAGGAACTCGACTTCGTGGGGCTCGTAGGGCAGAACCGCGGAGAGGTTCTTGCGGCAATGGTCGATCATTTCTCGGCACCAGCCCGCGACGTCGGACCTGGAGGGCACGAGGTCACGACGCAACAAAGGAAAAAGCTCCGATTCCGCGTCCCGGGGAAGCATTTCGATTTCGTCGACGGTGACACACCGGAAGTCACGCCGGCTCATCGCCCCGTAGACGACGAAGGCGAGCCGGAGCTTCAGCCGGTCGAGTGTGGGCTGCTCGAAGAGCCGCACGACATCGAAGACATCTCGGCTGGCGGAGCGACTGAATAGCGCCGCGAGCTTGCCACCCGCCGCACGGAGGTAGCGGATCACCCATTTCCCGCCCGCATGCTCGTCGGGCAGCCGCTGGACTTCGAGGTGACAACGCTTACAGACGGCCTGCACCGCCCGTTCGACGCTGGGCCGCTCGGTGAGCATGACCTCGCGATCCGACGATCCGATGTAGTTGAGATCGATATCTACCGAAAGGCGTGGCAAATCGAACAGGAACAGGTTCAACGCGGTGCCCCCCTTGAGTGCGAGTCGCCCATTCAGGTAAGGATGCGACCAGAGCCCGTCCAACAGTTCGACGAGTCGAAGCACCTTCTCCAGGGATTCGGCTGGAAATCCCAACTCCGAGGCCTTCCGCTCGAGCTGCAAGGGATCAAGCTTCCCGCGTTCCGGCATTTCGGAGTTCCTCCCAGTTTCGATCGAGAAGGGCCTGCGGTACGACGAGGTTCCAACGGGCGACGAGCTTTCCGGGCTTACGGCGGGCGTCCAGGTAGCGCGGCTGGCGCGGCGCAATCCGAGCAAGCGCCGTCAAGTGCCGGTCCTCGACCATCCATTCCTTCCGATGTAGGTCGAGGAACAAGCCCACCCGGGCAACTGTGAGCGCCGACCTGAGGCGCAGTGCATAACGGATGACGGCCTCCAGATTCAGGAACTCGACCATCTCGAAGCAGCGCCAGATTTCTTCCCAGCCGCCTCCATGCGTGGGCGCATGCAGGACGTCCACCAGGCAGCGCTCCAAGCTCGTCACGCGGACCTCGCCTCCCGCGTGTGGCCGCCGCAGCACCTCGCCGCCGAGATCGGGCAGGCGGCGGACCGCCAAAGGCGCCTGGATGCCGACGAACTCGATTCCCCGGAAAGTGAACGGCTTCGGACGGGAAGCCGTCACGTACTGGACACGCCGCCAATCGGAATACGCCTTGCCGTGGAACGCGAGAGCCGTGTGGTAGGCGACGACGGCGTCGTCCCGCAGCCGCGTAGCGACCAGGTAGGGATCCGGCGTGAAGCGAGACGGGTCGCCCCCCTCGGGAACCGATGCGTAGAGTCCCCGGCGCACGCGGAGCAGCCTGCCGTTCTCGACGTAGCGGACGAGCAGGTTGTTGCTCGTGCGTCGGCTGCTTCGCCGTTCGAGGCGTGCTTCGACGAATTCGGCCTGGGTGAAGACCGGGTGGGTGGCGAAGAAGCTCTTGGAGGACGAGGACTTGTCGAAATGATCGACCATACTCAACAAAACTATTATTAGCTGCGCAATTTAGCAAATCCGTCCAACCGATTTGAGTGGGAATCCCCGTTTTCCCGTGATTTTATGCGCAACTCGGCAAATTCGGGGGATGCTCTCCCTGCGTCGGAGTCGTTGCCGGGTTGACGCTCGGAACGGAGATAACGCCCGATGATGCAGGCTCCCCCCACCTGGCTGGCAGCGACGTTGAGCCGGTGTGGGTCGGCAGGGATGAAAGCTCCATGTTATGGAAATCGAAGAGCACCGCTCGGTGCTCCAGCCGAGAAGCGGGCGGAGGTGGAAGGCTGCTTAGGGAGAGCCGTGATGCGCCTTTCAGACCGAAAGGTGATCGAGGTCGAGCGGATCGCTCTCCACGTAATCGCGGGCCGTGAGATCCTCCAGGGTGACGACGGCACCGCCACTTTGGAATCGGCCGTGGTCCGGGAGCAGGCCGAGCCAACGCTCGAGGTGTTTGTCCCAGCTCTCCCCGTCGAACTCGAGACTGCCGTCCTTGCGAATGAACCAGAACATGAGTTCCACACTTTCCGCGTCCCAAGAGGGGGCTGCCCGGACGCGAATCTCCCTGAGAGCGCGCAGCGCACAGCCTTCCGGGCTGTTCTTGCCATGCTTGGAGGACATCCGCTTCGTCAACCCAGAAGCATATTGAACGAAGTCGTCGGGAAAGGCGACACGAGCCCGCTTACGGGTCAGAGCCAGAGCCAGGCGCCGACGGTCTCGATCGGTCTGGCATCCTTGGGTGCGTTCCCATCCTGCCACTACCGCTTTCTCGACCGTCATCACACGGTCGAGGTCGGCGACCAACCCTCGTTGGGCGAGACCCGGGATGTATGCATAACCAGGACGTCGACCGCTGCGGATCTCCTCCATACGCTCCGCATCCACCTCGACCAGCGGGCAGACCTCGACGAAAGGCCTGCCCTTGCATGGCCGTACGAGATCGCAGGTCTGCGTCGCGACCATCAGCCCACGGACCTCCGCCTCGGCCGCATCGGCGCCTTCCCGCGCTGCATCGGCAGCCTCAGGGGTCAGCGGAGTTTCGACTTCGATCCGAAAGAGGAAGTACTGAGCCCCGACGACGCAGTCGCCTTGCCGCCAGTCCCGCAGCGCCTGATCGATGTCCGCGCGGGTGTCATCCTTGCTCCGGCCCACGCCGCTTGCTCCTCACGGTCCGGGCCGCCCGGCCTCCTCCGACGTCCTTGTGGACGCGATCCTGGCGCGCGTCGACCAGGTCCTCGGGCGGCTGCGGCTTCCGAGCCTCCCTGGCCTCTCGAGAGAGCGGTTTCCGAGCGACGCTTCTCCGGCCGGGGCCCTCACCGACGCGCTGCAGAAACTCGTCGTAGCGGCGCTCTTCCAGGAGCTTGATCGGAATCGTGCCGTCTCGGTCCGTGAGCAGGATGGCCCGGTTGACGTCCGCGGCTCCTCGATCGACTTTCCTGAGCACATCCAGCAATCTCCAGAGGTGCTCCTCATTCCGAGCGTTGAGAGACTTGCCGCTGGCCCAGAAATGGAGCGTCCGTCTGGAGACTCCGAAGATCTGGGCAAGCTGCTCCCAGGTCAGGCCGGAGAGGCGACGGAGTTCAGCCAGAGCTGTGCTTGTATCCGTGGGGCAATGGGTGGGAACCTCAATGAGGGCGGAGTTGGTTCCCAAGAGCTGTGAAGTGCTCCACGCCTGCACCAAGTCCTCGATTGTAAGGTCACCGGCAGCCGTGCTTGGCATCCATGGTTCGGAGAACCACACGGCCTGGGACGGATCCGTCGTGGCCATCGCTCCGGCGGCCGACGTCGAGGGGCCTGCCTGCAAATCGGGGACCTGCGGGGTCATGGCGTTCCTCCATACCGGCACAGGAATTCTTCGGTCACGGCCCAGCGGAACAGCGTGTAGATCCGTTCCGCGAAGCGCTCCAGATCCCGGGCAAGGGCCTCTGCCTCGAACGACCGCTGTTCCGTGGAGAACATGTCGAGGTCAAGAATCCAGCTCCTCTCTTCGATCGGCTCGATGGCATGGGGGTCCACCGTGAAACCGGCCGGGATGTGCCCCCAGCGCGCCCGAATCTTTTCTTTGGTTTCAGGAACGTGAAAAAGGGCATCGCTGAGCGCATGCTCGGCATGCTCGAATAGACGCGTGTTGACGATTCCGAGCATGTCACGGCGGACCAGATCGCCGATGTGTTCGAGTTCCCGGCCGGTCAAGCGGTCGATGTACCGTAAACCCACTCGAATGGCGATGCTGGGTCGAAGGTGATCCTCGACCGCCCGCAGAATGGATCGCATCCGCTGGATGAAGTCGCTCCGGCTCGAGTAAGCCGTGGTTTCGAGAGCGACGAACTCCGGCGTGAGGGACACCCGCCAGGCGCCCTCTCCGTCGGAAAATCGCCAGATGACCTGAGATTCTGGGGTCGCAACGGATCGAGGGCCGAAGAAAAGGGACCGTTGCTCCTCCCGGCGTAGGATCGGGTAGTCGGCCCGGATGGCCTCCTGGAAGGCAGCGATGAACTCCGCTTGTCGCACGGCGAGGATGGACGAAAAGCGCACTTGCGCAATCACCCTCACCAAGGGAGCCCTTGGCAGGGGGACTTCGCCGGGAGCAGCAGACGTCAGGGGGTTGGTCTCGGCGCCCAACTTGCCTCCTTGGCAATGCGCGTAGAACAGGTCAGCTCCCCCTATGTGAGGATTTACCGTCCCTTGTATTATACAGCAGAATGGGCGCGGATGTGAAGAGAAAAGTGAAGTGGGGCACTCTGGACTCCCGTGCCGCCCCGAAATAAGCCAAAGCCGAGATATATGCTAACGCTCTTGTAAATCATTGACATATCACGTGCGATTCTATACCATTGTCTGGATGGGGGCACCCGCCCCCTTGTCGCGCCGGGAGGTCTCCTCGGACCCGGTGCCGTTTTGTGGAGAAACCTAGGAGGACAGACAACGGAAGGAGAAGAATCATGACGAGAAGAGAAAAGGTCACCCGGGTGATTGATGGAGACACCTTCGAGACGGCCAGCCGCAAGCGATCCGTCCGCCTGGTCGGGGTCGACACTCCCGAGAAGGGGCAATCCGGTTACCGCCAAGCCAAGGATGCGCTGGTCCGACTGATCAAAGGGAAAACGGTCATCATCGACACGAAAGCTCGTGACTCCTACGGCCGCGCGGTCGCCAACGTCAAGCTTGGCCGCCGGTCGGTGAACAAGGCCATGAAAAAGTACGAGAAGTAGGGCGAAGCGATGCCTATCAGCCGGGAGGAGCTGGCCCGGCGCTTGCGCCAAGCGCGCAAGGCCTGCTACCTAAAGCAGGAAGATGTGGCACGGCATCTTGGCGTGTCACGTTCGACAATCGCCCAGATCGAAGCTGGTCGGCGCAGCGTCTCGAGCCTTGAGCTGGATATGCTGGCCGACATCTATGGGCGCGACATTCGTGAGTTTCTCGTCGAGGGATACGGCGAGAACGACGCTTTAACCGTCCTTTTCCGGAAGCACCCCGAGGTTGTCGGGGAGACGCCCATGGCGACAGCCCTTCGCAAGGCGGTGGCCCTTGGTCGAGAACTTACCAGCCTCGAACGCCTCCTCGGCATTGAACGAGACGCCGCCCTGCCCACTTACACCTTCAAGCCTCCGCGGACCTGGTGGCAGGCCTTCCAGCAGGGTGAGCGCACGGCCGAGGAAGAACGCCGGCGGCTCGGTCTCGGAAACTCGCCGCTACAGAACGTGGCTGAGCTTCTGGAGTTGCAGGGTGTCCGCACGGCACAGCTCGAGCTTCCACAGGACGTCTCCGGCATGATGCTGCTCAACGAAACGATCGGTATCTTCATTGCCGTCAACAACCTCGCACCCGGCCACAGCAGGCTACGTCGGCGTTTTTCCTACGTGCACGAGTACGGCCACGCGCTTCTCGACCGCGCTCGGCGCGACATCGTGAGCCGGGAGACCGAGGGGAAAAGCCTGCCCGAAGTCCGCGCAGACGCTTTCGCTGCCGCCTTCCTGATGCCGGCTGCAGGCGTGCGAGAGTTCGTCGAGCGGCACGGCAAGGGTCGCCCCAGCCGGCTTCAAGCCGAGATCTACGACGAGGCCGAACCGCATCGCATCCGGACCCGGACCGAGCCTGGGACCCAAATTCTGCAGATGCACGACGTGGTCCTACTCGCTCATCACTTCGGGACAAGCCGTCTCGCCTCGTTGTACCGGCTCCGGAACCTCGGCTTGCTCACGCAGCCCGAGTTGGAAAACCTTCTGGAACAGGAGCAGATGGGACTCGGTAAAACGCTCCAGAACCTTCTCGGTCTCTCCGAACCCGATCCCGAGAGCACCCGCAATGAATTCCGCCATCGCTTTCTCGCCCTCGGCCTGGAGGCCCACCGCAGAGGCGAGATCACGAAAGGGAAGCTGCGAGAACTGGCGGCGCTCGTCTATGTCGATTTTGAGGACCTCGAGAAGACGTTGCAGCGATCAGGTCTCGATGCAGACGATCATGGCCTCGACGAATCGCAGGATGCGTGACCGCGCCAACGGGCCGGTGTGCGACCACGGTGGCCCTTGATGCGACCGTCGTGATCCACCTGGCCCGGGCCAAGTGCCTCGCTGCCCTCGGGGCCATCGAGGACTACGACTTCGTTGTGACGGAACAGGTGGTCGAGGTGGCGCTCTATGCGGATCTGTGCCAGCGCATGGGGAGGGGCGAGGCAGCCTCCCTCGCGATGGCGGTGCACAGAGGTTGGAGGCTGGCCTCCGACGACCGGGGCCGCGGGGTCCTGCGTCTGGTTCAGCAGCGGGTTGAGAATTGCCCAATGATGTGAACCACATGCCTACCCCGTATCGAATCAGCTTCCGAAGCTCTTAAAATCTTGTGAGGATAAGGGAGAGAATGGCGACAGTGCTCCTAGTTGATGCCGCTGATTTGATTCAATGGGCAGACCGGCGAGATGCCCAAGGTGTCCTGCCTAAACTCATTCGCCGCTTGGTGTTGGCTACCGGGGGGAATGACGTCCAGGTGAGGTTCCGTGCGGACGAGGGCGTAAACCTTTGTGGCTGGGACGGGGTGGTTGCAGCAAAAAACGTTTCTACCTTCGTTCCTTCTGGCGTGTCCGGATGGGAGCTGAGTACGACAGGACGGGTCAAGCAGAAGGCGAACGAGAACTATTGCAAACGTACGAAAGACCCAAAGGGCATTAATCCTGCGGAGGCGACTTTCATCTTTGTGACTCCGCGCCGCTGGCCAAGGAAGGAAGACTGGGTACGGGAACGGAAGAAAGAAAACCGGTGGCAGGATGTTCGGGTCTATGATGCTGATGACCTAGCAACTTGGATCGAGCAGGCTCCCGCCGTTCACCTCTGGCTATCCTCCCTGCTCGGGAAGCACATAGAAGATGCGGAGGACCTCGAATCCTTTTGGGGGAATTGGAGAGCAGCCACTCGTCCTACGATCCCTCGACGATTCCTCTTGGCCGGTCGAAAAGAATCTGCTCGCAAGATTCATGAGTGGTTGCTCACCACATCCGCTCTCCTGACTTTACAGGCCGACTCTCAGGAAGAGGCAATTGCGTTCTTTGCAGCCGCTATCTATGTATTAGGGTCCGAGGAACGTGCAGCAACGTTCTCGCGCACGGTGATCGTTCGATCCGAACACGTCTTGCACCAACTGGCAGCACATGATCCGCCTTTGACGTTCGTCTTAAGTTTCGAAAGCACCACTGCTGCGTACCATGCTATTCGCCGCGACCACCGCGTACTAGTGCCGGTAGGCAGGGAAGCGGTTTCGGGCCCGGACTGCATCACGATCCCACGACTCTCGGTAGAGGAGGCGGCCAAGGAACTGGTCTGTGCGGGGTTGTCCGAGGATCGCGTGCACGAACTCGCGCGTCTCGCCCGCCGGAGCGTACAGGCATTCCGCCGCGAGCTGACACTGTGCCGCGAACTTCATCGACCCGCGTGGTCGGATCCCTGCGAAGGGCCGGCCTTGGTACCTGCAATGCTCGCGGGGACATGGAGGGATGGTTTGGATGGCGATTGTGATGCCCTGGGTCGCCTCGCGGGCGATGCCTACGAGAGAGTTCGAGAGACGGTTGTCCGGTGGGCCAACACATCCGACCCCCCCGTTCGTTGCGTCAGCGACACCTGGTACGTGGTGTCGAGAGAAGACGCTTGGGCGATGCTCGCCCGTTACCTGGATCGGGATGCCTTCGAGCGATTCGAGGACGTTGCATTTCTCGTTCTTTCGAATCCGGACCCGAAGTTCGATCTGCAGGAAGACCAGCGGTACTTGGCGAGACTCCTGGGACATGCACCCCGCTACTCGGCGGTGCTCTGTCGGGGGCTGGCCGAAACACTGGCGGTCATGGCCACGAGCGCCATCACGCCGCCGCTCGCAGGCGGCTCCTCCGCCTCAGACGTCGCCGCCTCGATCGTACGGAAGTTGCTCGAACGCGCCAACTCGGACTGGCGGATCTGGGCATCGCTTGCGGAGTGGGGCGCATTGCCCCTACTCGCCGAAGCGGCCCCGGATGTCTTCCTGGAGGCCGTGGACAATGGGCTCCGTGCTGAGGAACCGGTTCTTCTCCGGCTGTTCGCCAAGGACGACGCCGGATTGTTCACGTCGTCGCCACACACCGGATTGCTATGGGCCCTGGAAACCGTGGCCTGGAGCCCCGAGCACCTCGGATATGCATCGCGGCTTCTTGCCAAGCTCGCCCGCCTCGATCCTGGGGGCAAACTCGCGAACCGGCCCCAGAACAGTCTCCGCGCAATTTTCCTTCCCTGGCTACCACAAACAGCGGCCTCGCCCGAACAGCGCCTGCGCGTGTTTGACACGCTCCGCGATCGCGAGCCTCAAATCGCCTGGAAACTCATGGTCCAGCTCCTTCCCCAGGGTCACGACGTTGGGCACTACACCGCCAAACCGCGATGGCGGGAATGGCATGATGGCAGAGGGCGGAAAGTCCCGCATGCAGAGTACTGGTGGATGATCGGCGAGCTCGTTTCGAGACTCGTGCAAGACGCCGCCCAGCACGGCAACCGCTGGAAGGACTTGGTCGATGCCACCCAGAACCTGCCCCCCGATCTGCACAGGACGGTAGTCGACGCGCTCGACAACCTCGAAGCGGGGGCACTGAGCGAGGACGACCGAGCTGCCATCTGGAACGCGCTCCGGACGCTTCTGTCTCGTCATCGGTCCTTCCCCGAGGCGAATTGGGCCTTGCAGGCGGATACCCTCGAACGGTTCGACAGGCTCATGCTCCGCTTCGAGCCGGCCAGCCCCCAGGCGCGGTACGGCTGGCTCTTCAGCGAATGTCCGATGCTGCTGGAAGGGCACCAGGGCGATTGGCGCAAGCAGGAAGAGG
>Ga0256830_1001115_pt1 | contig 19331 bp, 22 predicted proteins | sample 128326metaG_FD_190537 | JGI IMG/M metagenome (GOLD analysis project Ga0256830, IMG submission 190537) | Hydrothermal vent microbial communities from Lau Basin, Pacific Ocean - 128-326 | ecosystem: Environmental > Aquatic > Marine > Hydrothermal vents | place: Pacific Ocean: Lau Basin | collected... | reverse complement strand
TAAAGAGATTTTAGAATTGATTAAATAAAACTATATGCGAATAAAACACATATCACTTACAAAATCAAAGACGGTCGGGATCATTACCCCTGATAATCGCAGTCGGTTCAAAAAGATAACTATTAGAGCGAGCGCCGACTTGGACGAAGAGGATAAACCGGAAGAATCTTACAAAGAATTATCAAAATTTATAGAATCAAGATTTGAATATGAAAAAAATGTTAAATAAAACTATAATTTATATTAATAAATGCAACTGCGCTAACGAAGACAACAGTCAACGTATTCATGCTATTTGCGGCGACCTCGTTTTGTGTTCCACTAAAGATAAAAATGATTACGCGGTTAGAGGAGTTCTCAGGGGTATTGCCCTGGAAAGATACTATGACCACAAGGATTACGATGAACTCTTAAAGAACGAATCTAAATACTATAAAGGAATACCATCAACTTTTTTAAAAAATTTAGAAGATAATTTAATAATAATTGATAAAACTATATGAAAATCTACAAAATATCACAAAAAGAAACAGATTATTATGACACTTACGATTCCGCCATTGTCGTGGCCAATAACGAAGAAGAGGCAAAACGAATACATCCCGGATCAGAGGACTATGAATTTGAAATTTATTATAACGAAGAAAAAAAAGAGTTTTGGAACAGAGTCGGTAATGGAAACACTTACAAATTTGAAGACGATTCGTTCGGCACATGGGTTAATAATTTAGCTTATATCAATGTTGAATATATCGGCGAAGCCGATAAAAAATATAAAAAACCGCAAGTTATAGTCGCAAGCTTCAACGCCGGTTAATTTAATAATAATTAATAAAACAAATGAATAAAAATATCATAAAAGAAATAAGAAAAGTTGTTTCAAATACTGAATTTTTAGCGAAGATTAGTTGTACCGATTGTCTTCAATTGGTTGTTGATAAGCTCCCAATAAAATTGGATTATTTTGAAAAAAAGATAGGATGTAAGATTGAAAGAATCCCTAAAATACAAAATAATTGCGCACGATGCAATAAATTAATTAATTAATTAATTATAAAACAAATGAAAATTCTAAACGCAATCATTCAAAATTACAAAGCAATCCACCGCGTTGAGATATTTCCGTCAGGAAATGTGACGGTAATATCCGGCAATAACGCCAGCGGTAAAACATCGGCCATAGAGGCGATTATCACCACTCTCGCGGGCAAAGACAAGGACACAAAAGTTCCGGTCCGCCGAGGCGAAAACGGAGCGATTGTTGAAATTGACTTGGGGGATTATAAAGTTGTAAGAAGAATAAGCGCCGACGGCAAAGACGAGCTTAATGTATTGGATAAGCAGGGCTTTGTCGCCAAAAAACCGAGAACAAGACTGAATGAATTGATTGACGACCGCAAATTCAATGTAATGACATTTGTCAGCGGGTCTCCGAAAGAGCAAAGAGCGTTGCTGCTTGATCTTGCCGGACTGTCATTTGGCGAAATAGACGCTCGCAAATCGGAAATTTATAATGAAAGAACAATTATAGGGCGGGAAAGAGATAGTTTAAAAGGGCAATTGGACGGATTGCCGGTCGCTCCCGACGCTCCAAAAGAATTGATTGACACGCGGGAAATCATTAATGAAATACAAAAAAACAACGAACACAACAACCAAATAAAATCCGCTCAATTGAATTTACGGACATATAAAGACAAACAGGTCGCGCTGGAAATGGAAGTTAAGCAACTGGAAGAACAATTAAAAATGAAAAAGTCGCAACTCGCTCAGCTCAATGAAACGGTAGCACAAATGGAAGCAACCCAAAAGGATGTTAAATTAAAGGACAACACCGAACTGGAAAACAAATTAAAAAACGCTGAAGAGCTTAATGATAAATTCAGGCAGAACCAAAAGAGGGCGGAGGTTGAGAAGGCGTATAACGCCAAAGTTGAAGAATACAACAATAAAACAAAGGAATATGAAGAGGCGGAGCAAGAGAAAATCAAAATGCTAAAAGAGGCTAAATTCCCGATTGAAGGATTATCGGTTACCGATGACGGAGTGCTTTATAACGGATTGCCGATTGAACAGGAAAGCCATTCAAATCGCATTAAAATAGCCCTCTCAATCGCTATGGCTATGCCGTCTGAATTGAGGACTATTATATTGGATGATGCGGAAATTATTGATGATGAGAATATGAAAGTGATTGACCAATGGGCTCAAGAAAACGAATATCAAATAATCATAGCCCGCCGTTCCGAGCCGGCTGATAATGTAATCACTATTAAGGAGGGCAGTGTTGTATGAAAAAAAGCAATGAAATATTTTACAGTAAAGGGAAAAATGATGAGTGTTATACCCCAAAATATGCGGTAGAGCCGATTGTTAAATATATTCAAAAAGATAAAATTATATGGTGCCCGTTTGATACCGAAGAAAGTGAATTTGTAAAAGTATTTAAAGAAAACAATATTAAGATTGTGTATTCGCATATAAAAAACGGACAAGATTTTTTTGAATATGAGCCGGAACAATGGGATATAATAATAAGCAACCCACCGTTCACTGATAAGAAATTATTTTTTGAAAGAGCATTAAGCTTTAATAAGCCATTTGCTTTAATTATGAGTATCACATGGTTAAATGATTCCGCCCCAAAAAGGTTGTTTGCTGATAAAGATTTACAACTGCTTATGTTTGATAAAAGAATAAAATTTATGAATGAAAATTTTGAAACGATTGGTAATCCGACTTTTTCAAGCGCTTATTATTGTTATAATTTTTTACCAAAACAAATAATAATGGAAACTTTATAATATATTTATGCAATTAACTCACGACAATTATCACACATTAGATAACCGCTATCTCACTAACTCCCGCATTAGAGATTGGATAAAAGACAAAAGATTTTTTTATGAGCGCCATATCTCGGGCGAACGCCCGGGGATAGTTATGACTGACGCTCTCCGTGTCGGCAAAGCGGTTGATACATACCTGTTTGAAGGGGAAAAAGCGTTCCGAGACAAGTTTATAGCTGTCACGCGCAGGAATATAAAGAACCCGCCAATCAACCACACAGAACTGACAGAGAAGCAATATGATGATATTGAAAGGATGATGGAGGTATTAAACCGCCAACCCGCTGTTAAAGACTTGTCTGACTATGAAACACAAAAGATTATCACGACAGATATGCCGATAGGCGATCACTTCTGCGGATTGGCCGGCATTCCCGACTGGATTAAAATTGACGGCGACACTTGCCATCTTGTGGACTTAAAGACCGTATGGGATTCTGATGACCGTAAATATCACTATAAATGCGTAGATTTCGGCTATTACAGGCAATTCGCCGTGATGACTATCATTATTCGCAAAAACCACCCAGAGGTTAAGAATTTCACGTATAGGCACTTAGGAGTAGAAAAGGATAAAGACGGCATATTCTCTCCGTTCGCGTTCTATTTGGCGAATGAACAAGTTGAATTGCAGGTTGAATTTATATTAGATAATATAATCCCGACATTGTCAAAAGAAAAAGACTTTAACCCAAAAGAAATAACTTGGGAGGAAGCTATTACTATTGGGGATATTAATGATGAGTTTTAGTTTATGAAATATCTATCATTATTCTCTGGCATCGGTGCCGGGGAACAAGCAATAAAAGAGTTGGGCTTGGATTGGGAATGCGTTGGATATTCGGAAATAGACCCATACGCCATACAAATATACGAAAAGCACTTTCCTAATCATAAAAACTTTGGCGATATAACGAAAATTGACATTAACAAATTACCAGATTTTGATTTAATGTTTGGTGGTTCACCGTGCCAAGACCTTTCAATAGCCAAGAAAAACAGAGAGGGATTGAAAGGAAGAAGGAGTAATTTGTTTTATAAATTCGTTGAGATATTGGAGATTAAAAAACCGAAATACTTTTTGCTGGAGAATGTTGCTTCAATGCCGAAAAAAGATAAACAGATAATAACCGATATTTTGGGAGTAGAGCCGATTATGATAGATGCCTCTCTCGTTTCAGCACAACAAAGAAAAAGATTGTTTTGGTGCAACTGGAAAGTGGAACAGCCCAAAGACAAGAGAATTTATCTGAAAGATATATTGGAGGACGGTGAACCGTTTAAAGATAAAGCATATTGTTTGACAGTTAACGGGAAAGACTTTATAAATGATTTTGTAAAAAGAAAGCAGGGGAATTATGTTTTAAAATCATACTGTTTGCCCGCGACATATCATAAGGAAAATGTTAAAAGCTTGATTAAAAGAAAGAAGAAAGGATTGGTTGTTGGGACTATTAAGGTTGCGGAGATAGGAAAAGGCGGACAAGGCGATAGAATTTATAGCATAGAAGGCAAGAGCGTTTGTTTGTCGGCGAATGGAGGTGGTAGAGGAGCGAAGACGGGATTGTATTTAATAAATTGGTATAATAGAAAAATAAAAATAAATGGAAAAGCGAAAACATTAGGAACAATCCCACAATGTAAAACAGCTGTCGCTGGTCAATCAATTACAGACCTTAAAAACTATGTAAGAAAGCTAACTCCCGTAGAATGCGAAAGATTGCAATGTTTCCCTGACGGATTTACCGAAGGACTTTCAAACACTCGTCGCTATAAAGCATTAGGCAATTCATTTAATGTAGAAGTTATAAAGCATATACTAAAGTCATTATGAACATTAAATTATACGCACACCAGGAACAGCTCCTTAAATTAAATCCGAAAAAATGGCTCTTGGCGCACGAGACTGGGACAGGTAAAAGCATTACAGCGATATTTCTCGCGAAAAAAAACACCGATAATGCCCTTGTGATATGCCCCAAGTCCATAAAGGAACAGTGGTTAAACTATATTGATAAATATTGCAACTCAAAATGGTTAGTGTTGACGAAAGAAGAATTCAAAAAGAAAGTTAAAAGCATAGGAAAGTATGATTGCGTTATATGGGATGAAGCGCATTACGCCTCGGGAATGAAGTCAAGTATTCATAAAACAACGATGTGGTATGTAAGAACATATAAACCGCAATGTGTTTATCTCCTAACGGCAACGCCGTTTCTTTCAACGCCATGGAACATATACGCGCTGGCTTCAATACTTGGAAGAAATTGGAATTATATGCGTTACAAGCAGAAATTTTTTTATGAAGTGAAATTCGGCGCGAGAACCGTTCCGGTAATTAAAAAAGGAATTGAACAGGATATAGCGGAACTTGTTGACAAATTGGGTAATACGATTAAATTGGAAGATTGCGTTGATATGCCGGAGCAAATATTCAAAACTGAATATTTTGAATTAACGGCGGAACAGAGACGGGCGATCGCCGAAATAGACGATGTAATGCCGATAGTTAAATGGACGAAGATACACCAGATATGCGGCGGAACTTTAAAAGGTGACGGTTATATTGAAGATAAATTTTTTAAATCAAATAAATTGAACAGACTGCTGGAATTGTGCCAAGAGCATAAAAAAATTGTAGTAGTTTGCAGATATAATAATGAAATTAAAAATATTAAGAGCCAAATTCAAATACGGAAAAATCCCCCACCTGTTTTTGAAATTACCGGATCAACAAAAAATAAACAAGAGGTAATTGAACAAGCGGATAAATCAGATAAAGCTATCGTCATTGCCAACGCCGCTTGTTCAGAGGGGTATGAGCTCCCGTCGTTCCCGATAATGATATTTTACAGCTACGATTTTAGTTTGAAGAATTATATTCAAATGAAGGGCCGGATTCAAAGAATAAATAAAATCAAGAGGAATGTTTATATATCGTTAATAGTTAAAGATACGATTGATGAAAATGTTAAAAAGTGCATAGATCGCAAACAAGATTTTGATTGCGCCATTTACGATAAAACAATATGACAAAAAAAGAAAAAGACAAATTATTAGGAAAGAAGCTTGAGGCGGAACTTGCCGCGTTAATGCGTGATTTTAAGCCGTCAGTCGGTGATCCGTTATCAATCTATATCGCCAAAGAGACCGGCCGTTTGTCAAAAAAAAGCGTTACGCAAGACCAAAAGAATTCTATTATGAGTCAAATAATATATTATTTAAAAAATCCTGATGTAAATATATGAAAAACGTGTTAAAAAATAAAATAATACAAGTCGTAATTTTTCATAAAACAAATGGCAGTATAGGATTTAAGTTAGTTGGTTCACAAACAAAAGATTGTGATATAAATAAAGCGTATAGTGAAAATAATCCTTGGTTTTATTTAGAAAGTTATGAGTATGGAGAAGTCGAAAGAAATAGATACAGTTCTGATTTTTTAATATCCTCTTATGGCGACGGTCAAAGAGTTTTTATAGTTAATGTTTTCTCCTGCGAATACTTTGATGTTCAAAAGGTTTCAGGCGAAGGAGAAATATCATATACATTTAAAGAATATAAAGAATAAATATATGACAGAGCGAGATTTTCAGCGGAGGTTCACCCGCTGGTGCAAATACAATATAAATAAGACATCCGTCTTTGAATTAAAATTCTGCAAAGACAAATCACTGCCGTTTTCGGCTGTTAAAGAACATCAAATAGAAGGGCTTGCGGCCGCTAAAAAGAAAATGGTGTATAAGATCCCCGATCTTGGTATGCAAAATCCCTTTGATTGTTTATGCGTCACTGGCGCGGAAGCGTATATCGTGATAATGTTTTACAAAAGAGGGCAGAAGAAGTTTTATATGATAGAGCTGGAAGATTTTTTACACATGAAGGGAATTTTTAATCGTAAATCAATAACAGAGGACATGGCCAAGCAATACGGCCGCTCCTGTTATTTAAAATAAAACCATATGATATATAACGTATACAAAAAACATGAAGATGGATTCGGGACAGTGTATTGTTATAAATCAGGCAACCCTGAATTTGAAATATTTTCATGGGGAAAAGACAAGGAAAAGAGGCTAAAGGAAGGTATTTGGCTGATAGAGAAATTTAATATTCAGAACGGAGATGAATACGATAGAATATTCAATACAGGCCTTACCGGTAAATATAAAATTAATTATAACGAAGCTTGGAATGTTGAAATTAAAATAATTAATAATTAAAATAAAACTCCGCTTCGTGGGAGGGCAAGGGCTACGACGAGTTATAATCATCAAGCCGTCAAGAAACCCCCACCCCTCTCATGAGGCGGAGGTTAATATATATTTTATGAATACAAAAGATTTAATAGGGTGGATAGTTTTTATCGGAATAATCTCATTATTAATTTTCGGAGCAATGAATCAGCCAGAATATCCATCAGCGCCATTTGAATTACCTGACCCAGATTATGCACCAAATTGCTGTGATTATGATTATCCAGTGCCAGTAATGTAATTATTTTTTCTTACGCCTCTCTTTAGCTTGCAGTTTCAATGCTTCTTGTATTTCTTTAGGGAATTGTTCTTTCTGCTCTTTGGTAAAATAAAAATTTTGGAATATTCTGCCTTCACCCATTCGTTGAAAATAATCCTCTAACGCTCTTATTCTATCTCTATTATAAAAATATCTTTGTTGCTCTAAATTAACAGATTTGGCCTTTAATCCTGTCAAGCTGTAAAGAACTTTAATTGCTGTTAATGTTTTATCATTACTTAATTTATCAGCCGTAATCCATCCTCTAGAAAGAATAGCTTGTAATGTATGTAGTTTATCTGGATCAGCTACTAGTTTTTTTGTTCCATCTGATTTTGTTATTTCTTTCATATCTAACCAATCTTTAACTGGTTTAGGTAATTTTTTTAAAAATGACGGTGCCCTTGACCAATCTTTAATCGGAGTTCCGAAATATAAATTAATACCAGTAGCTTTTTCAAGAGGAAATTTCAACGCAGGACTAAATTCTCCCAATATTCCTTGCATAGTTCTCTTTATAGAACCGCGCCATAATTTATTAATGTCTTCAACGGGCAATCCTAATCCATATAAATATTGTCCCATGCCTTGCTTTTCCCCAATTCTAATCGGTATATTTTCTCTCATATATTCTGGCAAATCCTTATATTCCATTCTAGCTTTGTCTGTATCTTGAACAGTATCTATAAGTTTTTGCAATCCCGCATATTTACCGGGCTGTTTAGCTAAATTTTCTAATTGTAACGGGATATTTCCTCGCGACCATCTATAAAATGGCAACAATCTTCTCATAACATTTCTTTCAAAAAGAGTTAGCCCTTCCGGAGCATAATCAAAATGAAATTGAAAAACTTTTTTCGCGGCTTGATCTACAGTATCGCCTTTAATTAATCTATCCACAAATAATGGAATTCTTAACCTATCTTCTACTGTCCCCATAGCGACTTTTGGTAATTCAGTTATTTTTCTTTTCCAACCAGCCTCAGCTAACTTTTCTGTTTCTTGAAACACATCAAGGATTCCGGGTTGTCCTGTTATTCCTTTTTGATTAATTAATTTTCTAATATCAGCGTAATCTATTTTTCTGCCTAATTGAGTCACAATATATCCTTGTTTACCCCTGGCAATGTCATTGCCAATAGCATACATTTTAGGATCTTTAAGCCCAGCTAAAAAATTATTCCAAACGCCACCTATAAAATTTCTTGTGTGAAATGCGGGAAACCAGCCAGTAACTGAGCCTTTCCAAATCGCAAGTATTTTATCATAAGTTTTTAGAAAAGCATTAGTTGCCTCATCATTATTAAGAAATGTGTACATATCGTCTAAATGTTTTACTATTGGTTTTGGTAATAACACTCCTTTTAATTCCTTAACCGAAGATTCAACATATTGAACACCGTTAATAATTTGTGGTCGTAATTTTCCTGCCTCGTCAAGTTCTCCACCAACTTTGCCAAACTGTCTTGCCACATCATTGAACCAGTCAATAGTGTTTTGAGCTTTGAATGATTCTACGCCGCGACCTGCGACAGCTTTGAACGGATCTTCCTCAAAAAATTTTAATCCTTTTTTGCCTAATACTTGATATAATATTGGTTCCATTTCCTTATTTATTTCAGCTATTGTTAATGGTGTGTCAGAAAGCTTATATCTTTTTCCGGTTACAGGATTAATAAAATCAAAAAATTCTAGCTCTTCAATTTTGTGGAAAGCGTCATTTTGAATTTTTACTATTTTATTAGATAATTCAACAATTTTTTTCTTACGTGCATCAATTATTTTATTTCTTAATTTTAGCGGTTTATTTAAAAATTCTCTTCCAATATCAGCCTTTAATAATTGTTCCGCCTCTTTTAACGCTGTTTCCAATTCTCTTCGTTCTGGCCCGATAATACTTTCTAAAGCGTTTTTAAATAATTTTTTATCAACCTTGGTTGGGTCTATTATGTCATCAGAATATTCAGCAACATCTGGTATTAATTGCTTTTTAATTGACTTAATCAATTCTCTTGTTTTAGCTAACTCCTTGGTTCTTTCCGGTTTTGCTAACCGCTTTAATGTATCTTGTATTATCCCAATTTGATTCGCAGTATCTTTTTCAATTTTAGAAATCAATTTATTTTTATTTATTTCAGTTATATTCAAAAGCTTCTTACTGGCGATAATTTCATTACCTTCTTCGTCTAATATTTTTACAAATCTTCTCCCCTTGGCAAATCCTGCCTTAACTCTTGGAGGACGGCTAATAGATATATTTAATTGACCACCTTTTTCAATATATTTTCTTCCGTCTTCAGTCAAAAATCTACGTAAATAATTAGGGACATTACCAACCTTAATTCCTCTTGATTTTTCTGCTAACCTGAATTTTTTGTTAAATTCATTTAGTCCCTTGATAACTCCATCAACTTCTCTGATTCCTGTGAATTTTCCCGTTTGCATTGATTCAGCAATAATATCTTCAATTGGTTTATTGCCAACCAATTTTTGCAATTGTTTTGCCTGTTTTTTCATTAAGCCAATCCGTTCTAAAAATTTAACATTCTGCGCCCTAATCGCTTTTTGCAGATTGCTAAAACTTTGAATATATTTGTCACCAAGAGGAATTTTTGTTTTAATTTCATTGAATGGTTTAAACGCCTTATTAAAAGATTCAACTGTTTCTGAAACACCAGGAATTTTCTCTAACCCCTTACCAACCATTTGAATCGGTTTTTTAAGCGTTGTTTGCGGTAATATCGTCTGTCCAAAAAATTTTAAACCACCTTTATCAATATACTTTTCAGCTCCATTTTTAGTTGCAATTCTACGAGCCATAATTTTCCTCGCTTGCGCTTCGGCTATTTCATGTGTTGTTGTTTTAGCCAATCTTTCCGTTGTTTCCCGTAATAATTCTTTTCCTGTTTTATTTAATACAACGCTTCCTGTTTTTCCGGCGATTTGCGCCCCCTCCCCAAGCCCAAAAGAAACATAAGTAACAGGGTCAAGTAAAACATCTACGGCGAATGCCAAATAGCTGCTCGGATCTTTTATTGCTGATTTAAAATCCTTATGTTTTCTGGAAATCCCTAATGCTCTTGATGGTGTGATTTGTTGTTTAATACCGGCTCTTATACCCTTGCCTGATAATAATCCTCCTACCGCGAATTCACCTGTTTGCAATATTCTTAGGGCTTTCATTAATGTAGATGTTTTTGGTCGCTTTTCCTTTAAAATATCTTCAGCGCCTTTTAACCCTTTTAATTCCGCAATGTTAAGAAGGGTCTGAACTTCAGGAGTCAGACCCCCTTGTTTTTTAAAAGGTTTTCTTTGTTGTTGTACGTAATTTACGAATGACATAATTATTATTTAATGAATTCTGTCCCAGGCGCTATTTGTCCTGGACCGCCAATACCGCTTAAATCAAATCTTAATCCTCCTGTAATAGATTCCATTCCAAGCATATCAGTGATAAAATCAGCCGTAGCAGGACCAATATTAAATAATCCCGCAACCGCCCTTTTGGCTATATCACCCACTCTCTCTCCGGCAGTTCCTAATTCTGCTTGTTCTTGCTCTTCCAACCCGTTAATATAATTTAACATTTCTTCTTTTTCAGATATATCTAATTCAGGATTTTCCAATATTTTTGCTCTTTCAGTTTCATAATCACTGCCTCCAACCTGAACATTAAATTTAATTTCATCCTTAACAGTTTGTTTCGCGTCTTCTTCATTAACTGTAGGCACCTCACCCGCCAAAATCATCGCCACCGCACCCTTATATTTTTCAGGAACATCTACTAAATCAAAATTTTCATCTTGCTGGACTCTATTCGCGAAAGCCATTGCTGTTGGATCAGCAACACTCACTCCGTTGGATGCGCCAGCTCCAACCACTCTCTTTAATCCGCTAAATGTTTGCTCCCCCATACCGGGAAGCGTAACAGTTACCGATTGATTTTGTGGGATATTGGCAAGCAACGAAAATAATGCTATTTGATTTTCAAACGGTTGTTGTTGTAATTGCTGTTGTAATTGAGCTTTTTGAATTTCTAATTGTTGTCCAGCGATAGTTGGAGCCCCCTTAAAAATTCCTGTAACTCCAGCTTCCGCTAATTGGTTTTGCAATTCTAATTGCTTCGCTTGAATTGTCGGCTTTCCTTCAAATATTCCTGTTAATCCCGCCCTAGTTGCCGCTTGGTCAAATATCATATTTTGTTGCGTTATATCTAATTGTCTCTCCTGTAATCCTATCCCCAACCGTTTTAATTTCATTTCCTGATTAAACATCTTTATTTGCAGCTGCCTGTCCATTAAATCTTGTATGGCTTTATCGGCCCTTTCGCTCGCCTCAAAATTTCCTTGAGCGATAAATTGTTCCTTTTGCGACTCCACCTCTTTAATCATATCCTCTCCTTCCTTTTCTATCTGCTGAAGAAACGAAATCGCCGCGGAAGAAGCGCCAAGCCCTCTCGCGCCGCCAAGTTGCGCGCGAGTTGACCCAAGACGCGCTTCCGCCACCTGCGTGGCTCTTTGTATTTTTGGAGCGAATAATATTTCAGCTTGCTCGGCAATAGCTTTTTTGCGCTCTATTTCTCTTTGCCGGATTTCTTCAATGGTTTGCGACGAACCGATGTCTATATCGGTATTATCAATTCCGGCTCCGGTATCGTTTATTCCGGCCGCGCCAATACGACCGTTTCCCGCCCCAATATCAGGCTTCTTGAAAGCGTCAGTCGCGCTGATCGGCACAAAACCTATATTGGCGAGGTTTTGCCCGAGTTTTCCCGCTTGCGCTTTTCCCAGCCCAACCACTTTTCCTGTTGTCGGATTTTTATAATAACTGAAATTTTGGCCAAGATTTTTATTGGCATAGCGAATAAAAGTCTGCTGTCCGCCGTCTTGTATTTCAATCCCGGCGTCTTTTATTATTGCTTTTGGCATATTTTTATTTATATTAATTATTTATTTTTTTTTATATCCAGACGCGTATGCCGCTCTCATTTGCCTTATCGCCCCCGCCTTAGTGCGATAAATCTTCCCGCTCTTTCCCCATCGCCATCCGCCTTTTACTTTTTTTATAGGCATATATTTAATTTACCGGCGTAAAATATACACTTGCTCCTGACGTTACGTCCACCGAACCATTATAAATATCTCCTTTTTTTACATAACAAGAAACAGCCGGTCTTGTGTTACCTGTCCCGCTTTGCGCAATAGATTCTGCTTTAACTAACCCATTTATAATACAACGAGCATAACTTGCTAAAGTAGAAATACCTCCATTTATATTTACAAAACTATCACTATAAGCATAATTATTTGAGTTTACTGCTGTTAATATAGGCGAACCTACTCTTTTTTTCCTTTCTATAATAATTTGAGTATCACTAACTGCCCTGCCTATCATAAGCGGGTATGTTCCCATTGTTGTTGAAACTACCCCGGCCGTATCGGAAACATAATATTCGGCCCCGGGAGTTAATCCTGAAAAACCATTGACAATTCCGGCTGTTTGAACATATACCGTATCTCCGTTATTGCCTGACGAAATCGCGAAACCAAGAAATTCAATGGCGAAAGTGGATGTCGCGTTAGCGTCTGACAATAATAAAGCGTTGGTTGTGGTGGCTAAATACACGGGCTGCGGAGTGGCTGCTCCGGTGATTGTGGTTGAAGCGGTATATGCACCGACAATATTGCCTCCTATCATTAAAGAATTAAAAGTAGTCGTGGCGGAAAAAGTGTTTTGTCCGCTCCAAGTTATATTATCATTAGTCGGCAGACAATCACTGCTTATATTTCCGTCATCTTCGGTGACGCACACATAACCGGCTCCTATGCCGTCCGAATACGGTGTTGAAGTCGCGTTTTTTGCTTGTAACACCAAAGGACGATTTACCCCCAAATCGGTAGAACTTGCCACCTCTGTCCGCGTAGCCAATTCCGATATGCCGGCAACGGTTTCCGTTGATGTCGCCGCCCCTTGATTGGCCACATTATCAACATAAGTTTTCGTCGTAAACTGGTTTGAAGTTGTGGCCGTTAAACTTGAAGTCGGTAATACGGTATTAAATGTTTTTAACCCTGTAAAATTTTGTGATGTGCCCAAGCTCGCGTAATTGGCGTCTATAAAATGCCAATCGTTTGTGATAATAAATGTGCTTCCAGGCAAGTGTTTCTTTTTGTTGGCGTCAACATCACAAGTATTATTATAAAAGTTACACCCCCAAGTGACTCCGGTAAGCGTATAATAGGTGGTATTATCGGTAATGCCGGTAAATTTAATTATTTCCTCGTTGTCAGTCCCTTGGTCAATTTTACCGAAAGCTACCGATGAATTAAAATCGCTGAATGTTACTCTATGACCGTCAGCGGTGATTATCGGGTCAATATTTAATGTTGTTCCCGTTCGCGATGAACCCGCCGACAATGATTGCCTTAAAGCGACAGAAACTCCCGATGGCTGAAAAGGATTTGACCCGCCAAGCGTTTCAGCTCCATTATTCTCCAAGTAATCAAGCAATCGGATGTTTTCATCGTATCCGCCTCTATAATCGTTAGCGCTCTCAACAATGCCCGCTTCCTCGGCCATAAAAGCCCTCTCCTCAAATGAACCGTATTCATAAAGCATTTTAGCCGATATTGGCAATGCTACCAAAAATAATAGGATTGTGAATAAAAATTTTTTCATAGGTTTTATACATTACTATTAATTATTTTATTTCCCGATAATCCCTTAATGGAAGGATTTGGGGCTAAATTGCTTATCGCCCAATATGATTCTTCCGTTGTCTCTTCGTCATAATATGTCTCTATTTTAATTTTATATCTTGTATCAGCGTTAGCGTTAAAATGAATCGGGACTGAAAAAACATGGCTGTCTTTAACATCTTTGCTTGAAGCTCCAAGACTCACGGTTCCGATAACATCTGTCCCCAAAGCGCTTACCTTTTGCTTGCTAACGAAATCATCATCCCAAGATATAATCTTTGAAACAGATGTTCCGCTGCCGAGAATACCGTAAATTATACTGACTTTTATTTTGGTGTGCGTGCGGATAAAACCTTCAATATACAATTTATTAAATTCCTTTTGTCTTGCCGGTTCGTTAAACGTAAATTCCTTTGAAACCCATTTGTGATTTTGGGCAACGCCGACATCACTGTATTGGTCAAACCATTTGTAAGTATTTTGATCAATGGAGGACATCGCGTATAAAGTATTCCTGTCAACCACCCAGTCGGCGACAAAACCGTCGTCAATGGAAATATCAACTCCGAATTCGCCGTCAGCTCCTCTTTGGATATAAAAAGCTATTATTTTGTTATTATAACTCTGTCCGCTGTCGGTTTTGCACGCCACATATATTACTCTTTTTGGAGCGAAATATACGGTGGCCGCGTCCGAGAAATCGTAATCGGCGATAGTCGGCAATATTGTATCGGAAATGCTGTCCAAATTCAAGTCAGAGCCCTCAACGGCGCGCGCCAATGATTTTAATCCTTCAACTCTTGTCGTGAAAAACGACGCCTGATTAAGCCCCGCGCCCGCCTTTTGATTGGCCGCTCCGCTATCATCAGCCAATGTCAGGACGCTAAGCTGCGGGATTTTCGCCGTGGCGGTATAATCCAGCTGAAACTGCATTATGCCGTCTTCTTTATGTATTATTAATTTTTTGTTATCTTTAACATCAATCAGTGTTATCGGTCCGCCTCCGTCGGGGAAATCCTCAAACCCGGGGTCATCCGGATTTGTCCCGGCAGTAAAATTAGTGGCGTTGCCCACCTCGCTGTAAAACAAAGAACTCTCATTATTCTTCTTTCCGGCCAGCCAGAGCCGAGCGGCCGCGACCACTAAAATATTCCCTTTATCCAACGCGGAATGAGTAGTGGTGTCAGGCTTTTGAGCTATGCCGACTCCGGCTGACGGATTTTGAGAAGTGGGGTTAGGAGTCACTCCTGTAAAAGTTTTTCCCGAAAGCCCCGTATAAGCGTATTCCGTTCCGTCAATAAGCACGCTTCCGGTCGCGGTAAACCCTTCGTCCGCCAAATCGTTTTCCCCTCCATGCGTTATTGTATTTGATGTGACACTCGCGACTTTGCCGACCGCCCCGTTCCATTCAGAAAAATTGTCTTCGGCGTTGCAAAATATCAGTTGGTTCACTCCTGTTTGATTGAAGGCGGCAAACCCCATAACAGCGTCCTTGGTCAAATTGGCGACCAATGTTTCCCATTGTCCCTCGGGAGTGTCGGGATGGCTCGGATTAAACCACTCCAAATGGCTGTTCGTTCCATCATCCCTCACTCTTAACAACACACGCTTTAATTCTCCAAAATTCTTTTTATATAAAAATCCGCGCAAACATTTTCCCGGCGCCGTTATTTCCTGTCCGTATAATTCCTTGCCTTTCTTTGTTTGAATCATTCCTTTAATACTGAAATCAATATTGGCAATATCGGAGGCGTTTCTGTCCGGTATTTTATCCTCGGGCAAATTTGTCCTCAATCCGCCAAGATCTGTTAAATTTTGGAATGTTTTACTCATATTATAATTCGCTGTGTAACTTTATTTTTTTTGTTGGTGTCTTTATTTTTTTGCCAATATCAAGACCAAGCTTCCTTAATTCAGCTTTTTCTTTGTTTCTTGCTTTCGCCACTTCAACAACCGAATCGTCTCCAATCGCTATCGGCCATAATATCTGTAACGCTTTAGCGATTATTAATTCTTTATATCTTCTCGGAATTAATAATTTATCATCAGTATCAGTGTCCATTTCTTCTTGAAATGTTCCGTCCGCGTCTTTTGCCAAATAATAAGTGTTATAAACCAATTTCATCGGAGTGGGAAGAAACATCTCTATTTTTTCAATAACAACTTTCGTTTGGTCGGTGAAACTTCCGGTGTAATTTAGTTTAATCGCCAAATAATCAATAGCTGATTCGTCAGGCGTTGATGTTTTTGTAGCGTTTTCCCAATTAAATTCAACATAATTCCAGCCGGCAATAAGAGCTGATCCGTTAGCTTGCGCGGTCACGGTATCCTCCCAATAAGCGCTTGATGACGATCCCCATCGCAAAGATATTGAAGTAAAATCGGTAACGCTCGGTAAATATATCCAAAATTTAACCCTGCCTAAATTTACATAGCTTGATAAATCAACGGAAGCCATATCCGCGTTATAAATAAGAGCATAATCATTCGCGCTTTGGCTGACATCAATATCAAACCTTATCGCTTCCGACTGTTCTAAAACGGTAACTTCGGTAGTGGAAAGCGCTTTAGCGTCACTGTTGGCGGTATCTGCCGTCCATGAGCCATTATTCGTTAATGACGTCATACCATGCAATTGCTTTGACTTTAACCCCAAAGACGAATTTACTTTAATGTATTGGACGCCATCATTATAAACTACCGTATATTCATCAAGTTTCAATCCTTGCCCGATATGAACAACAAATTCGTCGTCATCCCTAAATGTAAATTCAGCATCGTGTTTGCTGGGCGCGAGGTATCTTAAATCAGCGATATTTTTAATGTCGGAAGCGATATTGTCAAGGTTAATCGGACGGCCGTCCAAAACCATATTGGCCACTATTTCCCGCTTTACTGATTCAATATCGTATTCCGTCTGAATATTGTTTAAAGCGTCGTTAATAGCTTCAAGACGAACATCGGAATCAGGAGCTTGATTTGACATTCTGCGTTGAATCGCTTGATCTAATTCGGCGTAATTTAAAAGTTGTGACATAATTTTTATTTAATTAAGAATATATCTCAAAGGGCCACCAAAATACGATAAGCCCCCTGAGTATATCCTAAATTCCCGTTGGGCAAGTAACGGTTTTCGCGGCCACCGAGCCGTTAATCGTCGTCAACTCAGAGCACCCGGCTCCATCAGCGTCCTCAATTATAATTCTGCCTCCTTTTGCGGAAGCGCCGCTGCTGACGATGACGGTCGTAGTGGCTGACGAATTTTCAACTTGGAACAAATCCAAAGGAGTGGTGGTCCCCACGCCAATTCTATCCAAATCCGTTTGCACTACCAAGTCGCTTGTTCCGACGGTGGTTGTAGCCGTAACGGTTAGCGTGCTTGAAAATGTCCCCGTCGTTGAAGTAATCGGAGCGTCAACGTTTCCCGATCCGTCAATAACGGTTGTGCCGTCAACTTTATACCCATCAGATGTGTCAACAGTATCAAAATTGGTGGTTCCGCCAAGACTGCCCTCTATCGCCTTAAAAACATTTGAGTATATGGCGACGCCGATAATGCCAATGGATATAATGGTTATGGCCATTATTTTTTTTACCATAAAATTTTTGATTTTATTAATTATTCCAATTGCAAATAACTAATAAAATGATTAATTAATATTTTAACTCTGTTGGTTATTTAAACAAATTTTTATAATCTTTCTCGCTTATTCCTATGAGCTTTCCCTTGGAGGCCGCCTCTCTTACCGCGTTATTATTCCAGTCAACGGCGGAAATATATTTCAGTTTATCCGGCAAGATTTCATAGATCTCGCCGTTTTTTCTGCTGCGAATAATATATTTAAACCCCCTGTTTATTAATTTTTTTAATTCTATCTCGTTGTATTCAATTTCCTTTTTGCGAACGGTTATTATTTTCCCCCAGCCGAAATTAAAATTCCACGCCATTTTTTTGTCAAACGGAATATAGCTGTCAAAAATTCCTTTCCATTCAAATTGCTTAAAATTATCAAGCTGAACGGCGTGATTTCTCGGCTTTTCCGTTCTTTGGTATATTCCGTTTTTAATTGGAGGATTGGCGTATAGAGATGTTTGCAAGGGGGCGAATTCAAGCATTCGCGTCATATATACTGGATTAACCCATTCGTGGTTAAACTTAACATATTTAAGTATTTCCTTTCCTCTGTCAATTATTTCTTTCGGCACCGGCTCATAATACTTTGCCCAAGTGCTGACATTCTCGGGCCAAGGATAAAGGCTTTCAGGCACTAAGCCGTATTTCCTTATGGCTTCCGCCACTTTATTTTGCGTGTTGCCCCTCTTGGTTGTTCCGGAAACCTTCGCCAAATATCTGTCAGAAGCGTTGCATTGCCCTTTTTCATTTATTAAACCAAACTCCGTGAAAATATTTACTATATATTTTATTTCATTTTTTTCCGCTTCGCTTAAATGTTCGCCGCCTTTGAAGTCATTATTAACAAGGTGGCTCATATAATCAACCTGCGTCTCAATAATGTTTAAAGCGGACGCTGAAACGCATTGGAATGTTTCCAATCCTCGCCTTTTCTGCAATTCGCCGTCAGGGCGGTATTTCACCCAAAATGTCGGATTGTTTTTAGGATTAAATCTTATTTTTTCAACTCCTCCCCCAAAAACTGAAATCCAATCTTTCCCTTTCGGGAAACTTTTTAAAAATCCGCTAAAAACATTCGGTCGTTTTAACAGCTTGTCAACCTCAAATAAAATAATAGCCAATGTTTGTTTGATAAAATTGAACATAAAATTATTTAGAAAAAAAATTGTTAATAAGATTTATCACAATCGGCAGGATAAATATTGTAACCACAATCCAACCGCCGAACAATGCTGATCGCCACAATTCCAAACGCCTTATTCTGCCATTAGTCGTGTCTTGTTTCCGGATAATTGTCTTGACATCGTCGCGGACGCCTTTGAGCATTAAATATAATTCTCTTGTCGTGTATTCCTCCATATTACGGTATGTATTTTAGCGCCAAGATAAAAACGAAATAGACGAACGCCGACAATAACGCCGTTACCCAAGCAAGCCAAAATAACAAAAATAAAAATTTCATCTTTCTATCGGAGTATCGGTGATTATCCTTAAAAAAATAAAGATAACGCCAACCCCGCTAATTATTAAGTCTTGCAGTGATTGCTCGCCACTGACATACAAGCCAATGCCGGTGAAAATCGTGGCAATCCCCGTCCAAAAGGTTTTTGATTGTGTTAATTTTTTCGCCTTGTT
>Ga0256830_1001114_pt1 | contig 19357 bp, 17 predicted proteins | sample 128326metaG_FD_190537 | JGI IMG/M metagenome (GOLD analysis project Ga0256830, IMG submission 190537) | Hydrothermal vent microbial communities from Lau Basin, Pacific Ocean - 128-326 | ecosystem: Environmental > Aquatic > Marine > Hydrothermal vents | place: Pacific Ocean: Lau Basin | collected... | reverse complement strand
CTGCACCTTGCGGCGCTCGGGGTCGTTTTTCACCTCGATGAAGTCCTCGACGTCGGGGTGGTCGACGGCGATGGTGATCATCAAGGCCCCGCGGCGGCCCGCTTGGCCGATGGTCCCCGTGGTCATCGAGAATAAATCCATAAACGAGACGGAGCCCGTGGAATACAGAGCGGAGTTGTTGACGGGCGCGCCCTTGGGGCGGAGGATGGAGATGTCCGTGTTGTGGATGACGGAGAGGCCGCCGATCCCGGCAAAGTAGTTGTTGACCCCCTCGACGGTGAGGTCGCAGAACTCCTCGTCCACGTCGATGCCGAAGCGGACCTGTGCCACGGGGACAAGGGAGAGGCACAACTCTCGGATGTAGAGCGCCTCCCGGTAGACGCGGGGGTTGCACTCCCGAGCGTGCTCGATGATGGGATCCATTAGCCGTAAGAACGCCTTGCGATTGATAAAGCCCCGCTTCTTGAGAGCTTTAAGCGCGTTGTAGCGCCGGTGGCCGACCCGCTTGTACGTTGCATAGCGCTCCAAGAACTGGACGGCAAAGCTGGGGACAGCGACGTAGTCGCGGTTGTTTGGAGCCGGAGCGCCGGACAGGAGCCGACGGCGCTTCTCCGGATGGGTCATGTGGCGGGCGACTTCCCGAAGCAGTTCGGCATCGGCCACGGCCACCCGGAAGCTCCGCTCGCAGCGGGTCACGCGCGAGTTGGCACCTTGATGGTTGCGCGGCCTCTCCGAGATCCACGCCCGCGCGCCCAGCAATCCCAGCAGGGTCTTGAGCCCATAGGCCAGCTCTTCGGAGGAGGTGTTGAACTCCACCCGGAAGCGGTCCGCGGCGACGTAGCCGTCGGTGTCGAGCAGCCCGGCGAGGAAGGCCAGCTGGGTCTCGCGGGTGGCATTCCAAATCCAACGGGGGATCATCGCCCGGCGGGCCTTGCGCCCGTAGAGCCCCTCGAGGTAGCGGTCGATCCAGTCGCCCGCCGCGTAGGAGCACGTTGCGACCGCGTAGACGGGGGCGCGGTAGTCCGCCCGCCGCACGGGATGGGGCATTAAGTGGGCGCCGACCCGCTCGTTGAGCACGCGGGCGTATGCTTCCACTACCTCAGGGCAGTCTCCGGCGAACTTGAGTCGAGTGGGCTGTCGCTCCAGCCCCCGCCCCTGATAGTCGCGCAGATAACTGTCCCGCCCGCGCTTGGCTTTGTACGCGGTCCCGTCGCCTAGGTGGGCTCCGACCCACCAGGCCAGCTCCGGGTCGTGGCAACGCTCTGCGGCCAACGGCAACCGGTGCAGCTCCGGGGTCGCGAGCATCGCGTCCCCCGGCTGGATCTCTCCTGCGGGCACGTACTCAAAGCGCTCCCCGCGGAAGACGAGTGTCGGGTGCCAACGCGACGTAATCAGCTTGGTCCCGTCCTTGAGGCGAATCTCCACGTTGTCCGCCCGGGGGACCCGGGGGCGATGGGTCTGGATCACCCGGCGGAATTCCTTCCGCTGGTGCACAGGATCAAAGGCCAGCACGTGCTCACCTTCTTGGACTTCCTCAATTCGCTTGACCCCCTCTTCCTGTGTGATGACGTAGGCCCCCTTGGCCACACAACCCACGCCCCCTCCCAGGGAGTACGTGCGGGCCGCTTCCTTACACCACTCAAAGATCCCCTCAATGCTATCCTCTTTGATAGGGATAACATAGCAATTCAGCAGAGTGGCGCGGCGAGGCTGCCCGGCCCCGAACATGATCCGCCCGCCGGGGATGAAGCGAAAATCTTGGAGCAGCCAGTAGAACCTCTCCTGCCACTTCTTTTGCGCGGCCTTCGTCGCCTCCACGGACGCGAGCTCGCGGGCCAAGCGCTTCCACATCTCCTCCGGCGTCTTCTCCACCACCCAGCCCTCGAGATCGCGCAGGGCGTACTTGTCCCAGAACACCCGAATCCGAAGCTCATCGCCCGCGAAGAACTCGACCGTCTCGGGGGCGAACTCCTCTCCCCCCTGAGCTTGGGGCTCCCGTCGCTGCTCTGCCGAGGTGCGCTGCGCCATGGACCTTCGAATCCTCCTTTGCACGAATGCCGGTTTCTCCCAATGGAGCTGCCACAGCCGCGTCGGGCTTGCGCTCCGGGGTGGGGATGATCACAAGCGGGGTCGAATCCGCGCCGCGAAGCCGATGTCGATGCGAATCCCCAACGGCTAAAAGAGGCAGATCGCTCGTTCGTCATTGTAAAAAATCCGACTTTGTGGGTCTGTGATCCGGAGCACCCCCGACCGCGCCCGATGGTAGTCCCCCCCGGGCGGGGGCGTCAACCCCGACAGCGGTCACTCCGTGGCATCTTGTGCGGGAATTCTCAGAAGGAGTGGCTCTCCCCGGGCTCGAGCACGATCACCCGGGCGGACGTCCGTCCCTCCACCTGCTCCTTGAACTTCTGAGGGTCTTGTTGAATCAAGTCGAAGGTGTTGTAATGGATGGGGATCACTTCCTTGGGCCGGAGGAGCTCGGCGGCCACGGCGGCGTCCTCCGGGTCCATGGTGAAGTGGCTCCCGATGGGGAGCAGGGCCAGATCGATCCCCTTCCTCCCGATCAGCTCCATGTCCCCGAAGAGGGCTGTATCGCCCGCGTGGTAGACGGTCTTGCCGTCCTTGGTGGTAAAGAGGATCCCGCAGGCCTGGCCCATGTACTGCCCCTCCAGGCTCGAGCTGTGGAACGCTTGGACAAACTGAACGGTCCCGAAGTCAAAGGCTTTCTTGCCCCCGGTGTTCATCCCCACGACCTCGGGGGCGCCCTTCGACTGGCAGTAGCTCGCCAGCTCAAAGGTAGCCACGATGGGACAGTTTGCGCGCCGGGCGATCTCGACCGCGTCCCCCACGTGGTCGAAGTGGCCGTGGGTCAGCAGGATGGCGTGGGGCCGAAAGTCCTCAGGGCGCTGCTTGGCGACCGGGTTTTGGGAGATGAAGGGGTCGATCAAGACGGAATAGCCCTCGCTTTCGATCTCGACGGCCGCGTGGCCGATGAAGGTGAGTTTCGCCATTCGGGGCCTCCTCCTCTTCGTAATAGAACCGTGGGCTAGCACAACCCGGGTTGGTGGTCGGGACGGCCGGATTTGAACCGGCGACCTCTGGCCCCCCATGCCAGCGCGCTATCCAGGCTGCGCCACGTCCCGACGGGGTCCTCTTGTTTATAACAGCTTTCCGGTGGCCTTGCAACCGATCCCCGGTCGGGGGAGTATCGAAAAATCCTGCCCCCTCCTTATAATGAGGGACGAACTCATACCCCATTCCGGTCGCTCACCGACATCCGAAGAGCACCGACAAGGAGGAAGGACACGCGATGAAACGTTGGATGATCTTGCCCCTGATCGCGGGCGTTGCGGTCGTCGTCGGGCTCCTCTGGGTCTTCTCGCAGAGCGGGCCGCAGGCCCCGGCCCCCGAGGCCGAGGGCGGGGGCACCCCCCCGAGTCCGCCCGAGACCTCCGCAGAGCCGCAGCCGGAGCCGCAGGTGCAGCTGGCCCAGACCCCGCCGTCGGTCGAGGCCCCTCCCGCCCCGGGCCCGGGTAAGAACCCCGAGGAGCTGCTCGCCTCGCTCACCCGGGAGGAGCTGCAGGCCCTCATCGCCGCCGCGGGGCAGAGGGCCATCAAGGCGGCCATCCAGGAGGTGGCCCCCGCCGTCGTCCGCATCGACGTCACCCGAAGGGCTCAAGTGCAAAACCCCTTCTCCCGCTTCTTCGACGACCCCCTGTTCCGCTGGTTCTTCGACATCCCCGAGGGGGAACGCCTCCAGCGCTCCCTCGGCTCGGGGTTCTTCGTCGCCTACCAGGGCCAGAAGTTCATCCTCACGAACAACCACGTCGTGGCGGGCGCCGAGACGATCCGCGTCACCACCCCGGATCAGCGCGAGCTGGAGGCCGAGGTGGTGGGGGCCGACGAGAAGCTCGACGTGGCGGTGCTCCGCGTCGTCGGGAACGGGGCGGAGGACCTGCCCGTGGTCCGGCTGGGGGATTCCGACGCCCTCGAGATCGGCGACTGGGTCATCGCGATCGGGAACCCCTTCGGGTTGAACCACACGGTGACCGCGGGGATCGTGAGCGCCCTGCACCGGGACGTCCCCAAGCCGGACCGATCCGGGTACTTCGAGGACATGATCCAGACGGACGCGGCGATCAACCCCGGCAACTCCGGCGGGCCCCTGGTGAACGCCCGCGGCGAGGTCATCGGGATCAACACGGCGATCGTGGCCAACGCGGGCGGCGGCTCCCTGGGGCTGGGGTTCGCCACCCCCATCAACCCCGTAAAGCGCGTGCTCGACCAGCTGATCACGCGCGGGAAGGTCACGAGGGCCTGGCTGGGGATCTACATCGGCGAGACGACCCCCAAGGTGGCCGAATACTTGAACATTGAGCCCTACAGCGGGGTGCTGGTCAACGACGTGGTCCCCAACGGGCCCTCCCAGGGTGCCCTCCAGCCGGAGGACGTGATCCTCAGCGTCAACGGTCAGCCCACGCCCCGGATCCGGGATCTCCAGAACGCGATCCAGTATCGCTCGCCCGGGGAGCGGGTCACCCTCGAGGTCCTCCGCAAGGGGGAGCGCTTGACGGTGGAGGTCACGCTGGGGGAGCGGCCCTCGGAGGAGGAGCTGGCCCAGATGCCGCCGCCGGGGGCCTCCGCGCAGGAGCCCCGGAAGGCGTTCGGGCTTACGGTGCGGCCCAACTCCCCGGAGCTGGCGAAGCGGCTGGGGCTTCGGACCGACCAGGGGATGGTCATCGTCGAGGTGGAGCCCGGCAGCCCGGCGGACCTGGCCCGGCTCCAGCCGGGGGAGGTCATCCTCTCCCTCAACAACCGCCCCGTTCTCTCGGTGGAGGAGTGGAACGAGGCCGTCGCCCAGGCCGAGGGCGAGTCCCTCATCGCGCTGCGGGTCCTGCGGGGCCACGTCCAGCGGTTGGTGATCCTCACCCCCTAGGGTTGCCGAACCCGGAGGGGGCAGCTAGAATACAGGGCGCGGGGAGTGGCGCAGCCTGGTTAGCGCGCAGCGTTCGGGACGCTGAGGTCGCCGGTTCAAATCCGGCCTCCCCGACCACCCTCAGGCCAGCGAGTTGACCCACCAGAACAGCGCGGTCACCACGACCACGGCGAGCAGGATTCCCAGGAGGTCGACCGTCGAAAGGCGGCGCGGTTGGAAGGGCCGGGCCCCGGATGCCCTCTCCTCTTCCTTCTCCGCGAGGACCCGGATCATCTCCTGAACGCCCATCACGATTCCCTGCCCGAAGGCCCCCCGATCAAAGGCCGGGACGATCGTCCCTTGCAGGATCTCCGCCAGCCGCTCGTCCGGGAGGACCTCCTCAAGGCCCCGGCCGGTGGAGAGGATCACCTGGCCGTCCTCCACGGCGACGAGGAAGATGAGGGTCCTCTCCCGGGGGTCCTCCTTGTCCAGCCCCCAGCTCTCCCAGACCCGCAGGGCGTACTCCTTGATGGGAAGGGGCTCCGTAAGCCGCACGGTGAGGACGTAGATCCGGGTGTCGTACTCCTCCTCGACCCGGGCCAGCCCCCGGTTGAGCCCCTCTTCCACGTCGGGGCCGAGCACCCCGGCGACGTCCGTTACGTACGCCGTCCGCTCGGGGATCACGACCTCCCCTCCCGCTTCTTGCTGGGCCCACCCGGTGGCCGCCGGAGCCGTGGGCAGCAGCCCCATCAGTCCCCAGCCGATCACAACCCATCCCCATCCCCATCGACGCAATCGCACGAGCGAATCCCTCCTTCGTCGGTGTGGTGCGGACCATGGATGTGCGTACGAGCGCATCGCCGCGAGGGTAGCACAGCGCCCCGGCTCGGCGCAAGCCTTTGGGGTTTGACGGGGATGGGAAGGACCGCTAGAATACTCTCTGCATGCGGATGTAGCTCAATGGTAGAGCACCGGCCTTCCAAGCCGGAGACGCGGGTTCGATTCCCGTCATCCGCTCCAATTTTAAGCTCTCAATCGCGCGCCCGTAGCTCAATTGGAAGAGCAGCGGCCTTCTAAGCCGCAGGTTGCAGGTTCGAGCCCTGCCGGGCGTACCACCCCGTGAGGGACGTAGCTCAAGGGCAGAGCACCGGCCTGTGGAGCCGGGCGTTGCGGGTTCGAGTCCCGTCGTCCCTCCCACGCGTGCGCCCGTAGCTCAATTGGAAGAGCAGCGGCCTTCGGAGCCGCGGGTTGGGGGTTCGAGTCCCTCCGGGCGTACCACCACCCACGACTGGGCGAAGGTGGCGGAATCGGCAGACGCGCCGGCCTTAGGAGCCGGTGGGGCAACCCGTGGGGGTTCGAGTCCCCCCCTTCGCACCCCGTCTTCCCTCGGCTTTGGCCCGGACGACGCCTTGACAAGGGGGGCGTTCGGCGTATAATTTGAGGTGCGCGAGCGGGCGTAGCTCAGTTGGTAGAGCGTTGGCTTGCCATGCCAAAGGTCGCGGGTTCAAGTCCCGTCGCCCGCTCCAGTAGTGAAGATCCGGCATCGATCCTTCCCTCAAGACCGTTGGCCTCGTTTCATTTCCTAGTTCTTTTAGCATAGCCGGGAGAGGTGTTGTCAACTTGGGGGCTCGTTCGGTTCTGTGACGGGGTTGGGGTTGACACTTCTGCCCGATTTGTGGTATATTGACTTCGACACGTGTCCCATGCCTAACAGTCCAGACTTGGTAAGGCATGGCGAGGTAAGGTAAGGCATGGCAAGGAAAAGGGGGAGCCTTCGGGCTCCCCCTAAACATTTCCATACGCACACCGCCCGCACCGCATCCCCGCCTTGACTCGCTCATCGGGAGGGCCTTGGCACTCCTGGCACCGGAGCACGGGGACCGTCAGCTCGAACCATCCCCGACGCTCGCAAGCCTTACAATTGTAGAACTCCCCGTCCAGCAACGTCTTCTTCCAGCCTTGGCCTCCGCACTCCCCACAGGCCACCTTTACCGTTTGCCACTCCCACGCGGGGTTACGGTTGGGGTTGACATCCCACCCATTTGCCCGTATTTTGGATTCGCGGGCGGGAGCCGGGGAGAGATGCCCGCCCGGCGTCCCCCGGCTCTCCGCGTCGCTCTCAGCCCCGTTTCCGTTAAGATCGCGCTCTTGGAGTTCCGCACTCACCGCAGTCCGAAGCGCCTCAAGCTCCTCTTCACTGAGCCTGTTGAGCTGTTCGATTAGCTCCCGCACCGTTGCGCTGCGCATTTCCGTTTCTCCTCCCTTGAGATTTCACGATCTCGACGGCCAGCATGTGCTTACAGAACTTGATCGTCTTGCTCCGCTTCCGGTAGTCGGGGCAGGTGCACGTCCCGTTGACCAGGTAGAAGGCTCCCTGTGATCCTTCTACCACCCAGTAGCCGCCCGCGCCCTCGATCCGGTGAACCTTCCCCGCCCGCACGATATCCTTGGCCTTCTCCAACCGCTTCGCTGCAGCTTCGATCCGCTCGATCACCGTCACCGTTGATCCCTCCTCTCTTGTGCCTTTGCGCTTGGGGCTTCCGGTCTTCCCGCTCCGCCCCGGGGTTTTCACTTGCCAAGGATCTACACCTATACTATAGCACTATGATTGGGGTTTGTCAAGACCTCCAAGAGGGGAAATTCGTCACCTCCCCTTGCTTTTCCCCATCCCTAGCGCTATACTATAGCACCATGTATCTGGCCAAGATGTTTCAGCGACGAGCGGACGGGAGCAAGCGGGAGTATTGGGTGCTCAAGGCAAGCTATTGGGACCCCAAGACGAAGCGGCCCCGGCACCGATATTTGGCCTACGTCGGCACGAGCCGCACCCTCTCGGAGAAGAAGGCGCGTAAGCTGGCGCGAAAGGTCTCCGAGAAGCTGGGCCGCCGGGTTACTGTCGAGGATTTGAGGAAAGTGAAAAGGTTGCGCATCACCCCCTAAGATAGAGTTCCTATGCTCTACCCTCTAAATCCCAAGCTCCGCACACCTTGATGCTCTAACACTTATGGAACAATGGCATATCGTTGATGCAATTTGACTTGTCACGTTTGTCCTAACAATAATTGGTGGCAGAGAGGTGTCAACAATGAAAAGCCTAAGATGGCTGGCTATCCCGTTGGCTTTTCTACTGGTCGCTGGCTTAAGCCTCGCCACTCCTCCTAGGTGGGAGGTCTTAGCGCCTTCACCAGAGGCTGGGGGCTTCGGTCAAGCGATCGCGGGCACAGACACGCACATTTACCTGATTAAGCAACTAAACGTTAACAGTGCTCCTGTCTTTGCACGATATGTTCTCGAGGTAGGAGCATGGGAACTGTTGCCCTTGAGGGGTGACGTTGAGGCGTATCTAACAGCAGGCGAGATGCCCTTCCGAAATGGCACGGCACTTGCCTGGGACGGCGGTGATTTTATTTACGCCCTAGCTGGTGCGCGCTATGGAGATCCCAATCGACGCCTCTTCCTCCGTTATAACCTTGACCAAGAGCGCTGGGAGAGAAGAGCAGACACACCAGGCCCTCAGGGGGCTGGCAACGCCTTGACCGTCTCCCGCTTCGACGGCAAAGTCTATGCTTTCACAGGTAGCAGCAAGCACGCTGCCCTCTTTTCCCGCTATGATCCTGCAACGGATGAGTGGCAGCCTCTTCCGTATCCTCCAGATTGGCGATGCACAGACGATGGAGCTTCGATCGTAGCCGTGAATCACTACCTGTATGCCCTTCAAGGCGAATGCGACGAAAACCGGCCGGATGGCAAGTTTGCCCGCTTTAACACACAGAGCATGACATGGGAATCGCTGGCTGACTTGCCTGTAGCAGATTGCGGGGTCGGAGATGGAGGCTCGCTTATCTGGGCACCGGAGACGCCGGGCTATATCTATGCCTCAGACGGTGGCTGCGTAAATGAAGAGCCTGGCTGGGGATTCTGGCGTTACAGCATCACCCGAGAAAGCTGGGAGTCCTTCGGACAGCTTCCCTGTCCTATCGGACATTATAACGGTGCGCGCTTTGCCTACTCACAAGGTGCGATCTACTTCTGGCAAGGGACGCCTACATCAGCACGGTGGCAGTGTGTTGATGGTAGCCAGGATCGCGGAAGGGGGTTTTACCAATGGAAGATTACGAAGTCCCACACCATCTCACTGGGCTGCTTGCGCATTGGATTAAATAGTAAAGGAGGGTTTCAGCATGCTTAAGAGAGCGCTGTTAGGATTTGTGCTGGTGATTATTCTATTATCAACAGCACAAGGGAGCAACGTGCCAACTCAGGCGGGATTGGTAACCCAGAAGGATGCAGCAGAGCTTCAAGACGAGATCCATCTCCTTCGGGCTATCAATTTAGCAGGTCTTTCGATTGATCAGCTTCAGCGAATACAAGCTCTCGTCTCTGATTTGCGGACCACTTACATAGCACAAGTAGAGGCTCAGTTGGAGCTAAAGGACTTTCTCCTGCAATGGCAGGGAAGCCGTGATGATTTTGAAAAAGCACTGGAACCCTTTGAACGCAAGATTCAAGAAGCCCATCAGGCCGTCATAGAGAAAGGCGAAGCTGCCATTGAGCAACTCAAGGACATGCTGAGCTATCGCCAGGGTGAGCTACTATTTGAAGCACTAAAGGAAGTGGCAGTAGGAAAGATGACTGGACCCTCAACAGATCTCAAAGAGTTGCTACTAGCGAATCTGGAGCTGCTTTACCGGGTCCTTAATGAAAAGATACAAGCGATCGGGTCTCTGCCGCGTAACTGCACGGCGACTGTTAACCTGACTGCCCTTGACCTCGTATATAACGACAGCGTTGGGAATGATTGGTCGTTTGCCGTGGAGATCAATGATGCCAGAATTGCAGTATCTGGCCCCACCCAGATATTTCAGGATCAATTTGAGGGCACGCTGGAGCTAAAGATACGTGCGATCGCTCAAGAAAACGATAGTGTGCCAGACGTAGGTTCCAGCTCAGAGACGATTACTATCGAGTGCCCAGAAACACAGCAAGTAGAAGAGATGCTAACGCTTGAGGTGCGCGTTCGTGAGAATCGCGGGCGCTATGCTGGCAATACTGCGTTGTGGAGATTTGATTTTAGCATTAAAGCCGAACCCAAATAAAGAGTAGCTATTTCAGGTCAACTTCGACGACCTACAAGCTTGCCTGAGCGACACTCATCGCAGAGACTGCGTCGGCCTCGTCCTCGAAAGAATGGCAAGTTACAGCTTGAGCATACGGCCAACGCGGGTGAGCATCCCGCATTAATCCATTCTAAGAGGGAATCGACAGCTATAGCCACCTCAACAGCGACATCGAAATCGGGAGATTCAAGAGCCTTCGGCATTGAAAAGAAGCGGAGCCGTGGCTTTGCCTTCCGAGGCAGCTCTACTTGAGCGCTGATGGTAAAGTCGTAAGCTAGCTCCAAGTTCTCCAAGATTGAGGCTAAGTCGACGTTTTCACTGGCTCGGCAAGTTATCTGTTCTATTGCCTCTATCAGCCATTCCGCAGCTGCTTTTGTGGCCTCGTTCTGCCTAAGGCGACGAATGTGGGCTGGTAAGGCAGAAGCTGAACATGGTTCCCTCGACTGCCACCATTGCCAAATCTCTTCAGGGGATCTTTGCACAAGATGAAACCCCTCTTTTCTCAGAGCTTCCTCTACCTCACCTCGCGAACGATTTTCACCTTGGAGTCTCCACTTGTCTTGAACCCAGTTAACTAAACGATTCCAGGCGTGTTTTTCTAGGGCTAACTGCCTGCCTACATAGAATGAAGCATTCTTCACTAATGCAACATGGTATCTGCCGTTTATGACCTTTCTGCGAACGATCTTCGCACGCCTTCCCACGATGATCACCTTTTCGGGAATAATGGATATAAATCATCTCACGAGTTATAGCTCTTATATAGCTCACAGACAAACGTTATGCGTTAGCGTTACACTAGACTATACACTGCGACCCTCTTAAGATCAAGAACAGCATGAGGAGGAGAAAGGATCCAGACGTGTCGACTAGACTCGTCGCTCGTGAGGCCGAGCAGGTCGTGCTCGGCGCCGCAATTGTGGACGCCAAATCTGTCCTCCCGCAGCTCATGGGGAAGCTCACCCCTGGCCACTTTTTCCTCCGAGCCCACCGCCTGATCTATCAGACGCTCCTCGAGATGTTCGAGCGGGGCGAACCCATCGACCTCATCACCGCGGGGAATCGGCTGGAGGAGAAAGGCGTCCTTGCGGAGGTGGGCGGGCGCTCTTACCTCTCGGAGCTTGCCTCCGCCGTGACCACGACCACCTCAGTGCCCTATTACGGCGACCTCATCCGGGAGAAGGCCAAGCGGCGGGAGCTGGCCGAACTGGGGCTTGTGCTGGCGGAGCAAGCCGAGAAGGCGGAGAACCTCAACGGGCAGATCGGCGGCCTCCTCCCCCGCCTCGAGGAACTGCTGTCCAAGCCCAAGGAGGAGCAGCCAGTCGCCGTCTACTTCGAGGACTTGCCCGACGCGATCGAGACCGAGTGGGCCGTTCAAGATCTCCTTGCTCATCCGCGCGTCGTCGGGCTGGGTGGCAAAAGAGCAGCCTTCAAGACCTGGATTGGCCTCCATCTAGCGCTTTGCGTAGCGACGGGAAGCCCGGTCTTCGGCAAGTTCGTAGTCCTCGCCCGAGCCCCGGTGCTCTACATCAACGCGGAGAATCCGCCGGAACTCATCGCCAAGCGCCTGCGGATGCTCGCGGCGCAGACGGGTGCGCCCCCGCCCGGCTCGCTGGCCGTAGTGAACTTCCCCACCATCGATTTGCGCTCTCCCGCCGGGATCGCCGAGCTAAAGCGGCTGCTCAGCGAAACAACCCCCAAGCTTGTCGTTGTGGACACCATCGCGCGGATTTGGGGCGTGAGGGAAGAGTTTAACAACGTAGAAATCACCGAGGCGATGCAGGCTCTTCGCAAGTTGAGCGAAGACTCCAACGCTACATTCGTCTACCTTCATCACCTCCGCAAAGCCCCAGTGCTCGGAAAGGACGCCGGGGATGCGCTGGAGACGATGCGCGGCGGTTCAGAACTGGTGAACCTCAGCGACGCCGTCTTCGTCCTTAAGCGGCGAGGAGAGGAGCAAGCTGTGCTGGTGCGCCAGGGGAAAAACCGGGACGCGCAAGAGATGCCGCCGTTCAAGGTGCGTATGGAAATCACCGGAGACGAAGTCCGGCTAACCTGGGAAGAGGCGTCTACGGACTCCGACTCCGAGACGGAAGCCTGCGCCCAGGAGATCATCGCTTGGCTGGAAGGCCAACCCACCGGTTACGTCGCCAAGACGGGCGAGATCGTTGAGGGGATGAAGCGACTCGGCTTCAGCCAGCGCACCGTTGCACGCACGCTTAAGGCTCTCGTTGAGCAGGAAGCGTTGGTCAAACCCAAGCGCGGTGCTTACTGCCTAAGCGGCTGCCAGTTAGGGGGAGACGAAGTCGGGGGTGATAGTGGGTGAACCCTAAGAGCCACGAAGCGCCAAAGTGCCAAACACAATATAGTGGCACGAACTTTGGCACAAACTTCGCTTTCCCCCAACAGAAGCTGAAGATCTGGCAGTTTGGCGTCGGCGTTTGTGCCAACTCTTTGGCACCACAGTTGAGAATGATTTTCAACTTGGAGGTGTGGGTGTGAGAGAAGTGACAGTGCTCAAGGACGGAAAAAGGCTGCCCTGCGGGCGGCTCCTCTACGAGGACGGTGTGCTCTCATGGGAGCGGCGGGTCAGCGCGCGGCACTTATTCCGCCGAGGGAGGGCCTGGGACGGCTCCGAAGTCCGGGATGCTTGGACAATCGGTGAGCAGCTCCTAGCCCAGCTGCGTGAGTTGGGTGTCCGGCGCATTCGCTACGTGACCCGAGACGAGATCTACGAGATCGAGGTGGACGACTTTCTTCGCCAAGCTCGGGAACTGGATCAATCGGAGTGGGCCCATACGACGGAACCCCAATGGGCGCTCCCCCGGAAGTTCTGGGAGAAACGGACTCGGGAGGGCGCCCACAGGCAGCTTCAATTACAACTTAATCCGGAGGGAGGCTGATCGCACATGGCACGAGCGGTTTTGAGTGTCTCTGTGGATTTCGAGCTAGCGACTCGGCTGCGGGATCTTGCGCAGCAGTTGCAAGCGACGGAGAGTTCCATCGTTTCGGAAGCGTTACGCTGCTACTTCTCGCAGCGTGATGAGGAACAAGAATCCATCTCACCCAAGACTCAAGCGGAGGCTGGCGATGCGCGTTGTCACGTTTGAGGCCGCTCACTCGCGGGCCGAGCGGCGGGGAGAGAGCCCAGAGCAGCGCTTAGGCTGCCCGAGGCTGCCCTCCGGGGCGGCCGTCCCCGTTGCCAGCAAGGAGGTGCCATTTTGAAGCAGACACCCACCCCTTCCAAGCGCAAACGACGCCCAGATTGGCTACGTATCCAACGCGCATACGTCGAGGGCTGCCTTGACGGGGATCGACACACCTTTCCCTCGTTGGCCGAGTTGTCCGAGCGCTTTGGAGTGCCGTTACGGACGATTGAAGAGCACTCACGCTTGGAGGACTGGCCAGGCCAGCGTGCGGCATTCTTGCGGAGGATTGCGGCAGAGAGCCAAGCTGAGATAGCCAGATGCTTAGCCGAGGAGCTAAGCGAGAGCTGTGTAACGCTGGCCGTCCGCGCCTTCCGCCGCTTCTCCGATATTGCTGATGCGGCATATCAGCTGCTAAAGGATTCTACCGATCTTAAGCCTCGCGATTTGAAAGTCATCTGCGAGACCATAAAGACTGCCGTCGAGCAACAGCGTCTTGCGCTGGGCTTGACCACCGATCACAAGTCCTACGAGATCAGCGTCGAGGACTGGCGCTCGGAGTTGATCCGAGCCCTTAAGGAGGGCAGGCTCACACCCGAGGAGTTGGAAGCGGCCCTGGGCAGGGAGGAGGCGCAAGAGATCCTCGCCCAAGCTCAAAGGCTCTCTATGTCCTGACGGGAGCGCGGAGAAGGCGAAGGGAGAGAGGGGCCGACCTTCGGGCCTTGCGACCCGAGCGGGCGGCCCCTCTCTTAGGCAGCCCAACCTGCCAGTCGTGCCGGGATTCCTTCTATCCTATTTTGTTGCCGTCACAGTTTCACCTCCCTTCTAACAAACGATCTACCGGAGAAGCCCTTGCGTGGGCTTCGCGGAGTGCTGATCCGGCCATGTGCACGTAGACCATCGTCGTTTGAATATCGCTGTGCCCCAAGAGTCTTTGCAGCGAGAAGGGATCGCCCCCGTTGCGGATGTAGAGTGTGGCCCCTGTGTGGCGCAGCATGTGGGGACTCACCTTGACCCCGGCCCTTTGGCCAAGGCGCTCCAAGATGCGCTGGACGTTCCGGGGATCAAGCTTATCCCCCGATCGAGAGATGAAGACCCAGTCCGATCCGGGGACGTGGCCCCGCACGCTCAGCCAGTCCCGCATCGCTCGTGTCAGGCGACGACCCATGTAGACGACCCGCTCCTTGTCGCCCTTGCCGTGTCTGACCCGGATCGAGCAGGTTTGCAGGTTTACGTCGGGGAGTTCTAAGTCGATCAGCTCTTGGAGCCGGAGCAACGCGTCGAGGAAGGTGAGAAGCATCGCGTAGTTGCGTTTTCCGACGGGAGTCGTGGCCTGGGAGCGGGCCGCCTTCACCAGAGCGAGCACCTCCGGCTCCGCGAGGACTTTCGGATACTGTTTCGGGACCTTGAGGAGCCGGACGCCCTCTAAGGGGTTCTCCTTCAGGTAGCCCTCTTGGTAGAGCCACCGGAAGCAGGCCCGGATGTGCTTTAGGCGGATGTTAACTGTGGTCTTGCTATACCCTTCGTCGAGCTTGTGGGCGATCCAGCGTCGCACGTCCCCGGTCCGTAGCTCCGTGATCGGCACATCCCCCACGAACCCGATTAAGTCCCGGAAGGCGATCTCATAAACCTTGAGGGTCTTGGGGCTGCGGCCCTCGATCCGACTAAAGAGCCGATAGGCTTCCAGCGCCTCCGAGAGTGTAGGCACCTCTCTGCGAATCTCTGTGAACGACACGACCGTTGGCCTCCTCCCGTTTTGGGGCCAACGGCGGGGGTTGGGATCGAGCCTGTGAGGTGAGGGAAAGCTGCTTTGAGTCGGGGTATTCGGGCACTCCCCGCGAGCGGGCGTAGCTCAGTTGGTAGAGCGTTGGCTTGCCATGCCAAAGGTCGCGGGTTCAAGTCCCGTCGCCCGCTCCAATTCTTTTGCTTTCCTCACCACCCCGACGGCAGCCCCCAACACCCCGGCGTGATCAGCTCGATGGAGTTCCCGTTCGGGTCGCGGAAGTAGAGGGAGCGCCCACCCCGCGGCCAGGTCTTCTCCCGCTCGATCTCGATCCCATGCTGCTGTAAGCGCTCCCGCCAGGCTTCCAACGCGCCCTCGGGAACCCCCAAAGCGACGTGCCCCGGGCCTTGGGCCCCGTGCGGCGGGACGCTCCGACCCTCCCGTAAGGTCGCCTCGGGGCGAAAGATCAGAAGCATGCTCTCCCCCACCCGGAAGAAGAGGTGCCGCCCCGGCTCCTTGTCGACCAACTCCAGCCCCAAGACCTCCCGGTAGAACGTCTCCGCCCTCTCGAGATCTTCGACGTACAAGGATGCCTCGACCAGGTGCGCGATCGGTTCCATTGCATCCCCCCTCCCCTCGGACCATAATAGAGCCCTGCCATGCGCCCTATCAATCCCCAGACGCCCCGGGCGGACGCGGAGGCCGCCGAGAGTTGCCCTCCCCCGAAGGCCGGTTCCCCTCCCCCTGCCCCCGCTGCTCCCGCCCCCGCCTCCCCGTCCGCGCCGTCCGCGCCGCGGGCGGGGGCGGGTCCGCGGTTTGCCGGAGGAGCCGTTGATGCCGCGCTGCTGGCGGTCGTCCTCATCTGGGGGGCGAACTTCGTGGTGATGAAGCAAGCCTTCTCCGTGCTCTCGCCTTGGGCCTTCAACGCGGTGCGCCTTATGCTGGCGGCCGTCGTGCTCCTCGGGGTGCTCTGCGCGCGGGAGGGCCGCTCCGCGCTGGCCCTCCCCCGGCGCGACGCCCTCAAGCTCGTCGGACTAGGGATCCTGGGGAACACCTTCTACCAGATCCCGTTCGTCGTGGGGCTGAACCTCACCACGGCGGGGAACTCCGCGTTGCTCATCGCTACGATCCCCGTCTGGTCCGCCCTGCTGGCCCGGCTTCTGGGCTGGGAGCGGATCACCCCGCGAATGTGGCTCGGCATCCTGCTCTCGTTCGGGGGGGTCGGCGTCGTCACGGCGGCCTCGCCCAACGGCTTCTCCCTCCAAAGCGCGGGGTTCCTGGGGGACCTCCTCACGTTGGTGGCCGCGGTCTGCTGGGCGGGCTACACCGTCCTCTCCAAGGACCTGCTGAAGCGCTACTCCCCCCTTCGGGTGAGCGCCCTGGCGCTCCTCCCGGGGGTCCTGGTCCTGTGGATCCCCTCGCTGCCCTTCGTGCTGCGGGCCGACTGGCTCGACCTGCCCCTGTGGGGCTGGCTTGCGCTCCTCTACTCGGGGGTGTTCCCCATCGCCGTGGCCTACGTCATCTGGGCGGCGGGCGTCCAGCGGGTGGGGGCCGCCCGCACCTCCGTGTACAACAACCTCGTCCCCGTCGTGACGTTCGTCCTCGCCTACCTGTGGCAACAGCAGCCGGTCGCGCCCCTGCAGCTCCTGGGGGGCGGGATCGTCCTGTTGGGGGTGGGGCTTACGACGGCCTCTTCCCGCCCTCGCGGTTGACCCCCACCGAGCGGTCGGGTATAGTGGAATTCAGGGGAATTCGCGATGCTACGGAAGCTGCAGACGATCTTCTTCAGCGGGCTCCTGGTCGTGCTCCCGCTCGGGCTTACGTTCTACCTCTTGATGCTGCTCTACAAGCTCATCGAGAGCTGGCTCGGCTCGGGCGGGTACATCGGCGGCCTCATCCGGAGCACCTTCGGCCGGGGCCTCCCCGAGCCGGCGATCAACGCCCTGAGCATCCTCCTTACGCTGCTCATCATCCTCTTGGTGGGGGCCCTGGTGCGGATGTACGTCGGGCGGCTCGTCTACCACTGGATGGAACGGCTGCTGTTGGCCATCCCCGTGCTGCGCAAGATCTACTCCACCGTCAAGCAGCTCACCGACGCCGTCTTCAACCGTGACATGAGCGCCTTCAAGCGCGTGGTCTTGGTGGAGTACCCCAGCAAGGGGCTCTACATGGTGGGGTTCGTGACGAACACCGCCGTCCCCGGGATCGAGGAGGTCGTCGGCGACCGGCTCATCTCCGTCTTCATCATGAGCCCCCCCAATCCCTTTACGGGGGTCTGGCTCATCGTCCCCGAGCGGGATGTGGTCTATCTGGACCACATCACCGTGGAGGAGGGCTTCCGGATGGTTCTATCGATGGGGATCTCCGTCCCCACCGAGGTGGCCGAGCGGCTCCAACGGCAGTCCCCGCAGGGGAAGCCCGCCGTTCCCGCCCCCTCCTCCCAGCAAGCTCATCAGACACAAGCCGGGGAGGCTGGATGAGGTATGGCCCTCTTTCGCAAGCAGTACTTCAAGGTCGATCTGGACGAGAAGCGAAAAGAAGAGGACGCGCTCTGGCTCAAGTGCAAGGCGTGCGGCCAGCTCGTCTACAAGAAGCGCGTGGAACAAAACAAGAGCATCTGCCCCAAGTGCGGGGAGTACTTCTTCCTCACCGCGCGCGAGCGCATCAAGCTGCTCGTGGACGAGGGCTCGTTCGAGGACATCTCGAAGCCCATCGTCGCCCAAGACCCCTTAAACTTCGTGGGGGCCAAGCCCTACGCCCAGAGCCTGCGGGAGGCCCAGGAGGCGACGGGGCTGCTCAACGAGATCATCGTGGGCCGGGCCACGATCGAGGGGATCCCCGTTATCTTAGCCGTCATGGACTTTCGCTTCATCGGCGGGAGCATGGGGAGCGTGATGGGGGAGCAGATCGCCCACGGGATCCGCACCGCGGCCCGGGAGGGGTGCCCCTTTATCCTGGTCTCCTCCACGGGCGGGGCCCGGATGCAGGAGGGGATCTTGAGCCTGATGCAGATGGCCAAGACCGCCTCCGCCCGGCATCTGTTGGAAGAAGCGCGGGTCCCCTTCATCTCCGTGATGACGTACCCCACCACGGCGGGGGTGGAGGCGAGCATCGCCAGCTTGGGGGACATCACGATCGCCGAGCGCGGGGCCCTCATCGGGTTTACGGGGCAGCGGGTCATCCAGCAGACGATCGGCCAGGAGCTGCCCCCCGAGTTCCAGACGGACCGCTTCGCCCTGGAGCACGGGATCGTGGACGCCGTGGTACGCCGCCAAGATTTGAAGAAGGAGATCGCCCGCATTTTGAAGTTCTTTGTGCCTCTCCCCGCAACCTCGGCCGAAGACGGCCGGGGCCGGAAATCCACCGGGAGAGCATCGACGAAGACAAAGACGAAGAGCCCGGCAGGGACGAGAAAGAGGGCGAGGGCATCATGACCCGCCAAAGGGCTTCCATTGCGGAGCTGGAGCGCAAGATCGAGGAGCTCAAGGAGCTCAGCCGCCTGGACGGCCTCGACCTCTCCGAGGAGATCGCCAAGCTCGAGGAGAAGCTCCGGCGGCTGCGCTCCGCGGACCCCGCCGCGGCTTCCCGGGCCCAACCCCGGGCGGAGGGGATCGACGACTGGGAGCGGGTCAAGCTTGCCCGTCACCCCCAGCGGCCCTACACGCTCGACTACGTCGAGCGGCTGATGGACGACTTCTACGAGCTTCGGGGGGACCGGCTCTACGGGGACGACCCGGCGATCGTCGCGGGCTTGGCTCGCTTTGCGGGGCGCACCGTGGTGGTCGTGGGCCACCAGAAGGGGCGCACGCTCGAGGAGAACCAACGCCGCAACTTCGGGATGGCCCATCCCGAGGGGTACCGCAAGGCGCTGCGGGCGATGAAGCTCGCCGAGCGCTTCGGCTTCCCCATCTTTACATTTGTGGACACGGCGGGGGCCTACCCGGGGATCGGGGCGGAGGAGCGCCACATCGGCGGGGCCCTCGCCCAGAACATCTACGAGATGTTCCGGCTGCGGGTCCCCGTGGTGGTGACGATCCTCGGGGAGGGGGGTAGCGGCGGGGCGCTGGGGATCGGCGTCGGCGACCGCATCCTGATGCTGGAGAACGCGATCTACTCCGTGATCAGCCCCGAGGGCTGCGCGGCCATCCTCTGGCGGGATCGCTCCAAGGCCCCCGAGGCCGCGCGGGCCCTGAAGCTTACGGCCCCTCACCTCTTAGAGCTCGGGGTGATCGACGAGATCGTCCCCGAGCCGCCCGGCGGGGCCCACACGGACTACGACCGGGCCGCCCGGCTCCTCGAAGAAGCGCTCCTGCGCCACCTGGACGCGCTGGAGGACCTCGACCCGGAGGAGCGGGTGGCCCAAAGGCACGCCAAGTTCCAGGCGTTGGGGGTCTACGAGGAGCTCTCGGAGGCCGCTCCCCCGCCCGCCGCGGGGGGAGAGCCGAAGACGGGCCGG
>Ga0256830_1001113_pt1 | contig 19378 bp, 16 predicted proteins | sample 128326metaG_FD_190537 | JGI IMG/M metagenome (GOLD analysis project Ga0256830, IMG submission 190537) | Hydrothermal vent microbial communities from Lau Basin, Pacific Ocean - 128-326 | ecosystem: Environmental > Aquatic > Marine > Hydrothermal vents | place: Pacific Ocean: Lau Basin | collected... | reverse complement strand
TATTTGGAGTAAAGCTCTAAGACCCCCTCAAACGTCATCGGGGCGAGCCACTCGGAGTTGTGCCGGATCTCGACCTTGGCGGGGTCGGGGTCCAGGATGCGGAAGATCTGCTCCTTGTACGTCTGGAGGTTGCGCTCGATCTCCTCGGGGGAGAGCATCGGCCTCGTGGTCTTCCTCCCGGAGGGGTCCCCAATGCGGGCCGTGAAATCCCCCACGATGAGCACCGCCACGTGGCCCAGATCTTGAAAATCCCTCAGTTTTTGGAGCACGACGCTGAAGCCCAGGTGGATGTCGGGCGCCGTGGGGTCGATGCCCAGCTTCACCCGCAGGGGCTTCCCCGTTTTGTGGGAACGTTCGAGCTTTTGGAGGAGTTCCTCCTCCGGGACGATGTCCTCGGTGCGGCGCTTGATGCGCTCCAGTTGGGCCTTGAGGTCCAGCATCTTTGGGGTTAGTCTTCGGCGTTAGTCCTCCCGGCAGTGGCGCACGATCGAGACGACGCGGTCGCCGGGGTCAAGGTCAATCACCTTGACGCCCAGGGCGTAGCGGCTCACCACGCGCACGTCCCCGGCGGCGATTCTGATAATTTTCCCCTGCCGGGTGGTGATCATCACCTCGTCGTCGTCCTTGACCTTCTTGATGGCGACCACTTCCCCCGTCTTGGGGCCGACTTTGATGCCCAGCACCCCCTTGCCGCCGCGGTTCTGCTTGGGGAACTCCGCGATGGGGGTCCGCTTGCCGAAGCCCTTCTCCGTGACGATCAGGAGCTTGTCGCGCGGGTCGTTGGGCTCGATCACGCTCATGGCCACCACCCGATCCCCGGGCACAAGGCGCATCCCGATCACGCCCTTGGAGGGGCGGCCCGTAAGGCGCACCTGGGATTCGGGGAAGCGGATCGTCTGTCCCTTCGCGCTCGCTAGGATCACATCCCCCCGCCCGTCGGTGACGGCGACGTCCACGATGTGGTCCCCCGGCTCCGCGTTGATGGCGATGATGCCGCTGGAGTGGGCGTTTACGTAGTCCACAAGCTCGTTGCGGTTCGTGATCCCGCCCGCGGTCACCATCAGACAGTAGCGCTGAGCGACCTCCTCCTCCGTTAAGGAGGGCAGGGGCAGGAGGGCTAAAACCTCCTCGTCGGGGGACATCCCGATCAAAGAGCGTAAGTTTTCGCCCTTGGAGTCCCGCCGCGCCGAGGGGAGCTGATACGCCTTGAGCTTGTACGCCTTGTGGGCACTGGTGAAGATCAGCAAGTTGTCCCGCGCGTTGCAGGTGAAGATGTGCTTGAGGGCATCGCCTTCGCGCAGGCGCATGGCGATCACGCCCTTGCCCCCGCGGTGCTGCCGGCGGAAGACGTCCTCCCGGGGGGCGTTCACGTACCCCTTGGCCGAGACGCCCACCAAAAGGTCCATATCGGGGACGAGGGACTCCTCCGTGATCTCCAGGTCCCCGGCCTCGGAGACGATCTCCGTGCGCCTGGGATCGGCGTACTTCTCCTTGATCTCCAAGAGCTCGTCGCGGAGGATCCCGTCGAGCTTCTCGGGGCTGGCTAGGATCGATTCATACTCCGCGATCTCACGCTTCTTTTCTTCGTATTCCTGCTGGATCTTCTCGCGCTCGAGGCCCGTGAGCTGCCGCAGGCGCATCCTCAGGATGGCGTCGGCCTGGGTCTCCGAGAGCTCGTAGCGCTCCTGGAGCTGCTGCAGGGCCTCCTGGGGCTCATGGGCCGCGCGGATCAGCTGAATGATCTCGTCCTGGTGCTCCAGGGCGACGAGGAGCCCCTCCAAGATATGGGCCCGCTCGCGGGCGATTCGCAATCTATAAGTGGTCCGGCGGCGGACGACCTCACGCCGGTGGGCCAAAAACGCACCCAAAAGCTCCTTGAGGGAGAGCTTGCGCGGGTTGCCGTCGACGATCACCAGGAAGTTGGCCCCGAAGGTCCACTCCAGGGGGGTGTACTTGTAGAGCTTGTTGAGCACGACCTGGGGGTTGGCCGTGCGCTTGAGCTCGATGACGATCCTCAATCCCTCACGGTCGGACTCGTCCCGGAGGTCTGCGATCTCGTCCAGCACCCCGGAGCGGACCTTGTTGGCGATCGTCTCCACGATGGTGGACTTTCGGACCTGGTAGGGGATCTCGGTGACGACGATGCGATCGTCCTCGACGGTGGCCCGGGCGCGGACGCGGATCTTGCCCTCGCCCGTGCGATACGCTTCCTCGAAGCCCTCCCGGCCCAAGATGAGCCCGCCGGTGGGGAAGTCGGGCCCCTGAATGAAGGCTTTCAGGTCGTCCCAGTCGGCCTCGGGGTGCTCGATCAAATGCACCAAGGCGTCCACGATCTCGCCCAGGTTGTGGGGCGGGATCTGGGTGGTCATCCCCACGGAGATGCCCCAGGACCCGTTAATCAGGAGGTTGGGCACCCGGGCGGGGAGCACCACAGGCTCTTCTAAAGAGTCATCGAAGTTGGGGGTGAAATCGACGGTCTCCTCGTCGATCTCCCGCAAGAACTCCTCGCTGATGGGGGAGAGCCGGGCCTCGGTGTTGTGATGGATAAACCCGTTGCCCCAGAAGGAGTGGCATTCGCTCTCCACGCGCAGGGAGTAGACCCGCTGCCGTCCGGCGGGCTCGATGCGCACGACGGGTTCGAACAAATAGTTCATCTCCACGAGGGGAGCGATCGTCGCGACCGCGGGGGCGGGAAGGGCCCGCCGGAGTCGCGGCCACGCCTCGAGCAGACGGGGGGGACGGTCGAAGTTGTGCTTGCTCAGCCAGCCGCGCTCCCGCCGGGCGTGGGCGCGGACGAAGTCCGCCAGGAAGGGGACGAAATCCGTACGGGAGAGGGCACGACCCGAGAAGCAGCTCACGACTTCCTGCAGGGCTTGGGACTTCTCCGGGGAGAGGAAGCCGACCTCGGCGGCGAACCGTTGGAGGTTCTCCCTGCCGGTGATGAGGAGCCTTCCGGTCTTCCCCCGCCCGGAGCGCAGCTGGCTTACAATCCCAAATCGCAACAGCAGCACCTGGAGCTGCCGGAGGAGCCGCTCGCTGGCCGAGTGGGCGCTCACCCGCAGGAGACTGCGCCCGCAGCGCTCGACGGCCCCGTCGCCCTCGAAGTACGCCCGCAGGAAGGAGGCGACCACCCGCTTTGGAGAGCGCAAAATAAGAGGGGGAAGCTCCCGTTCGCGGGCGCGGCCCGGCTTAAGCCCCAGCCGATGGAAGAAGCGGACCACGTGCTGAGCGACCACCTGCATCTGGAGGAAGGGCTTGCGCCCGTAGCCGACCGGCTCCCGCTCGAAGACGTGGAGGCGGCAGGTGGGGAAGACCCGCTCCCACGCCTCTTGGAAGCGCTCCGCGAACGCCCCCGGCGTGCTCGTAAACTCCAACCGCTCGGAGGCGACGGTCCCCTCGGCCACCAGGGCTCCCAAGAGAAGGGCTAGGTCCTCGTCGATGTGCTCGGGGAGCTTGTGGGCTTTCCGGCGGGAGCCCCTCGGGATTTCGGGATGGTATGGCTTGAGATCCACCGGCTCCTCCGGCCAGAGGAGGTCCGGGGTGCGGTCCAAGACGAGGTAGTCCCCCAACCGGAGCCGGTCCAGGGTCTTCCATTGGAACCGGGGACGCCCGTCCGGGTCCCGACTCCACGTGAGGACGGGGTGGTTGTAGGTCCCGGTAAACTCGTAGCCGCTGCGGGTGCGCACCCGGAGCGTGGGGTGCTCGCCGCAGTCGAACCAGCGACCCGCCCGCTGGACCCGACGATCCCGCGAGAGGACCTTCACCCGGACCTCTTGGTCCACCCCCCGCTCAGGGTCCCCGAGTTCGCGGATGGGGATCAGTCCCTTGTGGGTGGCAATGAGGGTATCCCCCGTCACGCAGTAGCGCATCGCGGCCGGTTCGTCCCCGTCGAGGCTGCCGAAATTTCCCTGGCCGTCGATCAGGGGGTAGCGGTACGAGAACGGCTGGGCCATGTTGACCAGGGTGTCGTAGATGGCCTGATCCCCGTGGGGGTGATATTTTCCCATTACTTCCCCCACAATACGGGCGCACTTACGGTGAGGGCGGTTGGAGGCCAAACCCAGCTGGTGCATCGCGTAGAGGATGCGGCGCTGGACGGGCTTGAGGCCGTCGCGCACATCCGGGATGGCGCGCCCCCGGATGACGCTCATGGCGTAGTTGATGTAGCTCTCCCGCATCTCGTCTTCGATGTGGGTTCGCTCAATGCGGCTCATGGATCACACTCCTCGGGCGGTTCGGGTTGCGATCGACAAGACAGACAAGACGCACTCGGAGCATTCGACGTCCAATGATACGAAATTTCGCACACAAAGGCAACCCTTTGACGGCTTCCCGGGAAGGTGGTACCCTCCCTTTGAGGTGAGCTTCATGGCCCGAGGGACGAAGACCGCGAAAGTGGGAGCCGATGGGCGGGTGACGATTCCCAAGGGGATTCGGGAGGCCCTTTGCCTGCAGCCGGGCGATCGGCTTTGGATCCGGGTGGAAAACGGACACATCGTGCTCGTCCCTGAGGCACGGAGGGATCCGGGACAGAGCTGGTTCTGGACGGAGGAGTGGCAGGAGGGGGAACGGGAGGCAGATGAGGACATCCGCGCCGGCCGCGTCTTTGGACCCTTCACCTCTGCGGAAGAAATGAAAAAGTATTTCCAAGCCCTGAAGGATGAATTCGCCGAGCGCGAGGAATAAGCTTGCCCCCACCCGGCGCTTCTACAAAGATCTGGCAAGACTCCCAGAGCCCCTCCAGGCAAAAGTTTGGAACAAGCTTGAGCTTTTCACGAAGAACCCACAGCATCCGTCGCTGCGAGTCAAGAGAATGAAGGGCCACAAGCGAATCTGGGAGCTATCCGTAACGCGAGCGTACCGGATCACCTTTGAGTGGAAAGTGGAGGGCGAGTCCCAGAGAGTCGCTATTTTGCGCAGAGTGGGAACCCATGACATCCTGAAAAGGCCGTGAAATGGGGGGAATGCACCATGACGAGCAGGGAACTTCCGGTTCCTCCTCACTACGATCCCGGCAAGGTGGGGGAGGTCTGGCGGGTCCCCTACCAAGAGCGCGCCCAGGAGGCCCGCCGGTGGGCCAAGGAGCACGACATCCGCCCCGCTGCAGAAGACGAGTTTCGGGTGGCCCTGCTGTTAGTGGACGTCCAGAACACCTTCTGCCTGCCCGACTTTGAGCTCTTTGTGGCGGGGCGCTCCGGCACCGGGGCCGTGGACGACAACCGCCGCCTCTGCGAGTTCATCTATCGCAACCTGGGGTCGATCACCCGAATCCTCCCCACGATGGACACCCACCAGGCGATCCAGATCTTCCACGCGATCTTCTTGATGAACGAGGCGGGCGAGCACCCCGAGCCCTTCACGCTCATCTCCGCCGAGGACGTCGAGCAGGGGCGGTGGCGCGTAAACCCCGCGGCCGCCGCCGCCCTGGGGCTCCACGAGGGATACGCTCGGGAGTATCTGCTGCACTACACACACCAACTGGAGCAGACAGGGAAGTATCAACTCACGATCTGGCCCTACCACGCGATGCTGGGGGGGATCGGCCACGCCCTCGTCCCGGCCGTGGAGGAGGCGATCTTCTTCCACAGCGTGGCGCGGGTCGCCCAGCCCGGCTTCCAGGTCAAGGGCGATCATCCCCTGACGGAGTACTACTCCGCCCTCGGCCCGGAGGTGCAGAGCGATCACCTGGGGAACCCCGTCGCCGAGCGGAACACCCGGCTCATAGACGAGCTGCTCAAGTACGACGCCGTGATCGTCGCGGGCCAGGCCAAGAGCCACTGCGTGGCCTGGACCGTGGAGGACCTCCTGCAGGACGAGCGGGCACGCGCTCAGGGACTGGCCCAAAGGCTCTATTTGCTCGAGGACTGCACCTCGCCCGTGGTGGTCCCCGGTACCATCGACTACACGGACGCGGCCGAGGCGGCCTTCCGGAGGTTCGAGGAGCGGGGAGCGCACCGCGTCCGCTCCACGGAGCCCCTGGAGCGGTGGCTGCGCGCGCCTTCGCGCAACGCGTAAGGGCGAACGCAACCTATTTGCACGTGCCGGCGGCCATCGGCTACAATCTTAGCCATGCAGGGTCCGGCACTCGCAATCGTGATCGTTCTGCTGGTAGCGGCCGCGGTGGGGGTCACCGTGCTCGGGATCTGGTGGCTGCCGCCGCTCGCCTCCAACTGGGGGGCCATCGACATGATGCTGGTGATCACGTTGGTGATCACCGGGATCGCCTTCGTGGCCGTCCACGCCGTCATCGCGTACTTCGTCGTCCGCTACCGGAGGGCTCGGGCGAAGCGGGCCGAGTTCATCCCGGACAACCCCAAGCTGGAGAAGCTCCTCATCGGGGTGACCGCGCTGGGAATCGTCATCCTGCTCGCGCCGGGGCTCTTCGTCTACTCCCGCTTCATCCAGCCGCCCCCGGACCCCCTGGTCGTCGAGGTGCTGGGGCAGCAGTGGGCCTGGGGCTATCGCCTGCCCGGCGCGGACGGGGAGCTGGGCCGCGCCGACCCCGAACTCTTCGCCCAGAACCCCTTCGGGGTGGACACCTCCGATCCCAAGGCCGGGGACGACGTGCTCGTCTTCCCCGGAAGCCCGCTCCACCTGCCCGTGGGACGTCCCGTGCTGTTCAAGATCCGGGCCAAGGACGTCCTCCACAGCGTCTACGTTCGGGAGTTCCGCGTGAAGATGGACGCCGTGCCCGGGCTCCTCACCCAGGTCTGGTTCGTTCCCGAGAAGACGGGCACCTTCGAGCTTTTATGCGCGGAGCTGTGCGGGATCGGCCACTTCAACATGAAGAGCTCCATCGTCGTGGAATCCGAGGCGGAGTTCCAGGATTGGCTCCGCAGGCAAACGACCGTCTCGCAAGCCTTCGTCCCGGCGCAGGATTAGCGCGGGCAAGCGAGGCAGAAAACGGGGGGAGAAAACCATGGGGGGGACTTCCGCAAAGCACGCCGAAAGCGGGCTCCATCACGCCCACGAGCCGACGAGCTTCTGGACGAAGTACGTCTTCAGCCAGGACCACAAAGTCATCGCGATCCAGTACACGGTGACCGCCCTCCTGGTGGGGGCCGTGGGGCTCGTCTTCAGCTGGCTGATCCGCCTGCAGTTGGGATTCCCCGGCAGCGTGTCGATCGTGCAGCCGGACTCGTACTTGCAGTTCATGACCCAGCACGGGATGATCATGGTCATTTACCTCCTTACGGCCCTGCTGCTGGGGGGCTTCGGCAACTACCTGATCCCGCTCATGATCGGCACCCGCGACATGGCCTTCCCCTTCTTGAACATGCTCAGCTATTGGACGTACTTCGTCTCCGTGATCCTGCTGTTCGCGGCGTTCTTCGTGGCGGGCGGGGCCTCGGGGGCGGGCTGGACCCTCTACCCGCCTCAATCTGTCTTGGAGGGCGCCTCCCCCGGCGCGGGCTGGGGGGTTCGGCTGCTGCTCCTCTCCATCGCCGTCTTCGTGGCCTCGGGGACGATGGGCAGCCTCAACTACATCACCACGGTGCTGCAGCTGCGCACTCAGGGCATGACCCTCATGCGCCTGCCGCTCTCCGTGTGGGGGATCTTTGTCGGGGCCGTCCTGGCCCTTTTGGCGTTTCCCGCCCTCTTCGTCGGCGGCGTGATGCTCCTGCTCGACAGCCTGTTTGGGACGAGCTTCTTCATCCCCATCGTCAACGTCTTCGGCCAGCAGCTCGGGCGCGAGGGGGGCAACCCGCTGTTGTTCCAGCACTTGTTCTGGTACTTCGGCCATCCCGAGGTCTACATCGTGATCCTGCCCGCGATGGGGCTCGTCTCGGACATCTTGGCCAACCACGCCCGCAAGCCGATCTTCGGGTATCGGGCGATGGTGTGGGCGCTGTTGGCCATCGGGGGGATCAGCTTCGTGGTGTGGGCCCACCACATGTTCGTGAGCGGGATGAACCCCTATTTCGGGTTCTGGTTCGCCGCCGCCACCGTGGTGATCGCCATCCCCTCGGCGGTCAAGACGTACAACTGGCTGCTCACGCTGTGGCGGGGGAATTTGCGCTTTCCCACCCCGATGCTGTTCGCCATCGGGTTCGTGAGCACGTTCGTGGCCGGGGGGCTTACGGGCCTCTTCCTGGGGAACGTGATCGCGGACGTCCCGCTCCACGACACCTACTTCGTCGTGGGCCACTTCCACCTGGTGATGGGGGTCTCCGCCATCTTCGCCATCCTGGCGGGGATCTATCATTGGTTCCCCAAGGCCGTGGGGAGGATGTACAACGAGACGCTGGGGAAGGTGCACTTTTGGGTGACGTTCGTGGGCGCGTACTTGATCTTCTTCCCCATGTACTGGATGGGCTTTATGGGGCTTCCGCGGCGGTACTTCTCCTTTGCGGCCGTGGAGACCCTGCCCCCCTCCGTGCAGGGCCTCAACGTCCTGATGACCGTGGCGGCGCTGGCCGTGGGCGCCGCCCAGCTGCTGTTCGTCTTTAACATGATCTGGAGCGCGCTGCGCGGGAAGCGGGCCGAGGGCAACCCCTGGGGGGCCACGACCCTGGAGTGGCAGACGCCCACCACCCCGCCGCCGCACGGGAACTGGGGGCCTGAGCTGCCCGTGGTGCACCGCTGGGCCTACGACTACAGCCTCCCCGGCGCGCCCCGCGACTTCGTCCCCCAGACCGAGCCCGAGCCCCAGCCCGCCGCGGCCGCGAAGGCTGCGAAGGCCGCGAAGTCGGAACCGCAACCCGAGGAGGGGTCGGGCGCATGAGCGCTCCGGTGCTCGCGGACGCGGACGCGAAGCCCAATCTCAAGTCCCAGGGGCCCGCAATCCCTCCCCCGCTGCGGTGGAACGGCCGCGGCGGGGACGGCGACGGCCGGGGCTTCTCCCCGTCCCACGGGGCGCTCCCCTTTCCCACGGCGAAGCTGGGGCTGTGGCTCTTTCTGGCCGCTGCGACGATGCTCTTCGCGCTCGTCGGGAGCGCCTACCTGGTGCGCATGGGCCTGCCCGACTGGGAGCACCTTCCGAAGCCCGGCATCCTGTGGGTGAACACCCTGTGGCTCCTGCTGGGGAGCCTCGCGCTGGAGGTGGCCCGCCGGGCGGCGCGCGCCCGGGAGGTGGCCACGGCGCGCGGGGCCTGGATCCTGGGGGGGGCGTTTGCGCTGCTGTTCGTGGTGGGGCAGCTCCTGGCTTGGGGGAGGCTCGCCGCGTGGGGGTACTTCCTGGCCACCAACCCGGCGAGCAGCTTCTTCTACCTGCTGACGGCCCTGCACGGGCTCCACGTGCTCGGGGGGCTCCTCGTTTGGGGCCGCGCCACGGTTCGGATGTTCCGCGCCTGGGAGCCCGCGGCCCCGCTGCGCATCGAGCTGGCCGCGACCTACTGGCACTTCTTGCTCGGGGTCTGGGCCGCGATGCTGGGGCTCTTCTGGCTGACCTGATCGAGCGCAACACAACGGAGGAGGCGAGGACGGGATGGAGCAAGAGGCGCTTCGGGGGCTTAAGGCCGACTGGGCCGCGGATCGGCGCACCTTCCCCATGAGCTGGGGCAAGGCGATGATGTGGCTCTTCATCCTGGGGGACGCGTTCGTCTTCGGGACGTTTCTCATCAGCTACCTGGCCGCCCGGGCGGCGGCAACCCTGCCCTGGCCCGACACGGGGAAGGTGTTCGCCCTGCACGTCGGGGGCGCGGAGGTCCCCCTGCTCTTCGTGTTCCTGATGACGCTTATCTTGATGAGCAGCGGGGGGACGATGGCCTTGGGCGTCGCCTACGGCTTCCGGGGCGACCGCAAGCGCGCAGCCCTCTTTGTGGGCCTCACCGCCCTGCTGGGGGCGATCTTCGTCGGGATGCAGGCGGTGGAGTGGACCAACCTCCTGCGGGAGGGCGTCCGCCCCTGGGCCAACCCCTGGGGTGCGCCCCAGTTCGGGGCCTCGTTCTTCATGCTCACGGGCTTCCACGGGCTCCACGTCTCCATCGGGGTGCTCTATCTGGCGATCGTGGCAGTCCGGATCGCCCGGGGGGTCTACGAGCGCCGCGGGGACTACGGCCCCGTCGAGATCGCCGGGCTGTACTGGGGCTTCGTGGACATCGTGTGGATCTTCCTCTTTACCCTGCTCTATCTCTGGTGAGGGTGGTGCTTATGGGCGAACGCAACCCGAACGAACGCGCCGAGGCGTACGCCGTGGGCACGCTGGTCCGGGCCTGGGTGGCCATCCTGACGATCAGCGTCCTCCTCTACGGGATCTTCCTGCTGAAGATCGAGCCGGTCGGGCTGCGGCGGGCGTTGCTGCTGCTCCTGGCGCTCGTCCAGGCTTGGCTGGGCGTGGGGTACTACATGCACCTTAAGTTCGAGCGCCCCAGCCTCGTCTACACCGTGCTCCTCCCGCTGCTGTTGCTCATCGCGCTGGTCGTCTTCGCCATCGGCGAAGGGGTCTACGTCCGGGACATCCGGACGCTCTTCTACGGGGGATAGCTGCGAGCGGGGGAGGAGGGGAGGCCATGACCCGAAGCCGAAGCCGCCGTCCTGGGCCGACCGTGCCGATTGGGGGGGCGGTGGGGCTTGCCGTCGCGCTGTTGGGGGAGACGGCGTGGGCCCACCACGACCTGCGCCAGGGGATTGACGACCTCTTTGGCCCCAACGCTTGGGCCCTCTACCTGATCGTTCTCGTGCCGTATGTGCTTTTCGGGCTCCTGGGGTATAGAATCTACAAGGCCGTGCGGGCCGCGGATGCCGAGCGGGGGGACGACGAAGGGGGGCCCAAGAGGGAATTGAACTCATGGCCCAAAGAGCGTTAACCGCAAGCGCGATCGTCGGCGTGTTCCTCCTGATGGTCCTCGGGGGCCTGGTGAGCGCCACAGGTTCGGGGCTGGGCTGCGGGGACGAGTGGCCGCGCTGCAACAGCCGCTGGATCCCCTCCTTCGACTCGCCCGAGGTCTTCTGGGAGTGGCTCCACCGGCTGGTGGCCGCGATCACGGGCCTCCTGGTGCTGGGGGCCGGACTCGTCGCCTGGCGGAGGAGCCCCGCGCTGGCGGCCGGGGCCCTCGTCCTGCTCGCCGTTCAGGTCGTTCTGGGGGCGATCACCGTGCGGCTGGAGCTGCCCCCGGCCGTCTCGACGGCCCACCTGGCGGTGGGGACGGCCCTCTTCGCCGTGCTCATCGCGCTTTTTGTCGTCCAATCCCCGTCCGCGTCGCCCACCCCCGCGGCCGCGGGCGGCCCCCCGTTGCCCCTGGGGCTGCTGGGGGCTGCGGCGCTCGCGACCTTCCTTCAGATGGTGCTGGGCGCGTACGTGCGCCACATCGGGGCGGGGCTCGCCTGCCCCCACCCCATTGTCTGCTGGCCCTCGGAGTACCTCTCGGTGACGGTGCACTTCCTCCACCGACTGATGGCGCTCGTCGTGCTGGGGCTCGTCCACGCCGCCGCGGTGCGGCTTCGGCGCCTGGCGGGGGAGCCCGGCCTGCGGCGGGCGGGGCTCCTGGCCCTGGTGCTCGTCGTGGTCCAGATCGGGCTGGGGATCCTCTCCGTGCAGACGCTCCTTCAGCCCCACGTGACCACGACGCACCTGGCCGTGGCCCTGCTGCTGCTGGGGACGCTCGTCTACGCCTACACGCACGCGGCCCTGCGGACCCGCCCCCAGCCCGCCCCGCTGCGGGCGGAGCTTTGATCAAGACCGCGCCCGGCCCCGCGGGCGATGGGTAAGATCCGCCCCGAAGATCGTGCCCAGGGCCAGCACCAAGATCCCCAACAGGATCAACAGCACGAGGATCTCGCCGATCACCGCGCTCACCTCCCGCCCCCAATTTAGCAAACTCACACCGGGACTGCCAACGACCCTTGACGGCCCGCCCCGGCGCCGGTATAATACGGGCGAAGAATTAGCAATCAAGACATGAGACTGCTAAAAAGGAGGTGAGGCGGATGGCGATGCTGGAGCTGCGCGATCGGTGGAGCCCGTTCCGGCTGCTGGAGGAGATCCGCCGCGACTTCGAGGAGCTGGAGGATCGCCTCTTCGGCCCATGGTTCGGCGTGAGCGCGGGCAACGGCGACCGGGAGCGCGCGACCGTGCGGCCGGTAGGGCGCCTCTCCTGGGGGGCCACCGACATCTACGAGAAGGACGGCAAGCTCGTCTTCGAGACGGAGCTCCCCGGCGTGACCAAGGACGACGTCTCCGTGCGCGTCCAGGACGGCCGCTTGGTGATCACCGCCGAGGTCAAGCGCACGGAGGAGGTCGACGAGGAGGACTACTACTACATGGGGCGCCGCTACGGCCGGATCCAGCGGGTCTTCCAGCTCCCGGAGGAGGCGGCCCAGAACGCCAAGAAGATCGAGGCCCACTTCGAGAACGGGATCCTCAAGGTCGAGGTCCCCTTGAAGAAGTCCCTCCGCAAGCCGGAGACGATCGAGATCAAGGTGAAGTAACCGCCTAGGTTGTCACGGAAGGTTGTCACGGCGAGTGACCCCCGCCCCGGCCCGGCACGGACGGTCCCGGGGCGGGGCTCCCGTTTTACGGGGTTCCCGCGATCGGGTACAATGCCCCCATGTCCTCGGCCATTCCCCGGGAGGAACGCGACGGCAAGGCCGCCGGGTGGGGGGCGGCCCTCCGGCAGGTTCTGAGCGATTACGCCTCGCTGACGAAGCCGGGCATCGTCTCCCTGGTGCTGTTTACCACCCTGGCGGGCCTGTGGCTCGCCTCCGGGGGCGCCCTGCCCCTGGGGGTGGCGCTGTGGACCCTGCTGGGGACGGGCTTGGCCGCCGCCGCGGCCGCTTCGCTCAACAACTACCTCGACCGGGAGCTGGATCGGCGCATGCCCCGCACCCGGGGCCGCCCCCTTCCCGCCGGACGCCTTCGACCGGTGGAGGCCCTCCTCTGGGGGCTCCTCTTGGGTCTTTCCGCGATCCTCGCCCTGGCGCTTCGGGTGAACGCCCTCTCCGCAGCCCTTGCGGTGGGGGCCCTTTTGGCCTACGTGCCCTTCTACACCGTGCTCAAGCGCACCACCCCGTGGGCGATCCTCGTGGGCGGGGTCACGGGGGCGCTGCCCCCGATGATCGGCTGGGCCGCGGTGACGGGACGCCTCGACCCCGGGGCTTGGGTCCTGTTCGGGATCCTCTTCCTGTGGCAAATCCCGCACTTCTGGGCCCTGGCCCTCTACAAGCGCGAGGAGTACGCCCGCGCGGGCCTTCCGCTCCTGCCCATCGTCGCGGGCGAGGACCCTACCTGGCGGCAGGTCGTGCTGCACACCGGGGCCCTCATCCCCGTGTCGCTGCTGCTGTACCCGCTGGGGCTCGTCGGGGGGCCGTACCCGGTCGTAGCGCTGCTCCTCGGGCTCGGATTTCTCCTCCTCGCCGTAAGGGGCCTGCGGCTTCCCTCGGGCCCGGCGCGCGAGCGGCTCGCCCGCTCGGTGTTTCTGTTCTCCCTGGTCTACCTTCCGGCCCTCTCCCTGGCGATGTTCCTCAGCGTCCGGGCCGGGGGCGCGGGCGGCGGGGGGGGATAGGCGGTGGAGGCGATGGAGCGGTGGCTTCCGCTTCTCAACACGGCGATCATCGGGGTCAGCGGGATCGCCCTGCTCGTGGGGTTCTACTTCATCAAACGGGGAAACGTGGCGTACCACAAGCGCTCGATGCTCACGGCCACGGGCTTTGCCGGGCTCTTCCTCGTCGTCTATGGGATCCGCTGGGCGCTGCTGGGGTCCAAGCCCTTCGAGGGGGAGGGGTGGGTGCGGACCCTGTACTTGGGGATTCTCCTCTCCCACATGGCCCTGGCGGTGGGGATCGTCCCCCTGGTGCTGCTGACCCTGCGACGGGCCCTCCGCGGGGAGTTCTCCGGCCACAAGCGCCTCGCCCGGGTCACGCTCCCTGTGTGGCTCTACGTCGTGATCACGGGCTGGATCGTCTACGCGTTCCTCTACGGGATCCCGTTCTCGGGTCGCTGATGGGGATCATTGCGGGGGCAAATCCCCATCGATTACAATCCTCCGGAGCCGGCGGGGCAGACCGGAAGCCCAGGCGGAGAGAATCCGAGCGGAAGGAGGCCGATCCAGCGAGATGTTCGTGCGCATGTGGATGACGAAGGACGTGGTCACCGTCTCTCCCGACGTGCCCATCATGGAGGCCCGGGACATCATGAAGCAGCACATGGTCCGGCGGCTCCCCGTCCTGAAGAACGGGAAGCTCGTCGGCATCGTAACCCAAGGGGACATCCAGGAGGCCGGGCCGTCCGGGGCCACCTCCCTGAGCATCTGGGAGCTCAACTACCTCCTGGCCCGGATCACCGTGGAGGAGATCATGACCCCGCTGGACGAGCTGATCACCGTCTCCCCCGATGAGCCGATCGAGCAGGCGGCCCACCTCATGCGCAAGAACAAGGTCGGCGGCCTCCCCGTGGTTGAGGACACGGACAAGCTGGTGGGGATCATCACCGAGTCGGACATCTTCGACATCTTCATCGAGCTTTTGGGGGTGCGCCGGGACGGGACGCGCCTGACCCTCGAGCTGGAGGACCGACCCGGGGCCCTGTTGGAGGCCCTGGAGGTTCTCAAGGCCCACGACGCGAACGTCTTAAGCATCGTGACCTGCGAGGAATGCCGCACCTCGGAGGACCGGAACGTCGTGGTGCTGCGGATGGATTTGTACGACTGGCGCCCCATCGTCAAGGAGCTGAAGAACAAGGGCATCAAGGTCCTCGACGCGCGGACGACATAGCTTAAATCCGGCACTCCTCCGGGTCGCACTTGCTGGCGTGCTCGTAGTGGTGGGCCTCCTCGTCCGCGCCCAGCTCCAGCACCTGCTGCGCCTTGCTCCCGTAGCGGTAGATCGTGATCCCCTTTAAGCCCAGCTCCCAGGCCCGCCCGTAGGCGTTGCGGACGTCCTCCACCGTGGCCTCCTGGGGGAGGTTGATCGTCTTCGAGACGGAGTTGTCCACGTGCCTCTGGAACGCGGCTTGGATGGCCAGGTGCTTCTCCGGCGGGATCTCCAGCGCCGTCACGAACAGGCGCTTCAGCGCCTCGGGCACCTCCGGGACGCCCTTGAGCGTCCCCGTCTCCATCACCCGCTCGACGATCTTGTGGGCGTCCAAGCCGTGCCGCTCCAGGTATTCGACGAGCAGCGGGTTGACCTCGTAGAGGGTCTGGCCCCCCAGCACCCCCGTGCGCCTGTAGGCCAGCGCGAACAGCGGCTCGATGCTGGCGCTCGTCCCCGCGATGATGCTGATCGTCCCCGTGGGCGCGATCGCCAGCCGGGTGGCGTTCCGCACCTTGAGCCCCTTGGCCTCATACACGCTCCCCTTCCAGAAGGGGAAGGCCCCCCGCTCCTCGGCCAGCTCCTGAGACGCCCGGAGCGACTCCTCGTCGAGAATTCGGGCGATCCGCTCCGCGACCCGGGCGGCCTCCTCGGAGTCGTAGGGCACCCCCAGGCGGATCAGCAGCTCGGCGAAGCCCATCACCCCGAGCCCGATCTTTCGGTTCCCGCGGACCATCTGCTCGATCTCGGGGAGCGGCAGCTTGTTCACCTCGACCACGTCGTCGAGGAAGCGGACGGCGACCCGAATCGTCCTTCTGAGCCTCTCCTCGTCCAGCTCGACGCGCCCGTCGCGCTCCTTGAGCATGTGAGCCAAGTTAATAGAGCCCAGATTGCAGGCTTCCCAGGGGAGCAGCGGGAGCTCGCCGCAGTTGTGGACGACGAGGCCGTTGGCGTCGAAGGCGTTCACCCCCTCGACGGCGCAGTCGTAGACGGGCTCCACCCCCTCCGGGACGACGGCCGTCACGCGGGCCGTAAAGCGCTCCCGATAGGGCTTTCGCTTCAGAGAGCGCAAGGCGCGATCCAGGGCTTGGCGCTTCGCGGGGTCGGAGAAGCCCACCCGGCGGGCGAACTCCGCCACGTTGTCCCGCGAGATGACCAGCTCGTGGAAGCCCCGGGTGGGATAAAGCCGCTCGCCGCCGTGCCCGTCGGGCAACGGCTTCAGCTCCGGCGGCTTGCGGTTCGTGTAGATCGTGGAGACGATCCCCAGGCGGGCGAGCATCCGCTGCACCACCCGCAAGCGGTCTAGGTCGCGCTGGGTGAGCCGGACGCTGAGCCCCTTCTGGGGCGTCCCCTGGACGCTGCCGTCGGCGTCGAAGAGCCCCTGCAGGAACCCCCGGTAGAACTCGCTGCTCAGGCGCTCCAGCTCGGGCCGGAGGGCTTTGGTCCCGGGCTCGAGCTTCCCCTCGGCCAGGCGGTCGAGGGCGCGGGCCGCGACCCGCAGGGCTGTGCCCTTGGATTGGGGCTTTAAGCCCACGAAGTCGGCGCGCACCCGATAGGGCAGCGCCCGAATCCGCTCGGCGGCCCGCCGGGCCATGGCCTCCTTGTGCTCGCCCCAGAAGCAGACGTAGCCCGAGTACTTGTCGGGGTTGTAGCCCCCGTCGCCGACCATCTGGCCCAGGAGCCAGCCTTCCTCAAACGTCCCAGGGCCTCCCCAGGCGTAGCCGCGATGGTCGTGCAGCACGAGGCGGTCGCCCGGCTTCAGTTCTTGAGCGGGCACCCACTCCACTCGCCTGCGGTATCGGGTCCGCTCCCGCTCGACCAGCACGCGGTGCTCGGCCGTGAGCCGCACGCAGAAGCCGCGGTCCGTCTCCACCCGAAGGACGGGGCGCTCCCCCGTCTTCCAAAAGCCCGAAGCTCGATGCTCCCGCCCGTTCACCACGGCCACGAAGGGCCGCCCCACCAGCTCCCGCACCTGGCGCGGTCCCTCCGCCGTGAGCACCCACGTGTCGCCCGTGACGCACGGGTTCGTGGCTTCGATCGCGCCGATGTGCGGCGTCGGGTTGGCCTTATTGATCGTGTCGAGGAAGAGCAGGCCGGGGTCGCCCGTCCGCCAGGCCGCCTCGCAGATCGCGTCGAAGACCTGCTTGGCCCTTAATGTCCTTACGGCCTTCCCCGTCCGCGGGTGGATCAGCTCGTAGCGCCGGTCGCGCTTTACGGCCTCCATGAAGGCGTCCGTCGCGCCCACGGAGATGTTGAAGTTCTGCAGCGTCCTCTCGTCGAGCTTGGCTGTAATGAACTCGAGGATGTCGGGGTGGTCAACCCGCAGGACGCCCATGTTGGCCCCGCGGCGCTTGCCCCCCTGCTTGATGTGCTCCGTGGCGCAGTCGAAGATCTTCATGAACGAGACGGGGCCCGACGCCTCCCCGCCCGTGGAGGCGACCACGTCGCCCTTCGGCCGCAGCCGGGAGAACGAGAAGCCCGTCCCGCCGCCCGTCCGCTGGATGAGCGCCATGCTCTTTACGGCCTCGAAGATGCCTTCCATCGTGTCCTCAACGGGGACGACGAAGCAGTTGTGCACGGCCACGAAGTTCGCCGCGTAGCTGTGGTCCTCGGCGACCTCCAGGTTGAAGACCTCATCGCCGTAGGCGCGCTCCTCGATGCGGGTGATGGGGAGGAGCACCGTCCCGTCGTTCAAGACGCGATAGCGCTTCCACTCGAGGCCGTTGTGCTCGTAGGGACGCCCGGCGATCGCCCGCGCCAACGCGACGGCCTTAACGCCGCTGATGTACACGCCGAACGGCTGTGCCGTAGCCCCCTTGGGGCGGCTCTCCACCCGCAGGGTGGGGACCAGCCCTTGGCGCAACAGCAGGGTCTGCGCCGCGTGGATGAGCGCGAGGTTCGAGAGCACAAGCTTGACGTTCACGTTGTGGCCGTTGGGGAAGATGCAGCCGTCGCCGCGGAAGAGCCCGATGAGCAGCTCGCGCTGCAGCTCAGCGGGCAGGCGCAGCACCCACCCTGGGAGGCGCTTCCCCCGGAAGCCCGCTCCCAGCACGGCGCGGAAGAAGGCTGCCAGCAGCTTTGAGTGAAAGCGCACCGTCAGCCAGCGGTGCTCGCCCCGGGCTGTCTGGCGCTCGACGTGGGCGGAGACCCCGAACTTGCGCTCCATCAGCCCGATGACGTCCCGAGCGTAGTGCTCCTCGTCGGGTCCGAAGGTGAAGCGCACGCAGGTGTCGCTGCAGCTCCCTTCACTGAGGTAGTAACCAAACAGTCGCATCAGCTCCCCGTCGATGGGGATGCGCTCCCGAATGGGCTTGATCTGTTTAGAGAGCCGCCCGGAGCGCTGCCGAAGCTGAACGGCCAGCGAGCCGTCCCGGCGCGCGTACACGCGGACGTCCCGGTTACGCTTGTACACGCGGCCGTCGAGCACCTCCAGCTCGTCGTCAAGGACCTCCCTCAAGATCTCGGTAGCCCGCAGCTCGCTCTTGTCCTGGTGCGCCTTGCGATCCCACGTGAGGGCCACGTAGTCCCTCTCGCGCAGCGCTCCGGCAGGGAGCCAGCGCGGCCGCGGCTCGGCCTCCTCCGCCAGCTCCTCCCGACGGAGGGCCAGCACCGGGTGCTCGGGGGTGACCCGCAGCGTCCCCTTCGGGAGCTTGTGGACTGAGATCTCAAGCAGGCGATCCGCCCGCCGTCGGAACGTCTGCACGACGGGCCGGGCCCGCCCCCGGTGGGTGAGCACCCGATCGCCCACCCTGACGTCGCAGATGCGCTTTGGCCCCTCCACGGTCTGGATGAGCTGTTCGGGCTCGAAGCAGGCGCTGAGCTGCCCCAGCGGCGTCCCCGCGTTCATGAGCGTCGGGCTGTTGGGCAGAAAATCCAGAGACGTCAACAGCTCGTAGAAGCGCTCCTCCCACTCTTTTGCTCGGCGGGCGCTCCCCAGGAGCAGCTCGGCCTCGGCCACGGCGCGGGCCACCCGCGCGAACAGCTCCTCCGGCGTCTCGATGATCTCCCGCCTCTCGTTCCGCCGCAGATAACGGGCCTCCAGCACCCGCCGCGCGTTCTCCGAGAGCTTCAGCTCGGCCATTGTCCATCCCCCCGCTAGGGCACGAGCACGACCTTGCCGCACTCCCCGGAGGCCATCAGCTCGAAGGCCCGCTCGAACTCATCTAGGGGGAAGCGATGGGTGACGATCGGGCGCAGGTCCACGGCCCCGGAGCGCAGCAGCCCCCGCGCTTGGTACCACGTCTCCCAGAGCCGTCGCCCGATGACCCCGCGGACCGTCAGCCCCTTGAACACGATGAGGTTGTCCACGTCGAGCTGGATGGGCCGCCCGTGCAGCCCGAGCAGGGCGACCTCGCCGCCGGGCTTGACGAGCTCGAGCCCCTGGCGCAGCGCCTCCGGCGCGCCGCTCATCTCCAGCAGCACGTCCACCTCCTCGCCCTCCGTCGCCTCCCGCAGCGCTCGGACGACGTCGACCTCGCGGGCGTTGAGGGCGAGGTCGGCCCCCATGCGCCGGGCCAGCTCCAGACGGTACGGCTGGACGTCCGTGGCGTAGACGGCCCGCGCCCCCAGGGCCTTGGCGACGGCGATGGCCATCAGCCCCACGGGGCCGCAGCCCGTGACCAGCACCTTCTTGGCCCGCACGTCGGCCGCGAACGCCGTGTGCACCGCGTTGCCGAAGTTCTCCTGCAGGGAG